>Ga0181394_1000219_pt1 | contig 25428 bp, 7 predicted proteins | sample 17SPOviralmetaG_FD_130123 | JGI IMG/M metagenome (GOLD analysis project Ga0181394, IMG submission 130123) | Marine viral communities from the oligotrophic San Pedro Time Series (SPOT) site, San Pedro Channel, CA, USA - 17 SPOT_SRF_2010-11-23 | ecosystem: Environmental > Aquatic > Marine > Strait...
AACACGCATTGTACTTGAACTTGTGAAACTTACACTGCCGTCAATAGTAATTTCTGTGCCATCTGCACTAATTGTGTATTCTGCTTCACTGCGATTGTATACAATAACTTTGTCGCCATCTGCAGGTGCAGTAAGCATAGTTATAAATGCATCGCCTGCTGTGACTGTGTAATCAATATTACGAACAGCATTTAGTGTTGTCTCTGTGCTCTGTTGTATTACTGCAACACCAATATCTCCTGGATTTACAATTGTTGTTTCGCCAGCAGTTGTTGAAATATTAAACTGAGTAGTTGAACCATCACCTGTGTGATACTTGCTGTTTACTGGACGTAATCTTACTCCATCAATTTCAACAATTGTATTTGCACTCAGTGGCTGTGCATAGTTTACTGTATTATCCAAACTGTAGGTTTGAGTGCCTGCTGTAAGTGTTGTTGTTTGCAGTTTGTACTTTGTTGGAGCATCTCTGCTTGTTGCTTGATTAAATGTAAACACATGAATTTGTGCATTTGCTGCTGGTGCTGTAGCAAATGTCATAGTAGTATTGCCCTCTGCGGCTTCAAATACTGGACTAGTTTCTACACCATCAACAAAAACAATACTTTGTTTTACATTATCAGGATCATTTGCAAGAATGAATAATTTTTGTGTACCATCACCTTCAAAAGTGAACTCACCAATCATCTTTTCACCAGTTTGTCCATATGCATAAACATGTAATATGTCTGATGCGCCCAGTGGAGAGCTTATAGTAATAGTTTTTGTAGCAAAGTTTGTAGTGAAGTTATACTGACGTACACTGTTTTTGTATACAATTAGTGTATTATAATCATCTGCACTTTTGTCTGTTCTACCCCATTGAAATTCTGTTACTGCGCCAGTTGTATCAGTGAAGCTCACATAGCGAACTTCCATGGCATTGCCATCTTTTTCAAAGTCGTTACTTGCATGTGTGTACACTTCCATGTCAAGTGTGTCATACACTCTGCCTGGTACTAGTTCTTCAGGTGCATGGCTGCTATAAGTGTCAACAAATCCTGCGCCATCAATGTTAATATCCTCAGGGCGTGTGCCCAGTTCTAGATCTGTAAACAAACTAGTTACAGTAGTGTCAAGTCCTGCTAGAACTGCTAGACCATCACTGTCAATTTCAAAGTTATCAAACGCAACTACATCAAAGTTGCCACTGTCAAATCCTGGATCTTGGTCAAATCCTGCACCTGTTACGTTATTGCCCAAGTAACCTGTGCCTTTTTGCAATAGTTCTAGATCATCGCCAATCATACCTGCAGTTGGATAATAGTAAGCAGCAATTCTGTCCGCAGTGTTTGTAAAGTCTGCATCTAGTTTTACTGTAAGTACTGTGTTACCACTGGTGTTTTCCACACTAAAGGTTGATCCACTAGTAAAGCTCAGTGCTACATCATACACTTCCTGTGTTAGAGTGGCAGTATTTTGGTAAGCAACTACATCGCCTGCAGTGTAAGCAGTATTTGCTGTCCAGTCCTTAACGATACTTGTGTATGTAGTACGATCAAACTTAATAGTAGTGTCAAAACTTCTTATTGTTGTGTTTACCAGTCTTGGACTTACTAGTATGCCTGTGCCGCTGCCTGTCACAGTAATAGTTGGTTCTTGTGTATACCCGCTGCCCTTGTTTGTCATTGTAATACTAATAATTGTATCACCGTTTGTTTTTGCAGTTGCCACTGCTTGCACACCGCCTGCGAGTTGCGGTGCACTAATTGTAATTGTAGGATCTGTAATATACCCAGTACCAGCATTTACAATCTGTATGCTATCCAGTTTATAACCATAGTTTTCACTCCAGGGCTTGTTAAGTCCTTGAGTTTGTAGTATCTCATCACCGCTAAATTCACCACTTGGTTTACGGAAGTACCCCTGTGTTTCATCATAGTATGCATGCAGATCAAAATCAGTAGTATCACTGCCATAGAGATCCAACTTGTCATACTTGCTGACGTATTCGCGAATCTTTGTTTTGTAAGGCTTTACTTCGTTTATAAAGTCCTCAATAAAGTCTGTGTTGTCAAACTTAAATGTGTTGTACTGATCCAAACTACGAATCTTATGTGCAACTGTAATGAAACTTGTTTTGAACATCCAGTCTGGACTAAAGTTACTTTCATTTAGTGCGTATTCCATTAAACGGAAGAACAGTTCATTCATATTAATTTCATAGTCACCAATAAAGACATCGTTCTTTAATGCTTCAATGATTTGTCTAATTTCTTGTGCAGGCACTTTATCAAATGCAGCAAAGTCAAATCCATCATTGTCAAATCCTGTTGCTTCAAAGTTGCTATTGGTTGTTGCAAAACTATACAAACTTGCGTTAAACTGCAGTGTGCCACGCTCAATAATAACCTCATCCCAGCCTGTGTCAGTCTTAGCGAACATACTAAAGTTGCCTTCGTCATTGCTGGTTACTTTAGCAATGTCTCCTGTAACCGCACTGGTAAGTGTAAGTAGGTCTGCTTCCAGAGTAACTTGATAAGCAGGCACTGTAGTTGCATCATAACCTGTTGCATAATAGGTTGCGTAATCCCAATAGTCTGATGTGTTGTAACCCTGAATATTTGATAACAGCCAACTCTTGTCCGCCTGCAATGTATAAATTGTCCAGTAATTACTTTGATTTTCATCTTCTAGAACTAGTACTTTATATCCTGTGCTAAGGATAGCAGTGTTAAGGAAATCTCTTTCCTGACTTGAATCAACACTGGTGTTATATTCGCCACTGTTGACTGTAGGAATATTTTCACTGCTTAATAGTTTTGTTAGATTACTGTTTCTAGCAAACGGTGCTTTTACAAGTACACTGTTTGTATACTGTGTTAGAACTTTAAGTGCTGCAGCACGGTTAACAAACATGCCCTGACGTGGCTGTGTAAGCACACCGTACTTTTCAACTTCACTTAGGAATGGATCTGGTACACTGTTACCAACACTATCGCTGCCTGCTAGACTGTCAACAAGTTTTGTATACATTCTTGCTGGGATAGCCTGGTCAGTGTTGCCTCTGCCATATAGTTCATACTCACTGTGCAACACGCCTTCGTTTTTAACTACATCATAGTTAATGCTTAGTACTGTGTCTTTGTCTGCAAAATACTGCTTACAGTTAAACAGTGCAACTGCATCTGTGTCCAGGAATGCAATGTGTGGCAAACCTGCGCCTTTAGGATCTTGAATAAGACTACGCACACTGTCTGCACTAATATTTCTAAATGCTGCTTCTACAGGTACACTTAGTATATCTTTTACCCAGAAGTAATAACGAGGTTGTGTGCTATCTGTTGTGCTATCATATACATTTGCTATGTTGAATTTTGTAGGGTCTTTTACAACGCCTTCTCCTGTGTATTGACTTGGTGGTGTTGAACTTTCAATCCACTCATATACATCAATGCTTGATCCAGGAAATGCTTGCGCCCAGTAGTTTTGGCGGAAATCTAAATTGCCTTGTTCAGCATTTAAATAATGCACAGTGCTTGTATCCCACCATAGCCTGTTTTTGTATTTGTAGTTCCATAAATTGTTATACATTGCTGGATCTGCATGACTAACATAACTAAGCTCTGCTGCAGCAACACCTGCTATCTTGCCTTTTGCTGGATCAATATAATCAAGGAACACACTAACTTCGCCTGCTTTTTTATTGTAAAGTGCAACACGGTTAATTTGACTTACGTCAACTCTTGTACCTTCACTGCGCAATGTGTTCCAACTACCTGCTCTTGTGTTGTTGTTAAATTCATATACGCTGCCGCTGTTAGCAAAGTTTGTTGTATCATTAGGTGCACCAACAAATACTCTGTTGTCATTGTATGCAATTGCGCTACCAAATTTATCTAGTTCAAGAATATTTGTGCTCTTGAGTTGCTGTCCAAACACCATCTTACTTGGATCTGCCAGATCTGGTGTATTAGGATTTAGTAGTTCAAAGACATACACTGCGCCACTTTGTGTGCGTCTATCTGTAAATGTTGTACCACTTGCATCAAATACTGTTGTTGCACTTAGGTAGTCTTCACTGTTTGTGTTAGTTTCAATATCAAATCCTGTAGGAAGCAGCGTACTTGCTTTATCACTTGCAATTACAAGATTGCGTGTATCCGAATATGCACTTGCACTATTATGAACATGTTTGTCAAATGCTACTTTTTCACCAAAGTTTTCATTTTCAAATGCCTGTGGATGATTGATCTTTTGTGTAAGTTTAAACGGATCAACAATTGCACCAGACTGGAAACTAGTGCCTGTGCCTGGCATTACACTAAGTTTATTGTAAAGCTCTGTGTTAGTTGATGTAATAACAAGTTGATCATCACTGTTCTTACTTGCACTTACTCCTGGGATGTTTGCTGCAACAATATCTGCGGCTAGGTCTGCAGGATCAGTGCTACTAGAACTTACTGTAACTTCACGGTCATCAATGAACAGTGTGTGTCCTGAAGTGACACTGTAACTGCTACCTTCTTTACTGGTAACACTAGCGTAGTTTTTGCCTGCGTCCTGCAGAATGAATACGCTGCCTGTGTTAGGATTTGTTTCATCTTCGCCAGGACTGCCAATAGCAATAATACTACCTTTAGTATCAATACCAACACTTATACCAAACTGCTCGTTACCGTTTGTCTCATCATCCAGGTCAACCTGGTCAATCTGTTGCATTTGTGTAAACGTGCCAGTGTATACCTCAATTACATCACCCGCTGCGGGTGCAAATTTAAAAGTAATAGTTTTACTTGAACGAGTATAAAATCCTTCAGTGGATCCGTCATTGTCCACTGGAACATCAGCATTATTTGTTTCAATTTGCAACTCACCGTTTACTTCAACGTAGATTTTTGTTTGCAATGTGTTAGTTGTTGTAAATGATTTTACCGTGCCATCTGCAATGAACTTCTCAACATACTGTGCATAAAGATATGCTTCACCACTGTTTGCTTTTGCACTAATAGTTGCTGCTGGTGCACCAACAATAACTCTCTTACCTAGGTAATCACAGTCTATGCTATGTCCAAAGTCGCCGCTGCCTGCTGTGTAATTACCTATTTCTTTAAAGTAATCCATCTGTCTAACAACAATTTGTAAACTACTTGCAGGTGTGCTTGTAAATGTAATATCTGCACCACTGAGTGTAAAGTCTTTTGTAGGCAAATACACTTTGCCATTGCCATCCACAACGTTAAGTGCATTAAGATCAGTAGGGGTAAAGTCCAGTGTATATGTTGCAGCACCAGTTGTTGTAACAGTAAATGTTCTTTCACTTGAAGAAACAAGATCAATCAGTGTGTACACATATATTTTATTATCGCCAGGCGCACCAATAAACAAATGTCTGCCATTGCCGCTCATTGCCATACTAAAACCAAATTTGTCACTAGTGCTTAGTCCACTTGGACGTATTGCTGGTCTGCGGTTAAATGTACCTGTGCTGTCTATGTAATAAGGGAAAGCAGCGCCTTTGCTACTTTCAGTATCAGGTGCACCAATAATAGCATAGTCTGTAGCAATTGCTAGACTTGCGCCAAAACTATCCAAACTGTCGCCAATGGTTGATGCAGATACATTTGTGCTTTCAATAAGTATGCCGCCTTCACTGCGAACATAAGGCACAACTGTACCACTTCCGTTATTAGGAGCACCAACAAGTGCTAGTGTACTTGCACTGTTAATAGCAATGCTATTACCATATAAATCATCTGCATTAATTGGACTTGCTGTTTTAACACCAGTGGTTGTCCATGGACGGGCATTTTGTAATACTTGCCAATCGCCATCATTGTCTTTGTCAACCCAAACTAGTTCTTTACTGTCCCATCCACTTACAGGTGTATATGTGCTAAGATCACTTGGTTGTGCAAAACGTACACTACTAAGTTTATACATTGGAATACGCACATCCTGTATGTCTGCTTCTGTAAGTGTGTCTACAACTGTAAACGTATTTGGACTACTAACTTCGTAAATTTTAGCAACTTTACCTATTGGCTGTGCTGCACGAACAATAACATAGTCATCTTTTACTAGTCCATGATTAACATCTGTGGTATAGATTAAGTATCCGTTGCCTGTGCTTTCAACACTAGTTACTGTGCTCAGTGTTTCATCAATGCGGCGCATGCCCCAGGTGTTTGTAGTATCAGTTGCAATCCAAATCTTTTTACCTTTGCCTAGTTCGCCAATACGACTGCTTAGTGCCTCTAGTTCATCACCGTTGAACACTGTAAAGTCAACATCGTCTAGTCTTGCATAACCCGCACTGTCTAAATCATTCTTGGTAACGCTGTTAGCATCTCTTGTACCAAATACTTTGCCTGTGTAATCGTTAGGTGTTTTATAAAGATCTTTTTGTTTTACTTCATAATGTCCCAAGGACGCATCACTTATTAGATCGCCATCAGCACGGAAGTGTATTATAGTTGGATTATTACTTGCTTGATCTTCTGGTATTATTGTTTCAATAATTTGATTACTGTCAATACTGCCAAATTCACCAACACGGAACGCCCACTCTTCAAAGTAGTCAATGCTTTGATCTAGGTTAGTGAGCTCTGCATCAATAAGTTTGTTAATTGCAGCACCAGTGCCTTTTTGCTTTAGCATGCCCTGGTAGAACTTTACCTGACTGACATCATCCAGTCCTAGTCCTGCAAGGTAACTTTTTTCATTAAATCCAATAACACCTTTACCTAATTTGTCTGTACCATCTTCCAGATTTAGGTTATCCATTTCAAAGAAGTTTTTAAACTGCCCTGCTTTGTTTGCTAGGTTTTTAATAAGTCCAGTTGTCATATTATCAGCAATAGTCCAACTGTCGTAATCAAATGTGCTACTACCATCTACACTTGCTTTTGCTACATAAGTATTACTCTGATAACTTACAATATCACCCTTTTTGTAATCCTGATAGGTTTGCCAAACGTTAATCTTATCTTCATTGATAAAGAAACCAGGTGCATGCAGTGTGCCATTCCAATCGCCACTTTTTGCACCAATTAGTTTGAGTCTACTGTGTCTGTTGCCAAGCTCTGGCTGATATATAATATCATTAAAGATTGTTGTATTGTTGAATACAAGAACATGTTCATGCTGTATAGGATCTAATTTAGCACTATACAGATTTGTATTTTCTGTATCAATTTTAATTTCAACAATGTTATCATCTCTGCTTACATCATAGTACTTGGGATTAAGTATAGCATTGTTAGCATCTTTAAGTGCACCACCTTTTGTAATATCATCCACTGTGGCAAATGTTCTATTAAGCAACAATGTTTCATAAAAAGGACTTAGAACAATAACACTGCCCTCAGTCCATTGTTGTTGTGTCCAGAATGCAAACTCTCGTCCTGCAGTAACAAAATCATTCTTATCGCCAGCACCTGTTGTACCATCGAACACAAAGCCACGACTTAGCAAATATCTCTGATATGCTACTAGGAAGTCAAAAACTTGTTGTCTGCTAGTAATAATTGTGCCATAGGGAATGTTAATTATTTTATTTTCAAAATCTTTGTATTCAAATAGTACTGTTTCGCCTACGCGAACTTCTCTGGGCTGATTTGCACTAACACTGGGTACAATTTTAAAGTAAGGATTTTCAATATCATAGCCCTGTATCTCATAGCCGCCGTTGCGCTGAATAATTTGCACACCACTGTATACCACACGCTCAAGTGGCAAACTCTTTTTAGTATACACACTTAGATCTTCGTCAGGTATAAAGATGTTTTCACTTTGGGCACTGGGAGTCACGCTCTCTGCAACAACTTTGAGGAACTTTTTATCTGAAAATCCTCCCATAGCATAGCACAGGTTAAGCTCTAGGTTGTTAATCTTTGTAATTTCATCATCAACACTGTAACCGTTGAACCTAACATATTCATTAATAAATTGGTTATAACCTTCCACACGCTGTATACCACTTGCACCGTTGCTCTGACTGTGCATCTTAAAGTCTGCAATACCTGGTCTGTAACTCTTGAACTTTTGTAATACTTGATCATACTGTGCATCTTTAGTAAACAAGTTAGTATCAAACATGAGTGTCCCATACTTTGCAGGTTTAATAGTTGCAGCAAGAATTTGTAGTACATAAGGATATTCACTGCTACGTTTCCATGCTGTTTCTGCTGGACTGCCATCACTGTATACCCAGCCGTCATCTGCGTTTGCACTGGTTGCGTCTTGTACTAGGAAGTCTCTAGGAGCTCTTAAACTACCTTGTTCGTCAACAGGAATTATACTCAATAAATCAGGACGTTTACGTCTTGCAAGTTCGGTAAAGTTAATACCAGTTGCATCTGTGTACAATTTACCGTCACGCAGATCTTCCCAGAGTACAGTATTGCCTTGTGTGTATGGTGCTGCACCATAACGTGCATCCCACCAGTTTGGCTTATCACTAAGTCCTAGCATTTCCCATGGTGTAGTATGAGGTGTATCTGTATCATAGAACCAGCGATACATACCACGCCATCCACCTGGAACTCTTGTTTTAGTAATTTTTTCAACACTGTTGCGGTAGTTCCAAGTAAAACCATTGTTAGTATCCACTGTCGTGTTTGGTGCTGTTTTAACTTTGTTGCGCAGTGCCCACTCACCGTAATAACTGCGAGTTATATTATTTGCTTCGCTAAAGTCACTTAGTGTACTACGGAAGAAGCCCGGTACAACTTCTGCATAATCAAACAGGTCTTTGTTATACTGTGTCTTGATGTTGTTGTAGATACGTTTTTCTAGTTCTAGTAGTACGTTGTCTCTGATATCGCCCCAGCCAATCCAGATACTGCCATCATGTCCTTCAACAACTGTTTTAGGAGTAGCATATGTTGAATCTGTAAAGATAGCAGGTGTAAACTTGTACCACAATCCCATTTTACTTGGTGTAGGTGGAACAAAACTACCGTTGGTTTCTGTGTATTCTACAATAGTAATTTTGTCATCTACACTTAATCCAATTGTTGCAATGCCTAGGTTATTACTAACAAGTATTACCTTTGCTTCCACTGTATCAAATGTATAATCCTGTCCTTCAACAAGAAGGTTAGCAGTGTTGGTGCTAGTTGGTGTATGATATACTAGTACTCCTTGATTACCAACACTAGTAAGATCAAATTGTGTGTTAAATTCAAATTCTGTTTCTGCAGCATCATCAATTGTGTATACTAGTTGTGACTTTTGATCTCCCCACGGAAGCATATCACTGTAGTAGAATGGGAACGCACTAGTTTTCTTTCCTGACATGTATAGTAGAATATCATCAACACACTTGCTAGGATTTGTTAAATCTAAATCCAGTTTATTAATGTTATCAATAAATTTGTTTTTAAACTTTGTATATTCATTTTTTACATATTTTATACTTTCAATTGTATTTGCAGTTTCATTTGTCAACAAATACATAGGAAGTATCATACCAGCACTGTGCTGCAGTATGTTACCAGGATAGGCTCTGTAGTTTACGTCACGGATATTACTTTTGCCAGGAGCAACACCAGTTAATGTTTTAACTTGTTGACTAATTTTAACAGTGTGGTTACGCAGTTGGCCAAGTGTTAGTGTGTCAAATGTTGCGTTACCTGCATTGTTCTGTAGATTGTCTGGCACTTCATAAAAACTGTTTGCTGCTTTTGTATTACTGAAAAACTTGATAGTTACTGTATCATTCACAGCAAGTGCAGTTGTGAATACAACATATTCTCTGTCACCTTGGATAAGGTGCGTATACTCACTTGGATACTTAAATTTACCGTTTACAAATACCTGTAGTGGCTGTTTAATTTTAGTTGTGTCAACACTTGCACCAATTTCAAAACTATACAATTCACCGTTTACATCATAACTTACAATCTGATTCTGTCCACTAGATTCAACTACTTTAGTCCAGCCATTGTACAATACTCTATTGCCTGCTATATCAAACTGATGCGCATGTCCACTGCGTACAATTACGTCTGTGTTACCAGTGCTTTTTGTATACTGAAATTTGTCTCCATCAAAGTTATTATCAAAAACAATATCACCAATTGTACTAAAGTTTTTATAGGTTAAACCAAAGTTTAGAATTGTGTCTGGATTGTTGTTGTTATTACGTTTGTAACTAAACAACTTGCTACCAACAAAGTTGCTACTTGGATACTTTGTTTGATCACTAAAACTTGTATGGTCTGGATCAAAGATGTCAAACAACGGATCCTGATTTAATCCAGTCTTTTGTTGTGCTGTTTTCCATGTTGTTCCATCTAACCAGAACTGTTTTCCTTGGTTAATTGCACCCAATGAACTAAGCACTGCATTTCCATCAACTACTGTGCCAACTTCTACCAAGTTTATAATTTCACTAGTAGTTGCATCACTGTCCTGGTTAATTAAGTCTACACGATAAATCTTTGTTTTAACATTTTCATCAGTGTCTGCACTAAAGATTATTGTGTTATCCTGCTGCAAATCAATACCATCTGCAAAGTAACCTGCTGTGCCGTTAACGTTGCTAAGTGCATCTGTCTGTGATGTATCAACAACACTAACTGGAGCAACATTGCTTTTACCCATGTTAAACAATTCAAGTCCACTATGAAATTCTATAATAGGACGCTTTGCTCTAGCAGTATCATCTACGTCTGCAGTGTAGTTGTTGTAAGTTGCTGTTGCTTCAATGACTTCTCTATGGAACCAACGATTGCCTCTACTCCATGCATTTCTATCTGGGCTACTACGGTTTATGACAATATAGTCTTGGTCCAGGGGTGCATTAATTGTTCCGTCCCACCCACCTGCATCATATCCTACTGTATCAAAGCCATCACTTGAACTATTAGTATAGGTTTCTGGCGTAAGCATCTCATCCACTGGTGTAAGTGTTATGCCACCAGGTTGTCCTACGCCTTCAACAAAATATTCTCTGTCTGCATAAGTGCTTGGTGTAATGTCGCTGTTAAATTGAACTTTAAGTCCGTTGGTAAATTTAACGCCATTGGCACTAGTATATGTTAGTTTTCCCTGTATATCATTTGCAACATCAATTGCTGGCACTGCATTTATATCAACTAGTTGTATTTTACCAAACTGGTTTGCATTGACGCCATCCTGGTAATAGAGTATGTCTAGTCCAGCAGTATATGGCTCAATAATTTCAGGCAAGCCGCTGGCATCTTTAAAGAACTCTCTGTTACCATATTTGTTGCCCTGTTTAATTTTAACTTTTTGACCAGTGGGCCAGTTTGCACTTCTAGTCAGTTGAATTGTATCTATACCGCCAATGTTATTAACTGCAATGTTGTATACGTCATAGCGTGTTTCAATAGGAAGTGTTGTTGTTTCATCAAATGGATTATCTGGATCATCAAATCCATACACATCAAACAGTGCGCCTTGATCCCATGCTGTTTCATCAGTGGTAAGGTTAACAAATACTAGACTTTTACCGTCAATTTCTGTTTGTACATCAATGCCACCATGTTCGTCAATCAGTGTTTGTAGTGGCACATTATGAATTTGGTTGTATGCAAGTTCAGTAGCAAAGTCTGGATTTGCTGCTTGTGTAGCATTAATTTTATCGTTTTGCGCATCTGTTCTTGGAACATTAAATGTAATTGTCCCATTGTCATCGCCGTTATTCGTAATACCAAGTATCTCTCTTGTGCTTACGTTACTACCATAACTGCTAATACCACTGGTACCGATTTCAGTTTGAATCCAGAATGGTGTGCCAGTTTGCTGAACTTGGAAAGTATAACTGCCCCCTCTTGCAAGAGTAATAGTTGGATTAGCATTATCACTTCCGTCAATACTATATTCTTCAACGCTTGCTACTGTGCGACGTGTTACTGTAAAGTCCTTTTCTGCATCAACAAGACTGTTAAACACTTGCACACTGTCAGGTCCTGCAGGGAACCAGAAGTATTCACCATAGTTAACAAGTTTATCTAGGTCAACAAATCCACTGTAGTTGTAGTATTCCTGATCAAACAAATCACTGTGTGTATTAACATTAACATTGTTATATTTTAGACTATTAACAAAATCAACGTAACCGGTCAGACTTTCAATCTGCTTATTAGGACTGCGATATACCACTGCAGGCTCTAACTGATAATTTTGTCTGTCATCATTGATTTCATTGATGTAGCCATCACCAACTGAGAAGTTAGGACTAAACTTACGTCCAATAAAACTATTGACACGCTGTAAATTAGGTTCACTAATTAACTGGTCAACTGTTGCATTAAGAAACTTGTTGTTCTTTGTTGTCTGAAAAATATCAGGTAATAGTACTGAACTTTTACGAAGTGCCATTAGTAACCATATCCTCCGCCGCCGCCGCCGGATCCACCGCTACCGCCTGATCCGCTACTGCCGCTTGAACTGCTACTACTACTTGAACTTGTGGTGGTAGTTGTAACTGTGTTTGTTGCTGTATTTACTGCAGTGCTGGAACTGTTTGCACTGGCACTTTCTGCTGCAAGATTTGTTGTAGTTGTATTGACAACATTACCGCTTGCTTGTAAACTGTTTGCAGTGATGACGTCAATAACTTCAATGTCATTTACTGTTGCACTACTAATTAAAATTTCGTCTCTCTGACTCTGTATTTGGAATAAACTACCAAAGTTGCTGGTTGCTAGTTTAGGTACAATTACAACACTAAGCACATCTGGACTTAGCACACTGTACAAGTATGCTGCTAGTTCACTAAAGAAGAAACTATCACCAAAGTCCCAGTTTTGTATTGCAAAATATTCGTTGATTCCAGCAACAACACGTTCTTTAATTTCACTGTCGCTTACAAGTGTGCTATTGTTCTTAACTACTTTAAATGTTGCTTGCAATTCTTCATCTGCCTTGTCACCAAATAGTGGTCTGTAACTAACACTGTTAAAAATAATAGTATCACTTACACTTTTGTACTGCTCTAAACTACCAAATTGCTCACGCAGTTCATTTGTAGTTGGTTTTACAGGCTTGACTATGCTTCCTGTGATATCCGTAACATAGTTTCTATAATCTGCGTCATACTGACTTGTAAGCAAAAACAAATCTACAATGTTGCTTGGGCTTGGATCAATACGTCTGTTGTTTGGACTGTTATGTGTATACTGGAACAGCAAGTCACTGCGTCCTGTGCGTTTGATATAGTCAGTGGTTAGTGCTATGCTTTTAACATTGGCGCCATCAATACTTAGAATATAAAATTTATCATCTGTGCCTGCATAGAATATTTGTCCGCTAGTAAACTGTCCAATTACTTCATTTATTGAACTACGGGTAGCATAACGTTGCTCTACACTGGTACTTGCAACAGGTGTGTAAGTTAAGTATCCGCCACTGCTTATACTTGTCTGATAAAACACAACCTTTGTTGATGCATTTGTAAGTGGAGCAACAACAATGTCAAAAACTTCTGGATTGTCAACAACACCGTCGCTGTCAATATCAGGGAATGTAACTTTAATTCTGTTTGTTAGTGTATAGCCATCTGTTTCTGTGATAACATCATCAATTTGCATTGCATAGTCAACTGCCAAACTGCTTACACTATCAGGCAATGCGTTAACTTTAAGAATGTTTATCTTATCCTTAATAGTTTTGCCTGTGCGTGGATCAAAGATTTTTAAATCATTGTCAAAGTAAAAGCGTGTTTCTAATTTACTTTCAAACACATAACTTGTGCTGCGGAAGTTAACTGTATAAGTTGAGCCATCATTGGTAAATTTAAAGAACCAACTAGCATCCAAGTTTGTATTGCTTGTATTTCCTGTGTAGTCTAAACTAAATGTGTTTGTAGTATTAAGATCCAGTGCATTAATAATTGCCCATGCTTGTGTATCTCTGTCATAGCGCAATCCAAAAGTTTTAAAATCTCCGATTGCTTGAATAATATCGTTTCTTACTGATGCTGTGATTGCAGTGTTCCATGGAGCAATAACTTGATCCAATACTGCATCCTGTGGAATAACTTCACTAAGTGAGACTGGTCCAATGCCTGTTTCCAAATTACCCACACCCTGATTAGTTCCATCTGTTACAACTTCGCTAATACTAGCCCAGATATAATCACGAGTATTAATTGTTCCACTAGTGCCTGTAATAAGGTTGTTGTTTACATCAAATACTTTACCACTTGGTGCAGTAAACTTTAACAATGCGCCAACTTTTGCAAATTTTAAATTACTGGTTGCAAAACTGCCAATTTTAAGAGGACTGTCAACACTGTTTTTAAAATAGCCTGTGACTGTACCACTGCTGGTTGTTGCCAGATTCCAACTAGCACTAAGTCCTGTTACATCAATACCTCCATAGTTTTTGAGATAATAATGCAAACTTTCATTCTTAAGGATGTTTTTTTCAACTTGCTGGCTTATAGTATTACTAATGTCACTGTCAGTTATAAACGTAAACTGGAACTGTTGCAGATCCTCTGTGCGATAAAAAATTCCATCCTCGGCAACAATGTTTGTGCTGCTATACTTGCCTGTTGTGTCACGCACATCCAAATAACGACTGATGCCACTTGCAGTTCTGTTAATTGCTTTTGACTTTAATACATTACTAAATTTAGTGTAAGGAAGGATCTGATAATCCTCACCTGTAATCATACGATCCTGTGTGTAATACTGTTGCTGTGCTTTTAGTTTTACATCACGCAAGTTTTCTCTTGCACTAGCATTTGCTATTGTGCTTTGTAAACTCAGAGTGACTGTAAGGTTTTCAATTTGATTGCTGTGACTTACATAAGGTATAGCAATTTGCAAGTTTTGCATTTCATCAGGACTAATTTTATATGTAGTGCCTGCTCCAGTGCGGAAGTAAACACGGAAGTTGCCTGTTGGAATGTTTGAGAAAACATCATCACCAAATACTAGACTAATTTGATCATTTGCGCGACTGCGCACTGTGAATAAGTTTTTGTTGTTAGCACTTAAACTGTTATAGATAACATTGTTGCCACTAATTGCTGGCACTTTTTCCCAGCGTGTGGTTTCTCTGCCAGAATCATCTAATTGATATAACCAAACATCATTGTTGTCAACATTGTTAACGTCAAGTTCCACTGTGCGGTTAGGAAGTTTTTCACCAATAGTAAAGTCTGCACTCTGCAAGTTGCCCTGTTTAAAGTAAAAGAAAAATCCGCTGTTAGCACTGCTAAACCCTCTGTTATCATTACGATAAAGTATGTTTGTTGTGCTACTGGGCTGTGGTGCTACTTCATACAAATAGTCTGTGCCACTGTAAGTGCCTTTGACTAATTCAAAGTCTAGGTTTTGTGTACCCACTGCAGTTTTAAAGTCATAGATTGGTACAGTGCCAGGATTAAGTTTTAGTTGGTATTCTTCAATATTAATGCCGCCCACTGTTGTTTTTAAACTTGGGTTGCCAAACTGTTGTGTGTTTACCATACTTGCATTAAGCACTGTGGTAAACTGCTCTAAAAAGTCACTGTTAGTTGGATCGCCCCAGACAATTTCTGTGTCACGAAGGCTGTTGCCATTTGCATCACTGATGTCCTCTGTGGTTTCCACACTTGAAATTTTTAGCAATCCGCGGGCAATCTGCTGACGCTTTGGATAATAGTTAAGCATGCGAGCTAGACGTAGTATGCTGTCTCTGCGTTCTGCTGTTTCTAGGAAGTTTTCTCTAGCATTTAAGTCTGCGCGGAAACTAAGGCTTTGCCCTAGAAATGCAATTAGATCAATCAGTGCAATATATTCACTTGATTCAATAAAGTCGTTGAAATCTTCTGGATAATAGTTACGCAAATAGTCAACCATGCTCTTACGAATGGTTTCATAATCGTAACTTTGAAAATCTGCTTCACGGAAGGTCTCGTAGACTTTCTTCCAATCTTCTGCAGCAAATAAGTTTGATTGTCTTGTACTAGCAGCCATGTTTTAACATTCCTATTCTATTGCAGTATTTATTTGCAGAATAAAGTATGTATATTATATTGCTGCGTTATCCGGTCTGTCAAAACGTACACTTAGTTTTTCAACTTGATTATCCACTACATAGCGCAATACTATCTGTACCTGAAGTCCATTTTCGTACTCATCCAGTGTAACTTCTTCTGGGCGCACCCTAGGATCAGTTTGGATTACAGTGTTTACTTCTTCAACAATGAGTTGTTTTGTTTCTTCTGTAAGTGGATCCATGATTAAATCAAGCAAACTAGTGCCAAAGTTGCCGCGCATTAGTTTTTCACCTTTGCGAATAGCAAAATGATTAAGTAAATCTCTTTTTATAAGGTCAGTGTCAGTTAACTTTGGACTACCAAAGTCGTTGTTTATTGTACTAAATCCTTTGTATGTTGCTATTGCCATTTTATTTTCCTTTTAGTGCTGCGTCTGCTTGCGCCAGCAATGCTTTAATCTGTGCTTCCAGTGCTGCTTTTTGTGCTTTACTTAGTGTGCGTCTACCTGCCCACCACTGTGTGCGTAACTGTCTGGCTTGATCACGCAAGGCTTTGTAGGCTGCGTATCCACCCTGCTTTTTCTTACGCTCTAACTCTGCCTCTTTCTTTAATATAGATTTTTCTAGCTCACCCTTTTCTCGTTCTTTTGCTTGAGTTTCCTGAGCCTCCAATCCATATGGATCACTATTGTCAGTGTTGTCTACCAGTGGTTCAGCATTGAACGCATCAATATTTGCTTGTTCTTGTGCATCTGCTTCTGCAGTACTGTCTAGCAAATCATCAGTTGGTGTATAAACATTACCTGTTATAACTTCGCCGCCTGTGACAGGTTCTTCTTTAATTTTTCCAACACGATCACTTGCTGCCGCACCAGTTTGCATACTTTGTTTAACTTTGCTTGCAACATCTTCGCCACTGGCAATGTTTGTGGTGTTAGGTAGTACGTTTTCAATGCTTTGTGTGCCTTGTCTTACTTTTGCTGCTATCTCTGGTGTACTAACATTACTTGCAGTTAGCATACTTGTGATTTCTTTTTTGCCATCAGTTGCAGTAATGCCGCCAATGTTCACTAGTTTCTGATAATCTGCAGCAACAACACCTTGTTGTATTTGTTCTTGTAATCCTGGGTTTCCTAGTAGTTTATTAAGACTACTTGCTCCACCTTTGCCTGTCCATACGCTACTGTCTGCAAGTTGATCGTTAAACACTGCTTCTGGGCGAACAAACCCCTGTGATTGAAGTTGATCTACGTTAAAGCCAAACTTACCAACACTTTTTGTTGCACTATCAATAAACGCAGGATTGTTAGCACTACCAACTTGCTTAACAACTGCAGCATTTAGTCCTTGTACATCAAAACTGTTCAGTGCGCCAACACTAAATCCTGTGTTTACTTGTTTGACCATATCTGTAATTGGGAATTTGTTTATGTTAGGCGCACTCAACACACTGCCCAAGTTATCTGGAATGCTTGGCACTACTTTGCTTAATCCGCCAGTAACACTGCTCAAATCAGGGAGTCCTGCGCCCAGTCCTCCTGCTAATCCTGTAATTTTGCCGCTTGCGTCTGTTACAAGTTTACCAAAGTCTGCACCCTGCAGGGCTCCAGTTGCACCCGAAAGTTGACTTGTAAGATCGCCAACTGGTAAGTTACTAGTAATACCGCTTAAACTTCCAGTAACACTGCTTATATCCAACCCGCCTGTGACTTGTCCTAGCACGCCGTCTGTTAATCCTCCTGGTAATGCCCCACCTAGTCCACCTGGTATTGCACTTGTAAGTCCACCTGGTATTGCACTTGTAAGTCCACCTGGTATTGCACTTGTAAGTCCACCTAGTCCACCTGCTAATCCTCCCGATGCGCCTAATGCACTTGTGATTCCACCTGCTCCGCCTAATGCACTTGTGATTCCACCTGCTCCGCCTAATGCACTTGTGATTCCACCTGCTCCGCCTAATGCGCCCCCAAGTGCGCCAGGACTCAATCCCAAGCCACCTGCTCCGCCTGCAAGACCTGCTACAGGACCTAAGCCGCCTACAATACTAAATGCGCCACCTAAGCCACCACCGCCGCCAACAAGACCACCTGTGTAGGGACTTGTTGTATTCATTACACCGTGATAAGGAAAAGGTTCATGTGTTACAATTCTGTCCACAGTTGTTGTTACCATTTCCTCTTCATCAAGTATAAACTGATCCAAGTCAGGGAAATAGGTTGTATCTTCTTTTTGTAAATCACTTACTGGTTGGGCAATCTTTGCTTTTGTACTAGGGCCTTGCAACAAAATTAGTGCTCCATTGATACTCATGTTTGCACTACTATTGATATAAGCACTGCTTGCTGCAGTTGCAAACAGTTCGCTGCCACTATTAAGGTGTAGTCCTTTAGTTCCAGTAATGCCTGCTTCACCATCACTGGTTGCTACTAGTTGTTGCTTGCCCTGCAAATGCATTTGTTTATCTGCAACAATTTGTGCAAATCCTTTAGCATGCATCTTAATATTTTCATCTGCATGAAAGTTAATGTTTGCACTGCGGAAGTTAATACTGTCCTGTGCATACACATCCATTGTGCCTTCATTGCTAAGTTCAATCCAGCAACTGCCATCACTGTTACCAACATAGACAACACCTTCAGTATCATTTAACAGTATTTGATGACCTGTACTGGTACGCAAACGTATCTGATTACTGTTACCATCAATATCACCATCATCAAGTGCAATACTATGACCTTTGCGTCTTGCAGTAGGTCCTAGCAGTCCTTGTAATACTGTTTTATCAGCGGTGTCTGGATTTTTAAGTTGTGCGTTATAAGTTACAGTAAAGTCCTGGCCCAGTGATGTAATTCTACGACCTTTACTTGCAATACCAATTATTTCTGTAGGTGACTCACGCATGTAACTACTGTTGTTAAGACCTCTTACACGGTCATCACTAAGTCCCTGCTTTACCTGTATGTCCTGTGCAAAGAAATCTTCTGGGCGTGTTTGTGTGCGCCAGTTTGTAATCTTGCCTGTGTGATGTGTACCGGCAGGACTGTCATTAAATTCTCCTGCGGCTGCTCCATCGCTTATAGTTGCTTCAGGAAGTGTTTGCATCATATACAGGTCAGGCACACATGCAAAGTAATAGCCTTCACTTGCACGGCCTTCAGGAAAAAATGCCAGTACTTTTGTACCAATATCAGGCGGAGGTGTAGTAATACCTGCAGTCACTTTTGTACCAAAGTAAGTGTCACCTACACCACTGTTATCAACACGACTATAAAAAGGAGTACAGTAACGCACACTACGCCACTGTGTTTTATCAGTTTCATCAGTACTAAAAGTAGGGATCCAAACTTTAATTACACCCATGTGTGTTGGATGCACGTTTGCTTTAACAACGCCAGTAACAATACCGCGTTCTTCTCTGACACCTCTTAGTTGACTGGTATCATACCCACTATCACCACCTTTGGCGCCTTGTTTTGAAATATCTACTGCCATGTTATATTGTCTCTACATCTTGATTAACTAATGAGTTTCCTGTTGTAACTCTAACTGGTGTTGGTGTTGGTGTAAACGTTGGTGGCTCTGATTTAAAGAAACTTGCAGGTGGAGTCCAGTCGCTGCTTATATCTGCATTTACATCCGGAATAGTTTGTACTGACTCATCAGGACCTCTAGCAATTGCTGCAGTTCTTTCATTGTTTACTGTTGCACTAGAATATGCAGGCGGGCTTGTGTCAAATTCGCCTGCTAGATCACCGCCTGAATAATCGTTTGCTACACTTTGCGCAAAGTCCTCTTTTACTGTTGCTTGCTGTTTAGTTATGCCTGTTGATTCGCCCTCTACTTCAACTGCTTCTTCCTTAACAAGTTCTTTACGTTCTTTACCTTCAACATCTGTTTTATCTCTTGCAACACCGTCTTTGGTAGGCTGCAATGGAGCTCGTACACCTGTGAGTTTCTGCTGGAATTGTCCACCTGCAAACGTACTTGAGATTTGTGTTATTTTATAAATGCCGCTAAAACTACTGTTTGTTGTTGCAGTAACATCTGCTAGTCCTGTTGTATCATCATAATCCACAGGAGTTCTCAAATTAACTTGACAGAATGGCATGCTTAGTTCGTAGTTAATTGTTCCATCAGGCATATAAGCACTTGTGTATTGTTGTCCTTTTCTTATCTTATCTTGCCAGTAAGCATCACTAGTAGGAATAAAACTTGGATCACCAACAATTCTCATGTCCAGAGCTATCATGTCAACACCGTCACTCATTACACTACTAAACAAATCTTTTGCTCGGGCTCTGGTTACGCCGTCCTGTCCATTTGTACTGTTTCCTTCTGCACTTAGTGGCTGTTCTTTTACTAGTGGACTGAAGTCATTTTTTGCACTCTTATCACGAAACGGTGAACCAGTGCCTGCTGTCATAACCTGCATGAACGCTGTTTTAAAATCTAATTTAAAGTCCAGCACTTCTGTGTTTCTACCGCTAAAGATGTAGTCATATATTTTGTGATAGCCTAGACCTTTTGGCTTGCTCTTGGGCGCCCAGGGAAAATCATGATAATAAATTACACTGGGTTCTACAACATATTCAACGTGATATTTATATCTTCCGTCTTTGCCGTCAAATCCTTTACCGTCACCTTCAGCACTAATAATAACAGGTTTAATCTTAAACCACTTGATACCTTTGCCTTCACTAACTCCTTTTGATGAGACTTCGTCAATGTTTTTATCCATGTAATCACTGTGCATGATTACAAGGTTTAACAGTTTAGTTACATCAGTACCAGCATTTATTTTAAACGTTTTCTTATCTTTGTCAAGACTTATTCCACCGCCGAAACTTGCAGCATATGCCTGGAACTGACTTTTGTTTGCTTTGCCGTCATCTTTTTTCTGTCCAGTGGGTGCAGGTGTATCCAGTGCATCAAATATGGCTTCTACATTTAGTTTTGCATTTGCTATTTGACTAGCAATTTTAAAACTGTAAGTATCATAACCTTCTGCTGCCGCTGGTATTTCTGTTTGTTCGTAGCCGCCACTGTTACCTGGAGGCCCAGTTACTTCTTTGGCCTTCCTAAACGTAGGCTTTGTGCGCTTTTTTTGATTTTCTGTTAGTACTTCTGCTAGTGTTTTAAAACTATCACCGTATTTTTCTACAGTTTTCTTTTGTACTGATTCTTCTTGCCCGCCTGGTCCTGAAGTGACTCTAACATCTTCTGTAGTTTTTACAATTTCGTTGCCGCCACTGTTAAAAATATCACCAATTGTAGTTGCACTAAGTTCCATGTTCATTGGTATTGTACTGTTAATTTGTCCAAACAAACTGTGTGCATAGGGGATTGCTTTAACTTTATACTCTGTACCCATGCTAGTAACTTCAAATTTAATGTCGGTAATTTTAATAGGAATATACTTGGGCTTGCTGGGTGCCATCATTGGTTGCCCAAGATCATCATAGCCTCTAAATTTTATTTCAAGCAAATAAGGAGCATGTATGTATTTTTCTTTGGTACTCACTAGTGTAGTTGCTGCAGCATCGCGTAGTTTTTCTATCAAGCTCACGCCACGCGGTTCATGAATTGTAAATGAAACATCAGTTACGTTTGTGTTCTGTTTTCTCTTACTAGGGCCAATTGCAACATTGGTTAATTCTAGATTATCAATATAAAAATCGTTGAAAAATCCTAGTTCTCTTTCCAGTGCATTTTCTGGTTGCGTACCACTTCCACCATCACGCATCAATAACAAACTGTCATCCAGTACTTCACGTGGACTGTTAGGTTTAGTCAACAGGTTTACATAACTTTTACTGTTTAGCATATATAGTGCAATTTGATAGGTGTAACTACTAAAAACATTAAGTTCATTAGGCTTGGGTTCGATTTTAATTTCATTAAGGTCTGCATCAAACACGCCAGTACTAGCATTTATGCTTTTTGCATCCTTGGGATTGCTTACTTCAGTAACACTTTTTGGATCTGCGTTTAACCCCTCAGGTGCACCTGTCTCGCTGTCATCATCGCTTGTAAATCCTGCTGATGTTGTGCCGCCAAAGTCGTCATCGCCTTCCATGCCAGGAATTTCTTCTGGTGGGTCTGTTGTAACTTTTTTATAAGGATAACTTGTTTGTCCTGCAGGCTCTACATCTGCATAGTTTTCAGCGTAATCATTTAGACCGTCATCAACAGCAACATCGCTCCAGTCAATCTTTGCAGCATCTGTAACTGGTGTTGCTTGAGGAATAGTAATAGGATTTGGATCAGGTTGTTCTACTAAACTGCGATCTTCAGGAGCAGGATTGTTTGGAACATACCTTCCACTGCCTACTTTACTGGTAAGTGTACCATCATCAGCGACGTTGTATTGACTAACAATGTTAAAGTAACTATTAGTATCAAGGCTTTGGAGTTCGTCTCCATCAATATTCTTACCTTGAAAACTGTCTACATATTGTTTTTGATTAGGATTTACTCTGTTAACAGCCATGTTAGATTCCCAATGTCTGTTCTATTCTATCCTTTTTAGGAATGTAAAATCTTATACCAGCACGGAAGTCCCAGATAGGATCTTCAAATGCATTAGGATTTCTACTCTGAAAAACCCACCATAGATTTGAATTTTTATACAAGTCAAACGCTAATAGGTCAGGTCTATACTGATGCACCCGTGTAAGTGTATGTAGTACATCGTCTTTTGCTGGACGAATAAAGCGCGGTGTTAGTATATCAGTGTAGTAACTATATTGCTGTGTATCAGCATATGGGCTATCACTGCGATATTCTACTGCCATTATAGAAATCCTCCTGTGCCATTGCTACTACCAATTAAGTTGCCTCTTGCAAAACTATCCAAACTAAAGTTGCCAATTTGATTCTTGCTATAGATTGGAAGTAGATTAAGAGTCATTGCCAGGTAACTTGGAACAAGTGTTCCTCTGCCAGGTACTTCAATATAATCTCTGTCAGCAGGCATAATTTCTGCAAAGTTTTGCAGCACACATGGAACACTGTTGTAGTTTAGTGAACCGTGTCCACTTAATCTCAACACAGGCGGTGGTGTACCTGCTAGTCTATCATTGCCAAAAAACATTTTATAAGCACTGCGTAGGAAGTGTAACACTGCCAGTACATAAGTTGCCTCATCTGGATCATTTGCTGTAAAATAACCATCAACTGTGATGCTATCTACACTACTTGCATTATAACTATGCTGCATATGATTGCTGTGTGTTGGATGAACTGCAGCATATTGCGCACTGTGACTTACACTGATTGTTGGCGTATAAGGAAATAATATTCCACCTGTGCCAACCAGTGGAGCAAGAATACTATTACTTGGATCTTTGTACAGCATTGGTCCACTAGCAGGTGCTAGTGCTAGTCTAACTCTGTTGTCAGTTTGTGCAAATTGTGCTGTAAAATCACCACCAAAACTAGGTATATTTGCTCCAGCAAAGTTTAATCCAGCCTGAAACAGTCTATTAGCACTTGGATCTAGATTAGCAGTTATTGCTTTACCCGCAACGCTTTGTATCTGAGAACCTACTTCTTTTGTAAAGTTCTCTGGATTCTTAGCGAATTTAGATCCTATATCAAAAAGTGATGCCATTTAAAAAATCCTTTTTTTATCTTGCATAAGTATATTTATAGGCTGTATAATATACGCATATAAAAGGAATCACATTACATGATCAAAAGGAAAAATTATCTCAACAATCGCGATTTGTTGAAAGAAATTCATTTATCTAAGAACACTTACAGTAGTTTTGTTACAGAAGGCGATGATGTTTATGACATTATCCTGCCAAATGTAGAAAAAATTAACATTCGCACAATTGCACAAGCCAAGCGTAATCAGGCTGATCGCATGCAAAAGCAAGCATATGAGGCTGCTCGTGCTGAAGGACAAAAAGTTAAACAAGCAGACTTTGTTGTGGATTGGAAAAAAATTGACAAGCAAGATGTTATATTCCGTGTTATGACACATGATCACATCCCACTGCATCCTGGACGTAAAAAGAATCCTAAGACTGTTGCAGACCATCATGTTCAGTGCAACTTTCCTCCTTTTCAACACTTTAAACTAGACGACGACGATGTTGCAGTTTGTGTTGGTAAGAGTCACTGGGAAGGTGGACTAGAGAATGGTAACTTCAGCAAAGCACATGGACGCACTACCAACAAACTTGCTAGAATGTATATGAAACTGTGCGAACGTTACGGTACACGTTCAAACTGGCGTGGATATACATACAATGATGAAATGCGTAGCCAAGCACTGTTACAGCTCACACAGATTGGTCTACAGTTTGATGAAAGCAAAAGTGAGAATCCATTTGCTTACTACACTGCAGCAATTACAAACAGTTTCACAAGAGTGCTAAACTTGGAAAAGAAAAATCAGAGCATCCGTGATGATATCCTCGAAAGTGCTGGACTGAACCCAAGTTACACTAGACAAACTGAAAACGAACTAGCAAAGAGTTCAGATCCTATCTAATGAAATATAATATATGGAACAAGTGGGATCCACTTAAAGTGTGCATGCTGGGCAATCATTATGCACCTGAATTCTTTAACGGCTGCGATACAAAAGCAAGCGATCCTCTAAAACGTATATGCGAAGAAACACTGGAAGATCTTGACGGATTTAAAACTATACTACAACAATTTGGTGTACAAGTTATACAACCTGAACTAGATCCTAATGAACGTTTTTTGGATAACCCACATAGGTACCCTAGAGGACCTTTGCAGCCGCGTGATGCACAACTTGTTTTAGGAAATGATTGTTACATAACAGGCAATGATCATCCATCAATTGCTAAGAAGTTAGACGAGTATAGTACTACAAAAAACTTAAAAGAACAAATGTTCTATACTAGAGAAAACTATGAAGTTTTTGCTGGTGAAGATTATCCGCCCTATGAAGAGTACAGGGCTAATTTTCAGAATAAGGATTTTTTCCCTGACTTTGTTTGGGAAGAGTTGCAGACTGATACACCAGCATTAATATCTAGTGCAACTGCTTTTATGATAGGAACTAAACTTTATCTTGGTGATGATAACATGGAACAACTTATGGATGTTGTTTCAGAATTTATGCCTGCAATTAACCACTTTGATACCACAATAGTAAAAATGATCGGACACAGTGACGGCAATTTTCATCCAATTAAACCTGGCGCTATACTTAGTTTACACAATGTACAAACATACAGCGAAACATTTCCTGGTTGGGATGTGTGTTATTTGCCTGATGAGAGTTGGGAAAAAATTGAAGGTTTTTGGAAACTTAAACAGAAAAATCAAGGCAAGTGGTGGCTTGCAGGTGAAGAAGATAATACTGAGTTTACACACTTTGTTGAAACTTGGTTAAGTGACTGGGTTGGATATGTAGAGGAGACAGTATTTGACGTTAACGTTCTTATGCTCGATGCTAATCATTGTTGTGTTAGTAATCCTAACAACGAACAGGTA
>Ga0181394_1000221_pt1 | contig 25302 bp, 52 predicted proteins | sample 17SPOviralmetaG_FD_130123 | JGI IMG/M metagenome (GOLD analysis project Ga0181394, IMG submission 130123) | Marine viral communities from the oligotrophic San Pedro Time Series (SPOT) site, San Pedro Channel, CA, USA - 17 SPOT_SRF_2010-11-23 | ecosystem: Environmental > Aquatic > Marine > Strait...
CACGATTGAAGCTCTTCCAACTGGTGGATTACCTCCATTAGCAAACATTCCAGCAATAGGATTAGCACCACCTAAAAAACTTGATGCTTTATTACCAACAAGACCTCCTCCTCCACCACCAAACAACCCACCTAAAGCATTTCCTAAGAAGTTACCAATACCAGACACTGCACGTTGCATTGCAACTTCAACAAGCTTTCTTTTTAAATCATTTAATACACCAATAGCAGCTTGAGCTAATGTTTTTGTTCCCATCACCGCATCAGTAAGACCTGACACAATACCCTGTTCTATTCCTTGACCTATCTCCATAAATTTCTCTTTTAACTTATCAGCTTCACTTTTTACATTTACAAGACCTTCAGATAATTTTTCTGTACCATTACTAATTGATTCCATGAAAATATTAGATTGCCCTAGATTTTGATTAAACAAATCAGAAGGAGTTAATAGCTCGGTAAAAGCAAGTGTTGTTTCTTGTGTCTTATCTTTTGTTATTTCTACAATTTGACCGTTTTTTACATTAATTTTTCTTATCTTGTTTGTTGATTCGGCTAATTTTTTTTGGGTTGTAAGCTGTTCTTTTAAACTTCTTAATTGTTCAAATGGATTAATTACGTCTATAGCTTTTTTTAAAATACCAAAATTTTTTATTAACTCATTTATTGCTTTAACTGCTGCAATACTAAAATCTAAAACATCTTTTATTTCTCCTTCTAATTCTGTTCCGATTGTTCTTGCAAGTGTGTCAATCGTATCTTGTAAAGTTGATAATTTTCCATTTAAAGTGTCTGCTTGTTTTGTAGCTCCACCGGCAAAAATACCGCCTTGACTTGTTAAATTAATTAAAGCTTGATTTACTGCATCAGCACCTATTTTTCCTTTACGCATTGCAGATTCAAATTCATCCCCTTGCAGTTTTGTAATTTTTTTAAGTTCGTCAGTTATATTGACTCCTCTTTCTAATAATTGAAGATTCTCTTCCTGTTGTAATTTACCCTTTGCTCTTATCTGACCGAAGGCTGTAGCTATACCTGTAAGGTCAGCACCAGTAGCACCAGCTACGTCAGATAGTCGTTTTGTTGTGTCAACTAACTCTTCAGTTTCAAAACCAAAAGCTTTTAATCTTTTTGTTTGTTCTATTAATTCACTACTTGTAAATGGTGTTACAGCACCAAAAGCTTGAAGTTCATCAATGATTTTATTGGTTTCTTCAAGTGACCCAGTTAATTGCTCAAGACTTGCTCTTTGGGTTTCTAGTTCTGCTGTTTTAACAAATACAAATCTTGCAGCACCAAGAACTGATACTGCGGCTAGTAATGGAGCAAACGCTTTTGTTAAAGTTGAAACACCAGTGCTTGCGGTTTTTGCTGCTCTCCCTGTGTTTCTTAGTGATCTATTGCTTCTATCTAATCTGCCTTTTAATTTATCTGTACTACTGCTTAAAGCTTTTGTCTGTTCATTTACACGCTGCAATGGTCTTATTGCATTTTGAGCATCAACTATTAACTTAACTGTCGATTGTGCCACGAATACAAATAACCTTTATTATATTCTACCTTGATTTTGCCTTTTGACGATTCATTTCTTGTTTTTCTCTTTCATTTTTAACTTCATAATATCCAGCCCAATGTATTAACTCCTCTTCCGTCATAGATTTTCTTAGTTCTTGTACAGATTTTCCTAGTTCTGTTGCGAGAAAAAACTCAAAGCTTAACCAGTTATCTCGCCTTATTCGTTTTTTGCTGTGTCAAGATCAACTTGAATATTCATCATAAATAATTCAAGCTCATTTAAAACTGTCTCAGGTAAAAATCTCTGTAAATTCTCAGCATCAGCAGAAGCAAAGGCTTTTGATCCATCTTCATTTTCTGCAAGTTGACAAAGAAGTCTTGTTGATATTGTTAAAGCGTCATCTGTTCCAGCAGCAGCTTGGGCTTGCTTTCTATCAAACCTTGTAAGTGGTGGGAAGAATATTTCTTTTAAAATCTCACCTTGAGGATTTTTTAGTTCATATTTTCTTCTAGCTGTCATCACATCACTAAAAGCTTCAGTGATAAGGTCTACGTTTCTTTTTGTCGCCATAAAAAATTAGGTACGTTAACCTAATGTACTATATAGCTGAAGTAATAGCACCGTTTGTTATGAATGAGATATTCACTACTTGAATCTCCCCAAGTGTTGCGCCATACTCAGCACCTGTAATTAATCCGGCGAATCCTATCTTTTTAGAAGCTGTAGCTGAATCAGGGAATAATTCAAATAATGCATCGCCAGCATCCCCTGTTGTAAATACATCATCTATAAAAGCTTGGTAGTCTGAGTTACCACTAGCATCATATAAAAGTTCTGCTGAACCTTCGCCACTGATTAAACCACCGATAAAAGTCTTTGAAGTTGCTCCCATCGCAGTAGTTTCCATTGAGTCTTTAGAAACAGATAACGACCAAGATCGCAGCTCACCAATATTGGCTTCTGTGCCGCCAGCATTTTCAAACATTAGTTTGCCTACATCACCTTTTACAGCCATAACAAAAAAAAGAACTATTAAGTAATATATTAACCCTTTTTGGTATTATTTACATTTTTTTTTAAATTTTGTTGTTCGGCATAATACTTACGGCACTTAGGGTCCCAATATGAAGCATCTCTTCTACCTTTTACAGCTTCTACTGCGTCAAGTTGTTCTTCTGTAAGTTCCATTTAAAGATCCTCATATATTTCAAAAGTAATCCTGATTTGTGTTTGGAATTTTCCTTCAGGACTTTGTGATAGTACCTCAGGTCCAATAGGTGAATCAAAGATTACATTTGTTACTGTAATATTATTGTAAAGGTCACGAAGCCTTTTGCCAATTGTAAAGTTAGCTCCAGCACCTATACCTTCTTCTGTAAAAACGTTTAGTAATATTAAACCAACAACAGTATTGGTAGAATTAGCAGACCCGCCCATAGTCAAATAACTTCCAGATCCAAAACTTGTAGAACATTGTACAAAAGAATCTTGGGCAGAAGAATCAAAAGGCATATTATTAAAGACAACAGGAATTGCAGGGCTACTAGCAAGTTCTGTAGCAAGTCTTGCTTCTATTGTTTGTCTGACTGTATTTAAATCTGTTGCGGCCATAATTATATATTAAATCTATTTTGGATATCTGTAGCTATTTGTTTACCGATAAGCTCTGGATAACCTTTAATTGTATTTTGTCTTGTTCTATATTGGCCATCCCAACTTGGTGGCAAGCTTGTACCATAAGCAACTGGTTCTGCATATTCTACATTTGTAAAAACAGTACCAATAAAAGGCTCTATCTTATGGTCCCAAGAATTTCTTAAGTTACCAGTATCAACTGGTGTTGCTAATTTTACTTTTGTCTCCCAAGATAAAGTTGCTTTTTGTACAGTCTCAACAATTTCTTTCTTAAAGACCTCATCAACAATACGATTAATTCTTATTTCTCTTGCCATTATGCCCTCAAGAATAATTCAAAGGTTATTGGTATATTATTTTGTTGGTTTGTCACTACAGTAATAATTTTAAAAACAACAGAAGCAACTACAACTTTATCTTTTGGTGTTGGTACAAATGTAATGTCACCAGCAGATATTGTTAGTTTTTTATCCTCTGCTTGGATTAAATCATTAACTTCAGTATTATTTATATTTTCTAATAAACCTTTTACTACAGTATCACTATTACTTTCACTCACTGCGCCAGTAGCGGTATCGTAGGAGCCGTTAGTAACTTGTCTTATAGTTACACTACCTCCAAGCTTTACTAAGCTTTTAGAGGCCACTTTTTTTAAAGATGACGCAAGTCCCATTAGACACGATATGCAATTACTTGACCACTGGCCAAAGTAATACTTGTAATGATACCTTCAATCTCTGATGCAACACCCATGGTAATACCATTAACAGTTGATGAACCATTCTCTGTAATTACTTCAGATACAAGAGTCACTTCTGCAGCAGCAAGGCAATGAATTTTACCAAACCTTCCAGTATGTGCGTTTGTGTCTGTGATAATAATTGCGGCTGGGTAGTTGTAGTTTCCCATTTAGTTAACTCCTTTTAATAGCGACATTGCCGGGTCCACTTATTCGTAGACCAGTAAAGTACCGTTCAAATAGTGGTGGTACTCTATCAGCACCAACAGCACCATAAAAATTAGGTTCTACATCAAGACTACCAAGTTTTACCTTTTTGTAATCTTCAAGTCCTGATAATCCTAACCCATCTCGATTGTTATTCAAGTAAACAGCTAATATAGTTTGTGCTTTTTTAACTTGTTCTGGTATTTCTGTTTCTGAAAAATAATCTGTTGATATACGAAAAGGAAAGCCAACAGAATAAGTATTGATATATGTATCTGGTTTTCGTACACCTTGGCGAGGCCATTGTAATGCTTGTGTATTAGTAACCCTTGCTCCTAAAAATCTTTCTCGATCAACTCTGAATGCAGCAGTAAATAAAGCTCTGTTTTTATTATCATTACTAGAACCATCCCACGCAGAGACATCATCATCAAGTATTAAACCTTCAACAATAGAGTTAGCCGCATCCAAAGTGACATAACTATTAGCTGAAGCACTACCTACTGTCGCTGTTATTGTTATCGCCATTTTTTAACTTAGGTTTTCGTTTGCGTTTTGTTTTGGGTTGAACAGAAGCCACCGCTTTGGCAGCTTCTTGTTCTTTTTTTCGCTTAAAAGCAAATAACCCCATTAACCAGCCTTAAGGATTTGGTAGTTAAGTACGATTGCTTCGCCTAATGAACCAGCAGATACATTAGTAACTGTGATTGCAAAAGATCCAGCAGCAATGGTATTAGCCTGCACTAAATATGCGCCTGCTGTACCAGCACTTGCGTGATTAACAATAACAACATCACTTGCAGTACATTTTGTATTTGTAACTGCAAAAGATACTTCAGCCGCTGCTGCAAGAGCCGCGTCATCCATTGTTATAACACCAGCCACTTTACTTAAAGTGACACCTGTAGCTTTACTTGTTGCCTGCGTAACTGATCCTGTTTGATCTGAACTAACTCCAAGAGCCGTCCCCGCAGTAGCTTCAAAAACTGATGGCATAATTTAGTTACCTTTAGTCTTGTGTTGATACGTTAGTTGCCCTAACTATACCAATGTTTTTTGTCTCGTAGACTTTCGACCATTTGCCTACTGTTGCCAACTCTGTTCTTGTTGGGTTTACATCTGTTGTTGCCCATTTTGAACCAACTGGGTGGTAGCAATAATGAAGGTCAATAGCCATAGCATCAGATTTAGCCAGAATGTATCTGTCTGTCTCTGTTGTTAAACCAGCTTGCTCTCCACTAGCAACTGCGCCTTGAGTAAAGAAGTATGTACTGTACTCTGTAGATGCGCCACTGCTAACAGTAGAAACATCATCAGAAACAATAACTCTTAAACCACAATATGTAGGAACAGTATCGTTTCCAGCGCCATAAGCAGGGGCAATAGTACCACCAGAAGCAGTAGCAGAACCTCCGTTACCATCAGATGCAAGAACATAGTCAACCATCTTTCTCTCAACGAGATCGTAGTAAACCTTACTGTGCATACAAACAGCAGTTAGCTTGTCGCCTTGGTCGCCAAGAATAGCTTTTGCTTTTGCAACGTGTCTTGGAGAAAGAACAGTTGGAGTATCACCAGATCCACCATCTATTGTTAAACCAAAAAATGCTGCGTTGGAATCTGTTGTATTAACAGAACCAAAAACACCATCAAGACAAGCAAGTAAATCTTTTTGTCTTTGGTTTGCTATATAAGCACCAATCTTTTGACCGATTGCAGCCATTGGGTCAGACCCTGCTGCTAATGCTGCCAAATCCCTAGATTCAAATGCACGACCTCTATGTAAAATAACTCCGACTTGTTTGTCAGTAGAAATTTTACCGGGTGTTAATGAAGATGAATCAGATAAAACCTCAAAGTCTCCGCTTAAGTTAGCTGAGAAAAAAGGTACATTTACGAAATCACCACCCTCTGTTGCATTTAGCTCAGCCATAGGTGCAACCACACCGCTTGCGAGAAAAGAATCTCGTGCAGTAGTTTGCTCTATAACATAAGGCGTAAATATCTCAGGGATGATAATATCACTCCTTAGAACTGCCATAAGTCCACAAATTTAAAATTTAACGGTGTGGGCGTAACCCTATATGGCTCTGCGTAGCTTTGCCTTTGTTCTATACTAGCGTGTTTTGGCTATATCTCTCAACTTTTGCCATGTTTCTTTGCCATGAACTTTATAAATGCGTCCTTGTTCTCCTAAATTTTCTGTTTCTCTAAGGAAAGGTTTTATCATATCTTCAGAAAAACTTGTTGAAGATGGTCTAGAAATAGGCGCACCTCCTCCACTTATAGGTTTGTTTTTTAACAAGTAAGGCTTTTCTTTTTCTAATTTATTTTTTACATATTCTGCTACTGGTATTTGTTCATACCCATCAACAACAACAGGTTGGCCATCTTTAATTTGTATCTGGTCTTTAGGAATTAAATTATTTAAGACCAACTCTGGATCGTGTGTTATTTCAGATAAAGCTTGTATTGCTGGTGTTATTAGTTCCAGTTCTTTGTTTCTTGATTCTAAAGTTTCTATCTTTTTTTTATCTTCAGCAGAACGATCTCTATACTGTTGTTCTAAAGCTTGCGTTGCTTCTGTATACTTTCCTTCACTCTCTAATTTTTCTTGATCTATTTTTTGTTTAAATGCTAACAAAGCATCATAGTCTTCTGGAACAACCTTTTCTTCTTTTTGATTTTTTAACTTACCTATTAGTTCGTAGTTCTTTTGCTCTAACTTCTTGACTGATTCTTTTAGCTGTTCAAGTTCGTTAGGGTTAACAGGTGGCGTAGCCACTGTTTCGTTTTCTTCTGCCATAAATAAAGCGTAACTTTTTTTTTAATATATCAGATAATCTACCATTTAACCTTATCAGCCCAATATGCTGCACTTGTTTTACCTTTAGCAATATTTTTTGCGTGTCTAGCTTTAAAAGATTTTCGCTTTGCTTTATCAGCATCTGACTCGCCTTTTCTTGGTGGCTTAGTCTTTGCACCTTGCATACCAAAACGTATTAATTTAAATCCATCTCCTTGCTTTATAACAACAGCATGACTCTTACCACTTTTATGACTAGGTGTTCTGATTGGTTTATCAACACCAGCAAATGTATGTCCACCTCTTTCAATAGCCATTATTTTCTATAACTCCTATAGATAGCCATATCAACCGTTCTTGCTTTATCTCCTCTCATATAACTGTTAACTCTACCCATAGCCCAAGCTGCCATTGGTACATTTCTTGAGCCGCCAGACAAATAAGCACCTTGACCTTTTCTGTAAACTTTTGCAAGCTCACCATATTTAAACTTAGTGCCTTCAGCCTTTTTCTTAAGACTATTTTTTGTTGCGGCGTTTAGTGGTTTTCTTCTGCTTTTTTGTGACATCTTGGGCAACCCTTGATTTTTGTACAGCTTTTATATCAATAAATGCACCTTTTTTATATAGTGCTGCTGTTTTTTTTATTTCAGCGGCCTTTGCCGATCTATTCTTTGTACCCGACAAGTATTTTTTTGCAATACCTGTTTTTTTATCCTTAGGAACCTTTCTTAGCTTTCGCATTTTTTTTCGGTTTACAAGTTTGGGCCGCCTGTTTTGCTTCAGACAACCTTTCTGCTAATGTTTTCGCCATCACTTTTTACCACCTTTTTTTACTTTCTTTTTCTTTTTAGGCGGTCTGCCTACTTTGGAACCATAAGTTCCTTTACCCATTGGCATAGTTTTAAAGCAACTACATTAATAATAACTGTTTTTATGCCTTAGGGTATTTTTCAATTAGATTTTTTAAACTAAGCTCTGTTCCATCATCTTTAATAATTAACCGTAAAGCCTCTCTTGGACTCTTTCTTTTTTTATCAATTAGATAATTAAAAAATCTTTTTTTGTTTCCCAGTGCTTTCTCTTGTATTGAAGGATTATCTTTTAACCACGTTGCATAATTAGTATTCTGCGGAACTCTACCAGTTGCACTTGGTCTGGTATCAGGGAACTTACGCCTTAAATCCTCATCATCAATAATAGGAACAGTGGTAGACCTACAATTAAAATGCTGTGGTGGTAATGGTCCTTCATTATATTTAAAAGTTCGTCCATCTAAGTTTCCACAGATGGTACTTGTTCTTGCATCTAAAGTTGCGACATATTCATACCTTTGGGTAACATTGCCATTAGAAGCATAGGAAGCTTGACTTACCGCATTTTGTACTTGGTTAACAGAAGTCCTAACAATAGTCATAACTTGCGTGTTGGCTAACTTCATCCCATCGCCAGCCGCTAACCTTTGAGCCTTGGCAGTCATCTCTTGATTACGACCAAACTGCAAACGACCTCTTAATCTTTTTGCGATCTTTGGTATAGATTCACCTTCTGTAATACCAATACGAATTTGACTTGATATTAGTTCCGCTTGTTTTGTAGAAATACCACGAAATGCTTTTGATACAACTTCGCCACTAGGTAATGTAATAGCAGAACCTTTAGCAGCAGTAAGGTTAAATGTTCTTTGTACAGTTGGTTCTAAATTATTTGGTAGGGTTAATATATTTACTTCTGTAGGATCAGTCATAACAATACTTCTTGCAAAGTCTGGTGAGACTTGTACCGTATTTACATTTACAGCACCTACTGGTAAAACTTTTTGTAATTCATCAGCAATAAAACCAGATTGAAATACAGCTAAACTTTGTAGCTCATCAACCATCAAAGCAGAACTACTTGTAGACCAAGTTTCTAAACTTTCTTTCATCTGTACAAGCATTGACCTTATTCTTGCGACTGTTGCTGGTGCTGTTACTTCGTCAATAGTTGCTAATTTATTCGTTAAATCTAAAATTACATTGTTGTAATTCGTAATAATTCTACGAGCAACTTGGTTGCTGTAGCGGTTCAAGTCAATCGCCTCTCTGTAAAAAGTTTCAGGTGTTGACATTACTTACAATAAAGATATTATAGTTTTGAGACAACAAAACATAAACTCGCTTTCCTGAGGCGGGTTTTTTTTATGCAGCATCTTGTTCTGGCTCTGCACTCTCTTCAGGCTCTTCGGGTTCTACCTCTTCTTTTGGTTGCGCCATTTCAATAAGACCACCATTTTGTGTTGTTTCTAATTCTTCCTCAACGTCAAACTCATCTCCAAGAACCTCGCCCTCAGTAAGTTGATCAAGTAATGTTTTCTGAGTAATAGATCCAGAAGTGTATAAAGTAAGTAGTGCTTGTATTTCTAATGGCTCTAATCTTTGTGATAGGAAGTCTCTATTAACAAAACAACTACCAGCTTCTGAGTTAAGGTACTGGCCATGGTACATAAGACAGTTATCAATCATGTCTTGCATCTGTTGGGCTACTACCATCATTGTCGAATCGCCTTGCGATCTATCAATACGTTTTGCTTCTGCTGTTTCTGCTGATAACTTTTGTCCGAGTACTGCCGCAAGACCTAATTCATTTATCTGGCTTTCTAATCTGTCTAATCTTCTAAACTGAGCATCATAACTCTTACCATCTGGTTCTATATATTCAGCCCGACCATCTGCTGGAAATGCAATAGCCTCTCCGGGTCCAGCACTAACCTCTTCAGCATTTTGTGGAAAGCCATAAAAGGCAAGCATTGGTACTGCGGATATATGTAATTGGTTATCAAGATCAGATTGTATTTGGTATGCTTTTAAATTTAATTCTGCAATATCAGCCATTGGTGGTCTTGATTCTAAAAGATTAACTCTGTTGGAATAAGCAACAGAAAAAGGAATTTTATCCAAAGGCATGGTACCTTCATCTACCTTTACAAATTTTCCTGTCTTAGCTTTTCTATGTATTTCAAAATTGCCGGGGGTTAATAACCTTACTTGCTCAACAATCTTTTCTCCATAAAGACCATCTGGCTCTGATACCTTTTCTAGAAGTCTTAACTGAGTAAATTGTAAAGAACCATCTACCATATCTGTTCGCCAGCCAAGAATATCTCTTGGTGTATAACTAACCCAGTATGGTCTTGCATTAGATCCTGTTGCTGGTGCATCTACCAATACTCCGATATGACCATAACGAACCATCTTGCGAGCAGTCTCATAAGTCCAGACATTGAGATCATTTCCCTGCAAGTCAACATCAAATAACATCTCTCTAATATCGTCTGCGGTATCACTTAGCCTTACTGGTTTACGAGTTAACATACCAGCCAACATTCTTTCTAATCTTAAGAAGTAAGGTGGACAAACAGAACGAGCTAATCTATTGTCATAACTCTCATCTAATTCTCTAGGTTCTTGCATAAGATATTTTCTATGCTTTGCCCTCATCTGATATGTACCGCCTAACAAATCTTCAATCAACATCCAATGGGGTTCTTGTTGGTACCAATTACTATTAGGGTCATTTATCTCAGTGCCACTTGTTGCTGTCTGTCTGTTGTAATGGTTATACCCTGAGTACACTTTTCGACTCCATAGTTTGTTTATAGTTTAGACAATAATCTTAATAAAGCCTAATACCAGTTTTGCGACCAGCGGTCATATGTAAGGGATTGAACAATCGCCAAGTAATGTAACCAAGGGCATCATTCATATGATCGTACCCTGCATCTTTGTCTGGTTCACCTCTTTCGTTATAACTTTGTAATTCTAAACATTCAATGAGTTTTATTGCCTTTCTAGAAATCATTAACCTAGTTTCATTCTTACCATTTAATAATAAACCTTGAACAGAGTTAACTCTATCCCTTACAGGGGGATTAGATAATGCAGACTGATTAACAAAACCATAACTTTCTAATATTTGGATGTCGGTCTTTGAAGCATTTGTACTTCTGTTGCCACCTGACGCATCAGGATATACATAAATTTTGTTGAAAGGGTACCTTGCTTTAATTTCTTTAGCAATGGTATGTGTGTCGTGACTTTTTGCGATTTCATCTATAACCATAAATTTATTACCAACTGCCACACCTATTACTGCATTCATATTGCCAATGTTAAAGTCAATCCCAATCCTTAATGGTTCATTATCATCTACATAAGGGTCATTCTGTAAAACATGGGTATTGCGATTAAATTTGTCATATACTTGGCCGGTTGTTAAATTGCAGAAGTTACCGTTTAAGTATGCTTGTATTAGCTGTGGAGGGTAGTTTTCGAGTAATGAATCAATAAATCCGTCTGGAAGATAAGGGTTATCTGCTGTTCTTGCTTTTATTAACCTAGTGTCCTCTTTGGCGTTTTTTTCGAAGGTATCAAACGCCCATGAATGACCTTCTGGTGTAGTAGTCGTATAAAACTGCTGTACATTACCTGAGCGCAGTCTAGCAAGTGCCATGTTCATTGCTTGTTCGGCATCACGTTTGTTTACCGTATCTGCCTCATCAAAACCAACAGCGCATAAGTTTTGGCCACGCAATCTTTGATAGGTAAGAATTGTCCTTAACAAGATCGTATGCACACCTTCTTTAAATTGCAGTTGGTACTCCGGCAATGGACTAACTCTAAATGTATAAGGTATTTTCCACTCATCTAACAAATCATTCATAGTCCTCATAAGAATATCCCGAAGCATTGCAGAAGTTGGTTCAAAGATTGCTGAGATATGACCAACATTCATTGAAGCTAACAATACAGATTTACTTACAAGTGCATATGTTTTACCGGCACCAAACCCACATACAAGTGCTAACTTTCTATGCTGTGTATCTGCGCAAAACTTTTCTTGATGCGGTAATAAATTAGAGGTAATTCTATCTTGGACTGCCTTTGCAGTAGGTATATCAAATAGACCATCGCCAAATAATACATGGCCTTTTTTAACTGTTTCAAGAATACTCATGAACAAAGATCAGCTAATTTGGCGGCTGTATTAATAGCACCTAGAGCAATATTAAGTTGTCCATTTCGTCTTGCTTCCATCTGTAAAGTACTGCACTGACTTAATAAATCAGCAATCATCTGTGGCCTTTCTATATCCCAATCTGCTCTGAGTTGTATTCTTGCTTCTTTTAAATAATTATCAACAGTTCGTTTAGTTACCCCCCAGTTAGTTGCAGCGTATTGAATACAATCAGACCTTCTACCTCCATTAGCAATTATCCTTGCGCATCTTGCAATACGCATTTCTGTTTCTGCTTGAGTTGTTAATGATGCTGCCATTATGCTGGTTTTTCTATTAGGTATCCTGAGAAATCGCCAAATCTGAACCAGTTAATAAATTCGCCAGCAAGTTGATCTTCTGTAATTGGTCTTTGTACACCTGACAATGATAATTCTTTTTCAATAATTTCATCAGCAGAAGTTCCAGATGCGGTTTTACCAGCAAGTGTAAGACGGTAGAAAACAGTTGAAGCGTAGCCACCAATTGGTTCTAACTTGTCAAAGACAATAATTGCCCCTCCGGGTTTACATTTCTCCCTTAGTCTTAGCATAAGATTAAATCTTTTGGCTGGTGGAATAAACATTAAACATAAAAATAAAACAGCAAGGTCATATTCTTTTGTTATAAAAGTTTCTGCTTTGCTGCAAACAATTTCTCCGGGTGCTTTATATAGTTTGACCATTTCTTTACTAGGTTCAATGCCGATTAAATTTGCATTTCTTTTAGTTAGAACTGGTTCTAATGCTCTACCTATATTGCCAGTAGATGCACCAAAATCATAAACAAGACCATCTTGTGGAATGTAGTGTCTGGCTACATGAAGAATTGCATTTGTTGCGAGGTCATACCAAGGCAGTTGTTCTCTTACATGGCGATCAAAACCTTGAGCAACACCAGAGGTTTCAAAAGACCAGTTTGTAGGTATGTCCATTTAATGTAATCCGGTGAGTGGATCTAGGTCTTCATCAGTAATGTCGTACTATTTATCATAACCATCAAAATCTTCTAAAAATTCATAGGTTCTTTTGTCATCTATTAAATAAAAAATCATACCGTTATAAGGATTTTTAGGAAATTTAGTTTTTAACATTTTTCTAATATTTCTTTGGCAACAGTTTCTGCAACTTTGGCCATCATCATAGGTGGTACTGCACGACCTACTCTTTCCCATTGTTGTGAGAATGTACCAGTTAATTTAAAATCAGTAGGAAAAGTACTAATTGCTTTTAATTCTTCAATAGTAAAAGTTCGAGGTTCTGTCCAATGGTATTTATCAGTACTGCCTTGCACTACAGTATTTGCAACACGAAAAGGTGATTGTTTAACATGACTATAAAACTTATTTTTGCCTGTTAATTTCATTACAGCCTTCCAAAATGAATCACCAACTTTTGTATTTTCCCAAAGCCTATAAGTCTCTGTACCTTTTACAACTTCTTTGTAGTTATTAGTTTTTTCTACGTTTGCTAAAGCATCACCAACTGTATAAAAATAAGGCAAAGGTTTAGGGTGTATAGGTGCTAAATTTAAATCTTTTCTAACACCTACAAATATTGTTCTTTTTCTCATTTGCGGTATACCAGCCCATTGTGCATCAATAATTTTGCATTTTACGTCATAACCGCAATCTTTTAATTCTTGCAAAATTCTTTTAAAATAACCTTTTGCGGTTCCGATAACTAAACCAGCAACATTTTCTGCAACAAATACTTTAGGTTGTAAACCTTTTAAAATTCTTGCATATTCATAAAAAAGATCATCAACCCTTTGTTTTGTATCACTATATTTTTTTTCTACTCCCCAGCCTTTTTCTCTTTTACCACTAATAGAAAAAGAAGCACATGGTGGTGAGCCATCAAATAAATCTAGTTCACCTTTTTTTAAATTAATTCTTTCTAGTATTTCTTCTGGTCTTATCTGTCTCACGTCATTAGAATCTAAAATGCTGTTTGGGTGGTTAGCTTTATATGTCTCCTGTGCAGCTTTTATAAACTCATTAGCATATAAAACTCTATAACCAGCCATGCGATAACCTAAACAACTACCGCCACAACCTGAGAATGTTGAGACAACATTAAAACCATTCCACTTTATGGCCTCTATCTCAGCCATTGTTGGTATATAAAAAGGTGGTTTATTAATTTTGTTTACCACTCCACTCATACCCACAGGCTGGACAACGGTGTTCGATTTCAATATCTTCGTCTATTTCTTTAAAATCTTCAGGTGCAGTTTCTTCCCTATGGTCCATTAATTCTGTTAAATCTTCTGGTTTAAACCAAGGCTCAAGATCATGTTCCATTGAAAGATGGTGCAGCATAGACGCATCCCAATCAGAAAGATCAGAGGATCTGTTATCAGCTAATGCAAGACCAACTTTTTGATCTTCAGTAAGACCAGTTCGTTTTACAGCAATAATCTCATTACCATCTGATTCGATAACACGAACATTTTCTAGGCCAGCAGCTTTTGCACCTTCTACAGTACCGTTGCCAGCTAAAACACGACCATCTTCATCAATAACAATGGATCTTGCGGCACCATATTTTTTTAGGGATTCTTCAATAAGAGTGGCAGAACGGTCAGTTCTTTTTCTAGCATTTTTGTGGTCTGCTTTTAGTTCGTTAATTTTAGTCATAGTTATTTGTTTTTTAAAATTTTAGCAATTTCAGATAAATGAGTCTCTACATCTTTAAATGTATCAACAAAAGTTGAATGTTCTGTTTGTTCAAATAATCCGTCATTTATATCTCTTAAATGTTCTGATTTTGTTTTAATAGTTTTTGTTAAATCATAAATTGAATCATTTATATTGAACAATTGGTCTCTTGTATCTTTTAATAAATGTAAAAGTCTGGTTTCAAAATCAGTCATGATCGTAACCTCTGTTAAGTTGTATTGTCCAATTTTTAAAACTTTGGAATGTGTGTCCATGTTTTTCTGTTTTACTTAATTGACCTTTTTTATCTACGGGTATTATGGTGACCCAAACATCATCAAATATCAACATATCATCTGTTCCAAGTCCATCACATAAATCAACATAAAAATCATGAATACGAAAATTTTTTCCATTTTCGTCAGTTAATAATGCCCCTTTAAGATCATCTAGTGACAATGATGACTCAATATTAAGCTTCATAGTACCTCCTTATTTTCTTTCATAGATTCGAGAATAGCCTTTTCTGAAGTAAAAGAAAACATATTGCCTATATTAGATAAATTTTCTTTGACCACTTGTATGTAGTAAGGAGTTTCTACTTCTTCTCCATTTATTTTTTTCTTTCTGAGTTCGTTCATTTCTTGGCAAGTATTCTTCCATGCTGCTTGTCTATTTAGATGTATCTGTCTTATCTTTTCTTTTTCCATAGTAATACCGATTGGTTGAGGGTCTCCTCTTAAAGTTTCTGTTGTTTTTACTTGACCACTTGATTCTCTAAAGCCTTGTTTTTCTTTATTAGTACTGCTTTCATAATCAGCATAAGCAGCTTTACAATGGCAGATTATGGCTAAATCTTGTCCACCATTAATCTTTCCATCTGCTGTTCTGTCATAGTCAGGTATGTATTGATTTATGGCAGCATCGCCATTAGTAACAATACCAGAGTCATAACAAGCAAAACATTCTACTTTAGGGATATAAAAAGTAGTGTCTCGATCAAGAGATTGTCTTCTGTAGCTTAAAGTCATAAGAGGTTAGAAAGGTAGGCTGCCATTAGGTTTATCTTTTTCCCATGGCTTTTTATTAGTTGTATCAGGTTTTTTCTGTTTGTACAGGGCATCTTTCTCATCTTTTACATAGCCCTCGTAATATTCATCCCTTAACCATCTAAAACAATTAGGAAAACAAACGGCAAAGCCACCTTCTTTTTCTGTAGCTCTTTGTTGTTTGATGGCAGCGATAAGAGAAATTTTTATATTAACTGGACTTGTTCTCTTTATAGCTTTTTTCCATTCTTCCCATGCTTTAGGTTTATTTTGACCACTAGCCCTTTTTTTAATATCTAAATACAAAAACCAAAATTCTAAAAATTCTTCAGAATATTCTTTTTTAGTATTTTTTTTATTTAGTTTAATTGGATCTAGTTTAGTTGTATCTAGTTTGGTGGCATCTGCTGCTATGGGGCATGGCATTTCCTGCCATGGGGGCGTAGCATTTGCTGCAGGGGTGCAGGATTTGCCACGCCTATCAACACTAGGTTCTGGGACATTAGCTAGATGCCAGACAGTTACTTTATATAAATTGCTGCCTTGTTCTCCATTCTTTCCCATCTGGTGGGTTCTTTCTAAGAAACCTAAAGACACTAATTGGTTAACAACTTTCTGTGCTGTTCTCTTACTTAAGCAAGAATTAGCAGCGATTGTCTTTAAAGAAGGCCAGCATTGTTGGTCATCTTTATTAGCATAACTTTGTATAACCCATAGTACTGCTAGTTGATTCGGTTGGATTTTTCCTCTAAGATTTGTAGGAAGTGCGGTAAATTGATACCCCTGTGGATTAAATGACATCTTTTAAATTTTCTGTAAATGGACTTGAGGCAGCACCGCAGGGAAGTAAAAAGTATGTCGGTAAGGGTCGAATGATAGAAGTGAGTAAAAGGGTAAAACCATGGCGAGAATTGGTTAAAAGGGAAGCTAGTAAGATAAAAGAACCACCTATAAAAGGTGCTTGCTATGTAGAGGCCACTTTTCGTTTTAGAAGGCCGAAAGCTCATTATTACTCAAATGGCACTCTCCGTACAGGGTCTCCTTTAAATTTGACTATAAAACGGAATGATATAGACAAGCTTGTAAGGTCTAGTTTAGACGCTTTAAGCGGAATTACTTTTAATGATGATAGTCAAGTAACATTTCTAACAGCAAAAAAAAGATACTGTTTAGAAGGAGAAGCAGTAGGAGCAGATATTTTAGTTAAGTCACTCGAATGATAATCAGGGGATAGATCGGTCAACCTCGCAAAGACCGCCCTGCCATAACAGCTTTCAGACCCAAACTTATCAAAGGTCATCAGGCTCCCTGACTATTTTCATTGTACACACTAAACAAAAAAAAGACCCTTTGTACAGGGTAGCTTTTATAGAAAGGCGGTAAGGTGGTTCTTTAAAGAAAGATTACTTACGCTTTAATGATAACAATAGTACCTAGTCAACCTAAAAGCCTATTTGTACATAGACTTCATTTCTAATTTCATGGTTGGAGAAGTATCTGAGTATCTAGTTTTATCTGCATCTGGGTGATTACAAAATAAATCCTCATACTTTTCTATTTCGTAAAGCCATACAGATGATGGCATATTCTTACTATTACCATTTAGGTAATTTAATTTAGCAATAATTTGTTGAATAGTCATTTACTTAATCTCCTCTAACTCATTTGCTTCTACATATACACTAGCTTCGTTACCAGTTAAGCAATGAACTAAAGTATCTGTAAAATCAGTGCCAAAGATCATTACTTTACAGCCTGTTCTTTTGATAATGTGAGTTGGTTGGCCTAGTTCGTTAGTCCAAGGAAGTGTTTGCCAGTTAGTCATTTAAGCTTCGGGGGTTGTGGGATCTCTCCCTATATATCAATTATAGTATATAGTTCCCCAGTTGCTACCCTATAGTGTTCGGTTCCTTAACTGGTGCATAACCAACAGCAGTGTTTTAGTTACCACTTGTATTCAAAATACCGCAGTAGCCCTATAGCTGTATTATGGTTACCACTTGTATTTTTAATAAGCAAAATAACCAATAGCAGTATTATTATTGCCGGTTGTATTTTTAGTAAGCAAGATAACCAATAGCAGTATTATGAGTACCACTTGTATTTAAAATACAGCAGTTGGCCAACAGCAGTGTTATATGTACCGGTTGTATTAAAACACCGCAGTAGGTTAAAAAAAAAGCTGCCCGATTAAGAGCAGCTTGTATTTTTATCTACCAGACCAGACTTCCCAGACTTCTTGACCAAAATACTTGGTACATTCTTTGTCTGGATCTTTAACGTGTGGGTTAAAGTCTGACCAGTAGCTTGTTCCTTTATAACCATAAAAATTGTCTCTTACTGCATGACAGTAGGCGGCAAGCTTATTGTTATAAATAAAACGGTCTAGATTAAAACCAATGTATGCCCCATCAGGATAAAACATTGATCTTTCATCCGTTGGTCTATGTAGTTCAGTATCTAAACCTTTTGGAAAAGTTTTAGAAATGAAAGCATTGACTTGTTCGAGTGTCTTGCACTCTTTAAGCTCTAGAAAAGCTTTTTCCATAGTATGAAATTTTCGAGGTACATAAGGGACAATCTCTTGCCCTTACTACCATTATACTATATAGTTCCCCATTGTCTACCCTAGATGCACCAGAACATAAACCGAACACTTACCCTGTACATACATCTTGGGGAATGATAGTATTGATTTATAGGGCAGAGATGCTCCCAACTTCAAAAGACTAATGAACCAACCAACCCTAAGAGAAAAATACGTTCCAGTATTATTTCAATTAGTAAGAAGCACAGACATTGAAAGTCAAACTTATTATTCAATAATGAATGACTTACAAGCATCTGCAGAGGACTTTTCTCTTATAAGTACACCTTATACAGAGGATGAGTACGCTAAAAAGAGAGCATGGTTAAGACAACATAGAGAGGTGGTTAGATGACTACCTCTTTTTACGACCCAGACTCTAAAAAGCCAATGACCAAAGCAGAAGCAATGAAGCTTTTCAGGTTTATTTATAAGACTAGAGGTTACCGCAGAGGTGATGATATAGCAAAGCGTACCGAGTGGAATGATTACACCGATGCACTTTGCAAAGATGGTCTTATAACAAGCAAACAATACGACACTTGGGATCAACCTTTCTAATGACAAAGAAAGAACTTGACGAAGCAATAAGTAGGTTAAATGATCGGTACTTGTTCGACAACATGACCAATGAGTTATACCTACAACTTCGCAAAACTATTGAAACAACTTACTTAAAATCAATCTACAAAAAAGAACAATGAAACTTTTAACAAAAGAAATCCTAAAACAACTTCCAAAGCTTTATAGCCAACCAGCACATGATGACCTATCACAAGAAATGGTCTTTTATGTAAAGCTATTCACACCCGACAGTAACTGGACTTGGTTTATTGCCGAGTATGACCCAGAGACAGAAATTGCTTGGGGTCTAGTTAAAGGTTTAGAACAAGAGTATGGTTCTTTCGATATGAAAGAAATAAAAGAAATAAGAGGTCGTTTTGGTCTACCAGTAGAAAGAGACATCTGCTTTGACCCTATAAAAGAAAAAGAACTTTTACTAAAAATCTCTGAAGGAACTGATTAAATGTTCTGTAGGGCAAAAAAACTACCGCCATTTGATGTTGTAAACAAGCTTATTGCTTACAACATTATTACTGGTGTTTTCACTTGGAAAGTGAATAAATCAAATAAAAAAGCTGGTTCAATAGCTGGTCGTATAAAAAAAGGAAAAAAACCTTACAGATATATAACTATAAATAGACAAGAATGTGCTGCGCATAGAATTGCTTGGCTATTAGTTACTAAAAAAGATCCTTGGCCATACGAAGTAGACCATAAAAACAGTAATCCAAAAGATAATTATTTTATAAACCTAAGAAAAGCTACACCAGCACAAAACAGTGCGAACAGACAAAAAGGTACAAACAATACTTCTGGTCATAAATCTATAACTTATCAAAGCCACCAGACATTAAATCCATATGTTGTTTGTATACATCAACAAAATAGAAGTCATTATGTAGGTTCTTTTCCTACCTTGGAGTTAGCCATAGAAGCAAGAGACAAAAAGGGTAAAGAGTTGTATGGCGACTTTTATAACCCCTAAATGTTACCCAATTAACAAACCGTACATGGTAGGGGTAGACATTGGGGAAACCCTAGACTATAATTGAAGTAAGGGCGAGAGCCTACAACCTAAAATCTTAAATGAAAAACTTTTTTCTTTATTTAGTATTAGGTGGTTTATTTTATACCACACTTAATACTTCACTAGCAGACATGACCAAAGCAGATTGTCGTTCTGGTATACAAGCAGCTTGCATAGAGGTGGCGAAATGGTAAGAGACCTTAAGAAAATTCTTGAAACTTTAGAAGTACATGAAGCAACTCAAGAACGAATTAAAACAATTCAACTAGCAGAAAACGCTAGTATGAAAGATACTCTAAAAGCTTTATCTGTTCTTACAGATTCAGTTCAAGGTATCGCAGTTGGCTCTGCTGGTAGTATTGATTGTCTTAATGACAAGATCAATATTATTAAAGACTTTATTATCAAACAAGCAGAAGAAACTACAGACCTTAGGCTTCGCATTATTAACATAGAGGACAAACTTAATGACCAAAACTAAAGAACGCTATGTACCAGCAGAGGTTTATCATGCAGACCCAGCCTATTCTGCCAGCGACCTAAAGCTTATAACAAGCACTTGTCCACAAGTCTTTTATCAAAGTAAATACCAAAAACAAAAGATAGAACACGAACCAGCTTTAAAAAAAGCATTTAGAGTTGGTGAGCTATGCCACGCATTTACTTTAGAACCAGACAGAGCAAAGACATCTTATGGTGTTTGTCTTAGTAGAGCAACAAAAGCTGGTAAAGCACAAGCAGAAGAGATGGCAGCAAAAGGTATAGAACCTATATCAAATACAGAATACGAACTAGCATCTAATGTTGCTAATGCTGTACATAAACACCCTCTTGCCAAACAACTTCTTTCTAAAGGTTTTGCCGAACAAAGCTTTTGGAAAGATGATAAAGAAACAGGGCTGTCTTGTAAAGCAAGATGCGACTTTATTAATGGCGATACTATTATCGACCTAAAAACAACTGGCGAGGGTAACAGCAACCCAGATAAGTTTATAAAGTCAGTTGCGAACTACCTTTATCATCTTCAAGCTGCTCATTACTTAGAAGTAATAGGTGCAAAGCGATTTGTATTCATAGCAGTTGAAAAAGTCTTTCCTCATGCCATAAGCATTACAGAATTAGACGAAGATGCGCTTGCCGAAGGCAGATGGCTAAGACAAGAAGCACTTAAAAAGATTAGCCAATGCCATACAGATTCTTATTGGCAGGGCTACTCAGAAGAGATCCACAAACTCAGCTTACCAAGTTGGGCATACAAACAAACCTAAAACAATGACAGAAACACATCCATGCGCTGCAGTAGCAGCAGCTTTACAAAAAGCACAAGCAGAATTTCCAACAATGGGTAAGACCAAACAAGTTGGTGTAGGTTCTTTTGGTTACAGCTATTTACCTTTGGAGCAAATGCTTTCTTTGGTTACACCTGTACTTCTTAAGAATGGTCTTTGTATATCTCAAGGCTTTGGCTGTAGTGCTACAGGCGAAACACTTATAGTTACAAGACTTATTCATAAAAGTGGTGGCATGATTAAAAGCGAACTGCCAATATTTTTATCAGAAAAAGATATGGCTAATCCTAAGAAAAACCAAACTCATATATGGGGTGGTGCAGTTACATACCAAAGAAGATACAGCATTAAGTTGATCTTAGGTCTTGAAACAGATATGGATTTTAATATGGAAGAAGAAGAAAAAGTGCAAGAAAAAAAGATTAATAAAGGCGAAGTTATAGAAACATTGCGAGAACAAGTACAAGCAAAGGTATCTAACAAACCAGATACCGATGCAACTTTTGGTCTAGCAAAAAAAGCTATCGAAATTGCTTCTTCTGAAGATCAATTAACAGACCATAAAAAAAATATTGCCACTAGATTTGCTCAGGGTAAACTTACCCAAGAACAAAAACTCGAACTAGACAGAGCAATTATTTCAAAACAAATGAAACTTAAATGATTGACCAAGCTTATCTTTCAACCAAAGACCTCGCAGAAAGATATGGTATTACACAAAGAACCATCAAGAAATGGCGAACTAATACCAGAAGAGGTAAAGCAGAAGGTCCAGAGTGGTACAACGTATCACGACAGGCTACTGCTATGGGGCAACCTCTAATCAGATATGCCCTCCCTCATGTTCTTGCATGGGAAGAAACAAATTCAATTACACCTCTCAAATCTTTTTAATTATGGCTTACGAAACTATTTTTACAGGGCGTTTAGTCCTTTTCAATAACTCTGAAAAAAAATCAGAAAAATCACCAGACTTAGGTGGCAACATAGAATACACTTTGCAAGATGCTATGGCATTAGCAGAATGGATTACAGCCCAAGAAGGCGAAGATAATTATGCTGGCGAAAAGGTAGTCAAAATACCTGTAAGTGCTTGGCATAAAGAATCTAAAAATGGCACCTCTTTCATATCAGGTTCAACCTCAGTACTAAAAACTGAAAAAGAAGAATTACCTTTTTAAAATGGCAAAGATTTTAAAACAAGTATCTAACCCTAAACTTCCAAATAATGTTGCAGTATTTCAAGACCATCTCGCACTTGGTCTTGAGTGCTTTGATCTAGATTGGTTTGACTTTAGACCACACACTTGCGAAAACAAAGATTATGGAACTGGCATTTTGTTTAGTCAATTAAAAGATGTTTCTGAAGAATTTGCTGCAGAATTTTCCATAATTGTTTCTAACGAAGGATTGCATCTACCTAATCAAAAAATCTTATTCTTCAGTAATGAACAACCACCAACTAAAATGGCCTTACTTGTTTTATCAGCTATGGTCTCACATGAACCACTTAACTTTGAATGTCCAGAATGCGAAAACCATTAGTAGTAGATTATGCCGATCTTATGGGCAAAACAGTAGTTAGAACATTTGACAAAGCTGTTTTTAAATGTATAACTATTAACTGTGTAACAAAGGAAGATAAACTTTTTATAACTATTATCAGACGAAGTGATTTTGTTACTGATCCTAAAACTCCTAATGAATGGGGGCTAGGTAAAGTTGACAAGCAAATGCTTATTGATTGGGATAACTTTTTTGAAAACTATGAATTTTCTGAAAAAGATTGCGCCACCATGTCTGGTAATAATTTCACTAATAATGTTATACAAGCCAACTGGCAGCACATAAAAAAAGTATTTTTAAAAGATTTTAAAGACGGATCACATGGGAAATCGAATCAATCTAAATGACTTAAAACAATACATAGTTGATAAAGGTTTTATTGTCGAAAAGTATTGTTATAAATGCAAAAAAGTAAGTTATCGTAACGAGAAAGATGCAAAAGTTATTGCTTCTGAAATGTATAAACAAGGGAAAGGTCATACCTTTGCATATGCTTGTACAAAAGGTAATGGGTGGCATCTTACCTCTAAAAAACCAAGAAGTGCTTGTTGCCCTAAAGTAAGAAAGCAAGCAAAATCAAATAGACACAACTGTTGGAAAAAATAATGGAAAATATAAAAAAACAAAAACTTATAAAAGAACTGCAAAGACAGGTTGCAGATTTGCGTAAATTTCAAGAAGATTTTAAAAAAAATATTCCTGATGGTGATAATATGAATTTAAGGGATTTACAATATATGAATGGAATAATGGAAAAAATGAAGTTAGAACATGAAACAGTTTTAAGAGAATATTTCAACTTTAAAGAATCATGAGTGATCCAAAAAAACTTTTTCGTTTAAAAGAAATTAGGAGGAAAAACCTTGAAAAAAATTTATTAGATGTTGAACTAAAAGGCTATGACCATTATGTTTTTATGAACGATAGAAACAAAGCACAAGTTGTAAGTAAAGATGGCAAATGGGTTACTGAACATATAAGAACAGCAATTCTTAAATTTAATTATGAAGTTGATAAACTAGAAAAATTAAAGGTCAAAGATTTTACAGATAAAGAGGTTATTGAATATGAAAAAACTTTTTTATCGGGTTAGTCTTTTTTTCTTTTCTTACTTCTTTAGCAACAAGATTAGCTTCTAATTCAACCAACCTACCTAGTAAAGAGGCAAGAAAAACATCTTGTTCCATTTGATGTCTTACTAAATGAGTGCAGTATCTTTTTATATTGTCATAGTCATTGCTTTTCATAATTTCTCTACATCTCATTTCAACTGATAGTTTTAGCTCTGTTGGAGCTTCTTCTATTTCAATGTTAAGAAATTTTTTGATGTTCATTTTACAGGAAATAATTTTTCTTCAAGCATTTTTACTATTGCATCATCAACATCATTATCTGACTTTGCGGCAAGATCCTTTAATAGGCTCAAGGCAGCTTTACGCAGTGATTCAGATTTACCAAATTTAATAAATAAACCAATTAAAAATTTAGACATTGTGTTTTATGTTCTTTCCTTAACATACCAAACATTATCGGTTTTGGCCTTCTAGCCTGCTAACCGCTTGCGATAACTTGTTTAACCTGTTGTAAATATCTATAATGGTTTGTTCTCTGCGATTACTTATATTAGATAGCACCATGACAAAAGCAGTAGCTGCTGCGCCGATTAACATAGCCTGTACCTCTGTCATTTGCCAAAATGCGTAATTATATCTAGTATGACTAATAAAACAAGTTATGGCAGAAGAGATTAAAAAAGGTCCACTACAAAAATTAAAAGAAAACATTACTGATAAGGAGGAGCAATTAGCTTTTATATCTGTAATCGTAAGACTTGGTGTTGTCGCTTGGAGTGGCTTTATAGTGTCCCTTAACTACATTTCTTTGCCGGGCTACAGCAATGAGCCAAAGGATATAACTTTTCCAGCAAGTTTGCTGACAGGAGCCCTTGCCAGTTTTGGTTTAGAAGGTGCTAAAAAAAGAGGTGATGGTACTTTTAAACCTGATGAAAAACCATTAAACAAGAAAGAAGTTGAAGCGTTACTAGCACAACAATCTGGTGGTTATCAAACAGTTAGAATAGAAACACCTATAAAAATTATTGGTACTAAAGTAGTTGATCCAAAAAAATGAAAAAACTTCTTCCATTCTTGTTTTTATTATCAGCACCAGCTTACGCTGATATAACACAAAAATTTACTACATCTGCCCAGATTACTGTTGATATGCCGTACTCTGTTACGAATAAATTAGGTACGACATATTCAATATCAGGTAACAACATAACTCCTTCAGTTACTAGTGGTGGATCTACTACAGCACAACAAATAGGTGGTTTAAATTTAGGCAGTTTAACCGCAGGGGTTCCAGCTTTAATACAAACTGATAAATCAGTTACAACAGCAGGGTCAGCATTTAGTTTGACAGAAGCAATAAATATGGGTGATGCAACGCCTTCTGCTGTTACTCCTTCTAGTGGTATAGCAGCATTACCTCATCTATCAGGACAAACAACAGTAGGAAGTGGTGGTACTCTTGGATCTGGAGCTATGACTTCTTTATCATCAGGTGTTCACACTTGTAGTGGTGCATTTGGTTCTGGTTCTAGCTGCATAGGATCAACTAC
>Ga0181394_1000225_pt1 | contig 24927 bp, 36 predicted proteins | sample 17SPOviralmetaG_FD_130123 | JGI IMG/M metagenome (GOLD analysis project Ga0181394, IMG submission 130123) | Marine viral communities from the oligotrophic San Pedro Time Series (SPOT) site, San Pedro Channel, CA, USA - 17 SPOT_SRF_2010-11-23 | ecosystem: Environmental > Aquatic > Marine > Strait...
TATCTTCATTTAATCCACGCTTAATTTCTAACATATATTTTGAGAGATTTGATTCATTATCTCTCTTTAATGAATTTATAGAATCTAAAATTTCTAAAACTGTACTATTATTTAATGTTTTATTCATATTTTCTTGCAAAGACTCCATTATATTTATAAATTTTAATATTGTTATTTCAGGATTTAATGTAGGATGTTGCTCAAAAAATGAGAGAATTTGCTTATTTGTTATGTTTATTGACATTTTTACATTAATTTGATATTTTCTCTCTAAATCGTATTCTAAACATTTATTAAATTTTTAGAATGCGAATTTTAATCATATATTGCTAATTTTTCTATTTTTTCATCCATTTCCTTTTTTAATTCATCCATTTGTTCAGTAAATAGATGTAATGATTTTTGGGTTGCTTCAACCATTGATGGAAATTCTTTTAATTCTTCTAATTGTGTATTAGTTATTTCAATCATTTTTTTTACTCCATTTATCAATTCTTCTTTACAATATATACCAAACTCTAATTTTTGTTTTTGTTTTTCTCTCCATAAATATAAATCATTATCTAAAACATTATATTTAAAATGATTTTTAAATTGTAATTGTCTACAAAAAGGACATTTTAATACATTATTTATACCTATTTGTTTATATAATTCTATTTGACATCCATGACATATTAAAGAATCACATTTTTGCGTTTCACATTTTAATGAAATAGTTATATCTAAATTTGAACCTGCTGTTTCTTCATCATCGCCATCATTAAAATCATTATAACATATACTACAAGTAGTCATTATAATATTTTTAAAATTATTTTTAAATATTTTTTTGTTATATTTTCTCTCATAATTTTATTTAAAATTATTTTTGACCATTTTAGATAATAAAAAATCATCCTCAAATGAAGAACAAATCATGGAAAAATTACAACAACAAATTTCAATAAATACAGAAAAATATATGGAAAGCAATTCTGAGTGACTTTTTACTAAAAAAAGTAAGTAAAAATTAAAAAAAAAAGTTTAGAAAAAAATTTTAATTAAAAAAAAATCTAAAAATAATTTAAAAAAAAATTAAAGTTTATCGTTGCCGAAGGCAACTAACAACGAAGTTGTGATAAACTTTACATAAATCTCTCATCACACAATTTTCAAAATTAAAAATATTTAACAAATTTTTATATAATTATTTTTTATGCTTATAAAATATTTATTATCTTATCACATAACATATATTTTATAAATTTTTATTTATGGTGTCACTAATTTCGGTTAGATTTTATTTCAGACTTGAGATAAGTTATTGAAAACTTCGATTTATTTTTGATATTTTGAGAGATTATTGAATAGAGTTAAGTTTTCTCTCACAATTTTTAAAATCTTTTTATTGTTTTAATTTTATTTTGATCAATCTAAATAAAATTAAAATAACTTATTATTTTTCATCATTTAGACCTTGATCTTGTTCTTGTTCTTGATCTTGATCTTGACCTTGATCTTGATCTTGATCTTGACCGTGACCTTGATCTTGATCTTGATCTTGACCTTGACCTTGATCTTAATCTTGATTTTGTTCTTTGTCTTGGTTTTGGTTTTGGTTTTGGTTTAGATAATTCTAAAATATCATTTATTGGTATTTTTAATGGATTTTCATATTTTTCAAGCAATCTTTCCATTTTATTTTCAAAATCCATTACATTACCAAAATCAATTAAAATAGCACAATCATTACACATTTCTTTTAACTTTTCTATTTTTCCTGACTTTCTTATTTTTTCTAGCTCTTCTAACTTTTTTGTATTAACCATTATTTGTAAACCTCGTTTAAACTTAACTGATAAGTTAATATTACCATCACCTATATCTGGAATTCCTCTTTTATCTTTTTCATTTAATAATAATTCTATGCTATTTTTAAAATCCAGATTTTTTGAAACTATTTCAGAAAATTTTTTTTCATCTATCTTTTCAATACCTCTATAATTATTTAAGTATTCCATTTTAATTATAAAATATTTTCTTTTTTCATAGTTTTGACAAACTGTATCATCTATACAAATATACCAATCATATATTATAGGTGCTAATTTTACATTAGACTTACTTGGTTTACTTGCTATTGTTTGCCATCCTACTTCTTTTTTTAATTCATGTATATGATCTTCACTTGAAAAATTTTTTTCTTCACCTTCACATACAATAGGCCATATTTTATAAGCATAATTGTCATATAATATTGTAATACTATACCTACCTTTACCTAAACAATAGTGTTTTTTTATTTCTTCATTGTCACTTTTTATTTCATTATAAATATTAATTAATTTTTTACATTTATTACTCATTATATATATAATTAAATTTTAAAATATTTATTTTAAAATTATTATTAGCTTTATTATGATTTTTATACTTTTTAAATTCTTATTATCTTATTAGCTAATGATATTTAAACATAATTATTATTTATTTTGTCAAATATTTCACATTGATTTCTGAATTATTATAAATTTTTTTAATTTTATTTATATATTATATATGCCTAAAAAAAAAATAACTAGAAATACACAAAAAATTAAAAAAAAACATAAAGCCGGGGCTAGAGATAGTTTGCTCTCAACCAAAGTTTCTATAAGACAATTATCACAGATAGGTCTCTCTAGAGATGAAACTGACAAAATATTTAGAGAGTTATCCGCAATAAAAATTCAAAATAGATTTAATAAAAAATATCTAGGCAGAACTAGAACTTTATTAAATGTAATAACAAACCATGAATTACAAATATTCTTAACTGCAATTGAAGATTTTATAAATAGTGTCAATACGACATATGAGTTTGATGATAAGAAAACACCAGGTTATTTATTAAATGTAAAACTAATGGCTGAAACAGCTATACGTCAAACAAAAATGTTATTAGGTTTAAAAATGAACCCAGAAACCTTAAAGACAATGTTTAATCGTGTCGGCTATAATAATTTAGCAATTACAATAGTAACGTCTATAAATAATATTAAAAATACTATTGAAGCTATACAAAATTTTACAAATATAGCAGTTGATGACTACAGAGGAGCACAACTGGGGATAGAAACACAGCCTTTGGTAAGAAATACAACAACACGCAGAGTAGATTCTGTTATTCGACCACCTAGAACAACAAGAGCACAAGCAATGACCCGACGAGTAAGAAGTCGATAAATTATATGATTTTATAATAATATAATTTCTAAAAAAACAAAAATATCTAAAATAAAGTTTTTAATAATTCAATAACTACCTCTGAATCATCTCCTTTTTCTGGATTATATTCTACAAAATCCATACTTACTAATTTGTTAGTTTCTCTCAAATTTTTAAACAAATTTTTTAATTCTATCAAACCTACACCATTCTCGACCGGAGTATTTACACATGACACTATTTGTGGATCTAAACAATCAAAATCAAAACTTAAATGAATTACATCAAAATTTTCTGACCATTCTCGAAATTCATCAATATTGTATAAAATTTGCATATTGTAATCTTGTAGTCTATTAAATTCTAATGAATCAATATCCCGCAAACCAAAATAAGCAAATTGCTTTGGATTTAAATAACTATTGTAACTAAAAACTGGATTACTATGACCACATAAAATTGAAACTGGCATTCCATGAATATTTCCTGAAGGCGATGTATGAATTGTATTAAAATCTGCATGCGCATCACACCACAAAACACCTAATCTTTTGTCTATATCTTTATAATATCTATTTATTCCAAAAATACTACTTATTGATATGCTATGATCACCTCCAATAATTAAAGGAAATTTATTATTTTTAACACAATTATATGTTTGATTTGAACCAACACTAAAAATTTTATCTATATCATTTTTATCATTTACTATATATGTTGACTCTATATCTAAAAAATCTAGTTTGTTTTGTAAAGCAGTATAAGCTTTTCTAGAACCTCTTATATTTGCTCCTCTATCATAAGGAATATTTATAATATTTAAACCTAAGCTCAATAAATAATAAAATATCATTATTTATTATTTATTATTTATATAATTACATCTAAATTGTTTATCTAACTATTTTTTTTGTTGCGTTTTGCGATTTTTTTGTTTTCTCTTTTTTTTTGATTGGTTTCCTTTCCCTTGTCTTTTAAGAAAATAGTCAGTCAAATGATTCAATTCACTATCTAATTGTTGAAACTGGTTTAATAATAAAAATAAAAATTCTATAAATTCTCTCAATTTTGGCTTAGTATACATGCTTCTTATATGTGATTTACTTGAACCTATTACCATTTCAAAAATATAATCTACTAATTCATCAATGCTATTAAATGGTAATGGATGCGAATGATGTTCTTTATTTATTGACATATATTTAATTTGAATAACATATTTGCCATTTTCTTTTAAAAATGTAATTCGTTTAGCATCAATAGTATCATAATCAGAATTAAACTTTTCTATATTAGCTAATAATACTCTAAAATTCCAATCATATGGAAAATTCATAGTCAAATGCATATGTGTATTTGACCCAAAAGATATATGTAATCCTGGGAAAATCATTAAAGAATCTAAAAATATCATAAATGCATCCGCAATATTTTTTTCTTGTCTCATTTTTTTTTCTTGTCTCATTTTTTTTATATTTACAAAACTAATAAAATCAAAATTCCATAAAATTTTATTTATAAAATTTTTTAAATTTTCTGGAATTTCAATTTTATAATCATTTTTTTTTTGTAATATAGAAGACTCTATCCTAGACAATCTTTCATTCATATATTTACTTTTATTTGATTCTTCTTCTTTTTTTTTATCTGAACTATCATATTTTGCCTCTTCTATTATTAATTGTTCTAACTTTTCTAAAATATTTTCTTTTTTATTAAATTCTGAGATTAATTTAAAATTATTAGGTACCATTTTATCATCTTCTATTTCTTTTATCTCTTTTGATATTTTTTTTAATGTCATATCAGATTGTTCAAGTTGAGCTAGTCGACGTCCTTCTTTTTCTTGTTCCTTTTTTTCTCTTTCTTCTTCTTCTATTTGGCTTGATGTCATTTTCTGTTTTCCTTTACTTTTTTCTGATCTACTCATATAAATTATGACAATAAAAAAATATAATATATATAGTAAATATAAAATATGTTTTAAGAAAATTTATTATTTTTAACACAATTATATCTTTGATTTGAACCAATACTAAAAATTTTATCTATATCATTTTTATATTTTATATTTTCTCCTCTATTATAAGGAATATTTATAATATTTAAACCTAAGCTCAATAAATAATAAAATATCATTATTTATTATTTATTATTTATATAATTACATCTAAATTGTTTATCTAACTATTTTTTTTTTTGTTGTGTTTTGCGATTTTTTGGTTTTCTATTTTTTTTTGATAGTTTTTTTTTCTTGCCTTTTGTCTTTTGTATAAATCTTCTCTTAATTTGCCTTTTTCTTTTGGTTTTTCCTCCTTGTCCTATTCTGTTTGGAGTATATTTTGATTTAATATGCTTTGATTCAATATCCAAGATCCTTGCTATTGCTGCATCTTCAAATGGTATATCCCGCTTATTCTCTCCGGAAACATTCCTCACCTCCTCCATCGCCGTCTCCCCCGCCTCCAGCCCACGAAGCTCTCGCCACGCCGCCGCCGCCGCATCCTTGCGTGCCTGCTCCTCGGCCGCCTTGCGCGCCTTCTCTTCCGCTGCCTTGTGTGCCCTCTCCTCCGCTGGCATCTCGGGCGCCGGCCTGAGCAGCATGGCACGCCGCCGCATGAACGCCTCGTGGTCGTCCGCCGCCCGAGTTGGCAGCGGAACGGGGAAGTAGCCGGGGACGGGGAAGTAGCCGGGGACGGGGTTGGGTGACTCCGTGAGGACCGCCTTGTCGGATCGGGGCTTGTTGGATCGGGGCTTGTTGGAGGTGCGCAGTGGTGGCGACGCCGCTCCCGTCACCCCCGCCACCACCGCCCTCGCAGCCGCCAACCCTCGCCGCGCCGCCGCCGCCAACCCCTTCGCGCCCTCTCTTGCGCGCATTGCCGCTTCATCAAATAACCTGCTACCCATGCTCGGCGACTGCTTCATCTTATTTATTTCCTTTTGTTTATCTTCAGTTATAACAGTTTTTATTATATTTACAAGTAATTCCGCTGCTAAATTTTTTAGTTGTAGTGATCCTTTTGCTAAATTTTTTAGTTGTGGTGATTCTGCTGAGGTACGAGTGATGAATTTTGGTAGTTGTAGTATTATTGATTTTGTTGATCTAAGTTTTTTTTCTTCTTTTTCTACTGTTTCTCTTATTGTTTTTGTATCGATATTACCGATATTATCTTTATTTATGCGATTATATTGTTCTATTCCTTCTTTGCTGTCATATGCTAATTCATTATTACTCTTTATCCTTTCATTCTCATCTAAGTTAAAAAAATTATCTAAAAATACTTCAATATCATATTCATTATTTGCAATTATAATCGTTTTTTTTTCGGCTCTTGTCATAATAACTCTATAATAGTCTTTAAATCCTTTAAAATTAAACTGAAAGTTGCTAATTGTTTCGACGTCATTATATACATTTTTATAAATCAGGTATCTAATTATATTTCTTTTCTCATTTCTGTCTGCCTGCTGTCTTGGATCTAAAAATTCTGATATATTTTTAGGATTATTTATATAGTTTACAAAAAAGTGCCATGCAGATGGCAGTTTTGTAACTGTTTCTAAAATAACTACACCCAGTGCCCAAATATCTGGTCCTTTACTATATAAAACATCCTGCTCCCCATAATAACATTTTAATAATTCAGGTGACATATATTCCTCAGTTCCATTTCCAAAATTAATAGGTTTTTTTATACATTGTGATAACCCATAGTCTATTAGAACTGCTTTAAAATTATTTTCGCCTGAATTATGTAACATTATATTTTCAGGTTTAATATCTAAATGAGCACAATTTATAGAATGTAAAAATCTTACAGCAAAAAATATATCATTTATAATTATATTATCCATATAGGTGTTTTTTTGAAGGTTATATTGAAATAAACTACCCATATTATAATATGGCATAAGTAAAGCTTTTGTTGAAAATTTAGATGCATCAACTTTCCTACTTCTTTCTAGTAATATTTCTACTAATGATTCTTTTACCTCTTCTAATAATTCTATTTCTTCTATAATATACAATAAATTTTTATGTAGACCAGTACGGATTTTTGTATCATTTGCTAATAATTTTCCAAGAATTTCCTCATTTTTATCTTCTATACATTGTGAATTATCTTTACAAAGTTTAAGAACAAACTTATTTTCTCTATCTTTTGGATTACAATTTTTAGAAGTTATTTGTAAAAAATTGGAGTCGGGACGGTTTAGCTTGACTGAACATTGTGTTTCAACAGTTATACCAAATGATCCTTCACCTAATATATTAATATCTTTATTAATATTTAATGTTAGCATTTATATATATATATATAAAATATTATAAAAATTAATTGTAATAAAAAAAAAAATTTAACTTAAACTTTAAACTTTAAAATTTTATAAAATAAAATGCCATCAAACAAACCCAAGGCATTAATATTACAACAAACAAAATTTTAAACAACAACTTTGAATCTCTTGTTTGCTGCTGTTTAACTATATCTAAATCTTTTTGTAAATTATCCAGCCTTCTTGAAAAATCAAGCGCATTTAAAGCCATATTATTAAAATGTATACGATTTTCTTGTATCTTACAATCTAAACATGTGTATATATGGGTAGGTACTAAACTTCCATCATCTGTATATTCTTCTCCCCTCCCACGTTCTGCATAAACTTTATCTACTCCTAACTTTTTACACGCTCCACATTTATCACAAACAACATGATCAAAACAGTCATCTGTTTCATAATAATTATAATCCATTTTACTTTGGTTTTTATTTTAGTTAGAAAAAATTGATTTAATCAATTTTTTTTACATATTAAAAAAAACTATATACAAAGACAAAGACAAAGACAAAGACAAAGACAAAGACAAAGACAAAGATAAAATAAATGACTGCTTTATCAATTCCTATTTGCCCTATTACACAACTACCTATTGATAATCCTATGATTGATCCTGAAGGTAATACATATGAAGAATATGCAATTATTCAATGGTTAAGTATAAAACAAATATCACCAATTACTAAAAATCCTTTAAAGATAACTGATCTTGTTAGAAACAGAGCTATGGCAGATATTATTGAAATTATTAAAAATCTTGAAATTAATGATAAAGATAAAGACAAAGATAATTCTCAAATAATATCAAAGACAAATTCCAATAAAAATAATATTATTAAAGCATGTAGTGATTGTGGAAAAAATATCAAAGTTTCTTCATCATATAAAGGTAAGCAACTACCTAAATGTTTTAATTGTCGTGCGTGGAATTGCAAAGCTTGTACATTTAAAAACAATTGTAATCTTATTAAATGCGAAATATGTGATACACCTAAATAATTTTGATACCTATTTATTATTAAATAATTTATAAAACTATCTTAAATTTTTTTTATTATTTAATACAATAAAAAAAATAATTTATGAAAACTATTATTTATAAAACAATTCAATTCTTAATTGGAGAGAACTCTCAAGATAATTTCAATATTTTAGACAATTCTTTAAAAATAAATCCTGATTTTTTATGGTTTCATTTAAATAGTTTTCCATCATGTTTTGTTATTATGCATGCTACTATTGATGACATTAAAAATGAAAAAGACGATCTAATTTATTTTGCTGCTAATTTATGTAGAGCAAATAGTAAATATAAAAACTTTCAAAATTTAAAAATATGTTATACAACTTTGAAAAAATTGAAAAAAACCGAAAAAATTGGAGAGATAATAATAATTGGTAAAAAAAACATAATAAAATTATAACATTTATTTATTATTTTTATCGCTATTCGTGTCTATTTTCATATAAATGAGTTAATTTATCTAATATCTCCTGAGAAAACTGTGCTCCAGCAGGATTACTCCAAATTATTGGTCCTATAAAATTATTACCACTTCGTGTAAATCCATAATGATATCTTATTCCACCTGCTACTATAGTAGCATGAGAATAAGTACCTGTACCATTTGGATCTACAATATGAGTAACATGACTTTGGTGTGTACCATCAACATACCCTTTATTTAAATGTCCTGAATTATCATAAGGATGATTAGGAAGTCCTGCTCTTTTTTTATGATGACTTCTTTTGTTATGACTTCTTTTATGATGACTTCTTTTATGATGACTTCTTTTATGATGACTTCTTTTGTTATGACTTCTTTTATTATTCCTAGTTTTTCTAAAATTGTTTTTCACTCTCCTCATATATGTTATACAAATATTAATTTTAAAAAATTGGAGAGATAATAATAATTGGTAAAAAAAACATAATAAAATTATAACATTTATTTATTTATAATGCTGATTTTTCCTATACCTAGACCTCTTACTATCTTTGCTATGAATAAATTATCAGAAGTTGATTATAATGTAGCTACTCGTGTCAGTGAAACAGTTGCTGAAACTGTAAAATGGTCTTACATTCATGATCAACCATGGATCGCACAATACGCCATTGACGGTTTACAAATGCTAGATACTTTTGGCAGCTTTTTAATTACCATTGTTGCATGGATAGTTCATAACACAATTTAATTTAGAAATTATATTGTAATAAATACAATATAATTTTTTCTTTTTAGGCAAATAATGGAGTCGAACCAATATCTCTCACGAACTATGTGAGTGCTTTACCATTAAGCGAATTTGCCAAAAAGCCCGACGGTGGATTCGAACCACCGACCTTTGCATTACAAGTGCAACGCTCTACCCCTAAGCTAGCCGGGCTAAAAAATGGGTCAACCGCAAATCAAACACACCATCTTGAAACTAAACTATTGACCCGTATAACGACACTGGCAGGACTCGAACCTGCGATCCCAGAGGGAAATGGATTAGCAGTCCATCGCCTTAACCACTCGGCCACAGTGTCTTTAAAAATAACGACATCGGCAGGACTCGAACCTGCGCGTGCAAAGCACAATGGATTTCAAGTCCATCCCCTTAACCACTCGGGCACGATGTCATTATATTATATAATAATAAATGTTTAAATTAAAATCAATAAAAAATATTTAAATTTAATCGTAATTTATAAACATTATTAAAATAAATAATAGCAAACTTGTTATCTCTGTCTTATTGTAAATTGTTACTACTTGATTTGATGCTTTTATATAATAATATGCATAACTTGGCGTATATATAATTGCCATTGTTGTTGCAATTATTTTTTATATTTTTTCTTGCCTTTTGTTTTTTGTAAAACTCTTCTTTTAATATGTTTTTTCTTTTTAGTTTTGGTTTTTTTACCTTTTTTTCTAAATTTGTTACCTCCCGCCTCCGGCCTAATTAGATCGTAATCTGAAGCCCCCACCATCCCCTCATGCATAAACATTTGGGACAGATGCGCCTCCGCCTCGCGCGCCGCCTCCAGTTTCTGCAGCTTAACTACCTCGTTCTGGTAGTAGTCTCGCAATTCATGTAAATGACGCAACTTTTCAAACTCGTCGTGGGCCTTGGAAAATGCCCGACTGACTGATTCGTCCTCCTGCTCCATCCGCACCCACTCCTCGGCCTTCGCCCCGCGCTCGTCACGCGCCCGCAGCGCCGCGATCACCTCCTCGTTCGTCGGCATGGCCTCCCTTTCCATCGCCCTTGCCGCCCTCGACGCCGCACTCGACACCACCGCCTGCTCCACAATCCGCCTCTCCGTCGTGTCGCGTGCCGCCACCGCCGCCGCTAGCTTCTTCTTTATATCACTTATAAAGCTCATACTAAATATATATATATATATAAAATATTATAAATATTAACTGTAATAAAAAATAGTTAAATTTAATCGTAATTTATAAACATTATTAAAATAAATAATAGCAAACTTATAATTTCTGCTTTATTGTAAATTGTTGACACTTGATTTGATGTTTTTATATAATAATACGCATAACTTGGTGCATAAATAATTGCCATTGTTGTTGCAATTATTTTTGATAAATGTTGTGGATTTAATAATGGACCTAAAACACTTATTGTTTCACTTATTGCTATTGCTGTTACAGGATGTTCTGGATAAATTAAGCATGCTGAAATCGCTCTAGATGATCGTATTATTGGAGTTAAATACATTATTTGTTTTAAAATAAAAAAATGTATTTAATTTATTTATATAATCAATATAAATAATGTCATATGTTTATTTTATAAAATCTACAAATGGTTCCACATATATTGGTGCTACTGTTAATTTAGACAAAAGAATCAGACAACACAACAAAGAATTAAAAGGTGGCGCCACAGCCACATCTCAAAAAGTAAACCAAGGTGAAAAATGGGACTATTATTGTTATGTTGAAAACTTTCCAACATGGAATGAAGCACTTAAATTTGAATGGCGATGGAAACAAATTTCAAGACAAATACAAAAAAAAAATCCTAGAATTAATCCAACTGAAAAAAGAATTGATGCATTAAATCAATTGTTACAACTTGAAAAATCTACTAATAGTGCTATTCCATTTAATCAATTCACTACCAAGGTGAATGTTGTCTACAAATAAAATAAATAAATAAAATTGATTTTACAATAAATTATTTAATATAATCGAAATAATGTTACCTTACATGAAATATGCTACAAATAATCTTCAAGAAATATTGAATGATGAAAAAGGCGCTATTTGTATCTATTGTCTTAAAAAACCCCTAATTACAAAATCAACTTCTACAACAGATATTTCAACTGTAATATGTCCTCTTTGTGGAATTGATGCAGTTGTTCCACAAAGTATTATACAAGATAATACTATTTTGTTGAAATGGCATGAAATGGGTTTTGGTAATAACTAAAAAAAATGTTTTAGACTCATAATAAATTTTTGTAAATTAATCTAATTAAAGAGTCACTATATTACCTTCATGATCTGTATAATAAATCTTTTTTAATTTATAATTTTTATATTTCAAAGTTGATTCTATTGTTCTTAAACAATTTTCACACGGTTTTGACATCATCAAACTATCACCTTTATTATTTGTTCTAAAAACCGCAATATTAATAGGAACACACTTTTCAGAATGTTTCAATTTTTCAACACAATCTACTTCTGCATGAACACAATCTTTATTTTCATATGAAGCTTTATTCATCAAATTATATTGATTATGGCCAAACGCATAAAACACACTGATGTTTTACTCTAGGCGAGAACGCGACACATCCAATTTTTGCCTTGCCATTATCTTTGTTTTCAATATCAGCACGCAAACCGACATACTCGTTAATAATATCACGCAAAACCATTATTGTTAAAATTTATTTATTTATTGATTTATTTATAAAAAACTATAAATAAATCAATTTTATTTTACTTAAAATACATCAATTTCAATAACTCCATATTCTGTATTTAATCGTTTTTGATAATCATGTGCAATACACAATGCTCGTCCTCTATCTAAAGTTGATTGTTTGGTAATATCAAAATTTTTAATTAAATTTTTAATATAATCTTTATTAAAATGCATTTCCATATTCAAATCTATAATAACATAATATCTTGATTTTTTATTTTCACTTCTTGTTTTTGCTACCGCAATTACATTATCTCTCGACATTAAACTATTTATAATATTTTTTTTATTTTAAATTTTTTTTTCAATTTTATATTTTAAAATAATTTATAATAAATAATTTATAATAATAATTTATAACAAACAATTTATCAAATCATGATAAATTGATAAAATTTGTCTTCCTGTTGCATCTCCATTTTGTGTAAATTCTACTAACATAAGTGCAAATTTACGTTTTTGTTCTACATCTAATTTATCACTATTTAAAATTACATTAATTAAAACATCATTTGTATGTAATACATAGTGTGAAATTATATCCATTTTAGGAAAAAGACCTGAAATTTTTTTTATTAAAAATTCACCTTGATCATCATTTAAAAATTTAGTCCATTTTTCTAAATATTCCGGACAAAGATGATTATCTTGTTGAGATTGAATTGGTGATACTATTTTATCTAATTTTAAAGGTATTATTTGATTGAAATTAAACGCATCATTTGATTGATATAAAGTAAAAAATGTTAAAAATTTAATTAAACTTTTTAACATATTATTATAATTATATTATTAATTATTAATTATTTATTTCTAAATATTAAATTTTCCAAGTTTATTGGCAAATTAAATGATTGATTTGCTTGACTATTCATATCAGTTATAATTGTCTTTTCTATTGTTTTTCCATTTACTGTTTCTCTTATTGTTTCTATTTTTTTTCCATTTTCAAATCTTACAGTAGATGATCTCATTACACAATTTGATTGAAAGTTCATATTTGGTATATTAACGGCCATATGTTGTTGAAAAGTATTTGAACTATTATTTTGATAAATACTAATATTTTTAAAAATTTGTGCAAATAATTCATCTGGATCTACAAAATTATTAAATTGATTTGTTTCAAACATCATTTTACTTTTATATTTGTCTTTATTTGTTAATATTTCATAAGCTTCTGCTACTTGTTTAAATTTTTCTTCTGCTGTCTCTCTATTATCACGATTTTTATCAGGATGATACTTTACTGCTAACTTTCTGTATGCTCGTTTAACATCATTATCACTTGAATTATCAGGTAATTCTAAAATATCATAATATTTTTTAAACATATTGCTTTAAAATATTATAATGTTTTATTCTTAAATAAAATTATTTAAATTATAAAAAAATTTAAAATTTAAAAATTTAAAATTTAAAAATTGATTTTATTTTTTATTCTACATTATAACTAAAAACTAAAACAATGCTAAAACTACTTTTAGACCTAATTTCTGATAAACCGATTGAACCAGATAAATATCAAGATGTTCTAGAAACTGTGGCAATTGCAACAAACAAAATTCAACTTCATCAATTTGATAATGAACCTCTTATTACAACAATTAATAATTTTTGTAAAAAAACACCTTCAAAAACATTTAGTGTTTCATTATCTGGTGGTGTTGATTCAATGGTTCTAATATCAATTATTCATTATCTAGGATACAATGTAATTGGTCTACATATTAATTATAATAATCGAGATGAAACCCTACTTGAAGAACAGTTTTTAGATGAATGGTGTAGGTTTAATGAAATTAAACTATACAAAAAAGTTATTAATAATATTAAAAGAGGTACAACCAAACGTAGCGATTATGAAACTATTACAAAAATGATTCGTATCAATTTTTACAAAGAAATTCTTAAAAAAGAAAGCGCTGATATTATCATTTTAGGACACCACAAAGATGATATTATTGAAAATATTTTTGCTAATGTTTGCCGTGGACGAAATCTTCTAGATCTTGCAGTTATTCAAGAATACACTGTTTTATCTAATATTAATATTGCCAGACCAATGCTTGAATACTATAAACAAACAATTATTGATTTTGCAAAAAAATACCAAATTCCTTATTTTAAAGATACTACCCCTCATTGGTCTGTAAGAGGCAAATACAGAAATCAAATTTTCCCTATTATTGAAGATACATTTACAAAAAATATCAAAAATAATCTAATTTATTTAAGCGAACAATCATCTCAATGGAATCAACTTATCTCTAGTGAAATTATTAAACCATTCATTGATACAGTTGTTATTAACAAAGAAAATAACAGTATCGAGTTTAATGTAGAAAAATATAAAGGTTATCCATTATGTTTTTGGAATCATGTTTTTATGGATTTATTTAATCATTTTAATTTTCGACATCCATCAAGAAAAGGTATGAAAACATTTATTAATAGTATTCAAGAAAAAACAGTATGTTATGCATCTATTTCAATTAATTGTGAATGTTATATTAAAAATTATAATGTAAAAATTACTTTTAATCAATCTATTTAATCAAATAAAATTGATAAAATTATATTTTTTTTATGTTATTTTAAAAATAAATAGAAATTTAATAATATTAAATGTCTAGAGTATTCTTTAAAAGAATAAACAAAGAAATTGTTGATTTTAACAATAAAAAAAATTTCTGTAAATATTCACAAAAACATTGTGAAATTTTTGATAAACTTAATCCCACCATTTATACTACCATTGATGATGAATCTAACGAATTTTATTATCTTGATGTTAAAAATGTAAGTGTATTTGCCAACTCATTTTTATGTGATAATGAAAAAACACTGATTACTTTAATGATACCTTATTCTTATCCATTTAAACCATATACTATAACTAATTACTATGATAAAACTAGACAATTGACATATCATAAATATATGAATAACATAGCAGAAACTACAAAAGATAAAAATTTAGATATTTTGATTTTATTTTATAAAATTTTGTTTAGAGCCACTCCTAAATTTTTACTATTAAGTAAAAAAGATTGTTATTGTTGTACAAGCCTTAGTTGTGGAAATAATTGGACTCCATCAAATACTATAAGTGACCTATTAGTAGAATACTATGAAATTGAATTTATTAATCATTATTGTCAAAAAGAAAATTATAACCAGCTAGAAAAAACGCACGATTACTTGTTTAAATGTCTTTTTGCAAAGTTACCCGACGAAATCATTGAAGAAATTTTAAATGTTTATATATTATAAACTTTAACTAATATATTCTTGATATGGTATTTCTGCAATACAAGCAGCAACTATATAACCATGTCCAAATGGAAATTTACTATCATTAATTTTTTCAATTAATAATTCTCTTGTTAATTCTAAACACGTTATTTCACCATCATCATTTTTTGGACCATCAAAATCATATATTGTCAAATCATGATCTTTTAACTTATTTTTCCAATATGTAATCATTTTATTGTCTTTTATTAAATTGTAATATTCTGGAACATATATTTTTTTTCTAGAAGTTACATAATCCATTTTTTCATCATTATTATCAAACAATGAATACAATACTTTCATATCTTTTGAACCTGGATATCTACGTTTTGGTTCTTTTAAATTTTTCCACCAATTTTTAGTTTTTTCAATTGGTACTTCTTGATATACTTTACCTGATTGCCAATAATTTTCAAAACACCAATAACCTTTATAAAGGTCTACAATTTCTGTCATTGGACTGAAAGCCAATCTATTTTTACTTTTTTTTGATTGTCCACTTGTTACATTAATTTTTATAGAATCTTTATTAATTGGTTCAGCCCATTTTCCCATCATTTGCATACTTGCTATTGAAATTTTACCAGGCATAATTATAATTATTATTATAATGATAATAAAAATTTAAATATCAATTTTATATAAATGTATTTATTATCATTGCTCTTAAGTTTACATTACTTACTTGATATATTTTTATTAAAAATATTATCAAATAAATATAGTCTACAAAAAATCTTAGTCAATTCATTTTTAATCACATTTATAATTTTACTATTTGTTTTTCCAAAAGATATCATATTAAAACCCGAACTTGATTACATATTATTAGTATTTTTTTCACTAAATATTATTTTTGGTTTGTTTATATGGTACAATGCTATCAAAAAAAATTATAATTTAGGTAAAATAGATGGCATTGCTATTGCTATTTATTTACCTGCTTTGACTATAATATCTGCTCTATTTTTTAAACAAAAAATAGATTTTTCCAATTTATTTGGTATTATTTTGATTGCAATTGGTGCTTATTTTACATTGAAATAATTTAAAGCTTGATTTGTTATAATATTTTATTATATAAATATCGATGAATTTATGGATTACTTTATCTTTTTTAGCATGTTTACTATCAGCATCTAAAGTATTATTATTAAATACTATTAATTTTATTGATTGTGATAAATCTACTATAATAAGCATTATTTATCTCTTAACTGGTATATTTGCCTTTATTTGGTTATTATTCAATAAAAAAAAAGTAGAACAACAAAAATTTGATTTAAAATTAATTTCAATCGTAATAATAGCCGCAATAGTATTATTTATCTATGCTTTACTCGTTATGTATGTACTTAAAATTACACCAAATGTATCATATAGTCATGCAATTATAAATTTAAATATTATTATTACAATATTATCTAGTTATTTTATTTTTCAACAAAATCTAAATTTAATGACTATTTTAGGTATGTTAATTTCCTTGACTGGTATCATAATCATGATTTTATATTCAAATAAATAAATTATTTATTATTATATAATGAATAATTTATGGATTTTTCTATCATTTCTTGCAATGGTTGTTAGTGCAACCGGTGTTATTTGTTTGAAACTAATAGATAAAAGCAAATATGATAATTATATTTTTTTGGCAATAACTTTTTTTATTACTGGTGTCATTTCTTTAATTTATATACTTATGACTAAAAATAATAGAAAACTATTTATATCTAACTGTGACTATAAACTAATTATTTACACTATTTTGTTTGCAATTTTATTGATTTTTAATAACTATATTATTCAACAAGCCTTTAAACATAGTCCCAATATTGGATATAGTCATTTAATTATTAACTTAAATATTATTATTACATTAATAGCAGGCTATTTTTTATTTAATCAAAAAATTAATCCATATACTTTTTTTGGTATAATTTTAACACTCGCAGGCATTACTGTAATCATTTTAAATCAAACCAATTAATCTATTTCTTGAATATCACTACTTGATGGTAATAAATTTATCGTATTATCTATTTGATTTGTTATGTTTTCTTTATTTAAAAATAAATAAATTTGTTCCGCTAACCAATCATGATAACTATCTAATATTTCTTGATCTCTGTTCTCTGAACCTTCACTTAATGTTGAATGCATTAAATCACTCCATAAAGTATCTAACACATCACTATGTCCATAATCATTTGCTAGTAATTTTTCAATATTTACTTTTTTATTGATTTTTTGTAATTTATTTAAATTTAAAGCAAATAATGGAATAAAGGGTAATCTAAAAGTAGGTAATTGAAAATTATCTAATAATGTATTCCATTCATAAACTATTTGAGAATCATTTGTTTTATATAATTCTTGAAATGAAGGTAATTTTAGCTCTTGAAAATATGATTTTTTTGCATTTAAAACTAAAATATCAGACAAATAATTTAACTTATAAAAATCTTCACTTAAAAAATCAAAAAATTTTTGATTCACTAATTTACTATTATCTACTGGATCCAAAAAAACTGCTCGTTTTATAGATTTTTGTTTATTTAAAGTTGCTATTGCATTTACTACACCACTTGAATGAGAAATTGGCACAATTTCTTGATAATCATCTCTAATGTCATATAAAAATTCATCTGTAACTTCATTATTATTTGTAACAACATTTACTGTGAAATTTAAATTATTTAAACTTGCGATAAAATTGCTATAAACGTCTCCAGGAATTAGCGAATTTGCACCAGTGTAAAAAACCAATGCAGTAGACTCTTTTTTATTTAAATCTTTTGGTTCATAAATTTTTACAATACTTTTATCATTATAAACTTTTTTTATAACATTAACTGGTCTTTTAACTACAAATCCTGTTATTGGTAAACATAATAAAGAAAATAATGATACGACAAGATATCTTGAAAATTGTTTCATTGTTGTAGTTATTAATTGTTTTATATTTTTATATCAATATAAAAATATAATTTTATTTTAATTATAATAAAAATAAAATGGAATGTAAAATACTAAATAAAAACTACATGAAAGATGATCTTTTAAAATTTAAAACACAATTACAACAAGATGGATATGTTATTATTCCTGATGTATACAATCAAACAGAAATTGATGAATATAAAAAAGAATTTTTTGATTGGTATAATAAAGTAGATGGTTTAAAAGAATTTCATGATGAAATTAGTGCACATGGAATATTTAAATATCATCAAGTTGGTCATCAACGATTTGTATGGTTAGCACGCACAAATGAAAAAATAATCAATATATTTAAAACTTTATGGGATACTGATGAATTAGTTAGTAGTTTTGATGGATGTTGTTATTATCCAGATGATTACATAGACACTCCAAAATATTGGACTCATACTGATCAATCTCCTAGAAAACAGGGATTATATTGTTATCAATCATTTTTAAGTTTGACAGATAATTCACAAAGAACTTTAATAGTTTATAAAGGTAGTCATCATTTACATCAAGATTATTTTAATACTATGAAAATTTCGACCGACAATGATTGGAATATAATTGATCAAAATTATTTACAAAAAATTGCTGATACAAAACAAATAATTAATGTAAAAAAAGGAAGTCTTGTTGTTTGGGATTCTAGAACATTTCATCAAAATACTTGTGGAAGTTTGACTTGTGAAGAAGAAAGACTAGTGCAATATTTATGTTACTTACCAAAAAATGCAACACGAAATACATCACAACAACAACAAATTAGAAGAAATTCTTTTAATAATTTAAGAACAACTAATCATTGGCCTTATTTAATGGCAAATGTTGCTTTGCAGCCTATGTCGTATAATTATTGTAATCCAGATGATGCCATTTTTATTGATTATGAATCATTGCCGCCTCCTAGGTTAGAAGATTTAAAAGAAAAAATAGAACAACTATTGTAAAATTTACTTAAAACAGTTTTAATAAAATATATAAATGTTTATAAATAGAGGTGTTTTAAAATTTGTATATAGTGCTCTTTTAACGGGTATGCCTTCATTGACATACAATCCTATTAATAAAAATATTTTACATGCAGCTTTTGATGTAAATCAATATTCAACATATTTAAATTTTCGTTTAAATGATAATGAAATTAATACCATAACCAAATTTATTGAAAAAAATAATGATGAGTTTAAAATTGCAAAAATCAATTTATTAGAATGTGATGATGATAAAGATTATTTTTTAAGTGTTAATATTTATAATTGTAGCTCTCCTATTTTTAGTTTTATTGATGAAAATTATGTTACTAGATGTGAAGTAAATGTTTATGTTTATGATAAAAATAATGAAAAATCTACTTTAATTTTAGATTATACATCTAATCAGTTATCACTTGACCCTGAAAATTTATTTAAACCAGGCAAAGAAATTATATTTAAAAAACAAGATAATATTATAAGTGGATCAACATATAATGATAATTTTAAATTAAAATTTAATTATGATTATCAAAATAAATTGTTTAATACAAAATTAAGTAAAGATATTATAAAATCAACCGATAAAATTTATTATAACAATGGAATTTATGACAAAGTTTATTATGATTCAACATTAATTGATAATCAAATTGTTTGCTGTGAAAATTATAATATAGAATTTAATTTTTTAGGTTTGACTTTTTCTAATATTGATAGTGTATTTTTTTTTAAAAATAAAATTAATTTTGTAGGAGGATTATGGTTCAATTTATATCATGAAACATAAAATTATTAAATAAAAGTTTTATATAAAATATATAATGCTGATATAATTAATACTAAATCTACAATTTGAAATATATTAGATATAGTAATAAATCCATTTATCTCATAACTATTATCTTGACTATTATTTTTTTTAAAATCAAATAATATTTTACGCATTAATATATTATTGTAAATAGAAATTATCAAAAGTGAAATTGCAATTAATAATAAACACCGAAATAAAGTTGTATGTTTTTTTATTTTACTAGTTGATCCAAATCCTATAATAGCTATAGCTAATGCATCTGATGATATTGTATTACGCACGCTAGTATGATAATACATAATGAGATCTTTATAAGACATATCAATACCTGCTTTTTTATTATTATTCATATAAAATATAAAATATTTAATATTTTATATTTTATATTTTTGATTTTATATCTCTAATTTAATAATTTTTACATTTCAATTATTATATTATTTTTCATAGTCTTAAAAGGCTAATCAATAATATTTTTATTATATAAATAATGAAAATTAACACCATAATTTGAAAGTGCAAAAAAATAGAAAATAAAGTTTGGCAAATTTTTTGGAATTGGACATTTTAAAAATGTCCATTTTTAATATATAATTATAAATATAGAATTTTTCAAAAAAACACCCCGAATTTTGGTTTCTTACCATTAAGCTCATAAAAGTAAAAAATCACAAAAATTTAATCAAACCATAAATAAAAAATTATAAAAAAATTAAATTTAAAAATATTTTAAATATAAAATATAACGGCTACAAATGCTAAAAAAAGTAGCAAAAAGTAGCCAATATAAATTCTATTGTGAAAGTTGTGACTATGGCAGTAACAAAAAAATAAATTTTGAAAAACATTTGCTTACCAAAAAACACAATGCTCAAAAATGCTCAAAAAAAGTCGCAAAAAGTAGCCAATATAAATTCTATTGTGAAAGTTGTGACTACGGTAGTAACAAAAATATAAATTTTGAAAAACATTTGCTTACCAAAAAACACAATGCTCAAAAATGCTACAAAGTAGCAACAAAAAGTAGCCCTTTTTTTTGTGATTGTGGTAAAGAATACAAACATCAACAAAGCTTATTACGTCATAAAACTATTTGTGATAAATGTAAAATTTGTGATGAAAAAATACTTGAAAAGCAAATAGATTACAAGGATATGTTTATCGATATTATGAATGAAAATAAAGAACTTCGTAAAACCATAACTGATATGGTTCCAAAAATTGGTAATAATAATAATAATACAAATAATTTTAATATCAATGTATTTTTAAATGAGAAATGCAAAGATGCAATAAATATTGATCAATTTATTAAATCTATTGAAATTTCTTTAGATCAATTAGATTTTACTAAGCAAAATGGTTTAGCTGAAGGATTAGGAAATTTACTTATAGAAAATATGAATAAACTGAGTATTTATGAGAGACCAGTGCATTGTACAGATGTTAAACGAGAAACACTTTATATTAAAGATAATGATAATTGGGAACGAGATAATGATAAATTTAAAATAAAACGTGCTATTCGAGAAGTTTCAAATAAACAATTTAAATCTTTAGAAAAATGGAATAAAAAAAATTTGGATCTTAATTCTGAAGAAAAAAAAGATGAATTTATTAAAATTCTAACTACTGTTTCAGAAGATTGCTCAACAATTGATAATAAAATTATAAAGAAGATTTGCAATAAATCATACTTAGATAAAAAATAGTATGTATTATAAATAATAAATAATGACATTTATTAAACAACTTGTAATTAGAAAATCTTTACCATTGATTTATAATAATAATAATCATTATCAAAATCCAATTGTTATGTTACAAGAAAACCCAAATACAACATTATATAATCCTATTTTAGGTAGTAATTTAGGAATACCATTAAATTTATTTCAAGCGATTTATACTACAACACATTACAATGAAAATATTATAACTTTAGATTTAATTTTAATGCAGTTTGCAATTGGGATTTTTACATATGGTTATGATAGATTTTTAGATGCATTACAATATAATAGTTTAAAAGATGTCACATTCATTGATAAAAAAAAGAGAGATTATTATGATTTTTTATTAAAAAATCCATATTTTAATATAATAATTATTTATTTAAGCTATTTTTATCTTTTTTTGTTGATGATAGATCATGTTGAGACGTATCCAATTTTTATACTTTTAACATCAACTATATTTTATAAAAATTTTAAACAAAATTTTGGCCAATTAAAAGCTATTTATATTGGTTTATTTTGGACTATAGGCACTCTAATTTTACCATGTGTTTTACATGATCACAATTATGATATTTTAAATGATTATTCTATCTGGGGATCGAGTTTTTTAACAATGTTTGCTTCTAGTAATTTATTAGATATTAAAGATCGAGAAGAAGATAAACAAGAAAAAATAATGACTATTCCAGTTGTTTTTGGAGAGAAACCTGCAATTTGTTTGAGTCATTTAGGTTTACTATTTGCTATAATATTATTTAGTCAAAATCAAAACTATTATGAAAATATCTGGCTGTCTTCTATTTACCAATTGCAAAATTTTGGATCATTTTTTTTAATGTATAATATGACAAATGATATTTAAATCTTTTAAATTTATTTTTAAAAAAATAAAAAAATAAATTTAAAGCTTATTTGTATACAATATATGAGATATTAATATATTATCAATTATGGATAGACCTCCTGTGAGTCCAAATAAAATGATAAATAAAAATTATAATTATAATTTTCATCGATTCTCTCTATGTTTTTCAATAACCGTATCTATTTTTTTAACAATAGTTTTTGCTAAAATTTTTACTTTATTTACTCATTAAAATAAATATAAACGCCAGCAATAATTGTAAAAATTGCAAATATTTTTCTCAATAAATCTTTATCTATTTTTAAAGTAAATAAACTAGAAACAGATGCAAAAATTGTAAAAATTAAACCCATATATAATGCTGCAAAAATATCAACATGCCCTTTTTTATAAAATTTCATAGCTGCAAAAAAACCAATTGGCGGTAATAACATAAATAAAGACGTGCCAATTCTATTTTTTAAAGTACCCAACAATCCAAATAATGTTAGTAATGGTACTATTACAATTTCAGCACCACCTCCTACTAATCCAGCAAATAAACCAGATATTATACCTATTAAGGTCAATCCTAAATAGTAATTCATATATATATCAAATTATTTTATAGTTTTGTAATTTTATCAGCCATTAATTGATAAAATTATATAATAATTATTAACAAATATTAATCTACATCATCAATATTTACACTTTTTGATTCTGTATCAGGCATCCCTCCTGGCATCCCTCCTGGCATCCCTCCTGGCATCCCTCCTGGCATCCCTCCCATCATTCCCTGCATACCAGCCATCATTTTTTCTTGAATAGGTTTCATTTTTTCTTGAAATTCTTTTGTTCTTGACTCATACTCATCTAAACTAGCAGCCTGATTGTTATCTAACCAACTTGTTGCTTCATCTATTGTTTTAGTTAATTCTTCTTTTAATTCACTATCAAATAAACTAGACATCTTTTCATCAGTTAAAGTTGTCTTCATTTGAAAAACCTGATTTTCATAATTGTTACGAGCATCCATTAACTGTTTTGCCTTTTCATCTTCTTCCTTAAATTTCTCAGCCTCTTCTAACATTTTATCAATTTCTTCTTTACTTAAACGGCCTTTATCATTTGTTACAGTAATTTTATCAGATTTTCCTGTCGATTTTTCCGACGCTGTTACATTTAAAATACCATTTGCATCTAAATCATATGTAATTTCAATCTGTGGTACACCACGTGGCATTGGTGGAATACCTTGAAGTGTAAACTCACCTAATTTGTTATTATCTTTTGTAAAATGACGCTCTCCTTCAAAAACTTGCACTGTAACCGCTGGCTGATTATCAGAATATGTACTAAATGTCATTGATTTTGCAGTTGGAATTGTTGTATTTCTTTCAATAATTCTTGTCATCACACCACCACTTGTTTCTACTCCTAGTGATAAAGGCGCAACATCTAAAAGAAGTAAATCATCAATTTTTCCATCTTTTACTCCAGATAAAAGGGCGGCTTGTACAGCTGCACCATATGCAACAGCTTCATCAGGATTGATAGATTTATTTAAGGCTTTTCCATTAAAAAAATTCATTAATTGTGTTTGAATTTTTGGAATTCTAGTAGAGCCACCAACTAAAACTACTTCATCAATTTGAGATTTACTAATTCCTGAATCTTTAATTACTTGCTCTACAGGTTCAAATGTTTTTCTAAATAAATCACCACAAAGCTCTTCAAAACGAGCACGTGTTAAACTACTTGTATAATCAA
>Ga0181394_1000227_pt1 | contig 24889 bp, 22 predicted proteins | sample 17SPOviralmetaG_FD_130123 | JGI IMG/M metagenome (GOLD analysis project Ga0181394, IMG submission 130123) | Marine viral communities from the oligotrophic San Pedro Time Series (SPOT) site, San Pedro Channel, CA, USA - 17 SPOT_SRF_2010-11-23 | ecosystem: Environmental > Aquatic > Marine > Strait...
AGTATTTTAAATTATTTATTAAATAAAAATGAATTTGGATTAAAAAACAAATTTCCGGAATACGCATTAAAAAAAAGTCTCTCAGGAAAACTTTATGGCGGTTTAGACAATTTTAAACCGGTAGAAAGTAAAGATTATAATGATAGACAACGAAGAAAAGTTAAACTTCTAAAAAAGCTTATTTCTGAAATAATTGAAGAATCGACTCATTTAATTAATAAAATAAATCAGTATCATAAATACCGAAATCATTATATCGAGTTTTCTCGAAGAAAATCCGCTCTCCGGGTATTATCTGAAAAACTTCCGGAATTTGCTCTAAACGCTTTTTATAGTCCGAATACTGAAATAGGTAGAAGAAAAATTAATAATCTCTATTATGAAAATATTAATTAATTATCCTTGTTTTCTACATTTACCGAACATTTACTGCGACAAAAAGTCGCCGATAGCTTACAACTAAAATTTTTTATACTCCTTATTATCTTTTTTAATATCGACATATAATATATTTATATTATATTATACGTTTATTTTTTAGAATATTGTTTCTGTTGGTCGGTAGAATGAAGCATTTTATCGGCTGTGTCTTCCTTATCTTCGTCAACCTTTACCGGGTGTTTCTCTGATATGTAAATATGTCTTAACATATTAGCGGAAATCTTTTTTCCAGTAGGAGCGAAAACCTTATTTAAATATTTTGATAATTGATTAGAAGTCATTATACCGCCTCGACTATCTAATAAAAAATTATCAGTTTTATTATATTTTAACCAAATATTCAGAATTGAATTAAGTTTTTTTCCAACAGTTATTTTTTTAGTTCCGTAATTTTTAGCGGTTTTATAATCTCCAAATGAAAAGAATTTATTATTTCGAGATTTATTTACTAAATAATTATTCTCTTCTAAATCGTCTTCTGAGAGATCCTCATATTCTGAATTATTTACGATTTTCATATCTCCGTAGTCTAATCTAACCGGAGGATTATCTTCGAATACATATAGGGATCCCACTACGTATTTTTGTAAAATATCGAACTGTTTTTTAGATAATTCTTCTTTCGAAAAAGCTCCTCTATCCATTAAGTCGGATTTATACTGAGAAAGAACCTTTCTTAATTCTTTTAATGTAGACCAGTTTTCAGACTGTTTATCAGTTTTTTTATTTGTTTCAATTTGTTTATTATATTTTTCGGTATATTCTTCTAATCTTTTTCTATAAGTTTTTAGATCTGAATCGTATACTCCTTTTTTATTTAAACTATCTAATCCTATAATAATTCCTGTTAAATAATTTTTCTGAGTAGTCAGAGCTTTATCAGATAAAAACTTTAATACTTTTTTTTTCGTCTTTTAAAAAGTCTAAATTTTTAGGTTCTCCTTCATTTCCTAAACCGTGATAAACTTTCTTAATATTAATAAGATAAGCTTTTAGAGAGTTCGGTTTTATATTTCGGGCTTCGTCGATAGCTTCGGAAATTTTATTCATATTTATTATATATTTATTATAGATTTTTTTTTTAAATTTTTATCTCAGTATAATTTAATAATATCTAAAATATGGTAAATTTTAAGAACGCTAAAATTTATAAAATTATTAATACTACTAATAATCGGTTTTATTATGGAGCCACGACTAAAAGGTTATTATGTGATCGTATGAGCCAACACAGGGCGAAAAAAGATAGTAGATTACAACGTGAAATCGGAGATATTTACGACTGTAAAATAGAATTAGTAGAAAAAGTAGACGTAGAGGATATTTCAGCTTTAAGATCTATTGAAAGATCCTATATAGAAGAGGCTTTATTAACTCAGGGTTGTTTATGTGTAAATAAGAATATTCCGGGTAGAACAAAAGCTGAATATATGAAAGAGTATAACCAAAAAAAACGAGAAGAAAGAATTAAAAAAAAATAATATAAGTATATTATAATAATGGATAATAATTCAGATTACGAAGACGATTTAACTATACTTCCGGTAAAGGCTCCGCCGGTAGATAATACCCTAAAATTTGATAAAAGATTACCTGATATTAATAAGGGAGCCTTAGTTATAGATATAGCGAAACCTCGATCCGGTAAAACTTTACGGGCTGTAAACTATTTACAAAACCCGAATTTTTACGCTGGAAAATTCGACGCTGTATATATATATAGTTCTACTATGTCTAACGGCGACGAAACGGCGAGATTTCTTTACGACGAATTCGGAGATACAATTTATAGCGAATATTCAGACGCTCATTTACAGAGTATAATTAATTATCAGGATTCAATTCCAAAACATAAACGCCCGAATATTGCTTTAATTTTCGACGATTTTATAGCTTTTCATAATATACACCGAAACGCTTTAATGTTTAAAATAGCGAGTTCATATAGACACCATAATATTAAATTATTAGTTTATAATACTCAAATGTTAAAATATGTTCCTCCGGTTGTAAGGTCTTGCTGTAATTATGTAATATTAAGTCAGAACTCTAATCAGAAACAGGTAGAAGCGTTAGCCGAAGAATATGGGGGAACTTATGGGACTGAAAAGTTTAAAGATCTTTTCGCCGAAGCTACGTCAGAACCTTACGGATTTTTATATTTAGATTTATACGGATTTACTGGAAATAATAATAATCCTAAGGCTTATAAGAATTTTAATAAATGTATATATGAAGCCCCGATTTCATATTCTAAAAAATCCTTAAATAGGAAAGTCGAAAAATTAAATAAAATAGAAGAGGACGACGAGGAAAACTCAGATTTAATTTAGTGTTCCCATTTGTAATTAAACCCTTAATTGAATTTTTACAAATGAGAACATTTTAAAAAAATAAATAAATTTAAAAAAAAATTGATTTATTTAAAATAAAAATATTGATACATTATATAGAGAAATGAATCCTTTAAACCAAAATGAAACATTTAAAAATATATTGTTTAAAAAATCACTTAAAGACAAAACTGATTCATTATATAATAAAATGAATACTAAAAAATCAACTCCGTTTAATTGCTGTAAATGTGGAAAAGGTTCTTATACTCAGACGTGCGTTTCCTGTATGAAAAAGAAAGCCGATAATGTCGTAAAGGTTGAATTTTCAGAAAATTTATCTACTAATAATAATAAGAGAATGAAAATCGAAGATATTCTAAAAATTAAATGTAAGAAATACGGAAAAGAGCCTTTCAAATCTATCCCCTGGACTCAGCCGAAGTTCCAATCTAAAAACTATAAACCTAATCCAGCTTATAACGTTGGTATAGTTTGTTCTCCTAATTCGGGGGTATTTGGTGTAGATTTAGACTTTTATACTAAAACTTATAAAGACGGAACCGTTTCCGTATTTGATCCCGAAAATAATGAAAAACACGGATTATTTTATAAAATATTCGGAGAAGACTTTATTTCTAAATTTGATACTTTTACTCAGAAAACTCCCTCAGGAGGTATTCATTTACTATTCCAACACGAAGAAGGATTAGTTCAGACTGAAAATAGCGAATATAAAGTAGATACCCGAGGCGGTAATACTAACGGATACGTCGTAGGATTTGATTCTGAGGTTAAGGGAAAAAAATACCAAATTATAAATAATACAGATATAAAACCAATTCCGAAAGAATTAAAAGATTTTCTACAAAAATACATTTTTAAAAAAAATTCAGTTTCTAAAAAACCGGTAATCAGTAAAAGAGGAGAAAAAACCGTTTCAGCTGTTCCTAATAGGGATTTAGAAGTCGTTTATTCTTATGATATTAGCGACTGTTATTTACGTGATATTCTCGATAATATTCCTAAAACTTATTATCAGGATTTTACTTACTGGTTTATCTTTACTTCTGCTATGAAACAGCTCGGAAGGTTCGAATTATGGGAAGAATATTCTAAAAAAGGATCTAATTACGATTCTAATGAGAATCTTAAATACTGGGATTCAGTAAAAAACAGAGCTGAAAAAGGAGTCTTTTATTTCGAACATTTAGCTAAACAGGCGGGTAAATCTGAATATATCAATTATATTAAATATAAAGCTGTTCCTAAAAATAAAACTGTTCCTGATAAAGTCGTAGAACTTGAAAAGTTAGGTTATGGAATGGAAATTACAACTGATCGAGATATGATTATTAAATCAGATACAGGAACCGGAAAAACTACTTTATTTAAAAACTTTATTAAAAAGTCAGGAAATAATTTTATCAGTATCGTTTCTCGTCGTTCTCTTGCTATGGAACAATACAACGACTTTTTAGAAATATCTGAAAATGTGTTATATTACGAACACGAAAAACACCCTCTCAGAAATGCCGGAAATATGGTTATCTGTATTGATAGTCTCGCTAAGATTCAGAGCTGGGATTTCGACGATTACGTTATTTTCTTGGACGAGTTCGATTCTATAATAAAATATCTTCTTACTTCTCCTACATTAGCTGATCGAAGAACTGAACTATTTCTACTCTTAGTAAACGATATTTTTATGAATGCGAAATCTATTATTATGGCGGACGCTGATATTTCGGATATTACTCATAAATTTATTAGATATATTAAAAAGTTCAGAGAACAGAGGGAAAACGAAAGAGAATTTATTTATATTCAGAATAAATATATTCATAACAGAAATACCCCTTCTACTGAATATTTCTCGTTTGAAAAACTTATTACAAAAGCTAAAAAAACTGATAAATATCTTTTCGCTACTGATAGTAAAGAACAGGCGATCAACCTTTATAAAAAATTACATACAGAAGAAAAACCGGTATTACTTCTTATAGCCGAAGATAATATCAATAAACAGTCGGAAAAATTTCCTAAATTATCAGATCACGAAAGAATCATTTTCTCACCTAAAATTATTTACGGATTAGATAGCGACGGGTTCGGAATTGAAAAAGAACCTCGACCGGTATTTGCTTATTATAAAGAACATACTATCAGCCCCTCGAATATGCTTCAACAAATCAACAGAGAAAGACGTATTACTGAGCTTCATTATATGTTCGAAAAGAAATCCTTTATCGAGAGCGATTATCAGAAACTCGACGATATGAAAGAAGATATTATCGAAGATAATCTAAACGCTTTAAAATATTTTGAACTCGAAGACGACGAAATTAATAAAATGTTCGTAGATTTACTAATCGATTATACTTATATTCTCGACTGTTATAACTCTAATAAATATACTCATTTTAAGGTATTACTAAAAGAAAGAGGATTCGTAGATTCACATACTAAAAGAGGGAAAAATAAAGGCGATAAAAAGAAGCTTATGAAAGAGAAAAAAAAGAACGTAAAAGATTATAAATTAGAAGTATGGGATACAGCCGACGCTCTTAACAGTAGACTAAACGAAGATACTCTTAAAATCTTCAATACTACCGAGATTTATAGAAATCGTAATTTATTCCTCGACGCCGGAGCCGTAGATAAATATCTGTTAACTAAAAAATTATATATTGATTCTGATACTAAAACCGCTAATAAATTAGCCGAAGATAAAGATTTCGCTATTATGAAGGTAAAAAACGCCTCGAATAAAATCGAGTTTATTAAAAGTTTAGAAAAGGATCTCGGAATCGATAAATATCTTAATATTGAAAATGAGAATCAGGAAGTATCAGCTGATAAAGTAAAAGAAATAAATGATAAATATAGGAAGATTTTCGGTTCGAGAAATAAAGTAGAATTCGAATTATCGAACGATTATAAGAAAAAACAGTTCGTAGCCGGACTATTAAAAAATGTTTTTGGAAAGGACTTTCTGAAAAAAAAGAAAACACGAGTCGGACAAAAAACTATTACAGAAGTAAACGTAGATATGAAGAAAATAGAAGAAGCTACCGCTATTTATCAACTCAGTAAAAAACCAAAAATTAAAAATATTACTCTTAGAAATCATTATAACGTAGATATGGATCCATTCGAAGAAGATACAGTTTCAGAAAATCGTTTCGAAGTAATGGAGGAACTTATCGAAAAGTTCTAATTAGTAATAATTATATATATAGATTTTTTACAAATGGGAACATTTTCTTTTTATTTTTAATATTTGAATCAATTTAAAAAAAATTGATTTAAAGATTATCTAAGTATACATTATATATTAAAATGTCTAAACGTTCTGAAAATTCAACTTATTATCATTACACAGCTCAGAAGCTGAACGAAGACGGAGATCCAGTCGGAGAAAAAACTTATTTCCTAACTCATAAAGATATTAAGGAAAAATTAAATATTCCACGCCCTACACTTTACAGAATGGCGAAATTCCCGGAAAGAAAGAAAAAAGGTAAATATCCTTATGTGATTGAAAAGATTTATATTCATAAAGACGTAGTTTCTTATATGAGTGCGAATTCCTCTTCTGAAAATGAAGAAGAATAATTTATTTAAAGATACATTATAATATTATAATTATATATAGTATAATGTATTATTATAGATTTAGCGGAAACGATTCTGAATTAATAGAAATTTGGAAAAACTTATTAAAATGGTTTAGCGATTATAGCTTACTATTTAATAATGGAACAATTAAAAGAGGAGGAGCTTATTATCCTCGATTAGCTGATACAAATAAAAGGGGGGTAAGGGCTTTTAATGAATTACGAAAAATGAAAAGTTTTAAAGAAACCCCCGAATATTTTGATATAATATTAAAATGTCGAGAAGTTCCGATAATTGGTATAGATTATATTCAGACTAAAACCGATATTAGAGCTTTATTTCCTGATAAATTAGAAATAGAAATATCAGAAGAGCCTTTCGAATTAATTGAAGAAGATTTAAATTTAGTTCCATTCGAGGAAAAAGTAAAAGTAATAACTGATTATTTCGAAAGTTTAGAATTTACTCCGGCGGAAATGGCGAAAACTTTATCAGTATTGAATAGTTATTTATGTGAAGTTATTTCTTAGCTTCTTTCGCTTTTGCTCTTGAAGCTTGTTTAGCGAGTTTATTATATTGTTTCTTTTCCTCAGGAGTCATATCCTTAACTTTTTTTTTAAGATTTTTTTTAAGATCCTTATGATTTAATACTTTATTCAGAAGTGAGGATTTTTTATCTTTATCTTTCTTTACCATAATTTTAACTGTTTTTTTATCAGGTAATTTTTCGCCGTGTTTTTTATCTACATTTTTAGCTTTTAAAGATTTAAGAATTTCAGTTTTAGATTTTCTTAATTCTTCCATTTTCAGATTAATATTAAACATATCTACAATATGAATTAATTCCTCTTTCGAATATTTTTCTAATACAGACATTATTTATATATAATACTAATATATTATTTTTTTTGATCTTTTTTTATTTTGTATTTATCCCAGATTTTTTTATCTACTTTTCTCGCTCCTCCTCCGAGTATAACAGAAGCTAATCGAGCGTTAGCCCAGGAAAACATAGTCTGATTAGGTCGTGATCCTGCGGAATAATAAGCTCCTCTACCTTTTGCTATAATTTGGTCTACTCCTTCTTTACTGATAATATTTTTATAAATAAATTTTTTATCTGTAATTTTTGTTTTATATTTATCTTCAAACTTTTCAACCCAGGAGGAACGTTTACTTTTAAAACTTTCTAATTTAGGTCTTTCTTTTTTATCTAAAATACTTTTAATCTGCTTTTTTTTATCTTTTTCAGATAAACCTTTCGGAACATAAGTAGAGGGAACTTTTTTCCCTTTTTTAATTTCGACTTTTTTAGGCATTATATAATTAATAGATATATAAAAATGTTCTCATTTGTAAAAAATTTACTTAATAGATTAATTACAAATGGGAACAATTACGAACCGGTATTATTAGAGACTACTAAATCTTTTCCGCTATCTTGTCTACCTGATAAAGCTCTTTCTAATAATTCCATTCTTTTATTTTCTCTTACTCTTGGATCCTGTTGAATCTTAATAGTGGCTCGGGTTGTTGGTTGTAAATTAGTAGCCATAGTTCCGTCCGGGTTTCTAACTTGAACTGAAAGCTCATTTATAGCCAATTCTTCGGCGTTATTAATATCTATATAATCTTCATAATTAGCGGTAAAAGTCATAGATCCCGTATCGTCATTAGAAGTAAATTCGTTTTTAGGAAGAATCTTTATAGTTTTAGCTGTATTATTAGCTTCTCCTTCAAAAGATTTAACTCCTGATAATTCAGGGATAGAAATATGAATATTATTATCCTGAGCTATTTTCGTGGTTTGTTGATCTCCTGCTGTTTGCTGGGTATTTTGATCGAGTATTTTTACATTATCTACGAATCCGATAGTTTTTCCGATTGTTCCTCCGGGTGTATCTAAGGTTAATCGAGCGGGATTACCTCGGGGGTTAGGTTGTCCGGCTTGTTGAACTAAATCCGCTTGTTGAATTCTACCTAATAATAACACAGACGAAGCGGGAAGATCTGCTCCTAATGGAGGTTGCTCTACTGCTTCTTCGAGGTGTATTTTTTCGTCGTGATCGCTTGTTTCATTATTTTTAACTACTCCTCCTGCTGTAAAATTAGTATTAAGTAAAGTATGATTAAAAACTCCGCTTAAATACATTTTCCAGGGTGTAGTAGTTGGAACCGGTAAATCTGCGGTATCTATTTTACATACGAAAGGATTCTGAGCTAATCCTGTAAAAGTTAATCTTCCTTCTACTTGTCCGCCTACTATTGTAGTAGAGAAAATCATAGTTCCGACAAAATTACCAACAGCCGGAGCGACTCCCTTATCTTGGTGAACTCTGAAAGTTAATCCTCTCGGGTCGGTGTTATCTTTAAACATAGCCATACCGTCCATATCAGCCGAAACAACGGCTCCGCCCTGAGCCTCAGGAGTTAACGTTCCTATCGCATAATCATAGGCGGGAAGCATACCTGCGTCGTCCTCGTCTAAATCCATAGTGAAGTTTTCCTGAGGATCAGCGAACATAGAAGTAAAAGGAACGTTATCTAAATCTATACCGGTCATAGATACGCCGTCTGAATTCATACTGATAAAAGGAATAAAGGGAGCATATTTAGGGGATATTAAATTAGAAGCTGAGCCTATAACGTTTCCGCCCTGTCCGTCATTTATACCGTTAGAATTATAAATTACTCCTGTATACTGTGTTCCGGCTACTGTCTGAGTATATACGTTTCTTTTTCCGTCAGCGTTTAACGCTCCGGTATCGTCAGGTAAAGCTGTATATGTGGCTCCGTTATCAGTTGATTTTAAAATACGAACTATACAGGCTCTAACATTTGATAAAACTACAAATTCAAATCCCATAAGATCCTCTGCCTGAAAATTAGCATTTACGAAGGCGTCGGGAAGTAATCTTTTAACAGTTTGTCTTTTACCATTTGGAGCGAGAATAGATAAGGCTCCCTGTCGTTGACTTAAAGTTGAAACTGTGATAGAGTGTTCGAGTGCGTTCGCTGGATCCGTAATTATATCTATTTTTATATCGGCGAAATCGGGATTAAAATCAGCGTTAGCGTTTGAATTTCCTAATTCTGAAAACTGTTTTCTAACTAAACCAATAACACAGCCTCGAAGAGTATTAACTGCGAATATAGGCTGACCTCCGGGTAAATTACCGAATTTAGAAATACCTACTGCTCGATAGGTTCCTTCGTGAGTAAGTTCTCCTCTTTTCATAACTGCCGTTTGGCTGGTGAGCTGTCCGGCTTCTGCTTCGACTATACTCTGATTATTATCTGTATCATTATTAGTAATTTGTAAAGCGTTATTAAGCTGTCCGGCGAGTTTAGACCAGGATCCCCCCTTACTATTTGGAGAGGCTACGTATACGTAAGATATAGTAAAAGTATCGAAAGTAATAGGATTAGCGTTAGGATTACCTCCTGCGAAGGCTACCTGAAAACTATAATTCTGCTGAACTAAGGCTTTATTCAGAGCGTCAGCTACTGCCGTAGCTAATGTAGCTCCCTCGTATCTTCCGGTTTCTACCCGGGCGTAATGATACCCGACTACTCTACTATCACCTAAGCAGAAACCTATAATATTATTCTGAGAGTTAATTCTATAATAACCGTCGTCTCTATAATGATAAAAATTAATTAACGCTACCTGTGAATTAGGTTTAATAATTATAGGCTGGGGAAAATGATTTTTAAAATTAAATGGTGCCTGTTGAACTAAATCGTCTTTCGAACTCGAAGATAAACTTATTAAACTCATTTTTATATATAATGATAATATATTTTATTTTGATTTTTTTTATAACAATTATATATATATACCGAAATGTTTAAAACCTTAGCCAACGTTGACGAGATAGAAAACTCGCATAAGAAAAACGGTTCTTCTCTAAATAAAGTAGAGAAGAAAGTTAAAAAAGAAGTAATAGAAAAAACAAAACCAATTAATCCGAAATACATATTTAAAGATCTAAAAAAAAAAGTTCCAAATTCTAAATATCGAAAGCCGAAACCTTCGGAAAATGAAAAACCTAAATTAAATATTTTTATAGGTGATTATTAATTGTTCCCATTTGTAATTAATCTATAAAAAGATTTTCAACAAATGAGAACATTTTTAATATATGGCTCTTACGGAATAATTTACAGATCCGCCGGAAGATTGTTCGATAGTAGCTTTTATAAATGGAGGAACAAAATCTTTTATAATTATAATATTACAATTTCCAGTCGTATAAAATTCTAAATGAGATAAATCGAAATCATATAATGTTCCTCCGCTACTTGTAGAAAACTTAGCGTTAACTACTGTATTAGAAGCCAACACGGAAGGATTTTCAATTACTACCGATATTTTACCTTTATAAGGTTTAGACTTAATTTCTATTTCAGAAGTAGTAGATCCAGCTCCGAAACCGGAAGCGACAGCGAGAGAAGCGTCTATAACGTCATTTTCTAATCGTTGAAAAGTATTCAATCTTCGTTCTGAATCTACATTTAGAGTTTTAAATTTAGAGGTTGAATCGTCGTATCCGCATACTTGAACGGAGGAGAGGGCGGTAGAAGTAGTTATTACTCCCGAGGCGGACATTTCTAAAACGTCAACTAATAATCGATCTCCGCTTGTTTCTAACGGCTGTAAAGTTCCGTCGGGTTTTTTACCATACATTAAAACCTGTTGTAATTCTGCTCCGGCTGACGTAGCGGAGTTTCCTTTACTAACTACCGGGTGGTGGGCTAAATGAAACTGAGGGTGATCTTTATCTAAAAAATTCTGAATTGCTGATAGTTTAGTATCCGTAATAGTCTGAATATTAGTTAATTTAGTCGCATTCGTGGCGTGGTGTGTGTTGGCTGTATCGAGTTTACCGTGTGTAGTAGTGTGATTACTATTCTGAGATTGAAGTTCCGTTAATTGAAGTTGTTGAAAGTCTCCGTATATATTACTCATATTTATATATAATTAGAAGATATTTATAATTTATATTTTTTTTTATAATTTGATAATCCAGCATTAAAAGTTTTACCAGTCCATAACACGAAATAAGATAAAGCTCCGGCGGAAACTCCGGTTTTCCCTGATTTAGTTTCTAAATCTTTACTGTGTCTTCGCTGATAATTAGTTCTGACTTCTATTCTTTTTTTTGGATCCTTAATATAAAATTTAGAGTTTTTATCGTTTATTAAAGTAAAGTCTCTCATACCATTAGCCCCGAAATGTATATTCTTTTCTTTTTTAGTTTCTTTATTTATAAAAGTAGCTTTATACTTTTTATCTGATTTATCAGACTTAACTATACTTTTTAACTTATAGCTCATTTAATATTAAAGAGATATATTAATTAAAAATAATATAATAATGATTTATTCCCCTTATACACTATATGTTATATTGGTTCATATAGTAATATCTCTTATATTCCTTAGTTTTATGATAGTTTTACGGTCTATTATATAAATAATGACTTAAAACAAACATAAATTATATAATTTATTCTACATTTAAGTATATTTATTAAAAGAATATATAAATATAGCATAAAAGTAATAGAATCCCTTATATACTATAATGTATCCCTTATAAAATAATTAATAATTAATAAAAATCTAATTATTAATTATAAATAAAATGAGTTTAACTTGTCCGCTATGTCGTGAAGAATGGATTATTACTACTAAACTTTGTCCCGACTGTGATCGTATATCTAAATTAATGAGAATATACGATAGGAAAATAGTCTTAGATATATTAGATAAATGTCTGACGATACAACGTTTTAAAGAAAATTCCGATTATATAAAAACCGATTCCGGTAAATGGATTAAGAAAGAAGCTTCGGATCAATAGATTTTATAATTAGTTCTGAAAAATAGTCTATTAGAAAGATAGTCTGATCTTTATTTAGTTTTAAATCTGCTATCGTGTCTAATGGATCTATCTCGAAAGAATAATTATAGTTTACTAAATCTTCAAATTCATTTAATTCAGCTTCCGAAAACATTATAATATTATAAAATATAATTATATTATAATATTTAAATACCCGAAAATGTAATTAATTACTTAGAATATTTTCCTTCTCCTTCCATTTTCTTTTCTTTACCCTTTTTCATTTTCTTTTTATTATCCTTTTTTTCAGGCTTTTTATCAGAAGAAGCTTTCTTCTTATAACTTGCTCCTGCTACTTTCAGAGCTTCCTTATATGTGATCTTTTTTTGTTTGGCTACTTTTTTTACGTGAGTTATCCAGTCAGACATTATTTATATATAAGTAATATATTATTTTTTTAATAAATTCTTTTATTTTTTCTAAATGTTCTCATTTGTAGAAAATCATTTATTAGATTAATTACAAATGAGAACATTAATCAAACCTTACAACGAATACTCCTCTCTGAATAGTCATTCCTTTACATTTCTCGCCCTTCCAGTTTAATACTTTTCTTCTATCATATCCCATTTTTTTATAGTAATATTCTTTCTGATATTTCGATATTTTTTCTTTATTTTTTTGATAATAGTTTCTTCTATATTCTCGCTGAATATTTTTATAATCCGGATCTTGATATTTAAACTTAATTTTATTTTCAGAATTGAAGTCTATTTCAATCATTATTATATTATTATATAGGATTATAATTTTCATTACCTGATCCCCCTACTTTTTTCGATCTTTTTTTTTTATACTATTTACCGCTGGGTCTACCGGTTGCTGGGGAATCTGAGGAGGAAGAGATCTTAAAGGCTTGGTTATTTTATAGATAACGGCTGAATGTGCTTCGAGTTTTGGTCTTCCTCCGTCAGGTAGCCGTATACTCGTTTCTATATCTGTTATAGTAAAATCTTTTGTAGCTGTAAAATTAAACTGTCCGGAAGGTGAATAGAAAAAATCGCTCTGATTGTTTTCCCTTGTAAGATAAGTTATCGCCGGAATCTTAGAATAACCGTCTGATCCTCCGATATACTGAGTATCTACTCCTCCTTGTAAAATTGAACTATAAACAACTAAATAAGGAATATCTAATTTAGTAGGAAGTTTAAAAGCTGTAATAGCTCCCTGAGTAATATCTGCCGAAACTTCTCTTAAAGAATCCCCTCCTAAATCGAACGTCGGGGCGTTGTTTTCGTTTAAACTTAAAGTCTGAACTTCACTCGAAGAAACATAAGATCCGGTAGTAGTAGGTTTTATTATATTGTCGAATGTTTGTAAAAAGGTTTCGTTCTGATTCTGATATACGAAAGGATTCGTAAAAAAAGCCTGACTATCACCTAATAGGGGGAATAATTGATTTAACTCGAATCCCATTTTATCGAGTAATGAAAAACTAAATTTTGAATAATCAGTATTTGTTAAAGTTGTAAGATTACCGGTTTCGTCGAATAAAGATATATTTTCTAAACTAATTCCCGACTGACTATCTAATATTGTTCCCTGTTTTTGTTTTACTTGAAAGTTAGCTATCTGTATATTAACAGCCGGATAAGTTCCTCCTGCTGGATTAGCGGATCCTGTTCCCCTCCCTTTTTGTTCTTCTGTGATAATTTGTCCTTTTCTATTAATTTGAATATTTAAAGTTTCCGGAGAATCATTAGCCGTAAAGTCGTTAGGTAAATCAGTTAATAAACCATTTCCCGCCATTATAGGAGTATTCAGTCCCAGTATTTCGAATCTTGAAAAAGAAGGATTAAAACTTATACTTGGATTTACGGATCCTATATACATATAATTAATATAGTTATCGCCGTCGTTAAAACTTCCCGCTAATGTAGCATTATCTAAATTAAACTGAGGATTGTATACCTGAACGGCTTCGTTTCGTGTGAATGATTTATCTAACCCTATTTTAGTTCCGAAAGTTGAATTATTAGTATCTAATCTCCATTTATTAGCCGGATTATCAATTCCTCCGACTGGATCCCATAATCCCGGATTATGATCGGATATTTCAAAAGCTGAAACAAAAGCTATAAAAGGAACATTATCTATTAAAGCTCCATTTACGAGAGTATTATTTCCTTCGTGTCGAGGAAATACCGGAATAGCTCCTATATCGTTATCTTCTGATAATTTTATATAATCCTCATAATTTTTAAATCCTGTAAAATCGAATTCAGTAGAGTTATACGAAGAATGAAAAAACGAAGGAAAAGTTATATCAGCATAACCCGGAACCCCTGAATTTAAATTCATATTGAAATTACTCGACGTAGGTTCGAATCCTACCTCTGCTTCCCACGTTTGCCGATATGGAACGAAATCTCCGGTATAATTTGGAATAGACATTTTTCCGTTATTATCATTCGGATTAAATTTAAATCCTTCTTGAAATCTTGATTTAATCCAAACTCCCCCGAGCTTAGTCCCGTCGTTAACTATATTATTAAAATCAGGTTGATAAGCGAATAATTCTATCTGACTATTTGAAGCCGTGTCGTGATCTGTTGGTAATTCTAAAAAATTAAAAGCCTGAGCTTCTGCGTATGTAGCGAATTTTATTTTAGAACCTGTTAACTTTTCTCCCTGATTATCTAATCCTCTTACCCCTTGATCCGACATTTCGTCGTCGTAGGCTCCTATATCTAAAAATATACCTAATCTTCTTCTATAATCTTCGCTTGTTGGATCCGCATTAGCATTTAGATTTCCGATATATTTTTCGGCTTTCTTAAAACCTATCGCTAAATTTTCTACGTTTCTTTTAGTATATTTTAAATTAGTAATAATTAATCCGTGTTTTACTAATTGGACTTTATTACTCGTTCCCCTGTCGTTTCCGTCTGTGAAATCGGTATTTTTAAAAGTGTTTAATAATACTACGTGATTTCCAAATTCTCCGCATTCAGCGAACCCGAAATCTCCGAGCTGACCCTGTCCTCCATTTACTCCGTAATTATTAGTCCCTACTCTTCCTGTAAGTATTTCTTTATCTCCTGCGAAAGTAGTATCTTTTATCCAACCAGTATTAAACCAGTTTAAACCCTCGATTCTTTCCGGTTCCTTCCAGGCGACAGTAGAATAAAATCTATCTCTAACCTGAGTAAATGTAGAATTATCCCCCTGCTTGTTTCCAGTCGTAGAACCATTACAAACGGTAGGAGTATACGTAGGAGTATCAATTACCACCGGGCTAAATTCCTGAGCGAATTCTCCCGTCTGAGTTATATGAGCTACTCTTAATCTTTTATAATCCATAAATGGGGCGTTATTGTTCTCATTTGTAATTTTATTCGGATTGTGTAGCTGATCGGTTAAAATGTCGGCTACATTATCCGGAGTAGAAAAACCTCTCGGAATTTCTAAATCTATACTTCTCGTTCTTTTTGTAAAGTTTTGGTTATATTTATCTAAATCTAACGCTCCGGTAGTTGCCGTATTTTCTGTAAATTCTATCTTATTACAAAAGCCCGAAAAATCAATATTATTAAAATAATATCTTTTCCCGTCGAATCCTTCTAAACGACTCTGTTTAAACGAATTAGAGGGATACGCTTTTAATGTGAACTTCTGTTTAGTTCCTTGAAAAGCTCCTCCTGTTAAAGGATTTTCTAACTGAATTTTTCCCGAGTTAGAATTTATTTCGTTAGCGTCATAACCGGATCCTATTTTAAATACTTCGAATTTATCTATTATTCCGTATATCTCTCCGATAGAAGTAGTAGAAATAACTTTTATTTGTAAACCTGATCCCCCTACGTTTGTTCCTGCCGGAAGATCTGAAATACTCGTAGCGTAAACTAATCCTTCTTGGTAGCCTCCGCTCACGTTTGGCGGTTGTCCCTGTGCCGGAGGATTCGAACCTCCTTTAACGAATTCTTCTAATCTTAATAAATATCCGCCGTTTACTACTGAACTATTAACCATTCCTGAATATTCGTCAGTATTATAATCTACTTTTGTAGGATCGCTTCCGCTTTCCGGATAAAAAAATGTTTCTCCTAAACTTCTTTTAGCGTAATGTTCTAAATATACGTCATTATTAAATCCAGCTATTGCCCCGTTATCTTGATCTCCGTCTCCTGAGGCGTGAATAAGAGGAGTTAACGTCGTAGTGTGAGTAGCGTCTCTACTGTTTCCTCTATATGTTCTGTGATTTATTAAAGGTAAATTAACCGTATTAATTCCCGAGTTATTTATATAAAAAGAATAATTTAATCTTACTTTATTATCTAAAAATCCGACTTCATTTTTAGTTCCTCTAAATTCCATAACTTCGTCTGACGCCCCTCTACTATTAACGATTGTTTCCTCTACTGAAATAGTATCTCCGGCGTTAATAACTATTCCGGAGCTTGAAACCTGATTTACCCAGGTATTTTTAAATTCGTCTTTAAAGTCGTCTAATAAATCGTTATTTTTCGATCTGACTCGATTACATTCTAATAATAAATATTTACTCATAATAATATATAATAGGTAAATATTTTTAAAGTAAAAAATGTTCTCATTTGTAGTAAATCGATTATTAGGTTTAATTACAAATGGGAACAAAAAATGAAACAATAAAACATATAATGATTTAAGCTGATACTACTACTTCTCCGTTCTTAATATTAATAATTCTTTCTACATTTGTAAAAACTCTCATTTCTCTTGCTCCGTTATTTCCGTTAGTTCTCTTTAATGTTTTCTGAATAATTACCGGTTTAACTCCTATTTTTTTACCATTTCCTAAAACATTAAAACCGGTTGTTGTAGCGTCATATCCTATATAATGAGATTTACCTCGAAGTTCGTTTCCGTTTGCTGTGTTATCAGTAGCGGGGAGAACGTGTCCTTCAATACCTCCAACGTATACGGAATTCTGCGTTAGTTGATTATCAGCGGTAGCTTTACCTGCGTCTATATCAAAACTGTAAAACTGGTTAGGATTCTGTAAAGATTTATTCATAACCGCCGTTAATTCGTGATATTTCTGAGAAGGTTTTTCTAAATCTCTATCGTAAAGTCTATTCTCATTAATACGGAAATTATAAGCGTCATTAGTTGTTCTACAATCTGAAAAATAATTACCTAATAAATTATGAGTTTCTCCTACGTTCTTTTCAGCTACCATTATACTACGAATAGTTCTACCTGATACTGCTAAATCTCTTTCTATTTTTTGTTCTTGAACTGAACCTACGCCGGGGTTCGCTGTCGCTGGGATCTGAGCGTTAGTTGTAATCATATCCTCATATAAATAAGATAAACCTTTTTCTGAAAATATAGATTTCTGAGTATTTTCCATACTGCCGTCTGTATAATATAAATGATCGCTATAAAATTTAATATTAACAAAAGAAGGAACAATTACTCCGGAACTGGCGGAACCTTCGGCGAAACAACAGATAGAACCGTCGCCTCTTGCTGACTGGGTGTTAAGTTGTAATCTAAGGAAAATATTCTCTTTCATAGCGAAAAGGGGAAGCTGTCTACTTCTCATAAATGGTATTAAATGAGAAAGAGGAACAGCGAATACCGGAGTAGAATCGTCGCTATCTGTTGGCTTAATAAACTCGGGAACAGAACAACGAGCGGTATTATCGTTAGCTACTACCGAGTAAGTTAAATCCTTAGGAGCTAATCTTCCGGTAGTTGTATCGTTTTGGTTCCAACGATCTAAACAGGCTCCGCTTTTAACCATATCTACGTTAGCTCTGTGTTCGGGTGTTTCGAATTGTCTAACCATAGTCGCATAGTGTGCGTAATCGTCATTAGAAGCGATAACCTTAGAACCGCTAAGAAGCTGAACTGATTTAACTAAACCGTGAATACCTGTTCTTAATGGAAAAAAGGCGTCGCTTACTCCGTTGGCTGTTTTTACTGCTAAACTTACAAAAGAACCGCCGTCTAAGATTCCATTCTTAGGAATCTGAAAAACTATTTCAGAATTAGAAGACGAAATAGGATCTAATACTTCGGTTTTTACTTCCATATTTTCGGCTGTTTGTAAAGTTCCAACTTCTAAAATATTCGGTAATTGTTTACTTCCTGCGTTTGCTACCTGAGAACTCATTTTTATATATATTAGTAATATATTTTTAATTTAATATTTTTTTTATTATTTTTAATAAAAATTAGAATGTTCTCATTTGTTGAAAATCTTTATATAAATAAATTACAAATGAGAACAAAATAAAAAGAGATAAAATTTAAATATTTAATTCATAACCATAACACCGTTTGGCGAGTATTGAAGAATATTCTTAGCTTTTACATAAGTGAAAACAGCATTAGGCGATTTTCCGTCGAGTGTAGATTGTATACGAGTAGCGTAAGACTGCCCTTTAAAGTTCATTCCTACGTCTGAAACTCTATCGAGTGCTAATCCTACTCCGAAATTTCTAACTCCGTTATCTACTGATAATCCGTTCTGTTTATTAGCTGATCCGGCTATACTTGTATCAGAATAAGGAAGGGCGTCGGCTCCTCCATAATTTAATAGTGATTTCTGATTTAATAGACGAGTAAGTGCTTTTTCTGCTTTAAAAGCGTTTAGGTAAGCGATATTAACCTGAGTTTCCGGTCTATCTTCTACTGAATTATTTTCTACGTCTAATTCATAATCATAAGCTAATTTAACTCCGCCTCTACTAAATGAAACTTTCTTTAATGTTGTAGGAGCATTATATACAGTTCCGGCTCCATTTGTATTTAATAATTCTCCATTAGTAAAACCGTCCTGAGCGTATGTATTTGAATGAGAAACTGGGAGGAAATTATGGGTAATAGATAAAACGTTCGAATTTGCTAAATTATAAGTCTGAGTAGCGTCTCCGGAATTAATTACTGAATATAATGAAGAATAACTATTATATACAAAAGCTCCGGATCCTGGAACGCTTAAAGCTTGAACTCCTGCGTCGTCAGGAACGAGAAGATCTCCTGAAAGTGAAATATCTTTTAACTGATAAAAGGCTCCGTTAGCGTCTCCGGCGTTTGCTCCTTTTAATACTTGTTGATCGGAAGCTAATTCTAAATTAATAGTTAATCCGTTAATACCATTTACTGAAAGAGGAATAGGGTTTCCGCCTTGAAGTAAACCACAGTATAAAGGAATAGAAAAAGCTACTTCATTTCCTAATAAATTATCGGTTGATTGCTGAACTCCATTCATTAAAGCGACTACTGATTTCTCAGACATATAATCGTCTGAACTGTGAGAAGAACTTAAAAGACTGCTAACTAATCTTCCATATTGACGAATTGATTCTAAACTCTGATTAGTTGCTTCGCTTGATAAAACTACATTTTGAAGGACTGAATGAATTCCTACTCTCGGGTTTACTGTGATCTCAGTAGCTCCCCCCGCTTTTAAATTATTACAATCGGGTAAAACACCGGCGGAAGTTTGAACTCTAAGAACTCCATTAATACGAACGGAACTCGGTCTTAGAAATTTAGCCTGAGCGGGAACTGTTAAAGTAATAATAGGATTTCCTCCTCTAAAACTGTAAGTATTATCGGAAGGTTGATTAGAAGGTAATACTTCGAATTTTTCGACAGATACGATATTCGGCGAACTCATTTTTATATATAATGATAATATATTTTTAATTTAATATTTTTTTTATTAATTTTATAAATGTTCTTATTTGTAAAAAATCCTATATATAAATTATTACAAATGAGAACAGAAAAAAAAGAAAATAACTAAACTAAATTTTAATCTACGTCGGGAATATTGCTCTGAGGCATAGAAGCCGGAACCTGATTAGAAGCCTCGACTAAACCGTTTTTAATCATTACTCTACGAATACAGTATACGTAGTTATTAAATAATTTAGTATGAACTCCGGTATCATAGTCTACCCTTATAGATAAAGTATCGTCGGATAAATCCATAGTTCCGCCGTATTTACTTAATGATCTCGCTATAACGAAATGATTTCCTATTTTTTGTAAATTATGAACTTTTTCTCCTACGTTTACGATAGCTTTCTGTAATTCGCTGGTGTGGAGAGCTTCGTTTCTTAATTGATCGGTAGCTCCTACCGCTACTGAATATCTGCTTAAAGGAACTAATCGGCTGGGAAAATGTTTAGTTCCGTGAATAAATTCATAATTACGGGCATTATCCGGAACTCCTACGAGAGAAGAAACTTCTATATTTCTATTATTAGAAGCGATTAGAGGGTGAACGAAAATAGCCTTAGCTCTTTTAGCTAATGTAGGGATCTGAGCTTGAAGTAATCCGGTCGTATTGCTCTGATTATGTCTATATAATTCATAGCTCATAAAATCGAACTGAATACCTCCTGCTGACTGAGAAGCTTTTAAAATACCATTTGAATAAGCTTCCGGGGGGCTTACTGATTGAACTAACATTTCTATATCATTCATAGAATAAGAAGGAGCGGAAATTACTCTACTTCTAACGTTTGCTCCGTCGTTTACGCTAAATACTGTTTTAGCTAACATTCTTTCGGAAAAGTGAGTATATACTAAGGATCCGTTTCCGCCGTGTGCGTGATCGTGAAGTAAACCGCCTCCTGTATTTCTATCAGGTGTATAAGTAATACCTAAATTACCGCCTCCGGAGTCGAAGAAACCGTTAATATATCCGAGTTCTTCTTGGTTAGTGAAATTACCGCCGTCGTCGTCGCATATAAAAAGAGGGTCGCCAATATCGAAAGGGTGATTAGCTACGGCTACGTCGGTAGCGATACTAAATTGTCTTACTCCTGCTCCGGCTCCTCGGGCGTCGTCTCCTGCTGTTTTTGAAGCTGTGGTTAATTTAATTTTATTAGTTCTAATAGTAGCTCTATTTCCGAATTCGTCTAAATACTGGAAAGCTCTCTGAAAATCTTCGGTATCGATTGTAATCTTTAAACCATTCATAGCGGAAACTGGAAGGATTTTTCCCTGTTTAAATAAACCGCTATTTAATTGAAACTGTAAAGTAGGGCTTAATACTGGTCTCTGAGCTGTATCCGGATTAGCATTATTAGAACCTCCGGCTATTGTTCTCGCTCCATAATATAAATTACCGTTAGCCATAGCGTCGCCTAATGTTGAAACTTTACCGGCGAATAACTCTCTTTTATGGTTGATACCGTCCTGAGCTGTATAATTACTTAACATAGCATAATTAGCGTTATAGTCTTCATTCATTTCTAAATTAGTGGAATTATTACCGTCTCTATATTGAATATTCCGGAGGAGGGCGTGTCCTCCCGCCATACGGTCAGGAACTACCATTCCTCTAACATTATGAAGTTTTAAATTAAATTTTAAATATGTCTGATTAGGATCGACAAATCCTACAAAACTGGGAATATTAATTCTAATTTGATCGTTGCCGACTGCGTCTGAGACTACGTCGGGTTTAATCGCTATATTCTTGGAAGGAACGTATACTTTCGGGGCGTCTGCTTTAAACATTTTATATAATAGTATAATATTTTATTTTTAATATTTTTTTATTTTATTTAATTAAACAAAATGAAAAAATTATATATTATGTATCAAATCTATAAAATTATTACTCTCTTCTATTGTATAAAATATTATCCTCTACGAACTGCGATAAATATTCCCTTAAAGTTTCTATAAGTATTTTTACTTCAATAACTGGCTCGTCCGCCATAACTTGATTTTCTAATATCTGATCTAAAACTCTAACAATTCCATAAGCTGAAATTAATTCTTTTTTTAGATCTAATAATTCGCTTTTATGTTTTTTATTTTCTAATTCTCTCGCTTCGTTCATTTCCTTTAATTGGTTCATAGCGTCGATATACATTCCTTCCGACATATTTTCATTATTGTTATTAGTGCTTACCATATTACTATTAATAAAGATATTTTTCTATTAAATCAATTTTTATTTTTAAATATTAAAAACTCATAGAGGAGGCTCCGGGTTCGGCTGAACTATCTAAACTTGGTAATGACGAGGCGAATTTCTGAGTTAATCCTGCCGACGGATTGCTCGTAGCGAGGTGAACCTGCGGTAAAGTAGGAGCGGGGGGCGGTGTGTCCTTATGGTGAAATAAATGATATAATCCTTCCCCGATCGATACTAAACCGGTAATTCCTAAGGCTACTTCTCCTAAAACTGGAACTGCTCCTAATACTGCGTCAGTAGTAGCCATTCCGGTAAGTTCTCCGGTAGTTTCTCCGGCTACTTCTCCTGCTGTTTTTGCTACTGTTTTTCCAGCTATTTCTCCTGCTTGTTGTCCTACGTCTTCTAATTCAGAAGGAGTTTTATTTATAAAATCTTTAACATTTTGGAATCCTTGTCTAATACTTTTTCCTCTTGATTGAAGGTTCTCTAATTGTCCTTGAAGAAAGCTTTTTCCTTCTGCTACTTTCTGAGTAGCTCCCGAAACTAAATCAGTAGCTGTTCCCTGTGCTTGGCTGACTGCGTCTCTTCCTGCTTGTAGTGCTTGGCTTCCTGCCTGTTCTGCGGAATCTATCGTCTGCTGTCCCGCCTGTTGAATCTCTTCTGCCGAAGGGGGGTCGGGAATATCTGCTCTTTCGGTGGGCTGTGCTGGTTGACGTGGAGGAGGTTTTACGTCTTGTTCTCCCGGGAAGCCGAGATTACCTCCTCCGCTAAATTCTGTTAGTTCGGCGGATCCTCCGGGTTCAGGTAAATTATAGGAAGGTTCAGGATCTATATTTCGGGCGAAAGGATTAATAGCGGGATCGTTTGATACTACTACCTGAGAACTAATATCTCCTCCTCCTTCTTCCGGTGCGAATTCCCTTCCTTTTAAAGAGTCTACATTAGGAAATCTATTAGTTCTAATAGTCGATTCTCCTAAATTCTGAGAAGCTACCGTTCTACTTAAAAGTGTTGAAGGATCCGCTTCTGAACTATAAGTAGAAAAAAAGGAGGCTCCCGGTTCGTCTTCTACTGCCTCCGGAGCTTCTCGCTCTACTTGTTCTGAGGATCTTAAATTAGTATCAGGAAAAGGGTCTTTCGGGTTCATTTGTTCCGCTGTTAACGTCTGTCTAACTGGTGCTGAAAAAGCGTCGAAATCTGCTTCGCCTACTGCCCCTCCGCCTTCCGGTGGTCTTGAAACGGCGTCGAATTCTGCTTCTGCTCCCCTACTGCCTAAAACGTTAGGAGTAGGATCCGCTCGTGAAACTTCGTCGAATTCTGCTTCGGCTCCCCTATTACCTTCTGCTATACGTAATCTTTCCTCAGGAGTAGCGTTTTCGAAAGCTTCTCTTTTTGCCTGAAATTCTGCTTCTTCGGGGGATAATAAATTAGCTTTACCTCCTCCGGCGTCTTCTCCTGAGGCGAGGGCGTCTTCTTGTTCTGCTTTACTTCTATCTATATTTTTCTGAGCTTCGTCCCTAATTCTTTCTGCCTCAGATTTAAAGCCACTTTCTCCGAATAATTCAGCTCGTGCTTCCGGTGTTTCGAATACGGGATCGTCTAAAATATCAGGAGGACTATCCTCAGCTTCTGTTAATCTGTCTATATCTGTTTGATCTCCTTTTCTTCCGAAACGATCCGCTAAATTTTGTCTAAGGTCTCCTGCGTCGGTTCGTGCTTCTTCTGCCGTAGGAAAGCCTTCGGGATCGTCGTTTAAATTTGATTCTTCCGGTAGTGAGTTTTCGGCGTCCTGTTGTCTTTTCTGTTCTATTGCCGATTTTCTCGCCTGAACTTTATCATATAATCCTTTTAGTTTTTTTACAGCTTTATATCCTCCTTCCATACCTAAGGCTCCGGCGATTTCAGCTCCTCCGCCTTCTGCTAACGCTGTATACTTATGAGCGTATTCGTCGGCTTTTTCCTTCCAACCTGCTAAATTTGTTTGTTGTTCCTCAGAGAGTAAACTACCTAAATTATCGAGTTGAATTTGTTTATTACTGTTTATTAATGCGTTAATTCTTTCTGTTTCGCTTCCGTATAAATCAGACATTATTATATATATAATTATTAGATTTTTTAAAAAGATTATTTATTTTAATTGTTCTCATTTGTAATTAATCTATTAAATGATTTTCTACAAATAAGAACATTTTAATATCCGAACATAGAAGAAAATTCTCCGAAATCCGGTTTATTTTGTTGTTGTAAAATCTGAGGAGGATTATTAGGTGCCGGGGTTGCTCTCTGTCCGTTCCGCTGTCTATTTTCCATTTCGATTTTTTTTCTAATTTTAGCTTCTAATTCTGCCTCTTTTTTTTGTTCTGCCTCTCGTTTTTTTGCTTCGATTTGTCTTTTCTTAATAATTAATTTTTCGAATTTTTCCATATTTTTAAGCCAGGAATCGAATTCCTTAGCTTCCATATATTCGAGTTCTTCCGGTGAAGGAAGTTCTATTTTCTTTTCTGATCCTTTTTCAGCTAATTTATCGTTAGCCTTATCTATTTTTTTTTGCCTCATTCGTGCGAGGTGTGCTTTTTGTTTTTCTGATAATTCTTTTTTTCTGCCGGTTTTCTTTCTTGGAGGCGGTTCTTCCTCTTCTGTTTCCTCCTGTATATTAGGAGGAGGAGGTTTAAAAGTAGCTTTCTTTTTAGGTTCAGTAATAAA
>Ga0181394_1000230_pt1 | contig 24753 bp, 19 predicted proteins | sample 17SPOviralmetaG_FD_130123 | JGI IMG/M metagenome (GOLD analysis project Ga0181394, IMG submission 130123) | Marine viral communities from the oligotrophic San Pedro Time Series (SPOT) site, San Pedro Channel, CA, USA - 17 SPOT_SRF_2010-11-23 | ecosystem: Environmental > Aquatic > Marine > Strait...
ATCAAGGAAGAATTGGAAGATGTTCTAGACGAGTCTGCTCTTCTTAAAAAATACTTGAAACCTATGAAGTCAAAGTTCATGAAAAAACTTAAAGACATGGGCAAGAGTCCAAGAAAAACTTATAATAGTCTCGATCCCCAAATGAGGTCATCCTTGGGACAAGCGACCGTGCATCCCGGTTACCCACAGGTGGGAGACTACACAGTTGACGATGTTCACAGCACCGACCCTCGACCGAATCCTTATGGGGGAAGATTTCATTTTACCTTTGAGCCCGAAGATCTTAGCAAACCCGGTTCTGGGATTATACAAATTTATGAAATTGAACCATCGACAGGAGATATGGAATTCTTCAACGCTTATGAAGTAGAAAGATTGTCCGATGAACTAAAAAAACTAGCACAACAACGATAACAAGGAAATAAACATGAAACATAATAAGAAAAGAAATACCGCTTTTCTTTACGAATGTCTGATTCGTTCACTAACAAAATCTGTCATTCGTGAGAACAAACAAAGACAACAAGTCGTAAAAGAAATCCTCAAAGAGTTTTTTACAAAAGGAACATCTCTCGCACAAGAGCTTGAGATCTACAGATCTTTGCTTGAATCTAAGGAGCTGCAGTCAGAATATTCTAGACGCCTATTGTCTGAGACCAAGAAAGACTTTGATGCAATCAATCGAAAAGAAATTTTCAATGAGCAAACAAAACTGATCAATAGAATCAATAAAGCTCTCGGATCTGACTCGTTTGGAATCTTTGTCCCAAACTACAAAGACCTTGCAACAGTCGGATTGTTTTTACAACAAGATAATTTATCAGCCAAAAAGCGCATCATGTTGGAAGATAACTGTGTGAAATACCTTAGCAGATCAGAAAATGTTCTGACGGAAATGAAACATCTTGATAAATTAGAGTTTAACATGTTTGTCAACAGATTCAATGACACTTACGAACACTCTTTGTTAACAGAGCAAAAAGAGCTTTTGACAAATTTTATAACGTCATTTTCCGATAATGGATTAGGACTTAAGTCTTATCTAAATTCAGAAATCGGTAGACTTAAAGAAGCCGTAAATTCCGAAATTTTAGAAGGTCGAAACACTGCATTAATCGAAAATTTCAAAAAAGTTAAGGCAAAGCTGGACGATTATGCAACTCAGCCGTTAACTGAAGATGTGGTCGAAGAAATCTTTTACATTCAAGACCTTTTAGCGGAGGTAAAGCGCAATGTCAGTTAAAATCAAACTAACTCAAGAAGAAGATCCAATGGAACAAGAAGTAGGTAGTTCATCTGTAAAGATTAAGATCAAGCAAGTAGACACTCCAGAAGAACCATCAGAGCCAACCATCAAGATTGAAATCTTGGATAAAGAACGCATCGAGTTTGAACTACAAGCTAAATCAGCAGTCAATGGAGATCTCATGATCTTTGCTCACAGAGACATTGACATCGTTCTCAATCAAAAGGGTCGCAAAATAATAGCCTTTGCCAAAGAGATGAATTCAGACTTTGTCTATGGAGCAGAGTCTCGCTTATTTGAATATCTTCGAAAGAAGGGTGTTTTGGATTACGAATCCATTCAAGGTGGCAACATCTACGGATCAATGGAAGGCAAGCTTATGGATGCGAAAGAGCATGATGTAAACAAGATTGCTTTATTAGCCATTCACGAATGGATGCAAGATGAAGAGCCTTACATTAAGAGATTGAAAGGTCACGATGAAGACGTAGAAGACCACATGGTTAATCCAGATGGTGAATACTCAACCGAACTTGGAGAAGTACCGCACGAAGATCAAAAGGGATCAATTCGTCAACGTAACTTATTTGCTCCTTATCTTTATGGTCGTTACACGTATTAGCGAGGCTTGATTGAATTTATTAAACTTTATCCTAGTCTGCTATGGAATGACATTCATCATAGTTTACGGAAAAATCTTTGAAGACATAAGACCAGAGAAGGATTACACAAAGAAGTGGAACACACTTTGGAACTGCCCTCTTTGCATAGGCTTCTGGGTTGGAGCCTTTATTTCGTGTCTTTCACCTTACACCGAACTATTTAGTTTCGAACGTTCATTTATAAATGCGTTTTTGCTTGGCTGTCTATCGGCTGGGACATCATATTTAATTTCGGTCTTAGTCGACGATTTCGGCTTAAGACTATCATCAAGATCAGGGGGTGAACATGTTGATGATTAAGCGCTGGGTTTTACAACCTGTCCGACGCTGCTGTAGCGGATCCTAGATCGGGCGGGTGGCGCCCGCAAGGGTGGGGAAACCCACCCACCTTTTTTATTGGAGAAAAAAATGTCAAAACAATTACTAAGAGAGTTTTATGCGCTATGCCCCGACGGCATGTGTCAAGATCTACTGACCGAAAGAGAAAAGAAAGAAATAACTGAGATGGGTGCAATGTATCTTACTGGCCGCATCCAAACTGCTGAAAGGAAAAATGGCAATGGTAGAGTCTACCCAGCCGAGATTCTTAAGCGAGAAATTGCCAATTACCAGAAAATTATAAAAGACAATAGAGCAACAGGTGAATTAGATCATCCTGATGACTCTGTTATTAACCTTAAAAATGTTTCCCACATCGTAACAGAATGTTGGTGGGAAGGCAAAGATGTAATGGGAAAAATTAAAGTCCTAGACACTCCAAGCGGAAGAATCCTTAAAGATTTAATAAACGCTGGTGTGAAGCTTGGAATCTCATCTCGAGGACTTGGATCCGTCCAAGAGTCAATGGGCAAAACAGTTGTTCAAGAAGACTTTCAACTAATCTGCTTCGATATTGTGTCGGAACCATCAACACCAGACGCCTATGTTTATCCTGATGGAGGGTCTAAAAAGCCAATCCGTTTCTCAACAAAGTTGCGAGAACAAAAAGAAAATAACATTGACAATCTATTTAAGAAGATTCTTGGAGACTAAATGAACAAATCAGAACTTAAAAAAACACTTAAGCCACTCATCAAAGAGTGTATTAAGGAAGTCATCTTTGAGGAAGGAGTTCTCTCCGGAATCATTTCAGAAGTTGTAAAGGGCACTGGTGCACAACGAATCGTTGAACACCAACAGCCCATTCAACAACAACCACAAATAGATTACGAAGCTCAAGAAAGAAAGCGCAAAGAACAACGTCGCAAGATCCTCGACTCAATCGGTCAAGACTCTTACAACGGTGTTGACTTGTTTGAAGGCACACAACCTTTGAACGAGAGAGCAGCAGGACGCACCGCTTCACCACACGGCGCAAAAGCCCTCGATGGTGTTGCTCCGGGCGATTCTGGTGTTGACTTATCCGCTTTCGGAATGAATCCAGCAATCTGGTCAAAATTAGCAAAGGGATAACAATGGCTACCAATTATAGAATGCGTCCTCGAAAAAACGAGAGCATGGAAAAATTTATTAAACGATTTACAAAGAAGTGTAAAAAGCTTGGCATTCTGCAAGAAGTCCGAGACAAAAGACACTTCACTTCCGATTCAGAGAAAAAGCGTCTTGCTCGTAAAAAATGGAGAGCGCGTCTCAAGAAGAAGAAGCAATAACTATTTAGTCCTAAAGAGAGGGAAAAATTATGAGTTCAAATATCTATAGCGTAGGACTACATCATGTTGGTGCATATCAAGTAAGTGGGATACCTTACGTCAGTGGCTCGTCAATTCCTGCTACACAAGATGAATCTTTCAGATTTCAATTTCAAAATGTTACAAAGAAGATAGTTGTAAAGTCTACAAGCAATGATTCTGTTAGAATGCATTTTGCACCATTTGACCTAACTGTTGGTTCAACATTTGGTTTTACTCAAGGCGCAACCACTAATGATAATTTTTTCGTTATCCTCGCAGGTGCGCAAGTTGAGTTCGAACTAAAGTGTAAAGAAGTTTTCTTTTCACCTGTTGCAAATAGTCAAACAGGCGAGATTCAAGTCTACGCAGAATTAACCAACATTCCTGCTAGTAGAATGTTCGATCTCGAAGGTCTTGAGGGAATTACACAATGAGCGGAAATTTTTATTCAGTTGGTCTCCAAAACGTCGGATCCTATCAGGTGTCCGGACGCCCTTGGCTCAAAGACATTTCTTTGTCTCTGGGTGCAAGAACTCTTTTGGAATTCCCAAACGTAACCAACCAAATTGAGATTTCTAACGATCTTGGTGGAAATGGCGCAACAAGCATTCTTGATATTATGTTCTGCGAACCAAAACGTGCTTTAAATTTTATTGGATCAAATTCCACCTATTATCAATCTGATATTTCTTCGTTGACTCTAGCGGAAGTTTCGATTTCAATTTGGTTAAATGTAGAGACTATTGCGCCAACTAGGATTTTTGAACTACTACATGCTAGCGGGAATTCATCAAGAATACAAATACACGCCGTCGGACCCGATGAGATAAAGTTTTTTGTAAACAACGGTGTTGAAACTACCACAGCTCCACTTACTTTTTCCAACAATGAGTGGATTAACGTTATAGCTACGATAAAAACTGGTGAGTCAAAATTGCTTATTAACGGTCAACAAGTTGGAAATGTAAACACCACAGCATTTGCAGACAACCTAGTCACTTTGAACTTGGGCGACAACAATAACCCAAATTTTGACGGAGTTTATGATAATGCTGCAATTTTCTCGAAAGCACTAACAGAAACCGAAATATCTGAAGTTTACAACGATGGCGCATTTAAGGATCCAAGATCCACCAGTCTAGCGTCAGACATAGTTGGCCTCTGGGAATTTGAAGATAATCAATATAAAACCTTCTATTCGACACCAGATACAACATCAACAATAAATGATAGAATCTCAAACAACAACTTGTCTATTAATGGTAATACTGCAAATGTAGAGTTTGTTGATGGCCAGCTAATTGAAAACGCAGAAGCGCGTCATAAGATTCAATTAGTTGGTGGAGAAAGCATTACGCTGCAATGTAAGACAAAGCAAATTTTATTATCTTGTCCCGATGGGCACGGTGGTGCAACGGCAACTGATTTAGCCGTCTGCGCATCTCTTACAGGCATTCCTGCTAGTAGAATGTTCGAATTATCTGGAACGGGAATCGATGAATAATGGCAAAGCAATTTGGATGGGCGTATGTTGTCGGTCGGCATGGATCGGGTCCTCCGGGATCAATTCAGTTAGCCGGTGGTGGAGTAGAACTTGAGCACGATTCAAACCTAATTTGGTCAGACGAACTTAATTCGTTGCTCATCTCGGGAAACATTGTTGCGCACAACTTTGAAATCCAAAATCAAACAGAAACAGTTTACCACTTTACCACAACTGGGTCCTCAATTTTTGGAGACACCGAAGACGATTTTCACAGATTCACTGGATCTGTTGGAATTACAGGTGACATCACTGCAACCAATCACTACGGATGGGGAGCAACCTTAGATGGCGTTCCAATCAATTATGCGACAAACTTTGAAGATAATCGAATCATAACATCCGTTAGCGGAGACACTGTCAACGGAGAAGAGAATCTTACATTTGATGGTGCAATCCTAAACGTAATAGGCGACATCCAAGCACTAGAGATCGATGCCTCGCAGTTCAGCGGATCTATCGCACTCTTTAGTTCAATGGACGCTGGTGATGCTCAGATAGATCAACTCACCGATGGAACCCTTACCGTTGAGACAGGAACTATAGCGAATGCTACCCACATCCAATCAACCACTCTTGAAGGGCTATTGACATCTCCACTACAACCGAACATCACAGAAGTCGGAACACTTACAAGCTTAAACGTTGCAAATGACGCAACGATCAACGGAACGCTCTATGTTAAAAGCGGAGAGAACAAGATTGGAGTCAATGTCTCCGATCCTCAAGCAACATCTGAGATTCTATCGACATCAACTCAATTGCGCTTGACAAGTCAACGCGGAGTTTTTGGTTTACAAGATCTCGAGTACACCGATCTTCACACAAACGTAGACGGAGATTTCACTATAACTCCTTCTAACGGTCACACAAATGTCGCAGGAAATCTTAACGTTTCTGGTGATCTTGTTGTGACAGGCTCTCTCGTTGCTCGCATGACAGACTTCGCAGTCTCAGCCGACACATTAACATTCGGAGACGAAGCAACAGACACGATAGTTGTCAATGCCAACACAATGACCACTCCAAACAATTTGGATATAAACAACGCTTTCTTTATCGACGGAACATTAATCGGTGTAGGCAATCACTCATCCGGTGCCAAATTTGAGATCGAAGCCACATCAAATCAATTCAAAGTGGGAACCTCAACCAAAAAGCTATCTATAAGCGTCGACAATAGCTCTACAACGCTTTCTACACAAACACCAACCTTGGACATAGGCAACAACACAAACGTCCTTGGAGAGCTATTGGTGGGCTCTAATGGCGACATCGTTTTAGACAACGTTGGTCAAATCTCATCATCTGTCTCTGTTTCCTCAGAACTAGGGGTCTTCACGAACATAACGTCGACCACCATCACGAATGGCAACTCAACAATCAACAACGATAGCATTGCAACCCCAACTCTTGACGTGACAACGGTAAATTCCACAAACCTCGGAGGAACCTTAATCACCCCAGCACAGCCGAACGTGACAAGTTTGGGAACACTAACTTCGCTTAATGTTGCAAACGCAGCAAATCTCGGAGGTCCAATAGCGGTCAACAAATCAAGCGCTGCTAGAATGGTCGAGATCAAAGACTCAAGCAATGCACAATTAAGACTGACCAACTCAGAATTCGTGTTCGGTCTTTCTCAAAACAAATACACAGACTTCAACACAAACTCTGATGGAAACTTGGAGATCACTCCAACATCAGGAAAACTAATCGTTCCCCAAATCAAACTAACAAATGTTCAAGAAGGCACATCGAACAACTTTCTCTCCGTCGATGCCAATGGAGATCTTGTCATTTGTCCTCCATATCAAACCGACATTGAAGTAAGAAATAGAACGGTAGTAACGGCGGACTATAATGTAGAAGTGAATGATTACTTTATTGGGGTCCAAGCAGCGCAGAATTTGACAGTTACATTGCCTGATGCATCTACATTATTCAATGGTCAAATTTTAGTTATAAAGGACGAACTTCAAAACGCAGATCAGTTCACAATCTCTATCAACGCAAGACCGAATCAGCTAGTTGAAAATAGAGCAAGTTTAACCTTTGCTTCTCCCGGATCAGCCATGAATATTTACACTGATGGTCAGTCCAAATTCTTCATTATGTAAAACTTCTACATTGTCGATTATTGCGAGACTATAGAAGTTTTTTTATTTATTTTTAACGTTTAAGAATCTGGTTGCTAAACTGGTGAAAATAAAATTTCTTTTCACCTCCAAAGATAGTAGTTATGTGTAGCCGAAGAACCTCAGTGTTCTTGGGCCTTATGATCATTATTTGGAGGAAATAATAATGGCTAAATTATTCTTAGGAAAAGTCAAGGTTGACGATCAGGTTACTGAATTTGATATGTCAGAATTGGCGGAAGGAAAACTTACCCTTCCAGTTGGCGCCGTAAAGAACGTTTCAGAAATTTCTGATGCTGTTAAGGTCGGTACCTCAAACGCACCACAAGCTAATGGTGACAAACTTGTACAAGAAAAACACTTAAAAGATGTTGAACTTCTTGCTGAGCAAGGTCGTCAAGGTCTTCAAACTTCTTTGACTGCTGAGATCGGTCGTGCATCTGCTGCTGAAGCTGCAAATGCTGCTGCAATCTCTGCTGAAGAGACTCGTGCTCTCGGTGAAGAAGGTCGCATTGAAGGTAAGCATGACGCTTACGTTATCTCTAACAACGCTGCTCTTGCTTCTGAAGAAGCTGCTCGCATTGCTGGTGACAACACTCTTCAAGGTAACATCAACGCATTGTCTGGTGCTGTAGCTGCTGACTTCTCAGCAATGGAAACTGACATGCAAGCTGCATTAGGTGCAGAAGAAGCAGCACGTATCGCTGCTGATGCTGGTCTTTCTGGTGAAATCGCAACTGAACGTGGTCGTTTGAATGCTGTTTTGGCTGGTGCTGATGTTGATTTCGACACTTTGAAAGAAATCGCTGACGCTTATCAATTGGCTGACACTTCTATTCTCAGCTCTATCACTACATTGCAGGGAGATCTTGCTACTGAGGTTTCTAACCGTGAAGCTGACGTAGATGCTGAAGAGACTCGTGCTCTTGCTGCAGAAGCTGTTCTTCAAGCTAACATTGGCAACGAAGCAACTGCTCGTGCTGCTGCTGACGGCTCTGCGACATCTGACCGTGCTGCTATCCGTTCTGAATTCGCTGCTGCTGACTCTGCCGAAGCAACTGCTCGTGCTGCTGCTGATGTAGTTCTTCAAGGCAACATTGATTCTGAAGCTGCTTCTCGTTTGGCTGAAGATCAAGCAATCGCTGCTGATTTGGCTCAAGAGCTTATTGACCGCGCCGCTGCTGATGTTTCAATCTTAGGTCAAGCAAATGGTTACACTGACGCTCGTGAATCTGCAGAAGCTACTTCTCGTGCTGCTGCTGATGCTGCATTGCAAACTGCAATCACTGCTGAAGAATCTGCTAGAATGGCTGCTGATGCATTTGAAGCTAACCTTTCTTTGCAAGCTCGTAACGCTATCCAAGCTGATGTAGACGCTAACGAAGCTGCTGCTGATGCTGCTATTGCTGCTCTTCAAGCTGACGTAGATCAAAATGAAGCTGATGCTGATGCTGCAATCGCTGCTGAGGAAACTCGCGCTGTTGCTGCTGAAGGTGTTCTTTCTGCATCTATCACTTCTTTGTCTGGTGCTGTAGCTGCTGATTTCGCATCTATGGAAACTGATATGCAAGCTGCTTTGGCTGGTGTTCAAGCTGACGTAGATCAAAATGAACTTGATGCTGATGCTGCTATTGCTGCTGTTGCATCTGATCTTTCAGCTTACGAAACATCAAATGACGCTGCTTTGGCTGCTGAAATTGCTCGTGCACAAGCTGCTGAAGGCGCTTTGGACACTGCATATAAAGCTGCTGACACTCAACTTCAATTGAACATTGATTCTGAGACTGCAAGAATTGACGCTATCTTGGCTGCATCTTCTGCTGACAAAGATTCATTCGCAGAAATCGTTTCTTTGATCAACACTGTTGACACTGAAAATGATAACGCTTTTGGCGCTTACGTTACTTCTAACAATGCTGCATTGGCTCAAGAAGTTTCTGATAGAGCTGCTGCTGTTACTGCTGAAGAAGCTGCAAGAATTGCTGCTGACACTGGTTTGACTAATGCTATTGCTGCATTGCAAGCTGATGTTGATGGTAACGAAGCTGATGGAGACACTGACCGTGCTTTGATTCGCACTGAGATGGCTGCTGAAGTTTTGGCTCTTGAAACTGCTCAAGCTGATGAAGAAGCTCGTGCTTTGGCTGCTGAAGCTGTTTTGGCTGCATCTGTTTCTACAGAAGAAGCTGCAAGAATCGCTGGTGATGCTGCATTGACAAACTCTGTTGCTGCTCTTTCTGGTGCTGTTGCTGCTGACTTTGCTGCTATGGAAACTGACATGCAATCTGCTTTGTCAGCTGAAGAAGCTGCTCGCATTGCTGCTGACAATACTTTGACTGCTAACTTGGCATCTGAAGTTACTCGTGCACAAGGCGAAGAAGCACGCATCGAAGGTAAATTTGATGATCACTTTGCTGGAAAAGTTGAAGTTGCTTACTTGACTGAAGCTTCTGCTGCAATGGGTCTTGCTACTCATTACATCGTTAACGCTTCTTCTCCAAAAGCATTCACAGTTCCAACTATGGGCGAAGATCACTTCATCATGGTTAAAGTTGCTGAGGGTTCTAACTCTGTAGAATTCAATGCTGGTGCTGGTGAGTCTATCGACGGTGAAGCTGACGGTTCTATCACTCTTCATGGCGGCGCATCTGTTATGTTCGTTAAGAAAGGTGGAGTTATGTACTTGTTCTAATCATTGATTAGATAGTCCATAATACCTTAGAGGTATTAACCTTGGGCCTCGGGGATTTCTTCGAGGCCCTTTTTATTAAGACAAATATCTTTTGGAGGATTAAAATATGTCTATTACAAAATATACTGCTGAACAATCAGCACCAGATGCAAACTCTGTTGGGATCTCTCCTTCGGCGAATCACAACACAGCAATTTGCATTGGCTTCGTAGAAATCGAAGTTTACGGTAAGAATGGTGCAACTTGGGAACTAGTTGGCACGATCAGCACAGATGATAAGATTGTCTTTGTTCCTTTTGAAACTTACTCTGAAGTTTTCTTTAAATCATGCTCTGGATACGATGAAGTTGTTCGCGTAGTTTTCATGGAAGATTCTTTAGTTAAAGCAGCGGCTCCGACCCCTGCCTCAGTAGATGAAATCAGCGATGTTCCAGCATTTACTGCTTCAGATGCTGGAAAGGTTCTTTCAGTTGATGCTGGTGGAAACCTTGTTTGGATCACACGATAACGGAGGGTATCACAATGAAAAAACAAAAATTTACAAAACAACAAGCTTATGTTGGGAACCCAGCACTAGTCAATTCGTTTTCAGCCCCTGCATCTCATGATGGTGAATTGTCGATTGTTTTCAGAAACAAGGATGCTAAAATCCATGGGTATGATGGATCTTCATGGTCACTACTTTACACTTGGAATAATGAAGATTCTCAATTTACATTAAACAACACTTATCAAAATTATTATATCGAGTCTCTTACTGGGCAAACAGAAACATTTGGAGTCTCTTTCTTTTCGACTGAGAAATATCAAGGTTCAACACCATCTTTAGCAGGTGTGAATCGTGGTGTCAAACTTTATGACATTGATGAGGTGCCAATTTACACAGCTAGTGACGTTGACAAGATGCTCACTATTATGTCGAACGGATCTTTGCGTTGGCTCTTGGCGTCAGAATCTTTCATTATCCCTTCTGAGGGTGGAGAAGAGGAGAGCGGAGAAGAAAACAATGCTCCTACCTACTCCGAACTCACTCCATATGGTGGTGGTGCTGTTGTAGATGGTCAAATTCAAACCAATGGTGGATACTTCTCAGCCCTTTGGTCTGACTTTGTTTCATACACTGGTGACACACCGGACAACACTGATTTCACAGTTGCGTTTTGGTGGAGACATGGTGAAGCTCCTTTCACTCCTGCCAACCAGTGGCAACTCATATCAGAATTCGCACTTTTCAATGGTAGAGATGCTGGGATGAATGAAGGGATGAGTTACTCTATTAAAGACAATAGCACCAGTGGAATTAGATTGCAAACCAACTTCGGTGCATCTTTCTTTACTGATAGAGAGAACATGGTTTCAAAAGATGCAAACGTTGAGCATCCGTGGAATCATTTTGTTTTCACTCGCACAGCAACACACACCAAAACCTATTGGAATGGAGTTCAGGTTGCTAGTCATGGAGCAAACTTCCCATGGGTTCCAAACTCTGCAACTGCAGGTTTTCAAATCGGTGCTTCAGATGCTAGTGGAGGAAACTCAAGCTCTAACACTTTGTTTGAAGACTTTGAGATCAGAGATGGTGAAGCAATGTCGCAAGCAGACATTACTACCCTCTATGATTCTGGTCGCGTCAGTGAGCAATCAGGCGGCGGAGAAGAAGGTGGTGGAAGCGCAGAGCCTCAAGTTGGTGAGATCGTTGGACTTGAAGAAGATGTTGGCTTAACTCTTCACGGGAATGCTCAATTGATTGATGGCGTTCTTCATTTTGACGGAACTCCTGGAACATATGCTTCACTCCCACACTCTACAGACTATGATAGAGGGAATGGAGACTTAACAATCTCTATGTGGTTCAAAGCGAATTCTCTTCCAAACAATTGGAACTCTGGTTTAGTTTCTAAAATGGGTAACGGATGGCAAGGATATATCACTTCTGTAACTACGATGAGCGGACTTTCAACTGGAGGTCTTCAGACTAGTACATGGCTCAGTGGTGGTAGCAATGCAAACTCTCGTGCGTCTCTCTCTGGAGGAATTGCACTTGGTGAGTGGCATCACGTCGCTTATGTAATGGTTCAGACTGGTCAATATAAGATGTACTTTAATGGCCAAGAAGTTAAATCTTATAATCCAACCTACAGAAACACTTCAACTACTGGTGATTTAAGAATCGGTGGATGGCAGAATGGGATTTATCATGGATACTTTGATGGTCAAATCGAAGGAGTCAAGATAGAAAAATCTGCACGTGCGGCGGCTGATATTCTTGAAGAATACACTTCTGGTCAAGAACAGTCCGGCGGAACACCAAGTGTTGCTGCTGGTATCGAGGCTCTCGGAACCAACACCCTTACTGGTGACGCTCAAGTGACTGCGGATGGTTTGTTGATTACCAATGATGGCTATGCTGATACTCAGTCAAACTATCATAACGGAGCAACCGAACAAACTATTTCTGCTTGGTTCAAAGCTAGTGAACTAGGAACAGTCAACGGAACCACCGATCCAACTTGGAGAAACAATGGTCACATAATTGCACTAACTAGAAATTGGGCAGCAGGTGGCTATAGAGCGAATGGGTTCGTTATAGCAGTTGCTTCAAACGCTGTTAGGTTTGGTGGACCACATGGGACCAACAATGTTGTCACAGTCAGCCATGATTTTTCTGTGGATACTTGGCACAAAATAGACCTAGTTTGGACTACAAACTCTATGAAGCTTTATGTTGATGGAGTTGAGGTTGGTTCAACGGCATCAAGTGGAACCATCGCCGGAGGGTCAGTTAATATGAGAATTGGTAGAAATATCAACCAATGGATGTCCTTTAAAGGTAACATTGTCGGCGTAGCAGTTGAAAATGTTGCTAGGTCTGCTTCAGAGATTCTAACTTCTTATCAAAGCGAAGTGTAGTCTTTTGTTTTTCAGACTTCTTGTTTGAACATCAACCCTCGCGTCTTAGGCGTGAGGGTTTTCTTTTTAAGTCCTCTTTTGGAGTTTTGTTTATCCTCACACTATTTAAAGGAGAAAAGAATTCTAGGAGAAAATTGATGTCAAACATGCTAGAGCAGGCAATCGCCGACGCAGCAGCGTTACGTGAACAAGCCATTAAAAATGCAGAACAATCTGTTATTGAAAAATATTCTCACCAGATCAAAGAAGCTGTTGATGTAATGCTTGAGAACGAAAACCTCAATGCAGCCAATAGCATGATCTCAGAAGCAGAAGGTGAAATGGCAGCCGCAGCAACAGCACCAATGCCAACATCTTTTGGTGGTGGACAAGAAGGAGCAACTATAGAAGCTCCTCCTGCATGGGACTCGCGTTATGATGACATCGGCGTTAGATTTAGTGCTCTTGTTGATTCTCTGCCGCTAACAGAAGATGGAATGGTCGATCTTGATCTCGGAGAGTTTGAAATGTCTCCAGAGGAAGAAGAAGCAATGGGTGGATCAGATGATGCCGATGCAGGTCTTGGAGACGCACCAGACAACGCCTCAGGTGGCGATGACGCCCTCGCAGCAGAACCAGCAGGTGATGACAGCGGTGGTGGAGATGAAAGCCTTGACGACCTATTAGCGACCCTCCAAGAGAACAAAGAAATTAACGAAGAAGATCAGCAACTTCAAGAGATCCTTGACATGCTAGAAGAAGAGCTTCACATGGAAGAAGGCGGAGATGTTAGACCATCAGGAAACTGGACTGGAAACGGAAAGCCTGAGCGTGAGCGAGCAGCAAAAGCTCGAGAAGCTTACGAAGAAAACATGTTGGAAGAAGATGAAGAAGAATCATCATCTGATGAAGAAACAACTGCTGATGAAAAACAAGCACAACTATATGAGACAATCGAAGTCTTGTCTGATCAAAACGACAAGCTTGTGGGAGTTCTTGAGAAACTCGAAACCCACCTTGACGAGACTCTATTGTCAAATGCAAAATTACTATACCAGAACCGCACTCTGGGTGATGCCTCCCTGAATGAGCGACAAAAATCTAAAATTGTCGACGCCATCGCAAATGCGGAGTCTATGAAAGAAGCAAAGCAGCTTTTCGAGACGCTCAAAGCCACAGTGGGATCGACGCCTAATAGCAAAAGAGGTCCACAATCACTGAGCGAGTCTGTCAATCGCAAAAGCAATTTAAGCGCGATGCTGAACTCAAGACAAAACATTAACGAAAGCAAGCAAAGCGCTGATCCATTCTTGGAGAAGATGCAAAAGCTTGCAGGCATAAAAAAATAATTTAAGGAGATTTTACAATGTCTATTATCGAAACTCTTACAGAAGGGATGGTACACCGCAATATGCAACAAGAAGGTGCTTCTCTTTTGAATAAATGGTCTGCGACTGGTCTTTTGGAAGGCTTGTCTAACGACGAACAAAAGGCTGGCATGGCTCGTCTTTTAGAAAATCAAGCTCGCGAACTTCTTCGTGAGTCTAACACAATGGCAGGTGGAGACGTTGAAGGTTTCGCTGCTGTTGCTTTCCCAATCGTCCGTCGTGTATTCGCTGGATTGATTGCTAACGATCTTGTAAGTGTTCAGCCGATGTCTTTGCCATCTGGTCTGATCTTCTTCATGGATTTCACATTCGGTCATCCGGATGAGAGTACTGCTTACTCACGTTTAGGTCTCTCACAAGAGTCAATCTATGGTCAAGGCGTGATTGGTTCTCAAATCACTGGTGGTGTTACATTGAATAACGCAACTATGGATCAACAACCATATGGTCTTGGTTCTGCTTACTCTTCACCAACTGGCTCTAAGGCTGCTGGTGCAGCGATTGCTGAAGTAGCCTTCAATGGTTTCACGGCAGGTAACACCGGTGCTGAATTGATTACACTTCAAACTGGCCCAAATTCAGCTGCACTCACAGCTATTGAATTTGATCCAGATGTCATCGCAGAATATGGCGATGACACTGCTGCTGGTTTCCTACTTTCATTGAGAGTTTTAAGATCAGAAATCGAAACAACACCAGCGCTTCCAACGGCACAAAGTCGAATCAACTTGAAAGCGTTGTCTCAAATCGTCGCTGATTTGAATGACACCGCTGGAGTCCATACTTTGACCACCTCAGCTGGTTCTGCTATAACAGTTCCCAACTTCACTCAAGTTCGTCGTTTGACCGAATATGATGTTGCTACTGATTCTTTCACATTTTACTATGTAGCTACTAATGCTAACGCTGCCTCTGCTGCAGTTGCTGCAACTGGTGGATCATCTACTTCTGCAATGCCTATTATCTCTTTCCCAATGGTTGATGCAATCGATCAAGGTGGAGCTCTTGGTTCTGTTTTGGCTGTTAATAACTGGGGACTTGAAGGAGAAAGTAACATTCCAGAGATCGACATCAAAGTTGACTCTATCGCGATCACCGCAGTAACCAAAAAGTTGAAAGCAAAGTGGACTCCAGAATTGGGTCAAGACTTGAACGCTTACCACAACTTGGATGCTGAAGTTGAATTGACTTCTATCCTTTCTGAGCAAATCGCTCTTGAAATCGATCGTGAAATCTTGCAAGACCTTATCAAAGGTGCAACTGCTGGTGAATTTTACTGGTCTCGTGCTCCTGGTCGCTTCGTAAACCGTTTGACTGGTGCTGAAATTGGGGCAACAGTCAACACTCCTGACTTCACGGGTACTGTTTCAGAATGGTATGAAACTTTGATCGAAACTATCAATGACGTTTCTGCACAAATCCATCGTAAGACTTTGCGTGGTGGTGCTAACTTCGTAGTTCTTTCACCTGAAGTTGCTAACATCTTGGAATTCACTGCTGGTTTCCGTGCAAACGTTACTGCTGACGCTGACAAAGGCGACATCGGTGCTGTTAAGGTTGGTTCTTTGAACCGTAAGTTCGACGTTATCGTTGACCCTTACTTCCCACGTAACGCAATCTTGGTTGGACGTAAAGGCTCTTCTTTCTTAGAGTCTGGTTATGTTTACGCACCTTACGTGCCTCTTCAAACTACACCGACCATCTTTGGACCAGATGACTTTGTTCCTCGTAAGGGTGTAATGACTCGTTACGGTAAGAAAATGGTTCGTCCGGACATGTACGGATTGGTTATCATTCGCGACTTGTTGACTGCTACCTAATCACTAATCTCATTTAATTGAGATGCTAAAACCCCTTCTCTTCGGAGTTGGGGTTTTTTTGTTTTTAAGACATTGAACGACTATTTATGGAGAAGCAAATAAATTTTTAAGGAATGTAAAAAATGAAGCCAACCAAACCATCAGTAAGATCATTTAAAAACTTAGTAGTGAGAATGAAGAACCCACAGACACTCGACCCAAATACAACTTACGGCGCGACAATTATACCCGAAGGAAATAACGATGTCTTTGTTACATTACCTAGCCTTCAAAACACTTACACCTACAACATTATTAATACAGCCGAGATGACAGGAAACATTACCCTCAAAACATCGAAAGGAGCATCTCTCAAAGGTTTGATTCTAAACAATGTTGGTGGAACTATTTCTATCGACCCAATATCTCAAGGAGCAACCTCCTTTGAAATGGGAAGCGATGTCAAAGACGGATGCTTTGTGGAAACCATATCTAACGGAAACGAATGGTTTATTTGGTCTGTTGCAACACATGGTTCTCTTGGGATTGGACATAGCGGAGGAAACTCGGGAAATCCACAAGTCTCAACAGGAACTGTCACTCAAATCCCAGCAGCTGTCGAAGTAACTATGACTTCGGAAACGACGTTCCCAGCGCCCTCTCTTGAAGCAAGACATCAACTGACCATTGAAGGGAAAGGCGAACCAGGAACTACAATTCAAGTTTCCGAGGACAATGGTGCAATCCAAACAATTACAAACATTCCAGTCGATAGTAATGGCGATTGGGGCCCGCTCACAATTCCTGAGTTGCTCGAGAGCGGAACTTATCACTTTGACTTCATCGACGAATCATCCAATCCAGGAACACCAGTCGAAAACGAATTATTTTCAGACAACACCGGTGCTTTGATCTTTACCACTCCTAGCAGCTTCACAGTTGAGCGAGGAACATCTTTTGACTTTACAAACGGCGCTTCTGCCACAGACCCAAGCGGAAACCCAATCGCGGTCAACACGAATGCTAATGACTATAGCATAGGTCTTGCACACAATGCAACATTTGATATTGTCTATAGTTTCACTCACAACGGCACACCCTACACAAGAACAGTTAGCGGTGTTGTCGAAGACACAATCGCTCCTGCCAAACCAACGATAACATCAGCGGGTTTTCCTTCAAACATTAATGACTTTGTTGCGACAGGAAATGCCGAGGACGGATCAACTGTTGAAATTTTCTTTGATAACGTTTCTCAAGGAACCGTTACCTCTAATGGAGGAACGTGGACTTTTACAAGCACTTTCGTTTTCACATCAACATTCGGCATCACAGTTCAAGCAACAGATGCTGCTGGTAATATAAGTGAAGAATCCGATGAAACTAGTGTTACTTACTCTCCACCAACTTTGACTAGACCAACATTGGTAATCGCCAATGCCCCAACGAACACTTGGACAAATCAAGCCAACGCCATTGAATTAACCGGAACAACAGACGCAGGATCAACAATTGTAATCAAAGATGGCAATCAAACTATCACTCCTCAGAGTGGTCCAAACTACAACGGAGACGATTGGGATGCTACAATCAACGTAGCGGATGAGTCCAACTCATCTCTCACAGTCGTAGCCTCTAAGGCAAACTTCAACAGTCCAGGCGCATCACTTACGAAAACCCTATTGGTCGACCGTGTGGACCCAGTAATAAACAACAATCAACCTCTAGGTGATCTAACAGCCTATCTTGGAAACCTCGGAGCAAACAACGACGTGCTTCCAGCAACTGTAGATCAAACCTCAGGATTGAACGGACCAGTTATTTCTGATTGGACGACCGAAGTTACAGCCACCGAAGATGCAAAGACGGTTACTTACACTGCAACAGACCTTGCTGGTAACTCTGCTACTGCATCAAGAACAGTAAATGTTACAACGCAAGTTATTGTTCCAACAAACTTGGTCGCAACCGGCGGAGAGCAACAATCGATAATTACCGGAGATGTCACAGGTGCCCACAATGAAAACTTGTTTGTTAAGATCTATGTTATTGACAGCAATGGACTCGAAGAAGTCTATCAAGAAAATGGTGTAGATAAGGAGTTTGCAATCAGCAATGGAGAGTTTAGTGCGACAGTAAGCTTATCTCCTGATAATTACACTTTTGAAGCAACAACAGTTAACTCTTTAGATGAGGAGTCTACTCAAAGCCAAAGCTCAAACTCCACAACTGTTACTGCACCAGCAGTTCAGCACCTAGAAGAAGAAACCGACGATAATCAAGAACCGGGTTCTCAATTTAGATTACTTGGAAATGCAGCAGTTAGATCAGATGGACTTCTTGAGGTTGACGGATCTAATTCAAGCTACGCAGAGCACTTTTACTCCAACAACGCTGTAGCTGATTATGTGATTCCAAATGACGAATCTAAAACAGTTTCGGTCTGGTTTTATGCGAGAACTCTTAATTCTGGTGGTGGTTTAATTGATGGAAGCATCATTGCATCCTCAAATAAAGAGCCAAACGGCAACTCTCCTCAAAATGGTGGCTTTGCAATATCAGTAAGTGGAGGACGAGTTAGAGGAAAGGCTCCTCGAGTTAGCGGCCGTGGTGATTTAAGTCACACCGGAACTACTATAAATACAGGCGAATGGTATAAAGTAGACCTTGTTTGGAGAGCCGATGGAACGGCGGGTGCCGGAGAAGACTATAACGAACTTTATCTAAATGGATCCTTGGTTGCCAATAATTCAGAACAACAAAACATTTCGGCTGGATCTAATTTAAAGGTCGGCTGGGGCTACTGGAACTTGGCCGGTGGATCTAACGGAGTTGGAAATCCATTCGATGGATTTATTGATAGACTAATAATCAGAGAAGAAGCTATAAGTGCATCAGACATCTTAGCAAACTATAATAGTGAATTAGCGATAGTTAGTGCATTAGATTTGACTTCACCAGTCATAACCTTAAGCGGTAATGCATCCGAATCATTTGATGAGGGTGGAAGTTACAATGACGCAGGAGCAACTGCAACTGAAAATGGTGCTCCAATTAATGTAGTTGCCGTAATCACAAACGATTCTGGAGGTGCAATTGTTAATACCCTCGACAGTTCAACAGCAGCTGGAAATTACACAATCACATACACTGCTACAGATAGTTCTGGAAACTTCACATCTGTGACACGAGCGGTTGAAGTTGTAGCTGTTGTCAATTTCATCGAAGATCTTCTAGGAGTGGGCCCAGTTTTCAATGATAATTCAATCGGACAGAATGCTGGATTGGATGTGGACCTATCCGGCGATGGGATAATATCCTATGATTCCGGAGGGGATCCAGTAAATCAAGAATTTACAATTTCCTTTTGGGCTGAACTGGTGGCTCCAGCAATTCAGACCAATGTTGGTTTTCTGGGTGCGAACGATTGGTCCGATGGTGGACTTACAAGAAGACTTAAGATAGACTTAGGCGGGGGAAGTGGGCTAACGTCCGCCAATATAACCTGTTATTTTGGACACCTTGGAACACTGCTTAATAATTCTGCTAATTTAAATTTAGCAAACACATACACGCACTTTGCATTTGTGGCAAAGTCCGATGGATCAAATCTTAAATTTAGAATTTATGTAAATGGAAGCCAATTAAGTGTAGTTCAAACATTTCCATTAGAAACAAAACTATTTCCCAAATCAAACAACGACACGTTTACTTTTGGTGGTCGAGGAGTTCAAGATAAATCGGTGAAAGGTAATTTCGATTCAATACAGATTGCTGACGGTGTCGCACTTGACAGTGCTCAGATTTTGTGGATCTCTCAAGACTCACAAAGGCAAAGAACAATTGCTGCAGCAATAGAGGCTGAAGATTCTCCACCATCTATAAGCTTAAATGGTCAATCTAGTTTGTTTCATCAGTTTGGACAATCATTTACTGATCCCGGAGCCTCAGCCACAGATCAATTAGACGGCAGTTTAACTCCAACAGTATCAATTGTCAATTCACAAAATCAATCAGTATCCGTAATTGACTCTACCACTCCTGTTGAGACATATACAATTACTTACACCGCTACTGATAGTGCTGGTCAATCATCAACAGTCACAAGAACAGTTGAGGTAGGCAGCCTGAATCTTTCTCAGAGTCTCTTGATTTCTCAAACAGTAACTACAACTGGTAATGCAACTTTATCTAACGGAATTTTAGATCTACCCGGAGGAGTGAATGATTATGGATCAATCCCAAACTCTACCGATTATGATGTAACCGGTGATATAACTTATTCTGCTTGGGTTTATCTAGATGATCTTCCAGACCAGCAAGCTGCTATCATGGGCAATTTACAACCAGGTAATTGGTTTAGTGGCTTCGGTATTCAGATAGTGACTGGTGTAGTTTCGAGCACTTTTGAGGGAATTCGAATTGCATGCAATAATTCAAGATCTGGTGGGACAAATAAGAACGATGATTTTGCGGTCAGCGGAGGCATATCTGAGAACGCTTGGCATCATGTCGCAATGACTAGAGAAGACTCAACAGGTACAGCTAGAGCTTATTTCAATGGAGTTGAAATTGGCTCAATAAATAATGCCCAAATTGGAAATTTCTACACGAATATAGCAATCCGTATAGGTGTCTTGAGAATGGGTAATAATCAGCCCAATCGCGTTATCGAAGGGCAAATTCAAGGCGTAAGAATTGAACAAACTCTCAAAAGCGAATCGCTACTACTACAAATTTACAATGCAGGTCCGCAGTAAATAAACAATTTAATGAACTATTTATAACAAAAGGAATCAACAAAATGGCTAAAATTGCAAGAACCCCATTCAATGCTGCAAGATGGTTGACAAGAAACATCTCAGCTTCATCTCAAATCTCAGGCAAACTTTCTGGCTATTGCCTATTTGTGACTGCGGAGACTGAAGATGTCACTCTTACAGTCGACTACAAAGATCAAGGATCTTACATGAAGATCATCTTGCAGGAAACTTGTGCATATAAAGTAGACCTCGTCCTACCAGCAATGGATGGCGTTGCAATCTATGATGACAATGGTGTTGATATTATATCACTTGGAGATGGTAACGAAACCACACTAACCCTACCAGCAAATGCAACTGCTGGTTCTTACATCGATTTGATTTGTGATGGAGACAAATGGTATGTTCAAGCAATGACTCACGGCGTTACGTGGTCACAAAGTTAAAAAAATTAGGAGAATAACATGGCTAGCAATAGACGTAAAATGAAAAGAAGAATGATTAGAGAGCGAGCACTTGCTGCCAAGCAAGCTGCGCTCCAAGCATCAGAAGCAATCACTGAGGCTGCTGAAGAAGTAGTTGAGAAAGTTGCTGAAGTTGCTGAAGAAGTAAAAGAAGAAGTTGTTGAGATTGCTGAGAAAGTCGAGAAAGCAATCGAAGAAGCAAAAGCTACTGCTGAAGATATTGTTGAAGAAGCAAAAGAAGCAGTAGAAGAAGTAAAGGAAAAGAAGACGGCTCGCAAAACAACTCGAAAAAGAACAACTCGCAAAACCTCCAAGAAAAAAGATTAAGTTTGTTTCATTAACCTCCTTACCTCCGAGCATTAGTTGCTCGGGGGTTTCCTTTTATTTTGACTATTTAGTAAGACGGAGGATTTACTATGGCATTCCCAACTTTAACACCAACATCAACGACATCTGCGATCATCTTACCAGAGGATGGTGTAGAAGCGGACGTTGCCGCAACTCTCGCAATTGGCTTTTATTCAACCAATGCTTTTTTATCTGGTGCTGCTTCGCAAGTTGCTTACACACACAAACGTTTAGGTGGTGATGTCTTAGACATTGAATTAACAGCTAAGAACGTCTATAACCACTACGAAGAGGCATGCTTAGAGTACTCTTACATCGTTAACCTACACCAAGCTAGGAACGCCTTAGGTAGCGCCTTAGGCTCCCCAACAGGCTCTTTTGACGAGAAAGGTGCTTTGACATCCGGTGAAGACGTTGCTTTAAAATATCCAAAGTTCCAATTTGATTATGCATTCAAGATCGCAGACAAGTTCTCAACAGAATCAGTTGTTGGAGGAACCACTCCAATCTACTCTGCATCATTTGACATAGCTCCACTAGAACAAGACTATGATCTTCAAAAGGTTGTTGAAGATTTAGCCGTAGCTGATCCATCTTTACCTTTTGCTAACGCATTGGGAAGCGAAGACAAGAAATATAGAATTAAGATCCGACAGATGTACTACGTCACTCCTCGACAGATGTGGAGATTTTATGGCTACTACGGTGGATTGAATGTTGTCGGTAACTTCCACAACTATGGACAGTATGCCGATGGTTCTACCTTTGAAGTTATTCCTGCTTGGCAAAACAAACTGCAGGCAATGGCTTACGAAGATCACCTCTACACAAGAACATCTCATTATTCTTATGAGATCATCGACAATAAACTTAGGCTTTATCCAATGCCAGACAACGTAAGTTGCAAAACCTTCTGGTTCAGATTCTCTGTTGATGGCGGTAATCAAGCGTTTGAAGAAGGAGAGTATGATAGTGGCCTAACCGGCGTCAACAATATGAACACTTTGCCGATGGAAAATCTTCCTTATGAAAACATCAACTCAATTGGTAAGCAATGGATTCGACGTTTTTCTTTGGCTCTCTCAAAAGAGACTCTCGGACAAATCCGAGGCAAGTTTGGTGGACAAATCCCCATTCCCGGTGATAACGTCACACTTAATGCATCAGATCTACTATCTCAATCTCAAACAGAGCAACAAAACCTCAGAGAAGAGCTTAACAAGCAACTTGATGAGATGCTCTATGCTAAGTTGGCAGAGACAGATAAGGCAATGGTTGAAAACTCTGATGCCATCGTTGGGAAAACACCTTTAAAGATCTTCGTGGGGTAACATAGATGTCAAAATGGGAAAGACCAACGCAACCGCCAAGTCCAATGTTCTTTGGAGAGAAAGAAAAAGACCTCGTCAAACAAATTAATGATGAAATTATCGAACGGGTCGTCGGTCAACAAGTACTTTACTTTCCAATAGATGTGGAGTCAACAGATTTTCACCCTATTTATGGAGAAGCAATCGAGAAAAACTTCTTGCATCCAATTAGAGTGTTCGCTTTAGTTGAATATCAAGGGGTTGAGACCTCCGACATGGAGAACATCGCTCTCGACAAAGCAACGAAGATCAAAGTGAACTTTCATAAGAGAAGATTGACAGAAGATCAGACCTTGTTTGTCCGAGAAGGTGACTTCGTAAGATTCGGAGAGATCTTTTACGAGATTGTGAAACTCATCGAGCCAAAAATCCTATTCGGGCAACCTGAATCTAGATTTGAAGTTGGCGCTGAGTGCATAAGAGCAAGAGACGGACTATTCAATGCCAGTTAACAATGAAATTTCTCACCCATCGACTCTCGAAAACATCGACACGGCGATCTATCGCTTCATCGATGAAACTTTAAATCCTCACACAAGAACAAATGCTGGTGTTGAGAAAGTAAACGTTCTATGGATGGGAACTGAAAGAACTTTTCAAATCAAGAACAATAAAGAGTTGAGAGATAAGGTTGGAAAGCTTCGTTTACCATTGATTACCATCTCTAGAGCAAGTGTTAGCAGAGATGATGCATTTAAAGGTTCTGTTCAAGCTGCTTACGTTGGAGATGATGAAAGAATCACTATCCGCAAGGTGATCCAGCAAGACAAAACACAGAATTTTCAAAACGCTTCTAGGAAGCGTCAGGAAAAGGGCGACGAAACAGGCCCTGTTTCCACAAAAAAGATTGTCTACGAGACAATTTCGATCCCGAAACCCACTTATTTAAACTGTATGTTTGAGATTAACATAAGAACAGAATATCAACAACAAATGAATGAACTGCTGCCATTGTTTATGAGCAGCAGAAAGAACTATTTCCTCGTCGAAAACAACGGCTATCAGTACGAAGCCTTCATCCAAGATGATTACGGAATCAATAGCAACCAAGCAAACCTTGGTCAAGACGAAAGAATGTTCAATGCAAAAGTCCAGATCAAAGTCCTCGGATACATTAACCAAACTAACGTTGAAAGCAACGAACCGCTCGTAAAAAGACAAGAGTCGATCGTTGAAGTAAAGATCTCTAGAGAGCGCGTTATTGTGGGAGATGATAAACCTTGGGATAAGAACGGTGAGAAATACCGAGATTTATGACTTTGGGGTTTCAGAGGACTATTTACTAGGAAAATGAATTTTAAAAAGGAGAGTTTTTAATGCCTACCAAGTTTGACTTTTTGTCTCCAGGAATTGAACTGAGAGAAATCGACCAATCAGCTGTTGCTGCGGTTCCTGAGAATGACGGATTGCTTCTAATCGGCCGTGCCAAAAAGGGCCCTGCAATGAAGCCAATCAAAATTACGTCTTTATCGGACTTCCAAGCTATCTTCGGAACTCCAATGGACGGTGTAAAGCGCGGTGATCCATGGCGCGAAGGAAACACCGGTGGTGGAGGCTGGGCTGCATATGCTGCCGAAGCTTACCTTGCTGCCGATATCGGACCCGTTAAGTTTATCCGCTTGGCTGGTGTTGAAGAAAACACAGGTGATGCCGGATGGTCTATCGATCAAAATGTTTATGCAACACCTTTTGCTGGGACAAAAGATGATGTCGCTGGAGCAATTGGTATCTTTGTTGCTGAAGATAATGGCGGAACTACCGGAAATGGAGTGTTGGCAGGA
>Ga0181394_1000233_pt1 | contig 24712 bp, 22 predicted proteins | sample 17SPOviralmetaG_FD_130123 | JGI IMG/M metagenome (GOLD analysis project Ga0181394, IMG submission 130123) | Marine viral communities from the oligotrophic San Pedro Time Series (SPOT) site, San Pedro Channel, CA, USA - 17 SPOT_SRF_2010-11-23 | ecosystem: Environmental > Aquatic > Marine > Strait...
ATGTTAACGTAATAAGATATCCAAAAATCTCAGACTCACTAAGATAAGAATAACTTATTGTAGATGAAGCATTAATAACATTGTTAACAATTAAACTCATATAAATATTTTTAAATTAATCGCTGCCTTCAAGTGGTACGGGAGTAGGTGCGGGAGCAGGAGGACCACCCATCATGTTAGCGAGCTGGCCACCCAGATCATCAATTTGGAATTGTTGAGATTTAATTTGTCCACCTAATTCTTTTATTCTTGCCTTATCTGCTTCAATTATTGCTTCAGCCTGTTTCCTTAACTCGTTCACCTTGGCAGCGACATCTACTAATCCAGAAGTTGCTTCACCCGCCGCATTCAAGCCATCAGCCATCCTCCGAGCCTGTTCTGCGGATCTTCGCAAGTCATCAACGATCTTTTTCCCGAATTGATCGCCTAATTTACCTATTTGATCATCTAGGAATTCGCTTCTTCTCTTGTTATCCCCTATTTCGTCGTCTATTTCTCCAGCTCTTTCTCGGTCTCTCCCAGATCCTCCTAATGAGTAGATCAGTTCAGAATCTCCGGGTTTTGCTCTTTCCGGCATCACCCCATCTGTAACAACAGATTCTTCGTTAACTTTATCAAAAAATGCTTGGTTCTTCTTCCCTTGACTACTGTCATCTAATGTGAAACCAAAATGATCGAGAACTTTATCTTCGTTTCCAGACAGCCTTCCTTGAAGCTCACCATCTAAAGTAGACATCGCCATTTGGAAGCGGTCTACATCTCCAGCATCTCTGGCTTCGTTTAAGCTCGCAACAATATCTCTAACTCTACCTGCATCTATTGGCCCCTGTTTAGCGCCAGTTACAATTTCTGAAACGCCTTTAGTGTTTATAGATCCTTGCACAGGCTTGTTAGTATTTGGATCAATTCCTCCAGTTAATTCTCTTTTGTCCCCTTGAAGCTGTTTAATTCTTTCTGTTATGGCTATGCGCTCCATAATCAGACTCTTAGCTCCCTGCTTAACATTATCATTGAAAACCTTTCCAGCTTCTTCTACGGCTTTCTTAAAATGTTCAGCTATTGCTCTATTGTTAGCTGCATGTTGAGTTTCTCTGTTGCCCAGTTGATCGACCCTCGGCTTCTGTGGTCCTATTTCATTATCGACCATGAACTGCGCTCTTTCTGCATTATCTGATGGAAGCTTTTGCAAACCAGCACTTTGAACGCCGAGTTGACCCATAGCCACCTTAGAATTAAGTGCGCTCAAAAATACACTCTGTACTTTGTTTTTTAATACTGCATCCTCCTTTCCGGGTCCAGTCATAGCCCCCAAGAAGTCACCTCTTTGTTTTGTCCTCCGAGCGGTTACCTCTCCTTTTTTTATAAAGTTATTTATACCCCCGCCTTTTGCTAATCCCTCAAGTTCTTTTGTCATCGCGGCGAGACTCGACCTGTACTCGCCCATAGCATCTGCATTTTCTATTAAGTGATCCCTAATGTACAATAGTTGTTCATAGCCATTTGCAGCCTGACTAAACTGTAAAGAATTCCTAGTAAACTCAGATGCCGTATCAGCATATGCTGCACGACCCTGTTTTAGTTTTTCAATGAAATTTCCTAATCCCTTCGCATTACCACCGTAAAGCTTTTGTAACTCTGAAAGACTTCTTCCCTTATCATCCATCCCAAGATTCTTTGGACCATCTGTTCCAGCTGCTCTAGCAGCCATCGAAAATCCAGTTCCTTGGTGATTTCTCCCTGAAAGCTTACCACCAGTAAGGCCGAAACGAGCCTCTAAACTCTGTCTATCTTTAAGCGCCCCATGAAAGTCATCAAGCCTTCTACCTTCAGCTTCCTGAAATTCTTGGTTATTTAATGCCTCTTCAAACTGATCAGCCATAGACTTAGCAAAACCAATAACCGCAGCAGGTGCTTTCAATGGACCGGGAGCAGAAAGCCCGTATGATCCCGCATCAGCAAGTCCTCGCGTGATTATACTACCAGCAGTATCTTGCCCACCAGAGGTCTTCATTGAATCGGCTACAGGATCTTTAAGCATCTGTAATCCTGCTGCTCCTGCCAAACTCGCTGCACCGAAGCCCGCTTTATTACCCACAAACTTTCTGGCACGATCTATACCAGCATTACCCTTGTTGATTTTTTGTAATTGTGGTAAGGTAGTGCTCATCGGCACTTTAGTTTTCTTTGAGAACGCTGCTGGTATTCTAGTTTTTTTAAAGGCATTACCTGCGGGTCGCCTAGCCTTATTTATACCTGCACCTACAATATTTTTTGTACCGCGATATCCCCCTGCTACCGCACCCGGAATCGCTGTAAAAGCTAAATTCATTCCCGCCATTTTAGCATAATCCATTGCGCTAGCCTGTTGTTCTAGCGTCATTTTCAGCCCCTCCTCCGCAGATTTTACCGATTGCTTAAGCTGGGGATCGTTAGGGTTTTTCTTTAACTTTGCTTCAGCTTCTGCTAACAGCCTTCTTGCAGTATCCTCCTGTTTACCCTCGCCAAACTTTTGCTGCCCTACCATGAAACCCGTCATGCCAGCAGAATAAGCTGCCTGTTTACCTGAGATACTGCTCGCGCCTTTCCCAAGAAGACCCATACTGCCCCTTATCAGAGATCCCGCAAAATATCTTTTGAGGTTTTTAAACTTAGATGCAGAAAGACTACCCGTAGACCTCCTACGCATACCCGGCCTTCCCGAAATTGGTTTGTAAATTCCTCTTGCCTTTCTGCTAGCTATATCATCTTTATTCGTGAAGCCAGACCCAGCATTATTATAAACGTCTCTTTTTAGACGCTCAGTTTCCTTTCGGATAGCTGCGTCCATCTCAGCCTTATACTTACTTAAAGGTGTTGTTGTGCCTTGTTGGAATTTTGCGGCATTCCCATATCTATTTTTGACATTTAATCTAGCTTTTTTAGCAGCAGCTTTATTTAGCTCTGTTTTGCTTACATTCGCCATTCCAGCTTTTCCCTTGGCATTAGGGTCTTTCGGAAGACCCTTTTCTTTTCTAATCTTAGTTAAAAAGCTCCTTTTATTACCATCACTAGCTGAAACCTTAAAGTCTGCTATTCTTTGAGAAATACCAAAAAGGTTTTGAACTCTCTGTAAATTCTTTCCTCCTCTGATATCAAAATCTCCACCGTTTTCTCTTGTAGCTGCCTCATAATCTAAAGACCTAGAAATAGCGACTTCGAATGCTCCTCCAATTGCCGCTTTCAACCCTCCTTTAGCTCCAGCGGTTGTATCAAACCCCCTGCGAACGGAATTATAATCAGCCACCCTCCCTAAAGGTTTTAGTTTTTGAGTCCACTTAGAGGCTCCATTTATAATATTTTTAGTAAGAGTTCCTTCTAAATTTGCTTCAGTATTATCGGAAGCTCCTTCGATGGCATTTTGTCTGGGTCCACGAATAGGTGTTCTTCCATCATACTTTCTCCCATCATGAGTCATGGGTCCAAAGGTTTTCCTTACCCCTACTTTCGGGACTAGATAAGCGTAATCTCCTGTAGAAATTGGTTTTCCTTTTCTCTTACTTCCTTTATTAAATCTAGGGATTAAGGCATCAGCTTGTTCTGCGGTTAGGATTTCCTCTCTACCTCCGATCCTCATTTTAGTTTCAGAGGTATTCATAACAGCAGGGTTCCCTCTAAAATTCGTAACAAATGGTGAGGCTCCTCTAGGAGCATCACGAGCTTCGTTCACCATCGCAGTCTCTAAGTCTGGCTCCATGATACCGCCACCACCAGAAGAAAATCTTTTACCTTTCTTGCCAGCGAAACCTCCACTAACAGAGTAGCCAGTAACACCTCTCCGAGCAGTCATGGAAGCTATGTTTGTAACAAGAGCTTGTTGCTGGGTAAGTAAGGCATTCTCTCTTTGAATGGCTGTGATTACAGCTTGTTCTTTCTGGGCCTGAGTCGCAGTAGTGCTTGCAAGCGTCTTTCTTAAAGTAACATCTTTCTGCAATAAGCCAACAATACCACCTTCAATATTTCTAAGTTTTTCGGTGGCAGAACCCATCTGCATAACGGTCTTGAATCCTTCCGCAGCAAATTTTAGAACAGTTTTAAATATTTTAGCAAAAGCTACTGTGAAGATAATCAAGCCCGGTCCACCTATAAAAGCTCCAATTGTTTTAAATAAACCTTGAATAAATTTATTACCTTTTTCTGGATCTAGTGCTGAATCGAGACCTTCTGATAAAACAGTCGCGATACCCACAAGGTTTTTCAACAAAGGAGCAAAAGTTAAACCACCTAATTTTGCCCCTAAACTTGTAACAGATACCACAAGCGAATTGATTTGAGCGGAAAGTTGCTCGTTAAGTGCGATGTTTTTGCTTGTAGCTTCGTTAGTCGCATTAAACGATTTCTTTGTAGCTTTTCCGAAAATAGAAGACTCACTTCCAATATCTTTTAAAGCAGCACTAACAACGTTGATTTGGAAAACTCCACCAGCTAGTTCTTTAATTTGACTTGCTACAGTTGGATCTGATATATTCTCTAAAGCTTTAGAAAGTGCTTGCAGTTTTTGAACTCCAGTCTGGGTAGCATCAATCTCAACCCCCAATGATTTAAGGTCATCAATTGTAGAACCCCTACTCAAACGAGTAAAAATTGATTTAAATGCGTTACCAATAACAGCTCCACCTCGCGCAGTCCGTTGTTCAACAGCGGTAATCAATCCTAGAAGTTGATCAAAACTAACTCCCGCATCTTCAGCTGTAGATCCAGCTCGACTAAAACCATCAGCAAGGTCTTGAGCAGAAACGGCAAAAGCGGTATCGACAGCAACAATCTTATTCACAACCTGCTCTGCACTTAATCCAGCAGAAGTGAAACCGTTCATAGCAGCAGTCAAGGCTTTAACAGATTGAGCAGAACCTAATCCAGATATCCTTGTTAGTATTAATGCAGCTTCCAGCCTTTTAGCACTTTCTGTAGCACTTAGACCTTGACGAGCTAATTCCGCAGCTCCATCAGCGACAGTCTCGAAAGATTGACCAGTAGTTTTTGCTACATTAAATATTGAATTCCTATATTTATTGAACTCTTGTGCGCTAGCCCCCAAAATCGCATTAATTTCAACCAATTTAGATTGAACCGTTATCGTAGTGGAGACAAGAGCTTTAAATGATTGAGTTACTCCATTAATAACAGCAGTAGTAGCTCCAAACGCAAAAACACGAGCGGTAGAGGCATCTAGTGACTTCTGGAATTCAGAGGCTGAACCCGTAATCCTACCTAAAGCTTGCTGCACCTGCTTCGCTGACGCATTGATGCTTGAAGGGTTTAACGTAAGATTAGCGTTAATATTAATTGGAGCTGCCATCTCAATTTAATACACTTAAAAATCTTCAGCAGACAGTTTGCCGTCTTTTTGCTTCATTTTTTCCTTTAAATCTTCCACTCCATGTACCACATTTTCCCCAGTTTTTTGTTCAGCCTGACCTTGGTATTTATAGATCTTTACGGGGTCTTCCCTAATTGAATCTGGAATATCCATGTTTTTAAGTTTATTCAACAAAACAGAAGCATAAACGAGTAAGTTTTTTTGCCAAAGAGTTATAGTATAAATATCTTTATTTAAGATGCTCATTGGGTTAGATTCATTAAGAGAGTATAAATCAAAGAAATATGGATCAAAAGCTGCGGTAACGATATTCTCTATATCTATAAATTGAGAGACCTTTTGGTTTATTAAGGGCATAATATCAAAAAGATCATCTTCGTCAATTTTTGTTTTCATCTCCTCATCAACGAAAATATTATTTAGTAATGTTTTCGAATTTCTTTTTCGAGCAGCAAAGCTTTCAGCACTATGAGAAATAATGCTTTGTTTCTTTTTTATAAGACTATCTAATTTATCTTGATCTGAGCTAATAGAATTTTGTAAACTTTTTCTTAAATTCCAGTCTGATACCTTCGACAGAGATTGGTTGGATTTATCTATCAACCACTTTAAGCTTTTAATTGTTTCCTCTTCCTCTTTAGACCAAAACTTTTTTTCAATAGCGTTTTTGATTAGGTCATCCTCATTCTTGACTCCCATTTTTATAGCGGAGTTGAAGCTCTGAAGTTCTATCTCAGCTAAATGCAAATCATCGTAAACAATAAAGTGCTTCAGATAAAGATAATCATCCTTATAGTTTATCTTACTGAAACCTCTTAATATATCCAAAAGAATCAGAGATGGTTCTGATTCCTTCTTCATTAGTCTTTTTTGGACTTAAACTCTTCGGGGAACACTTGCTCTAAGCTTTCTTGAAGATCTTTCTGGTTGGCTCCCATCTTGTTATACCATAAGTTAGCAATTTGAGCTAACCTAGTAAACGATTCATCAAAGATGCTTTTGTTCTTAAGGTTAATATCTCCTTCAATATCCTCTTGATCTTCGCAAAGTAATAGATAATGCTCTCTTTTTTGATCAAAATCATCTCCGACAAATAAGGGGAATAAATCAGTTTTATCTTTAACCTTGTCTTCATAATACGAGAAGTTAAAAATAAACCACTCCATAAGCTTCTGTTCAGCTTTTGATTCTGCGGTTTGACTATACTGGCTTCTATTAAAGTTCTCAAAATCATTAATTTCTTTCTGAGTTGAAGTGAACATTTCTTTAGCTTCTCCTAGCCGATCTTCTTGCTCCTCTTCAAGCTTATCTTGCCCCTCGTAAAATTCAATAGTTCTAGCAGCCTCTAGATTATCTAAAAATGCTTTAGTTAATATTTCATCTGATAATTTTGAGGTATTTCCTCCGATATCTCCTATTTTCTTACTAAGCATGGATTTAGTCAAATACCCAGCATTAATAAAATCATTATATTTCTGCCCATAAAAGAACTCTCCAGCTTCAATACTCCCGTAATTGGGCTTAACAAAAACAACACGATTGACAACTGTTTTAGTTTTCGTCTTTTTGGCCTCTACGATTTTACCATTTTTATCCTCTTTATCGTATTTGATCTCCTCTTTGATCTTTCTTTTTATCTTAAATGAGTAAAGCTCTTTCATACCAGTTTGCTCTATATTATCGAAAAGTACAGAAAAAAATCAATAACTATGTGTTATATTAAGAGTTGATTCCCCATGTTTATCAAATTCGATATAATCAAATCCCGTGGGCGCAGAATAATTATTAGCGATCAAAACGTCATTAATAAAGAAAGACATGGTGTTATCAGATTTAGAATGGACTAGTATATTAAATACCTCTTCAGATTCATAGCCCCCAACAAACCTTCCAGATTGGTCAAAAATATAACCTTCACTTCCAGAAAAAACAAAACCACTATTAAGTAATCCTGTACTACCACCTGCTCCAGTAACAACATCTCCAGCCCCAGCAGCGATAGAGAAGCCAGAATAAGAATCTTCAACAAAAGTGTTGAATTCTATAGTGCTTTCCTCTGCTCCCGTGACATTTTGATAGACTTTCATTACATATTAATACACAAAAAAAAGCCCCACCTTTCGGTAGGGCTTTGTAATTATTTAAAGTAAGCTATTACGGCTCATCTGGGTAACCATCTCCATCTGGCAAGGAACCACCAGCAAGGTCTTCTACATCAGCCCAACCTTGAACTTCGATTGGTTGATCTAAAGCAGCAGCACCAGACACAATATAAGAAGTACCATCCATACCAGTCAAGAATACTCCTGAAATTCCGTCATCTGCTCCAGTAGCAGCAGTAAACATTAGTCCTTGATCGGTAGTTGAAGCTCCTCCAATTTGAGCAGAGAAAGTTAAATCTACAGTTTCATTATCATCTAAGCCTTGGGAGAAACTTTGGCTATCCAAAAGAGCGCCCGTAAGAACAAACTTATTTCGGACCTTGGTTCCATCTTTAACCTCAATATCAATATTGGTTGTTTTATTACCAGCGCTTCCAGTTAAAGCAAATTCAAGTGCTCCAGTAGTATACTCATTAACTAAGCTACTAATGTTGACAGTAACGTCAATTGGGAATTGAACAGGTTTAGCATAAGCTCTTTCTGTCCCAAGAGATTCAATGACTTCGCGAGCAAGAGGCACATCTATAGAGCAAGATTGAATAGGCATCGTTGCGAAATTAACTCCACCTATAGCCGTGCCACTGGTGAGATTACTAATTTGGTCGTCAACAAAAGATACCGAAACATCATGAGGTCTTAAGACAGCATGTCCTACTTCTCCAGTGTCAGGTGGAGGCAAGAGAACTAATCCAGAATGAGTCCTCTCTCCTTCAAGATCAAGAGAAGGATTAAATAATCCAGATTGACATCCCGTCCAAAAAACAACATTAGAAGCTTGCACTTCTAAATCAACCCTAGGAATTTCTCCTACAGAAAGGTTTACAGAGTAGCTATTAATGAAACAGTTTCCAAATCCAATAACATCATGGCTATCTTCTTCTGTATTCCATTTGCTTGAGGTAAAAGCGTCTTCTCCTTCTTTTACTGTCGCAATAAAGATATTTCTTTGAGATTGAGTTGGGTCTTCATTAATAATTGAAGATATCATCTGGGTATCAGCACCAGAAGAGTTATCAAAACCTAAAGCTAACTCATTCTCTCCATTCCCTAAGAAATAACCTAAAGACAAAGTTGGATCGATTTCTGATAATCTTACAGTAGAGATTCTAGCTAACTGACCAAATTCACGCACATCTTGACGACTCCCAGCGAGATCAATCTCAAAAGAGGCGTTGTCAATTCTGTGTAATTGATGTCCAGAAATTGTTTGCCGATCTCTACTACTATTAGTTCCCGTGTGGAAAATATCCCACCCAGTTGGGGTAACATATACCGCTTTACTTTGTGATATTACTCGTGTTCTTGTCGCCATAATTTAATTTTTCTACGTTTTAGTTTATCCATAGCCGACAACATTAAGATCCGTGTGTGATAGGCTGAGTAGCGTCAGCAGTAGTATTAGCATTCTTTGCTGCGGTTGTCCTAGTTATAGTGTCATCTGCTTTTAACTTCGTCATAAATAAACCTTGATCAGAAGTACTCGCACCACCAATCTGAGCTGAGAACGTCAAGTCTACAGTCTCGTTGTCATCCAGACCTTGAGAGAAGCTTTGACTATCTAATACAGCACCCTTCAGGGTGAACTTCATTTGTTCTGCTCCACCTGCGTTCAGAGCTACAGAAATATCAGTTGTACGATCTCCAGCAGTTCCAGTAAGAGCATATTCAAGAGCGCCTTCTCCAAACTCAGTAACGAGAGCAGACATGTTCATGGTCACATCAATTGGAAACTGAAGTGGCTTTGCATAAGCTAGTTGGGTTCCAATAGACTCAATAACTTCACGGGCAAGAGGAACGTCAATCGAAACAGACTGAACAGCACTAAGGCTTGTATCGAACTTTTGTCCACCAATTCCTCCCGCAGTACCTTTAGTTGTAACTCCTTCGTTGTTAGCGAAACTTAAGGTAATATCGTGAGGCTTAAGAACCTTAAGTCCACCATCTAAATCTGCACAAACTTCAGCAGTTGGCAAGTCAATGTTGGCAGTAGTAGCAGGTTCAGCCCTAGTTCCATCTAAATTCAAACTAGGAGAAATTAATCCTTCACGATCATTTGAATAAAAGACTACGTTAGAAGCTTGCATCTCAATGTCAGCACGGGGGATCTCTCCGACAGAAAGGTTAACAGAATAACTACTTAAGAAGCAGTTACCAAATCCAATAACATCAGATGGAGTTTGTGCAGCAAATCCTACAGCATCGTCGCCTTCATCGACTACGCCTACAAAGATATTATTTTCTTTTTTATTAACATCTTCGGTTAAGAAAGCTGAAATACACTGCGAGGTATTGTCGTCTGACTCATTAAATCCAAGATGTTTTTCGTTAGCGCCAGAGTTAAGATAATAACCGAAGGAAAGAGTGGGGTTAATCTCAGACATCCTGACTGTACCAATCCTAGCCAACTGTCCAAATTCACGAACATCTTGACGACTCCCAGCTAAATCAATCTCATAAGAGAATGTATCGACTCCTTGAAGCTGATCAGCCTCAACTGTAAATTTGGTGTTAGCACCTCCATTCGTCCAACCCGTAGGTGTTAAATAAACAGCTTTTGATTGGGAAATTACTCGTGTTCTACTATTAGACATATTTTAAATTTTTAAAGGTTTAACTTAAATACACTGGATCAAGCTCGTGGGAAACGATAAGTGGACAAATCAAAGTCAATAAAGGCAATAGAGAAGGACTGATTTAGTTTCTCCCTTAAACCCTCTGAGACCACCTTTGATGCTGTAACATTCTCTATAGAGGAGGAAAGTGCGTTACTGCCTTGACTTGCGACAACACCAGTGTAAGTATAAGGAAAATCTTTTACTGAGTAGGAGTAAGCGTAGGGGAATTCCTCATAAGGGATGTGCGTAATTTTCTCCCTTACTGTGTCTCTCAATTTAGAAATAACAGCGTCTAAAATATAAGAATCTTTAGTTAAGAGCATTACTCTAATTCTAGCTTTAGTATCCTCTTCTCCACCAAAAGCAAACTCCTTATTTTCAGACGAAGCTAAAGACACAAAGCAAGCTGGTAAAAAATAAGCTGACTTATCAATATTCGCTGTATCGTTATAAAAGTAAGGAGAGTTTTGCCCGTTTTCAATGAAGTCAGATTGCAGTATAAAATCCAAATCACTGTCGTGAGAAATATAAGTATTGACCTCTTTAACAGAGTAGTCTCCCGAAACACTTAACCCAGTCCCAGAAGCCGCAGGGAATAAGATGCGACCATTGTTGTAATCTGTATACACACCCCCATTTGCACTAGAATCTCCCGTAATAAAATCGTCTCCAACAAAGAAGCCAGAATTAACCACATCAATATCGTAATCGGAAACAAGTTGTCTGTACTCTCCTTGATATCCAACCATATCGGATGGAATATCATCAAAATCAACATACTTAAATGAATTAGACACATCAGTAAGGTAAGCCTTAGAATCCGACTTGATTAAGCGGTTCTCTAACCATAAGTAGAAACTAGATAAAAGGTTTTGATCAAATTGAGCTTTCATTTTTTAAAATTTTGTGACATTTCGTAAAAATTTATCCATAATGCCAGAGATGTAACTTCCTGTTCTAAGGTTAGATGTTCTTAGTGGGTTTTTAACTTGGATACCAGTCCCCGATCTAGAAGGCACTCCTGATTCTCTATACAAAAAGGAGCCTAAATTAGAAATCCCTTTTTCCATGCCCTCTGCCCAACTGGAACCACTAGCCCAAGGAATTGGTGTTACATTAAAAATTGCCTGTGCCGAAGGCGCATTCATAATTGTTATTCTAAATTTACCCCCGCCTACAGCCCTTACTTTAACATTTAAACGTTGGTTCAATATATTTTCAATAGGGATCGTAGGGCTATCTCCTTGACTAAAACCAATAAAAGAGAATAAGTTTCCATATCCACCTAAAGTACCAGAGTTATTTGAGGCAGAAGGTCCAGATTTAATTTCTTGGGTAATAGAGTGGGAGTGGAAATCTCTAACTAAGTCTTTTCTAGCCTCTTCCATTATAGGATAAATATATTTCCTAATCTGTACACCAGTAACCTTACCATTCCTACCAGCAGTCACTTCTTGGAGAAGTGCAGCCTTATTTATAGTTACTTTGAACTTAGTTGCTGATATAAATGCTTTAGACATTAGTTTTCTCGTTTAAGGAATACAGTATAGTATTGAGTCGAGAATGGCCCCACATTTTTAGCATCAGTATCTACAGTAAATAAAACATCATCAATTTCAATCCTCGTAGAATCCTTTACTTTTTCGTAACCATCTGAATCAACTTTGATTCTCACCTTGCCATGAGAAGCCGTTAAATTAAATTGCCCTCCACCATCCACTACAGACTCTCCCTGATTTGGCGCATAATTGACTCTAGCTTGCACTGTGTGCTTGACTAGCGTAGTTTGTGAACTCAACCTAGAGTCGTCCTTAGTGCGGCCATACAGTGGATTGTAGTTCAAATTAGCGGGTCTTGTAGTTACCTTCTTCTCAATGTAGACGTAAATGTCTCTGGCGAAAGTATCGTGAACTTCGTCTAATGCACTTTGAATTTCTAATTTTTGAGCAGATGTAATTAATGAAGCCATTATAATGATCTGTAAGAACTTGTAGATTGATAGGAGTCAATACTGTCAATGGGATCGACCCCATCTCGACCAAACACCTGTAAGGGAGAAGATTTGTATTGGTTGTAACGACCAACTAAGTCATTTAAACGGTCAGTAGTATCAACTTTTAAGTCTCTATATGTTTTAGCAACAGAGTTTTTGTTTTGTCTTTGGATGGTAGTGTCGCCCTCTTTTAGAGTTATCCAGTCTGTATCTCCTCCGTAAGTAAAGCCGCGAAGAGAATCCCTAGAAGCTTTTTCATAATAATGAATTTCATAAAGGGTCGAGAGAATATTTTCCTCAATCGGCAATAATCCTGAGCCAGTAGCAATTTCTATAGCTCCAGTATCATTAACATAAAATTCTTCATTAGTAAGGCCATTAAGCTCGCCAATATTGGCCTCAAGCCAACCGGAAACATAAGACACAGGAAATCTTGTTCTGTCCTCTGAAAACTCGTAATTTACTATTTTTGTTGCTAGTGAGCCAAGATCATTCATTAAATAATCTTACAGCAAAACCAGTCTTTAGGGAATTCTATAGCTCAAACAGCTTCTTAACTTCATCACTAACTTCTTCAGTTACTGGAGTAGGTGGTCCAGCAACAGATACATTATGTTGTCTCAGGTATATATCGAAAGACTTCTCTAAAGCCTTTTTTAAGGATGGTTTTGAACTCATCTCCATTCCTGAAATCCCCACCCTTTGTGCAAGCTCTGTCATTTGAGAAATAGACATTGATCCTAAGTTCTCTGCAAAGATGCTTTTGTTCAAAGTCTTATATGGATTCATGTCTTGAATACCAAGTAAGCTTTCGAGTTCTTTTGCTTTACTGATTTGGTTTTCCTTTTCTGTGCGGTCTTTACCATCAGCTAATTGGAACTCTTCTAGAAACTCTTTCTTATCGGACATAACTTATCATAATGAATTACACTAAAAAAATCAAAAAAAAAGAGCCGCCCCGTAGGGCGACCCTTAAATTTAGGAGACCTCGATTAGAGGATGATTCCACAAAGAGCTTTGTCGTCGATACAAACGCGACCCTCTTCGACTTTACCGTAGTAACCAATCTTGTTCTGACGGACGGAGAACTGGTCATCAACGAGAACGTTGAGTTCACCAGTCGAACCTTCATCAAGAACGACAGGACGGAGGAGAGCGTCACGAGAACGATCAACACCGATAAGGATCTGCTCAGAAGCTTCAGTGAAGCTCACGCCACCCTTAACAGCATCAAAGATCTTATTGAAACGCTGTCCACTACCCAACTCAAGAACTTCGATGATATTGATACCATAGAAGCTTGGAAGTCCAGCAGCACTGTAAAGCTGAGAGCGAAGCTCTTCAGGAGCAGCCATACTGGTAGTTCCAGAAGTAGCTTGACGAGTGTTAACAGGATTGTAGGCCATAGCACGGATATCTTCAACAACTTCAGGAGAAACGAGAAGATCGGTAACGCCAGCCTTAGAACCACCAACAGGAGTTCCACCAACAAACGAGCTATTGATACGCTTGGACTTAGTGATAAGGTTATTCAAGTCATCAAGAACAAGGTTAGCACCAGCAGCAGAGATGATATGATCACCAGCAGCAGCAGTCAAGCTGTCTCCACCGACAAGAGCGGAAGCAAGCACATTGAATGCAGTGCGCTCCTGCTTAAGCATAACTTCCTGAGCCATACGAGTGAAGGTCTTGGAAACAACGTCAACGCGAGCCTTCTTAGCATACTTACGGTCGAAAGCGAGTGCGCTATCAAGAGTGTAAGTGCTAAACTTCAACTCGTTGTGAGCTGGAAAGACTTGGTTGTAAGGGAGTCCACCAGCAACTTGCTGGGAGTAAACCTGTACATAATCTTCATCAGTGACATCGTGGAAGAGGTCGAGAGGAAGGGAAGGGTTGTCATCAGCCTGATAAGTCAGAGTGGTGAAAAGATTCCCAACGGTCACTGCGTTGTTGATAACTTCAGTGACCACAGGCCCGAGAAGTTCTGCAACAGCGGCCTGAGCCTCGTAAGCCTCCTCACGATTATTCGAACCCATTGCGCGAACAAGGGCTAACTGATCTTCAGTATTTTTAATAGTAATTTTCATAATCTATGAGAGAATTAGATGTTAATGTTGACAATCGCGTATCCTCCTGCGTGGGTATCACCAGCAGCACGAGATCCAGTTGCGAGAACCTGACCGACTTTTACTGCGGTTCCGCCAGCTACGCCAAGTTTTCCAGCAGCGTGTCCGTAAACGTCTGTTCCAGCAGCAGGAATAACAGCTCCAGTGAAAGCGCCTTCCAGCAGAGTGAAGACTCCTTTGGTTGCGACAGGTACAGATTCTCCAGAAAGAACGCACTGAAGCTCTTCTTTCTTTTGGGGGTAGAAACGAAGCTTCTCGCCATTTTCATCCGTGTCGCGAACGTCACGAAGAAGAATTCCAAGAGCTGCATCTCCAGATCCAGCAGAGTCCACACGAAGTGGGTTAACAGAAAGTGGAGAGTAAGCATTGCCCTGAGAAGTCAGGAATGCGCTTCCACCGTCAACGAGATCAACAAGATCGTCATTGAGATTAGCGGCTGATACTTTTACAAGAGTACCTGCGGCCTTATCAGTGCCTTCCATAGCAAACATGTTGATAACATCGTTATCGTCATATTGGCGAAATGGTAGCAAATTGGTAATTTCATTAGCCATAATTTTTTATTATAATTAGATTTTTATTTGGTAACTTCTACAGAGAAGTTCTCCTTCAGTTTTTCAACCAAAGAAATTTGTTCTGAAGCTTCTGCATTGTTGTTTGGAATAGTAGCGGCCTCAACCTCTTCAATTTCCAACTCGTCTTCGCTAGCCTCAACTTCTTCCTGCTGCTCAGGAGTCTCTTCTGCCATCTTGGAAGCAATAGCCTCTTCAATTTTAGCTTTGACTGCCTCTTCTTGAGCTGCAATAGACTCTTTAGTCTTGCTTGCAAAAAGAATAGAAAGTTTTTCTTTGAAAGTATCGAAAGCCTCATCAGAAGCTTCAACAACCTTCAACTCATCTACGACCAACTTAAGCTCTGCTTCAGTAAGTTCGTATGTGGAGTCAATAAAGTTCATACGAGAGTTAAATAACTCAACGGCAGCTTGAGCTTCGACCTCAGATTTGAGAGCGGAGAGTTCTGTCTGAACAGCATCAAAAGAAGCTTTCATTTCAGTCAGATCTGCTTCTGCTTTCTCACGAGCTTCGGCTTCAAGTTGAACTTTAGATTTCCAGTTTTCAGAATGCTCTGTTAGAGCATCACGCATAATCTCGCCAACAGAGCTGGCCTGATCGTCTTTCTTGACTACTGAAGCTACGCTTTCGGCAACTTGTGTCATTAATGTCTCGAATTGTTCTTTATCCATATCAAAAATATCGAATTTGTTATTTGTTACATCATATTCCCCCTTTAGGGAATTTTTAATATTAATATTATCTTCCTTGGCTAAAGAATTATCAACATTCTTTTCTTCTTTCTTTGGTTCTGATGTATAAATCCCTTTTACTCTAGCCGCAGGTTTATATGTTAACGCAGCTCCCAAAGGGTAAGTCTCACCATAAATTAAACGATGGACTGGAGTGCCTTCTTTATCAACTCCCTTGCCTCCGAACCCCTTTACATACTGCTTAAGCTCTTCTGCCTGTGAACCTTCGGCAATCTCACATTCGTCCAATCTATCTGATCCATAGACGACTTTATAGTTTTTAAATGCAAGTTCCCAACTAGTAGCAATACTCTGATATTCTTCATTTTCTTCATTCGCGGCTTCCTCAATAGAGTTAGCAAGTTCAGGGAAAATATTTTTGTAAATTAAGCCAGCAGCGTTTATATAAAAAGGCTCTTCCTTTTCTGCGTACGAATCAATAGCATTATCTTTAAAATCCATTTCCTCTACAGAAAGAGAAGCATTGATCATGTGTCCAACGATCTTATGCTTCTTATGTTCAATATTGATTGGCTTATTAATAAACCTCTTTACTGCTGACACTGCTGTTTCTGAATCAATGCCATCACCATTTTTATTAAATTCGTTTACTACAGCGAGATTGAATACTACAGGAAGTACATCTACGTTTGCTGACGGGTCGAAGTCTTCTGGCAATAAAGATTTAGCAGCTTCTGCGATAGACCCTTCTGATACTCCAAACTTCTCGTAGTCAGCTTCTTTGAGCGCCTTGATGTTACAATCAAAGCTACTTACCTCAAAATCTTTTAAATCCATAGAATGTTATACACTTAAATTTTAGTTGAGTGATGTAAAATTGCAGCAGACATATCATCAAGTTGATGCTTGGAGCCTACGTCTAACACATCTGGATCAACATTTAGTTTAGAAAGATTGTCTAAATTTTCTACGACACTGGATAAAGTCTCATCCCATTCATTTGTTGGCTTAGAAACAATGATTGATTCACAAGCCCGAGAAACTAAATCTTTCCGCTCCTCGTCAAGTTCTTCTAAACCAAACTTAAGAGCGAAGTCGCGATAAGCTCTAAGTTCAAATTCGCTAACCATTTGAGTAGCTTCAACAATATGCTTCTTTGAAAAGCTTGAGTTGGAAACTCCCATCGGGCGACCACCAGAAGGAGCTACAGGAGCTACTTCGGGTTTAGCTTCTGGGGCAGATTCTTCTTCATTTTGAAATAGGTTAATACTATTTACTAGGGGTAGGTAATAACCATCTTCCCTCTGCTCTTTGAATTTATCTTGAGCTGATATTAATTCTTCTGCTTTAGGGAATATTCCATTATGAACAACACTCATGCCTTGTTCTGGAGTAAGAACTCCAAGCTCCATCATGCGAGTAGCAAGCTTAGTCATGTCAGAATTATCAATAGTATCTGTTTTAACAAATTTTACTTCTGGCCAAGAACGCATCCCCGCAGCTTTACAAATGCGACGAATCTCTGGTTGTAGGAAGTCTTTAATAAATTGACTATGGGACTCTTCAAGACGTTGAATGAAGATCTTCATCTTAAGTTGTCCATCTGCATATTTGTTATCTCCAAGGAGAACATTCTGAAGCCCTTCTTGAATGTCGCGGTTTAAAATCTCATATTTTTCCGGCCCAATTACTTTGCGAAGATCAGGAATAACAAAGTCAGCTTTTGTGGTATAATCAGATACAAGAACGCGCCCAACGCTTTGATTCTTGAAGATATTCTGCATCGCGGCTAATGCTTTATGATTCACTCCACCCTTGTCTGGCTCTGCGCCCATAGTAACTAACAAAACAACATTCTCAATGGAACGAGAAATGGCTTGGTCAATTTTCTTAAGTTCTAGCTTCTTATTAATGTCATCAAGAACAGAGAAAGCATATGGAACAGAAAGTGGTTCGTAGTCTTGCTTCTTAGCGAATACAACATGTAACAACTCCGAAGCTAATTTAATATATAACCGCTCAGTAGTGGTGGCAGTGTTGTTTTGGATTCTTACCTGAACATCTTCTGGCAAAGAGTTATACATCTCAATCTCATGGTCAGTTTTAGGGTCTTTAAGCCTAGAGATCTCGTAGGGAGTAAGAACTTTAAAGTATTGAAAGTCATTAAAAGAAATAGAACCCTTAGTAGCAATGTCAGTTGGGTTCATGATCAGATACTTGATTGGAATAGGTACACTCTTAGTGGCTCCATAAGTTTCTAAGATCTTTCCTGTATCAGCGGTTTTGATCTTACCGTCTACACGATACATGAAGACGTTACCTGATCGGTAGTATTCGCGGAAATATTGTGACTTAATATCATGAATTTTAATTCTTTTAAACCAAGCATTTACAAAGTTCCTAGCTTTCGCAGAACCCCCTTCTAAAAACAAATCAGAATCAGCGAAGTCAGAGAGCATGTCAATAGTGCTTCTAAATGCTGGAACATTAAAGTAAGCCTTTTGGCATAATTGAATAGCATCACGGACATCTACAGAGTCACGAGAGTAATCAAACGGAAGAAGACCATCGTCAATATTTTTAAATCTATTTTTAGTATACCTTTGAGTAATACTATTGGTTCTTGAGCCTGAACGGTTTGCTGGCTCAGAAAGGCGAGAAGCCGTAGTCTCGTACAAAGATTCTCCAACCAACTCTGGAGAAAACTCCTCCGCCAAAGACTGATTAGTAATATCTTCTAAATTATGATTTGGAGCGTTACTTTTAAACTTATTCCAATATTCAGATCTTTTTGTATACTTCCTCTTTGACATGCTAACAATTGTTACACTAAAGTTATAAAAGTCACTTTAAAACTTTTCAAATAGTAAACGGGATAAATGTAGCTGTAGGTTTTTTCTCAGCCTTAATATGTAAAGAATCAAAATACACTTTAGCAAACCAATTCCCTAGGATCAAGGCAGAGTAAGAGTCTTTACGCGCTCTATTCGGCCCCTTCTGTCTTCGGATGTTTTGTGGTAGATTGAATGACTGCGAACCTTGGGGGTTTGTAGTAACCTCAATGTTAGCACATTCTGACTTTGTAAGTTCAATGTTACTTTTCTGTTGATCAAGAAGGTCGATCATTTTTGCTCCTTTGGAGGTAGCTGTAATTTTATTATCCCACTTTATATCATCAATAGGTAAATTCTTTTTCCTTTGCTGGTCGAAGTGATCGTCCACCGCTCTGGAAGCAAACAGTATTCTTTTATGATCTATAGCTGCTTGTAACATCTCATTACCACTTCTAATCCAGTTAACTGTAGGTTTTCTTAAGATACAGTATTTTTTTTCCTTTAGATTGTATTGATTCTTAAACTGCATAATATCATTATGCCATTGATCAGGTTTTTCTAAGTCCACCTCTATAACTCCGATATCAACCTTAGCTTTTTTAAACAACTGGCTTTCATTACAAGAATTAATAAATTGAACTCCTCCGTTGTAGTCACCGCATATCCCAACAATGTTAAAAGATTCTATAAGATACAGGAAGTACTTCATATGGTCTTTTAAGGACACTCCAGCCAAAGCATAACTATGAACAAGACAAACCTTCTGTTCTTCCCTCAGAACCTTAAATACGTGCATAGCGAAGTGGTCAGCACTTGTGTTACCCGCCCAGTTAGGGTCAAAAGCAAGTAAGTAGTCATCACTTGGGTTTCCTACGACTTCAACAGCAGGAAATTCTCCATCAGCAATAGTGCAAGCCGCCATTTTAGACAATCTAAAGTAACCATCACTCTCATCTACAAATTGAGCACCAAACTCTCGTTTGAACTGCATTTCGGACATAGTTTCTTTCGCTTGTTTGAGTAAGTTTTGATCATATAACCTAGTAGGAGCACAATCATAACTTAACTGCATTATTAATCTATAAGCATCATCCGCAGCTTGTTCATCATCATCATTATTATTTCTATTTTGATCAAATTCTCCAAGAATAAGTCCCTCATACTTCTTGTACAGCTTAAACATATACTCAAATTTGAAGGATGGAGATGAAAGTATTATAAGTTTGTTATTGGGCCATACATACCTCTCATTCTCTTTCAGCTCGCCCTTGTCGATTAGGCGGGATTCTAGTTTATGTAGTTCCTCCCTTTCAATAGGGTTCTCTACAACTCCAAGGAATGGTATGATAACTTCATTGAATATCTTTTCTGGTATTGTTAAGAACTCATCTAACACTATCCTATTAAATCGAAATCCACGTAATCGTTCTCCGTTAGCTAGCGGAAGGGCTATCGCACGGCTATTACCAATTTTCAAGGTCCACTGGTCAGTTCCTTTTGTGATTTTAACCCCGCATTCTTTTACAAGCTTTGCCTCTGGCTTGCTAAGGATGTCCTCCATCTTCTGGAAAATTTGTTTTGATTGCCTAAAGCTACCTGCAATAACACCAATATTAGCATTGGGGTTTAGTAGACATTCAAGTAACACATAAATAGCTGTAGAGAAAGTCTTAGACATACCACGGGAGAATACGAACATCGAATAGTCCGATACCATCATCCCCTTAATAGCCATAGCTTGAAATGGGAATAATTTTACCCCTAAAAATAGCTCAGAGGTAAATGCAATATTAGCTCTTAAGAATTTATATAATAAATACTTTGCTTCCTCGTCAGGCAAATCGCCTTCAAGTGTTTTTAAATAATTATTAAATTCCGTAGCGGAGTGATCATTTCGATACCGCTGTTTTCCTTTCTGCCATGCCATGAACTTTTTTTTCTAAATGATATTGAACGTCAACGTGCCAAAGGCGTTGCCCGTGATGTAGTATCTTGGGAATAATTTTCTTTGCACCCGCTCTTGAGTAAGCAAAAACAAACTGTATGTTTTCTGGGTAGTCTATCATGAGACTACGAACATTGTGCCATAAGTAACCTAAGTTCGATTTAAACTTCGATACTTTGTTTTCTTCCTCGATTTTTTCAATAGATGACTCGACAACAATGAACATGTAAGAATCAAACTGGACACAACGATCCATTTCGCGCCTGAATCTTTCAATATCTTTTCCAAATGTTTGTCTAAAATCATCTTGAGCTTTTCTATCTATAAAGGTTTTTGAGTAATATTCTCCAGCGGCAGTATAATCACCGAAGTCTAATTTGTTCTTTACACTATTATCGAAGTTAAGAGGTTTTTGTTCTCTAGTATCTACAAATATTTGCATATCTTGACTTTCTTGCTCCCAGAAGTTTTTGGGTAAATTTTTGGTAAACCAAGATTTTATTCCCAAGTCCTCAGAGAACTCAGAGTAAGATGCCCACATTTTTCGATAGTAATCGATGTTAGGCATTTGAGCCAACATATAGTATAAATCTGGTGGGGTAAATTTAACGTCCTTCTTCTCAAACCTCTCGCGGATATATTTGATTAAGTAATTTTTCGCTTTGATAGGGGAAGTTGTTTTCAACCAAGATAAATAATTATCTACATTATTAAAATCTTCTGAGAAGTATTGGTCATAGTTCTTGAACTGTAACAATTCTTTTGTATAAAGATCTCTTTTAGCATAATACTCAACATAATATTCTCCAATGGAAGTACTATGCGCTTTAAGATGGGCGTGGAAGCTTCTGCGATTATCGAAAGACTTGCCACATACCCTACAAACAAATTCACTCATAATAATTCTTTTTTGGATATCCCCAAGATCCTTGCTTTATAGTCATCCATATTCTCTAGTCTATCAGCTTCTTCTTCAATTAATTTGTTTTGAAGTTCAGCCATCATAATCATACGATCTCTTTCTTCTCGATCTTGGAAGGCTTCAACTAAAGCGAAGATAGATCCATTTTCTTCACCCTTAGCTTTCAGTCTTGCAGTTCTAGATCCATTCAAGTCTTTCGTTAGAGATTCGATGCGCTTCTCGCACTGGTTAAGCTCTTCACTGGTGGCCTTGATAATCTCCGTCAGACGCATTGTGATGTCTCTTTCGTTGTCTTGGTCGTCCAGTAGTGCATTAAGCTTGTCAATACGCATCTGGATATGTTTCTGGCGCACGTAGTTAGCACATACAGTCACGTATAGATTCAACTCGTCGTTAGTGAGGTCAGGCTTATCCCAAATAGCACGAACGAACTCGCTTTCGAATAAGTTTCTGTCAGCTAGAGTTGCATACTGATTAATAAAATGATTAAAGCGAGGGCTTTTAAAATAAAGAATTAATTGCTCTACTAGTTTCTTTTGTTTTGTTTGGAGGTTTAGTTCCTCTAGACGAGTGCCGCAGAAGTTGTTGATCTTGACAATTGCTCTGTTTATAGATTTAGGTGGATTCCACTTCTCCTTTGTGACAATTTCGTTGTCATCTACAATCTCTGGTCTATAAGTTTTTAAGAAATCAACAATAACCCTATGCTTCATACTCAAAGGCTGAACATCACGATCCTTGAAGGTGAGTCGGGCAATCTCTAATGCATTCATGCCGACCTCAATGTTGTCAGTCATCAAGAACTCTTTTTGTTCTTTGTTTAAATGAACCTGCTCTACTTTCGGGGCAAGTGATGTATTTGCTTTTTTGTCTTGTTCAGCTAAGAATTTCCTAACTGCACGACCCTGTTTTGATCTCCCGTCAATATCTTCATCATCAAATATCTTTCGGGTTATATACATTAAGTCAGGGTTCTTTTTAAATAGCTTAAGAATCTCCTCTTTCTGTTCTTCTGTTAAATCATATATCATTATATATCCTCCTCTTTTACTAACTTGGCTGCTATATTGTAAAATTTCTTTTTTAGGTTGTTTATTTGTTTGTATCTAGGTGTTTTTCTTTTACTTGTATCTCGCTTAAACCCGAACTTCTTAGCAACCTCCGCTTCATCCATGTGGTCTATAAACAAAAGCTTATATATCTCCTTATGCTTGTCGTTCAACTCAGCCATAACCAGAAGATGTATCTTAGCCGTTTTCTTATCGTAATCTAATTCGTCTTCGTTTACTCTATCTTTAACCGATATTAAAGAATCCAAAGAGACTGGCATCTTTAAGTGAAATGCACTCTGCTTTTTGTTCTTCCATTTAGCGAAGTCACCACACTCTTCATCCTGCTCTTTACTCTTAGTGAAACTACACTCATCCCCACCCAAATAAAATGAACACCGCAAACATGGTTTAGCAAAGTTTCCATAGTGGTTCCTTATCAGATTCTTTATCTGATTACTAATCAACATAGAAGCCCAAGGCTTAAATGTCCTTTTCTGATCCCACAAATGCCACTTTTTATAGATATGAGTGCGGATTATTTGAGACACATCGTCATAATCCAACCAAGCTATGGAGTTAAGCTGCCACTTGGTTCTATATCTATTTAAAAGTTCTTCTATCTCTGGAATAAGGTCTTCATACCTTTTATCCATCAATGTCTTGAATTCTAGATGAAGAGCAATCAGCTTGACTTTGTTTGATCATAGCGTCACCATCAGGCAAATTTGGTGCTGGCCTAGGAGTCCTACTCCGATTAGCGTCTTCGGGAGTAGCAGACTTCCAAAGATCAGTTAAAGTTGTTTGTTGTGAGCTAGCTTCTGCAATGACATCCCTTTTCATTTTATTCAAATCAAAGGTGCGAGGACTTTCTTCCTCACGTTCAATTTCAGCAACAGCTTCTTCGCGAGCTGGCGCAGGAGCAGCCGATCCAATCGTCGTACCACACGACGCACAAAACTTGGGTTTAGTCACCTCGTACACGTTTTTGTGGCCGCAGGAAGAACAGAAAACTTTATTCATATCAAATTTTATTGATTTTGGGCTAATAATTCAATTTTTTCTACAAGATAACTGATAATTTTATCTCTTATCACATCTTCTTTCCCAAATTCTACACTATACACCCCTTTTTTGGAACTCTGCTCGTCTTCAAACAAAGACTTAAGCCTATCAAAACCACTATTCCTAATGTCACTCTGCAAACTATCCCCACACACAAATAACTTACTGCCACGACCTATCCTTGTAAGCACAGTAGTCAATTCTCTCACACTCATATTCTGAGCCTCATCCACAATAACCACTTTCTCTCTCCAAGTACATCCGCGCAAAAAGTTTATCGGCTCCGCTTCCAGTACCCTTTTGTTTTTTAATTGCTCTTTCTCTGGCTTATTTAATAACTCATCAATCTTATCAAGTAACGGAGCCATGTATGGCCCAAACTTATCATCCATGTCCCCTTTCAGAAAACCTATCCCCCTATCCGCACTCTCCACCACACTCCTCAAATATAATATTTTTAAGTTTTTATCCGAATTATACAAATCTAATGCAGAATAAACAGAAAGAAATGTCTTAGCTGTTCCCGCTGGACCCCCAACAAACACAATCCGTGTTTTGTCATCAGTCATGATGTCATAGAATTCTTTTTGTTTTTTTGTCAATTCAATATGACCCAACAACAAGCTATTATCTTTTGCCATTTGTTTTTATCTATTACACACCAAAGCATGTAGTTTCATTTTATTATATGTCGCACCGACACTTTTTATATGTAAAATAACTTCTTTATAGTATTCACCACCCCCCGCGCTGTGTGTGTCAAGCACAAAAGTCAAAAACTTTGAGAAAACCCCTCCCCTATAAAAAAGTTTAAATAATACAAAAAAAAGCTTTTAATTGTCAGGCATCTGTGCTATACTATGCCCATGAAAGAAATTACCTCAATCCCAGCTTTTGAGTCTGTCCCCACCTCATCAGTCTCTAACATTGAATTCGTTGAAATAGTTGATGAGCTTCGACCTGATCAGTGGGCTGATTGGGATGTAGTGTTCTCTTACAACGGAAAAGAATATGTAGGCTCCTTACAGGCTGGAGTTCACAATGCAGAAGATTTCCATCACGATGTCATCGAATACGTCCAAGAAAAAATAATTCAAAATAATTCAAAATAATAGCAAAGAAAGCTTGCACCACTCAAAAAAATAAAGTATAATACCCACATGACAGCAAACAAAGAACACAAGTCAGCAAACTACGACCGCACCGTAACTTGGGATGATGGTCGCACAGTCAACTACAACGAACACTTTGAGGTCGAGGGCTTCACTAAAGTATCTTCCGTCTACCCTTCCGAAAGTTCTATAGCTAGGAACCTTGAACAGCGCAAGGCTTTAGGCGGTGGCAAGTCTTATGGCTACCGTTACAAGTCTATGCAGAGAGA
>Ga0181394_1000239_pt1 | contig 24474 bp, 23 predicted proteins | sample 17SPOviralmetaG_FD_130123 | JGI IMG/M metagenome (GOLD analysis project Ga0181394, IMG submission 130123) | Marine viral communities from the oligotrophic San Pedro Time Series (SPOT) site, San Pedro Channel, CA, USA - 17 SPOT_SRF_2010-11-23 | ecosystem: Environmental > Aquatic > Marine > Strait...
GCTTTTCTAATAGTAGAATTATTTAAATTTCCAGTTGTATTTTGTTTGTCTAAATTAAAAGCGTTAGCAATATCTTTACCCTGTGATTCCCAAACAAAATTTCTAAAATTATTTTCTTCTTCTACCGTTGCAAAATTAGCTTTTAAAGGATCTCCGGTCATATTATTTTATTTTATTTTTTATAAGAAAAAGTCATAACTTCTTTTGCAAAATCTAAAAAGTCATCGTTTATATCACTATCATTTTCTATTATAGCTTGTGCCAAAAGAAATTTAAATTGTCTTTGCACTTCTAGTGATAAAGTGTCTTTAATTTCTTCGTATTCTTTAAACATTTCTACTAAAGTTATACCATCTTTACCATAATTATATTCTCCAATTTCTGGATTATTTTTTATAAAATTAGCTATTTTACTAGTTTTGTCTATTTTTACTTCTTTTTCACCTTCAGACATGTTTTGTCTATAAGAAGTATTACTAAAATAATAATCTATAAAATTAACCATACCATTTTCAGTATTAAATTCATAATCAAAAAACAAAGAGTTTCTAGCGTTTTGATCTTTTTTAAGTTCTGATTTTAATCGTGGTATATTAGTGTTGTTTATTAATGCGTTTAGTTCATCTGTTGTAGGACTATCAGACGCAGATTTTTTTGTAAAACTATATAATAAATTAGATAAATCTTCTCCAGCATCAGCTGTAGTAAATTTCGTGTTTTGAAAATTAGTTATTGGCATGTATGAAGCACCGTCCATTGATAAAATGTTTAATCTACCGTTTTCAAACTTAAACCATTTTATATTTTTTTCTTGTTCTGATACAACTCCGTCTCTATTAAAGTCTTGTGTGTAGTTTCCTTCTATAACATTTAATAAGTACATTTGTATTTCAGGAGACATAGATTCTGATATATTACTAAGAACAGTTTTACCACCAACTTCCGCTGTAAAATCTTCTAATATTGTACTTTTAAATTCATTATAAATTTTTACATCTTCTTTTAATATCTGTGCAGAAGATAAAGAAGCGTCGTAAATATTTTTTGCTTCTTTAAACTTTTTTGTAAAAGGAAGTGACATCTGCATTTCTTTAGATGCATCTACACCTATTTGTCTAAGACTAGTTATTTCTTTAACTAAAGCCTCGTCCATACCTGTAGTATCAAAAACAGAATATGCTTTATTTAACTCACCAGTTCTATCTATACCAGATTGCTTACGCTGTACTAAACCTTGTGCTATAGCGGTAAGGCCAGTTAAGTAACCAGATATATCTACTTTAGCTGGTGTATATGCTGCTTTAGCCGCGTTTATTATTGTTTGATTAGCCATATTATATTTGTTTGAAGTCTACGTCTATTTTACTGTAATCTACCATGTCATGCTCTCCATTAAAAACAACTGCTTCTTGTGGTATTTCATCAGACATAACGCCCTGGAACAGACCTTGTCCATATTTAGGGTCTATATATTCAAAGCTGTATATATTTAAACCACTTGGTGATTTACCAATTAAGTTTATATTCTTTTTAATTTTTCTATCAGAACCCATCATAAGTGCTGCGGCAGCGACCTGTCCAACCGCTCCAGCAACTTGTCCTTTATAAGCTAATCTATCAGCTATAGACTGTCTAGCGCCTTTAACTTGTTCTCCAGCAACACCGATTAATGTCGTCATTTTATCTATTTCAAACTGATTAGCACCTTGCATGTTAGCTAATGTAACAGCTCTTTCTTGTGCTTTTAATCTAGCAGTCTCTTGTCTTTCCATAGCTCTATTAGCTCTCAACTGTTCTGATATAGAAATTTGAGTTTCTCTAGCCTGTTGTTTGGCTTGGTTACTTAATGCTTGTGCTAAACCAGCGATACCACTGCCACCAGCTACACCTCTCATACCAGCCATAATATTAGCTTGTTGTTGTTGAAACTGCTCTCTAGCATAGTCTTGAGCTTGTGTATCAACTTCTAACTCTTCCATTACGTTTTCTTGCTTTAAAGCATCTTCGTCTAAAGGCTTAAACTGCGACTCTTCATAAGCATCTAATCTTTCTTCAAATTTTCTTTGCGCTTCGGCAAGTTGCCCCTTTAAGCCACTACTTTTACTTTTTCCACCTCCACCAAATAAAAATCCTGCGGCCGCTCCAAGAAGTATTTTACCAGTAACGGGATCTATAGCGTGTAAAGGACTATTTTTTTTATTCTCTGCCATATTATTTAATTTTATGTATCTATAGTTACAGTTTTTGTTATTTATTTACTACTTTCAGTTATTTCAGAGCCTAAGCTAAACAGCTCTTTTTTATTTACATCTGTATTTGTAAGCGTTACTTCTGCGTAATAACCTTTCAAACTACAATTATTTACTCTATTATCTTTTCTAAACATTATAAAATCACCAGCTGATGGTACTTTATTAGCGCCTGCAATAGCGTTGCCACCGCTATCGTTTGTATCAGCAGTAAAATTAGCGTTTCTAACCTCTGACACTCTACCTACTAAATCAGTAGCGCTAACAGTAGTTGCTCCAGGACTTATAGCGTAAACATAATCGTTTACTTGTAGTGATTTATTAATTTTGTTAGAAAATCTTATATTATATTCTGCCATATTTTTATTTTTACGTTAACGTTCCTAAAACAAAACCTCTATCTATATCTAAGTAAATTACTTGATCAGCGCTTCCAAGTTTCGTAACAGTCATAGATCCTCTTACTTTCATATAAAGAGCGCTGCCGTGAACGGCTAAGGTAGTATTGTCAGATAATGTTTGATTACCTGCTACTGTTATAGGTGTTCCGCTTGAGTGTATTGCAGTTATACGATTAGCGCCGCTAGTAGTACTTACTTCACCACCAATTAAAAAACTACCAGCAGAAGCGCCAGATAAAACATCTACTGTTACACTAGTGCTACCTGAAACAGCACCGTTTATTCTAATAGTACCGCTTGCGTTTTTACTTACGTTTTGAATAGCGTCAACAGGTGTAAAAGACCAATCACTAAAACTAACTGAAACGCCACTTGATTTACCTATTAATTCACTTCCATAAGCTCTAAATTCAACAGCCGCAGTTTCATCCCAACTAGGCGTTGCAGAAAGCGTTATTGTTTTTGTCGATGTATTAATAGCTGTAATGGTAGGATATGTTAAAACACCTAAAGTACCACTTTGTTCTTCGTCACCACTACCATCTATATTCGCTAAACTCATACCCACTACTAAACCAGAAACGCTATTAACTACCATAGAGTTAGAATTTGTAGCGACAACACTTGTTGTTGTAGTTACTTTTATATAAAAATCTTCATCCCTTGGCTGTAAAGATGCGTCTATTATTGGAAACCTATTACTACTACTAGGAGCGGTAACTTTAAAACCTAAAGCAGGGCTTGAAGGATCAGAAACTAACGCGTCGTACTCAACAGATTGGTTTGTAGTTGTACTAGAAGATCCAGTTACCTCTGCATAAGTAACGCTCGCACTAGCATCGTAAATACCACCTTCAAATCGACTAGCTGACTGATCTGTAGCTAAACTCACTCTTACATGGACATTTTTTTCCTGTGTAATTTCAATTGGATAATAAATTTTATTATAAAGCGATAAACTATCACTCAATAAAGTGTTTTTACTAGGCTCTGCAAAAAGCATGAAAGTATATGTATCTCCAGAGGTTGCCGCCGGTATTGTAATAACACCGGTATATTTACCTGAAACAACCTGATTAGCTAATCTACTTTTTGTTGTTTGCGTTGAAGAAAAAACGCCTGTTTTAAAATTATAAAAATTACCAGAACTATTTTTAACTCTCAAACTAAAAACAGCCTCTGAATCACCTGCTACAGTATAAGTTATTGTTTCTCCAGATGTACCAACTGTGTTTTTGTTTAATGTGAAATTATTTATATAGTTCATTTTATAAAGTATTTACGGTAGTACAAGTTCCTACACCTTGAAAATTAATTGCATTTGTGTCAATGGTATCTTCTTCACCTTTTATATAGTTAAACCACTTACCTTCTTTTTCTATAAAGCTACTTACAGTTCCACTTTGTTTTTCTGTTTGTATTGTAGCCTGCCAGCCGCTATCACCATCGTAATTTAAGGTAGTAAAGTTTTTTATAGAAAGTGGTGATTCGTTTATTACAGCTGTCATAGAGCAAATAGCATTTTGACCATAGAATACAGACCTATTACCTAAGTGATGTTGATACAAATGACTATTGTAAAAAGTATAATAATTACCACCCATACTTAAACCGCTTTCAGGTATAAAAGATTTAAAACTAACCCAACCTCTAACATCTTCTTTAAAACTAATAGTTACAGAGTTAGAATTACTATTAAACTCGTTTATTTGTTGATTACCATCGTCAATAGTTAAGTTGTATTCTTTTTTATAAGTATCGTAACTACCCACTATTTTAAAAGCATCTTCTTTTAATTTATCTTTAAAGTATGTAGACATACCGGCGTCAGATATAGGTGTCAAACCATCCATCGACAATCTAAGTACAGCTCCTCTTTGTTTGTCTGTAAAATAGGCTCTATAACTTTCAGACGCAAAACTTTCTGGATTATTAGATATACCATACTCACCAACAAAAGGTCTTGCTTGTCCTAAAACTTTGTTTGAAGCTGTTAATTGTGGATTACCATCAGCATTAAATATTATATCTTTGTCAGCTGGTATTTGTACTATTTTATCTTGACATAAGGCTATTAAATCATCGTTTCTAGCAAAAAGCTTTTGTATACTACCATAAGTAGGAAGCAAATCTTTAGTAACTGTGTCTGCCATTATAAACTGATTTATTTCATTTAAACTAGTGGTAGAGTTATATATACTTGAGTATATTAAACCACTGGCTCTAAGATCTTTTGTGTATTGTTCTTTTAACGTTGAAGAAGCCTTAACGCCATTACTTATAAAAGGCTGATTAAAATCATCTCTAATTCTATTAGATTCTACACCATTACCAAACGAATAACAATTAAAATAAGACAAACCAACGTTTAATATAGTTCTATCTAAAGATAATTTGGTTATTAAACCACCACTTATTTCTTCTACTTGATAAATACCAACTTCAACATAGCTTAAATCATCTTTATAAAATTTTATTCTAGAAGTTTCGTAAGCGTCAGTTTGATCACTTGTACTACTACCACTGTAACTTCCGGATGTATCAGGGCTAAAGCCTGGCTCTATTTCTAACATATTTCCATCCCAATTTTTAACTACACAATCGCCAAAGTCAGGTGTGGCGATATGTGCAGCCGACTTATTACATCTAACAGTAGTACCAATAGGTGCTATCATGTGGCCTTTTCTATTGTCAGGTAAAATAGATGTTAAAGTTGATTGACTGTGTATGTCTAATTTTATTGGAATAGCATTTGAAGCTTCGTAATAAATATCTAAATCTACGTTTTCTTTTGGCTCTGTTTCCCATACAGCTGGATTGTCGCTACTTAAAACAGAGTCCGGATCTACGTAACTTTGAACAAAACGCATGTTTACGCCTGTAGTAGAATTACTAAGTTGAGTTGTTGGATTATAAGAAGAGCTTGCGGCAGTTGGATCTTTATCTAGTTTTAATATATAACAAACTCTTCTATTATCTGGAGCGCCAAATTCTGTTAATTTATCATCAAAATCACTCACGAAACCAGCCCAGTCAGTTGAGCTATTAGTAGTTCTAATGTTTTCTATCATATTGTGATAAGCAAAATGAACAGTGTCTTGTCTTTCATCAAACGTAGCATTATTAGCCCCATCCCACTTAGCCATTCTATTCCAAGCGGTATGATTATATATCCAAACTTCTTCACATTCAAGAATAGTGTATGCTTCGTTATCTGTGCCAAATGTAAATTTACTACCAGGTGTTTTTAAGTTTTGTATAAAATCAGCTAGTTCAGGCTTGTTATAAAGTGGATCCCAAGTTCTATCTATTACATCGGCAAAATTAAAGCTACTATCTTGCGGCACGTTACAAACCTCCATACCTCTATCTGCGTAAATATAACCACTTAAACTTCCGTTAGTTCCAGGATCATTTGTGCTACCATCTCCTGTGACGCCCATATATATAAAAGGCTGTTGATTATTATTTTGTATATTATGTAAATTTATTGTGTGATTGTTAGCACCATAACCACTCCAATCAGGATCAAGAAAGTTGTCAAGCTCACCTGGGCTAAGGTTACCCCCATCTCTTATACTAGAACCAGCGGGAAACAAATGCGGTCCTACTCCAGATACAGACAAATGCATATAAAACCCACTTGAGTCATACGTGAAATTATCACCATCTCTATTTCCACTACCACCACCACCAATTTGTTTTCTTATTTCAAAAGCAGCTGCTGTAGGTGTAAAAATACCAGGCATAGCGTCTACAGTACCTCCAAAACCATTTGGCCAGTTTGAACTAGATGTTCCAAAATCTACGCTACTACCAGTAGGATTACCACTATATCCACCTCTAAATAAATTACCACTAACAGACACGTCGTATTTATTAGCACCTGAATCAAGAGCGCCATCGTTGTCTGCCCCTGGTACATTATATGATATATTAGACATATCAGAAACTATACGAGGCTGCATTGCGGCTACGTAACAAGCGTCTATAAAAAACCCTGTAGAGCCTGTTACCGATGTGCCATCAAATAGTAAATTACCGTCAGTGGCGTTGTTCCATTTAGCAGGCGTGTTACTTATACTTCCAGCAGATCCGCTATTTGTTGTGTGATTATTAACACCGCTTGTTTGACCAGCTAAACCTTGACTACCAACGCTGTTTGTATACTGTAAGACACCTCCAACACTAGCAGCTGAATCATCTGCCAAGTTAAATATATCCGCGCTGGTAGAAATAGAGTATTGTTGAAGAACACCTATTTGTGGCTCTAAATATTGATCTGTAACGACGTTTGATAGTATTTTTACAAAAAATCTTCCCTGAAACTCCTCCCACTGCTCTTGCTCTTCTAAAAATATATTTGTTTTTAAAGTTGATTCTAGCGTTTTATTAGTTAAACTACTTTCTACCCAAGAGTCTTCTTGTGTAATTTTTTTATTTAAAGTAATTTTATACAACTCAGGCGCACTACCTTCTGTTGTTAAACTTGTTATTCTGTATCTTGTAGAAATGTATTTAACGTTAGCGCTAGGCGAAGCCTCAAAACTTATGTGTAACTTTTTATCATTATCAAATAGTTTTTGTAAGTCTGAACCAGACTCTAATTGTAACTGTTCTTTACTAATTGTCAAAGCTATGACATCTGCGGAAGGTTGATTGCTTTGTTCTGGATATAAATCTGTTAAAGTACCGTTACCATCAAACTGCCCTAAACCAGTATATTTCTTACGTATAAATTCTGGAGCTTCGTTTTTTATATCTATTACTTTAAATTTATTTTCAACATTAACTTGGTAATCGCTGTCTATAGCTTTTTTAAGTATAATGTAATCATCTTCTTGTATTTTGTTTCTATCAGATGATGGAAAAGAAATCCATAAATTACGGTCTTGTTCTGCTCTATATATTCTATCCATTACAAGGTTGTAATACTCTGAGGAAGTTTCTTTTAAAAAAACTTTAAAGTAATAAGGCTCGTAATTTGTTGTAGTATTATTATCGTTTGTCTTTATTTGTAGGCTACTAGTGTAAGATCTAAAATAAAGTCTATTTGAAGCGCTAGCGTTACCGTAAAAAGTACCATCAGTATTAGCGTTATAAGGTATTGTTTTAGAAGCATTTTTAAAAGTAAAAACAGGTGTTTCTCTTCCATATTCGTCTCCGTAAACAACACCAGCTTGATATGTTCTTTGTGATTTTATTGATTCTTTACCTCTATCAAAATTAACTGTTTGATTAGCAAAAGTTCTTTCTTGATACTTTAAATACATATTAGGTTGATAAGAATCTCCTAAATCTAAGTTTTGAGTATAGTTACCATATATTAATCTACCAGCCGTAAAGTCTTGTGCTTTAGCTTTTTTAGGTACGTTATCAAAAGGTCTTAGAAGTTGATTTGAAGGTAAAGCAGCGTATATGTTTTCTGATGTTATTTTATAATAACCAGTGTTACTAGGTGTTACCCCTGTAGTAGCTGGTAAATCTATAGTTTCGTTGTCTCCATCAACAGTTGTCCATCGACTATTAGTTTCGCTATATTTAACTGTATCTATAGCATAAACTACAGTTGAATTATCTGGTTTATAAAGTAAATCTATTTCTACAACTCCGTCTGGTATATCGTGTGTAACGTAATCTTTTAGAATAATTTCTTTAATCCTAGTCTCCATAGCAGAATTGTATGGCTCTCTAGTTGGGTGTATACTAAACTCTCCTGGTTTAAAAATAATTTCTGTGAAAGGACCAAACGCAGAGTATTCACCATCTTTATATTTGTATCTATAAGAAAATCTAGGAAACGTTTTGCTAAATAATAAATCTTCTAAATCTTCTACAACAAAATCATAAGACACACTTGTTGTTGAAATACTAGTTCCTATTGATAATACTTCGCATAAAAAAGTTTGCTCCCACTCTTGCGAGCCAGGTATAGAATTAAATGATTGACCAGAAGAAGGCGGAGAAGTAACAAGTAATCTTATTTGAGCGTTGTTAGGTAGAACACCTTGGGTAGCTGGATCGCTTAATAACAAAACGTCGTTTTCTTCTATTTGAAGAGGTATACCATCAAAAAAACTATAAATTTCGTTTTCAGAACCAGGGTCACCATCTAAAGTATAAGTGTTACCATCACTAGCGGGATATTCACTACCACCACTACCGTCGTCGTATTCAACGCTAGGGCCTACAATAAGTTTATTTTCTAACAAAACTTTTAAACCAATAGTACTGCCAACTTGAGCAATAGAAAAATTAAAAGGTAAACTTGTGCCGCTTGTAAAAAGACCACCAGTAACAACAGTTTCTATAACAGGTGCTTGTGTTGGTTTCTTTTTTATTAAAGTAATATGCTCTTCTTTTATATCGCCACCTGTTACACCTCCAGTAAATTGAGTTTGTGTTGAAAGATTAGTACTTCCAGCTCTACAATCATCTATATTAATACATCTAGGCTCGTTAAAACCATCTGTCCACATTAAAAGATTGTCAACTATATTTATACCGGTTATAAATTGGTCTTGTTCAAATTTTAACACGTTGTGATTAAAATCTACTAAAATTAAATTCAACTCAGGACCCGTAACTGGGTTTGTGTCGTATTCAAATATAGCGTCTATGTCGTTAGTGTCATCGCAACCAAACCAATAAAGTTTGTTGTTTTTTTCATCAGCTATAGAACCTACGCACTCCCAATTACTACCAATAGACTCTCCATCATCATTATTAATAATATTTATTATAGTATTACCTAAAATATTTTGAACAGTTCCAACGTCTGAATCATCAGAAGTAGAAACCTGTATATTCATAGCGTCTTTATATTGTCCTTTTGGAATTATTCTTTCATCAAGGCTTTTGTTCATTTTGCCTTGAGTAAAAGTACTTTTAATATCTGGCATGTATTAATGTTTTATCCACTTAGACTTGTCTCTAAGTATTTGAGTTAATTCTTCTAGTTTTATATTTGATAATCTTAACTTAGCCTTTCTTATTGCTGCAAATTTTTCTTTTTGATACCTTCTTACTACATACTCTGGAACGTTAGCTCTTGTAGAAAGCACTGCGTGCATTATATATTTATACATAGCGTCTTCTGCAAATTTATGAACTTGCATTTCTCCGTCTGTACCAAGGCTATCGCTTATATAATCTAATATCACAGTTTTTCCAGAAATATTAGAGCTAAAGTGTATTAAACCTTTAAGCTCATCAATATAAAAAGATCCATTTGTTTGAGCGTGTGATGGTTGTAGTCCATATCTTTCTCTATGAAAAGGTAAATCTAAAGATTCTCTATAGTCTTGTTGTATTAATTCAGAAGGTTCTTGAGATTTATAGTTACTCCAAGTTGTAGAATCTCCATCTCTAACTAAATCAGGAGAAGCTCCTTCATAAATAACTTCAACGTCAGTTAAAGTATTTCGTCTTTTTGAATAATCTGTTATATCAGCTGGAGACGAAGCTGTGTTAATAAAATCAGTAAAAGAAGTTATTAAAACATAAACAACGTTGTAATTTGTCACGTCTATATCTAAAACCTCTTTTTGCGTAGCAGTATTTCCAGTGCTAACCCACTCTACATAAGCAAGTCCATTTGTACCATTTGAAGCGGGTATAAAGTTTGGAGCGCTAGAATCACCAGGATTACTAACGGTATTGTTTAAACCAGGATTAGCTTTTTCTACATTAGTAGCTATGTCACCAGGCGTGCTACTAATTCCAAAACGTATGGTACTACCAGAAGTTTCATTAGGTATAACTGAAGCAGAAGAACCGTAGGCTCTTATATCTAAATAATCTATATTAGCAACATTTATTTCTTGCCAACAAGCGTAAGCTCTACCTGTAACAACACTATTATAAGAAGATGTAAAAGGTTTAGAATCAAATTGTAATCTCGTAGAACTTCCTCCTGTTATAGCTGTAGGAGAATCTGCCTGCACCGTGTCTGTACTTGAACCACCCCAAGGCGTGTTGTCTACAGCGGGGGTAAATGTCCAATTATTTGTAGCAGATAAAACAGAGCTAAAATCTGTGTTGCTTAAATCATCACTAGATATTACTCCTGACGTAGCTACAAAATCATAGTTACCATCAGTATCTTGTTTTATTTTAAAAGGATTTGAAGTGTGTTTTGTAGGATATAAAGGATGTTTTATACCAGCACTATCGCTCCATGATAGTTTTGTGTAGTTTACGTAATCATGAGGAAGTATCATTGTGAGTGAAGCTGGTAATTCTATTTCTTGTGATTTTATAGATTTAAAAGTATCAAAAGATAATTCTGCTAAAGCTCTTTTAGCGTGAAATGCCACGTCAACTCTTCTAGCCTTACTTATAATTTTTTCTTCGCCTACGTAAGCTATCATAAATTGATTAATAATATCTCTAATAGAAACTAATTGATAATTACCATAGTCATTACCTTCGTAATACTCTTGTTGTGTTCCAGTGAATAAAGCCATTTATTTATCGTTTTTCTTGTTGTATGTTTTTATTATCTTCAGCTGATCCTATTTGATATAAATTATTATCTTTCATAGCTATACCAGCTAATTGTAATATTTTAAAAACTAATTTAGTTTCTTCTGAGGGATGTAACTCAAAGTCTGTAGTTACACTACTGTCATATTGAGCCTCATCGTTTATAACATTATAACCCCACTCTGGAGAAGCTGGTTTTCTTATATAGTTAACCGTTATTGCCTCTTGAAGACTTAAAGGATATAAAAATAATCTATTAGATCTTTTTATTTCGTACATAGGATTATAAGAAGTAGGTCTACATAATTTTGAACTTAACATATTTCGTATTTGATTAGAATTAACCTGTTCACAAGTATATGTATTATATATAACGCTATCAATTTTATACAAGTCACTTATAGCAGCGTTAACGTTATAAAACTCATTAGTGTTATTTATATTTACGTTTTTTTCTTCTTTAAAATAATCTATTTTTTCTTCTAAATAATCAAGCATATCAGAACCACCAGTACTGTTGCCTGGTAATCTACCAAATTGATTTATATCATAAAAGTATTGTTCAAATATATCTAGTTGCGCTTGTTCTGCGAATAAATTAAACTCAAGTGGAGTTATATAACCTCTTTGTTCTTTATTAGCTAACACTAAAACTTGTTGATACACTGTATTTATCTCTACCATTACTTTTGTTTTTTATAAGGAAATACTTTGTTAAGTACTTGTTTTCTTTTTTTACAACCACAATCATCACCTGCAATCTTATGCACAAACTTCTTTATTCCTGTAGCGGTTGTTATTTTTTCTATTGTGTCGCCTAAACCTTTTGATTGCATAATTGTGTTTGTAGTTACGATCGCCCCGTAGGGCGACCGCTCTACAGTTTGATTAGTTGTTTAATCTTTTTTCTATATTTGCATATATTTCCATACCTTCATCAGTTTTAAACCAATGCGCTAAAGCAGTGTATGGATGCTCGTCAAATGGTATTGTCATTATTTTTCTATCGTTAGAACCCCACAAGAAGTTTCTTTGATCAGAAGATAATTTAATAATACCAAGTTCAACAGCTTTAATACCAAAGTTTCTAAGTTGAACATTATCGTCAGCGGCTAATTCTAAGAACAAAGCAGGATTATTTCGTGCAAACACTAATAAATCTCTTTTAAGCTCTTTAGAACTCATCTTAGATACCTCAGAACCTTTTTCTACACGCATAATAGCTTCTGCCATATCAATGTCTAGTTCTCTAGCTATTACTATAGCATCTGCTTCTAGCTCTAAAATTTGAATATCATCAGCAGCTTCTTTAACAGGATTGTATTCTGTATAAAGCTTGTTTTTATCTGGATGATAAAGAGACAATAGTTTTTGTAATGTAGTTTTTGATTTTTCTACAAACAAACTACCATTTCTAAAAATTATGTGAGCTAATCTTTGCTCGCCTTTCATTTCGTCAACAAAAGGTGTGTTTTGGTTTTGACAATACTTAATTTCTCTTTCATATCCTTTTTCTTCATCAAACCAATAAATATTAGCTGATTTTATCATTCTTGATAAAGGCTTTTTGTTTCCAGTCAAATTATAAACCCTGTCTTTTATTTCCCAAGTTGGTTTTTTAGGTTCAACTTTTTTAGGTTTTGGTGCTTCAACAACTGGTGTTTCAACAACAGGTACCTCTACCTCTGTATTTTTTGTTTTCTTTGCCATAATATAATATATAATAAAATTAATAAAATAAAAGGCCGAGGCCGAAGCCCCGGTCTTTTTATAAAAATGCTTACTTCATTAACATGAAGTTATTAGCGCCTTGTGTAATTAAACATCTCTCAGTTAAGAAATGTAGTTGCATTGCATCTAAAGCAGATGTAGCAGCGCCTACAGAACCAGTAACCCAAGTTTTCATTCTTCGATCATCAGTTTGTGAAGCTCTAAATCTTACGTGTAAGAAAGGACGTCTCATACTAGCCCCAACAGTTTGATCATAAACTGAAGAAGTACCAGCAGGAATTACAACACCTCTAATAGCGTCAGATCCAGCAACTGCGTTAATACCACCTCTTGTAGCTAAGTCGTTTAAGTATCTAAAGTCAGACTTGTAGAAGTCATAAGAACCTCTTCTAAATCCTGAGAAACCTAAATTTAAAGCCATATCTTCAGAGTTATTAAATACTCCGTAAGAAGTACCACCAGCTCCGTAAGAGTTCATTGAAGCTAACATGTCATCAATAGCTAAGCTAGTTGATCTGTTAACAAACATCATATACTCTTCAATAGCACCTTGCTTGTCAAACTCCGCAAGTATTGCATCAAACTCAGCTAGATCAGTAGCAGCGTTAACACCAGTTACACCAGAAGTTACGTTACCTCTATCAGTAATAGCATCAAATAAACCTTGAGTACCAACTAAAGTATCGTTACCAGCTACAGGTGTTCCTAAGAAAGTGTCAACAGCATTTGTACCAGAACCTCTAACAGACTCTAACATTGCCATTTCGATGTAATCAGTAAATCTAGCTCTAGTATCAGCTTCAGCTTTTAAATACCATAAGTAACCTGATTGACCATCTTCACCAGAAACTTCAACCCATCCAATTCTAGACGCATCAGAACCCGATACTTCGTAGTAATCTTTCATTATGATTGGTTTGTTAGTAAAAGATTTGAAATCTGGCTCGTTAGCTGTTCTTGCTTCTGTAGTAGCGGCTCCAGCAGCATTGTAACCAACACCTTTTGCAAACTCAGAACCATAAACTAAAAGAATAGTCCCTTTTTCAGCAGTGTTTCCAGAAGTTGGTATTGTAGAACCATCATAAGTTGCAACAGTAATATCACCAGCAGTTGCACCAGATCCTAAAGCTGTAACTACACCCTTAAATACTCCAGTAGGAGCAGCTACAATAACAGTATCATTTAATCTAACACCGTGAGTTAATAAACCGTCCGTAGCAAATCCATTTTCATCAATATCACACTGAACAGTTATAACGTTGTCAGCGTCAATATCACCTTTGTATGATAAATGTAATCTACCTTGCTCAGACCATACTACTTGATCAGCAGTCATAGCCTCTTCTGCACCAACTTGAGCTAAAAAACCTGAAATAGTTCTTGGTCCAAAAACTTCAGCTTCTTTTTCCATCAAGTCCGGCACGTATTGTTGTCCCCAACCTGCGTTGTCTGCAGACGAGAGATCTAGATAATTTGAAGTAAGTGTTTGCTTTATCGCAGCAGGCACACTGTTCAAATTAGTTCCATTTGTAATTGCCATAATTTTGTAATTTTAATTGTTAATTTTTGTTTTTAATTTTAAATTTGAAGTCATTAGAATCACTACCTAATACTTTTACTTTCATACCACCAGCCTCAATAACACCAGAGTGTTGTTGACGTGGATCCATGCTAACATTTTTAGACTTAGCAATACTGTCTTTTAAAGCATCAGCTTTACCTTGTTCATAAAAATGTTTTGCAATAGCATCAGGATTCATAGCTGTAAATAAAGATTTATGATAACCCGCGGCGTCTTCCATTTCATTATTTTTATTCAAGAACTTCTTGACAAAATTATTAATGTCGCTTTGAGTTTCTTTAACATTGTCCGTATTTTTTACATTATATCTAAATCTTTTTTCTCCAACATTATATTCAAAACCTTTGAAATTTTTATTGAATAATTGATTAGTTTTATTTAAAAAAGTACGAGTTTGTTTTTCTACAACTTCTTCTTGTTCTTTTGACTCCTTGTTGTACCTGTTGAAAAAATCCATAGCCTTTTGCTGTTCTATAGTTAATTTGCTTCCAGCTTTAATTTCTTCATAATATTTGGACTTCGCACCGTCCAGGTGTTGCTTTGCTTGAGCAACTTGCTCCTTCAAAGCTAATTTTTTTCTTCTAATATCTTTGTCCTCATCAACTTCTTCATCGTAAGAAAAATAGTCGTCCATCATAAAATCTATTTCTTCTTCGTTTAAATGAGGTTTTGATTGCTTATAATATTCTTTTAGTAACGATAAATTATCTAATTCAGAATAATCTTTGTTTAGCTTCACATAATCTTCTAAACTACCACCAGTGTCTTCCATAAAATCAACAAGTTTTTGTATGTTTTCTGGTAGTGCTTTTCCAGTTTCCATAGATTCAGTTATAGCGTCTTCAGCTTGTTCAGCTAAGTCTTCAACTTGTTCTTTTACTTCTTCTTCAGTTATTTCTTCTACAATTGGTGTTTCTTGTGCTTCTGCTTCCGGTTGTACTTCTTTTTGTTTTTCTGAGGCGTTGGCATCTTTAACGAGTTCAACCACTCCTCCGTCGTCAGTGTTGTTTTCAATAACTTCTTCTTTGGTTTCATCTTCTGGTTTTTTATCTAGGTTTACCTTAGTTACATTATCGTCTTGTTTAGTTTCGACATTGTCAAGATTAACTTTAATAACATTGTCATCTTGTTTTTGCTCTACAACTTCTTCAGTTGCAGTTTCTTTTTTCTTTGCCATAATAAAATATTATATAATTAATAAAATTGTTTACTTAGGTTCAAACATACCTAATCCAAATCCACCTCCCATTATATCATTACCTGCTGACTCAAAGTTTTTAGGTGGTTTTTCATTTTTTCTCTGATCTATAAGTTCAGATTGTTGTGTTGCTTGAATCCTTGTTCTTTGATCTTTACGATCTTCTTTTTCTTTATCTTTACGGTTTAAAGAATCCGAGTCCACTTGCCTTATCTGCATGTTGTACTCAAACTCTTTTTGCATTAAAGCCATTTTTAATTCTCCTTCAGCTTGCATTTTCTGCATTTCTAACTGGGCTTCTACTTGAGCTAATTGAGATTTTGATTCTGTAATAGCTTGATTTTTTTGCATTTCTGTTTGCGCTGCAATTTGTTGTGCTTGTGCGTTAGCCATTGCTTGCGCTTGTATATTTTCTTGCTGCATTTTTTGATCTCTTGCTATTTTATCTTTTCTTCTTACTTTTAATAATTGGTTAGCAAGTTTTAAACTTCTTATTTCTCTAATATCAATAGCGTCTTCAAGTTCTATGTTTTGTTGTGCTAAAGCTACTTGTATATTATTTTCTAACAAAGCTTTTTCTTCTTCGTCAGGAGTTAGCTCTATAAATATACCAAAGTCATATAAGTGTAAGTGTTGTAATTCTTCTAACGTAGCAACGTTATGCGCGCCTACTGATTGTATAAACGCTTCTTTTGTAGGTGAGTATTCTATAATGTCAGATATTCTAAGTGACAATTGCTCAGCTGTTTCAGCTGTTAAAAACAAACCAGCTTGTAGTATGTGTCTTGTTGCTGTGTTACTATTAGCTGCTGCTATTTTTTGTATACCAACTAAAGCGTTTTTGTCTGGTGTGCTACCATCTCTAGCTTCGTTTAAACCGGTTACATCTCTTATCATTTGTAGATAATAATTGTAGTTAGCTATTAACGCTTGCATTTTTTGTCCACCAGCTCCACTAGTTATCTCTTGAATAGGTACTTTACCAGGATTCATATCACCTTCACTTGTAAAGCTTCTACCAATTACAGATCCAGTTTGAAAAAACATATTTAAAGCTTCTTGTGGGTTATAATTAGTTCCATTGCCTAAATCAACTTCAGCTAAACCATCAGCATCTAAATAAACACCATCTGGTACCATACGTGACATTACTTGTTGTAGCTTTAAATGCGTTAATTGTATCATATCAGCAAAACCTGTAATACGTTTTACTAACGAATCTATTTTGCCTTTGTACATACGAGGCGCTACTATACTGTAATTCATTTTAACTTTAGTATAATCACTTTTTGGCCTCATCATATTTTTAGCTATGCCCCAACTTAACAACTTGTTGGTACCAACTACTATAGCCCCTTCGTATAAAACCTCTATAACTCTATCTAATCTAGTAAAACCACCCTCCATATTTTCTGGTGGATTAAACTGATCGTCTTTTTCTATAGCTTTCTCAGCTCCAGAACTAGTTTCTTTAACTTTGTAAACTTCGTTCATATAAGTTTTATAATTAAAATATAAAACTTGAACTTTATTTTTATCGTTTTCTTTATAACTATAGCTATGTTGATAGTGATCTTTGTTATATAAAGAAGAGCTTTGTATTATTTCTTCTAAATCTGATTGTTCTAAATGAGGAAATTGTTTAGCTAACTCGTTAATAGGTATTGTTTTTATTTCACCAACGTAATACAAGTCATCAAAGTAAGGAGATTCTGTATATGAATAAACTAATTTAGCTGGATCAACATAATCTATAGTAACACCTTCTGAAGTTGTAAAACTTGTTTTAACAGCACCTATACCTAAAACTGTAAGATCTTGATAAAACCTTTTTCTGATTAGCTCATAGTTGTTTCCGTCCATCAAAACATTTAAAGCTTGCTCTTCTGCTAACTCAACAGATTGCTTGTAAGACAACTGCATGTGTAGGGCTAATTCTTCTTCGTTTCCAGGTAAAGTATCTGGTTCGTTTTGAGCTAAGTTTATACCAAAACTTTCGCTTGTAAACTCATCAAAACTTTTCATTCTCATATCTTCTATTATAGACTCCATATATGCAGTTCTTTTAGAAACTCCATAAGGATCTTGAGAATATGCTTTTATGTTGTAAGTTCTTTCAGCAATACCATTAACAACTATATCTACAAACTTAGATATAATAGGCACTGGTTTCCAGTCTAAATTTAAATAAGATAAATCTCCATTTATAGATAACTCATCTTTATATTTTTTTATTGATTGCTCGCCGCGCGCGTAAAGTCTTAACTCGTGAAAATTTCTATAATTACTATCGTATCGCGTGTGATTCGTGTCGTTACTAAACCACTCAAACTCTATAGCTTTTGCTACTTTTAAACCATAGTCATAACTCAACTTTTCTGCATCGCTTACAACTTGACTAGGAAAATAACTATTTACAGCAATATATGTCATATTATTTTATTAATTTTGAAACGCTACCAGTATTAGCATACTTAGCGATATTTATATTAAGTTTTGGTTTTTCTACCTTTACGTTTGGAGCATACAAATGTCTATTACAAGCCATTATGGCTAAACCACTACTTATAGTAGCGTCAAACTTTGTTCTTTTGTTTATATCAAACCTAGACCAATCATTTAAAGTTTTATTAAAATATATGTTTCCATAATTTCCATCGCCTAGATGACCAACATGTTGTTGTATGTACATTTCTACTGCAGCCGCATGTGCTTGCTTTATGTCTTCACTAGAGTTTGGTATACCACCTATTTCTTTTTCAGAAGTAGAAAGCTTATTCCAATACTTGTCAGGTCTAGTCATAGAGTAACCTCTATATCCTCTTCTTTTTAAATGATACAATAATCTTGGTTTATTGTTTTCTGCAAGCACTGGCATACCATAAAACACTAGCGCCATTAGTACATCTTCAAAAAATATCTCAGCTGTTTGTGGTCTAGCTATATATTCTAAAAACATATGATTAGGTGGACAGTTCTCCATACTAAACTTAGTCAAACCATGTAAAGCTCCATTTGACCCTCTTCCGTCTACTGTTCCTGATATATCATAACTATCACAACCAAAGGCACCCATGTGTTCGTTAGCTGGATATTTAATTCCTTTTTTTACTATTATTTTGTTTTGCAAGTGTTGTTCTGGAAACCAACTTACATTAAATCTACCCTTTGGATCTGGGTAAAATATCACTTGAGTATCTTTAATTCCATTTACCCATTGAAAGTTACCAGTAGAATAAGTAGATAAACTTCTTGTTCCGTCGTTATAATCTATTTGCTCGTATATTTTTACTAAGTTAAATATACTATTCTTTGCCTCGTCTCTAAATGCATGCTCTTCAGTACGCGGAAACTGCCTATAAAACTCGTTTAACGCGTCTTGATCACTTTTTAAACCTTCAGCTTCGTTATTCCAATGATCAACTATACCATAATCTATTAGTTCACCGTCCGGTCCGTATACATCATCACTTGGGTTATTAAATACAGGTTGTCCGTATTCATCAATAAATCCTTCGTAGTTCCACTCCATTGGGACAAAAAGAGAATATAAACCAGACTTTGTTTGTCCATTACGATTTCTTTTTGTAACGTCTGAATCATAGTATAGTTTTTTAAAATTATTACCACCTTTATCTAAAGCGTTGCTAGTACTACCCATCATGCACTTACCAACAACTTTAGCACCTAATCTCAAACAAGTCTTTGTAACCCTCCAATTGTTTAATATATTATCTGGCCTTTCCCATTTACCACTTTCGTCGTGTACTAACAAGTTAAGTTTTTCTCCATCGTAACTATTATCACCCGTGTTTTTCCAATCAATAGTAGTATCAAGCCCAACTAAGTCTTCTTGATGTTCGTTAGCCACTATTTTTCTACGTGTAAATTTACTAGCTGGTACTCTATACGCTAATTCAGACTTAGGTCTATCCATACCGTCTTGTATCGGTTTAAAAAAGAAAGGATAATTAACTGATATTGGCACAACTTTATCTGTAAACATTTTTTTAGCATCAGAACCACTTTTTGATAATATACCATATCTACTATCACTTGATATAGTGGCTAAATTAACTGTTTCCGCGCTTGACATAAAAGAAAACCCACTACGTCTATTTTTTAAGTAACACATCCCATAACATCTTTTGTCGGCCTTGCAAGCTTCCCAAAATATATAAAATATTCTATTAGCCTCTCTAAAATCTGGTGCACCTACATCTATTTTACTCCATTGCAGGTACATATAATGACTACCTGTTATGTATATTGGCTTGCCATTGTTTGTAAACCAAAAGCCCTCGTCTCTACGTTTAAACTCTTCGTCTATATAATCATACCACTTTTCTTTTTGATCTTCAGGATACGACCTCCAGTCAAATATGTTTTTAAGTTTACTTAGCTCTTTTGGATATTCTATTTTTTGCCATTTAGAGGATTTGTGCATGTGCACTTGCATCGGTTCCAACGGCAAGCCAATACGCAAATTTTGTATCTCAAGTATCTTCCCAAGTTTACCAGTTTTTGATATAACGATAATATCATGTTCTTTATTGTATCCATATTTCCATTTTTTACCACGGTTCATCCGTGTGATTGTTGTTTTCTTTATTGGTTCTACAACCTTAACTAAACTTTGATTGTACATTACTTAGATCTGCCTTCTGCGAATCCTTTAAAAGCTTTTTTCTCTGTCTTTTCAGGTGTTTTGCCCTCAAGCAGGTTTTCTTCTTCTTGTATTCTGTTAAGTATTTCAAACGCGTCAAATATTGCTAATTTTTTAGTAGCTGCAGCATTTTTTAATCTATCAGCACTAACGTCGTCATCTGTGTTTGTAATTATCTTTTCTTTAGCGACGTTAATTAATTCTTCAACTGCCCTGTGCCCAGCTTGGATTATAAGCTTCTTCGTTTCCTTCGTATTCATATTTAATTGTAATAAATTTATTTAAAACTCTATATAATCTTTTACCATCGATTACAAACTCGTAAGTTGAAAAAGGCGTAAAACCTACAAGATCGCTAATGTTATTAACGCCGTCGGTATACTTAACTACACCTATACACTCTTCTTCTTCTCCTGGTTTTAGTTTATCTCTTTGTTTTATTGGCTGTACAAAACAATATCCCTCTGTAGCTTTCCACTTGTTATTTCTTTTATACAAAAATATTTGATCTGGTTTTACAAGATATGTGTTTTCGTCAAAATAACTTCTACTATTTCTTTCTTCACCATATTGATTATGCCAACGTCTAAACACGTTGTGGTGTACTATAATTGTATCACCAGGTTTTATTTTAGTTTTGTAGGCTGTAGGTATAGATTTAACAATAGCTTCTCTATTTACAAATTGATGGTTATAAACTTCTGTGTTTAATATAAGGTCTTTATTACCAACTTTTTTAGTATTGTTGTATCTATTACCTTTTGGCTCTATAACAAAGTCAAAAGGCGCTTTCATTAATACTCTAAGTTATACTCTACAGACACCGCCATGTTTTTATTAAAGTCTTTCCAAGGTAACACGTCTTTGTTTTTTCTAATGTAAATAGAATACTTATCTTTTTCTTCTATTATATCACATATAGTATGTCCACCATAAACATCTTGGCCTACAGCGTAATGCATAGCGTTTTCCTTGTAGTCTTTACCTACAGTAATCTTTCTAATTAATTTACTCATTTGTCTCGTAGTTTATAGTACCATCTTGAATATTAATATCATCTGTACCATAATTCTTTTTAAACTCTATTTGTATTTTACCTAGTTCTTCTTGTAGTAAAGACACGTGATGTAAAAAATTATGCTTTTTACTTTCTAGCACACCAACCTCTAACTGTGCTCTATTTATATTGTTAACAATTGATTGCACTTTATTTAATTCTTCGTTTGTAATCTTTGTAGCCTTCTCAGCTTTCTTTTTTGTTTTTGCCATTTTATTTAATTTAATTTAATTATTGTTTTATATTGAGCCAGATAACATTAATTGTATTGGATGTACATTATACAATACATCGTTATTTGCTATCGCATCAACATTTGCTTTTGTTAAAGTAATTTGTGTAGCTGAATCTACGGTTTTAATAGTACCAAGCACAGCATCATCTACAGCGTGTATAACATCTCCAGGTGCAAAGGTAAGAGTTGCGTCTTTAGTGTCTAAAGTTATTACTGTTTGTGTTCCTGCCGCAAAATTAGCTTCGTTAACTTGCACTGTAGTTCTAAAATCTAAATCTCCTTTAGATATAGCAGCCACATATAAATCACCACTAACAGGTATATTTAATCCTGATTTAGTTGCTATGTTTAAATATATTAGATCTCCATCGTTAAAATCTCCTGCAGCAACAGGAACATAACCTACTAGATTGTTAAACCAACCTGGAGTATCAACCGCGGCACCTGTCGTACCAAGAGTTGTAGGAGCTGTGTTAATATCAACATTAACACCATCACTAAAAGTTGGAATATTACTTGTAGCAAATAACAAGTCTATACCTACCATAGTTTGATCAGCGCCGTTTGTTCCTCTAACTATAAGTTGTAAACCGTCTATTGAAGCTCCTTTAAAACCTTCAACTTTATGCCAATCAAATAATATTTCTGTATCAGCATATACAGCTGCTTGAATACTAGCAGGCATTGTTGGTAGTACTTTTGTAAATGTTTTTTTATTAATCATTTTTTTACTTTTTCTAGTGATCTACCGCCAAAATAAGCGCCAATCACTGTTATTAATACTAATTGTAATAAGTCTACCCAAGTGTCTTTTACTTCAAAAGCTAAAACACCAGCATCGATAAATATCATCAATACTGTAGCTACAACTAGAAATATAAGAACTAAAGGTCTTATGTTTTTTGATAACCAAGAATCAGAAGCCATATCGACTTTCCATCTTTCAGTTACTTGCTTTTGCATATTAGCTTCGTAACCCATTATCATATCTTTTATTTTTCTTTCTGCTTCAAGCTTCTCTTCTTTTGAAGTATGTAAGTTGTCTATTACGCCACCTACACCTTTTACTAATTCAGTAGCTCCTCCTGAAAATATTTTTCCTAATATACTCATTATTTTGGATTTTGGTAATAATACTTTATTTTTGTACCATCGTCATTAGTATAGTTTACAAATTTACCTTTTGGTCCTATACTAGGTTTTGAATCTAACTGCCCTTCGTCAATATTAACACTTTTGACTGCTTTACCATCCGCGGTGTACATTATATCAGGAGAGCTAGGGCTTTGTGAGCCTGGTGTTCTGTCTTTTTTCATTAGAGAACTTCCAAAGCCTCCAAAGCCTTTCATTTTAAATGCCATAATTTATACGTTTTGTTGTGTTCCGTTGTTAGCGTCATCTTCCCATGGAAAACCAGCATCACCAGCTTCTTTAGCTACGCCATCAACTATTATCATATCTTTTCCGTTAATTGTTTTTCTTGGATATATATTACCATTGTATTTAACAAAGTCATCTCCATAAGCAAGTTTACCAATTTTCATATCAGTAGCGTGTACCATTTCGTGATTTATTACTTGTCTCTCTTCGTGGCTACCAGGTACAATTTTATCACTAATAAATATACTTCCGTCCATATTAGCCTCACCTAACACACCTTCTTCTAATGGTTTTCTTATAACAGGTGTGCCAGGTACTGAAGCATCTCCACCTGCTTCTTGTCCAAACCTCATTTTATTTTTTATTTCACCACTAATCATTGATGGTGTTTTACCTCTACCTAACTTAAATCCCATAATAACCAGGTTTTTTCTTTTTTATTTTAATCTCTGTATCTGGATCTGGACCGGGTGTTTTGGTCACAGGCTTACGCGTGTTTTGTTTTGGATCGTAAGCAATATTTTTCTTTTGTTTCTTTGGTTTTTCTTCCTTTTTCTTTTTCTTTTTCTTTTTCTTAGACTGACTTAAACCACCAGCAAATCCAGATAAAAAACTAGCTGCTACACTTTCGCCTTTTTCAATTTCTTCGTTTGCAGAAGCAGCGGCAGCAACTATAGCGTTACTCTCTTCTTCTTTAAACGGAAAAGATGATTTTTTATATTTTAGTTTAAAACCCATATTATAAGTATTTATGTTCGTAAGAGCTAGCATTTGGATTTTCAATTGTTCTAGGGTTGCTACCGCCATCTTTACTAGCTTTGACTCTTTTTCTTTCTTCCTTTATCTTTTGTCTTATCTTTTGTTTTGTTTTTTTCTTTTTTATACGTCTTTGATTCCAGTCACTATCTGTAATTTTTTGAACTATATTTTTTCTAGTTTTAGTTCTACGCTTTCTGCTTATATTAAAAAGTTTTAAACCACGAGTGCCAGGATGTACGCCGTCGCCTTTAGCAAATTGTAATTTAGCAGGCGAAGAGTCATCAACTTGACTATCATCTTTAAACCCACTAAAACCTTTCATTTTAAACGGTATGCTCATCTGTCTTTATCTTTAATCATATCATCTATAGCTTTATTATAAACTTTATCTGTATATGATTTATTATTATAAAACGTACTTCTTTCTGAAGTTGGTAAATCTTCTTCGCCTAGAAGCACTCTGTATATTCTACTTATTAGTTGTGAGCATTGAAAAGAAGTTTTATATATAGAGTATTTAATAGTTGTTCTATTACGTTGTCTCCAAACTTCGATCCAACCTTCTCTTCTTAGTTTTTCCCACCGGTTTTTATCCCAGCTCATGGTATAAGTACCATCTATAAACTCTTGTCGTGTAAATCTTCCTTTACAATCTAAATAAATTAATAATTCTAAATCTGCATCTGTTAACCCGTAAGTCTTACAGGCCCACTTTCGTGTGAGCCTGTA
>Ga0181394_1000241_pt1 | contig 24280 bp, 22 predicted proteins | sample 17SPOviralmetaG_FD_130123 | JGI IMG/M metagenome (GOLD analysis project Ga0181394, IMG submission 130123) | Marine viral communities from the oligotrophic San Pedro Time Series (SPOT) site, San Pedro Channel, CA, USA - 17 SPOT_SRF_2010-11-23 | ecosystem: Environmental > Aquatic > Marine > Strait...
TATTAATCCTTCCAAAGTAGATAGTAAAGGTATGACAGTACATACTACACTAGATAGTGATATTGATAGTGTCCAGCGTGTATGGGTTGAAATCCTACGGTTTGCTAGATTACAGAATGGACATATGGCAACATTTTATGCCTAAAATTAAAGAATACCCATTTGGCATAAAAATATATATATATAATTGCCAATCAAGTATTTCTCATTTTTTAATATGTTTTTTTGGAAAATATTTAATATGTTATAATATATTAAATAGAATGGAATACCAAGATATTACTTTACTTGAATGTAATAGGGAGCAATCCATACAAGGTAAAAGTAGGAATGATACACAACCAGCAGTATTTACTTGTAAATTAGGTAGAGGGTTAAAACTCGATGCTGGTGATACAGTAGAAATCCAAAGTGCTTTTATTTCAGAAGATGGATGTGGTGGTGGAAATATGGAATTCATTGGAAAGAATATTTATACAGATAATGGATTTAGTGATGATGGAACTGCAATTGATATAGTAACACAAGAACTTGAATACACCAATTTAGTATTGAAGCACGATCCATCCATTGTTGAATTTCAACATAAAGCAAGTGCTGTTGTTACAAATCTAGATAAAGATGGCAAAAATTTGAAGACAAATAGTACGCAAAAAGTTGAATTAAAAGATAATGAAACAACATTCCAACAAAGATATTATAAAACAAGTAATGGAGAAGGATGTATGTTTCAACCTAGAAGATTTAGTATGACATTGAAAAATCCAAATGTATTTGCTCAATACAAAGAACGAGCACCAAAAGTCCCATCTGGACACTGGGACTTTGCATTGAATGATCCACAAGCATTATATCCAATGTCATTCTTTTTTGAAGTGGCAGATGGTGTTTCTACTGGTGTTTCATCGGTGGCATATGATATTAATAATTCATATAAAATTCCATTATGTGATTATTTCTTATCAACACAAGGAGGTGTTATGAATTATTGGACTGCTGGTGTTACTACTGGGGAACACACAGCAGCGACAGCACAACCACTCGTACAATTTTATAGACCAAAAACAGATAATAGTAGATTTACAATGTTTATCCGTGTAGAGAATTATAATAAGTATAGTGAAGCACCAAATGTAAAGTATTATTCAGATGGCACAACTGATGTGAATTATTTATTAGATAGGATATTATCGAAGGATTGGATTGCCCAAAATAATTATGTAGAATATATTGAATTAAAAACATATAGTGTTGAAGAAGGATTTTACAATCCAGAAAATGTTGCGGCACAAATTACTGAACAAATGCAACAGAATGTAAATTATGTAGATAGTAATGGATTATCGGTAGATCAACCAGAAACATTAATAGCACCCATAACATTTAGTGATGGAGCAACAGAAGACCACGAGATATTTAGTGCTACAACTACTAATTCATATAAACCAATTGAAAGTGGGTCAATGGGTAGAGATGATCAAGAAACATATGATATTATTATGGATGTAATAACAAAAGCACAAGCATTAGCAAATCCAGCAACATATGCCCCATCTGTTGTAGAGCAACTGGCAATAACATCCTACCTAACAACATTACAGTACATATTTGTAAAACGCCCCCAACTCTTCACAACTGGTAGGAAATGTAATGATGCGTGGGGTAGAGTTACAGAAGCAAGTTGTAAAAATTTTATTGTGAATGATATTAAAGAAGCAGACGCAGAAGTTGGCGGAATATCTGTTCCCCATTTAGTTACATCATATGAATGGACACCAGACAACTTAACCAATCTTAATAATTTCTTTAAAGCACAAGAACAATATGCAGAAGAACTAGAATTAGGATTGGATAGATTTATTCATGTAGGTTCTATTGGTGCTTCATTAGTATCTTCTTATTTTGGTTCAGATGGATTAGAAGAAACATTTTTATCTAGTAATAATATTACGAATACTAGTTGTCCAGTATTTATCAAGTTTGATAAATCCAAACAAGATATATTAAATGATGGATTTGGTGGAATTGATAATCTATGTTATGGGTTTGCTTCAAGATTAAATAATCAGACATTGGAAGATGGTACAATAAAAGATGTGATTGTGTTACATCCAGAAGCAACACAAACCATTAAACCAAATGGTTGGTTAAGACCAACTGGATCTTCCAATAATATTTTTTCTGGACAACCAATAGATCCAGATAATGCTGGAAAGCGTAAGATTTCTGGAAATTCAACATTTGTGGGATATGATCACCACGCAACAGCATTTTCCACAATTATATCAACTAGTAGAAATGGAATGGCATATGGACCACCAGAAAGTTTAATCAATAGGCAAATTAAAACAGCACCAGTTGGAAGCACACCAGCAGTTCTAGCAGATGATTATTCAACCTATGTTAATTCAGTTGATGATTATGCAGTTCAACAAAGAAATCCCATTGGTAATCAAGAAACACATTCTAGATATAATGTATCATCACAAAGAATAACAGATTTACTAAATTATAGATATATTGGAGCAAATAATCCAGCATTAATATATAATGAACTTACAAATACATTTGGTTTCCAAAATCTACATACATCAGAAAATGTAAATCAACCAGCAGATGCTGGACGAGTTACAACGGTATTCACCCCAGCAGCATCCCCAGAACCAGCAACTACTATTCCAACTGGTGTCCAAATATCAGCAGAAGCAGCGACTGAATGTTATAAAATAAATAAAAGATTAAGGTATTCTGATTATACACCAGATATGAAACCATATTTTGTAAAGTTCCCACAACATTTATGTTTTGTAAGTAACGGTCCAAAGGAATTCCTACCAGCAACTATGACAGATATTGAAGCAGATACTACTGGTAAAGTACAATTAAAACAAAGTGATGCTGCAACAGATGTTTCTATATGTAATCCAAATATTGAAGAAGGAGTTGTGTTCGATGCCCATTGTGGAATATTCCTAGATATAGGTAATACTTGCCCAGAGAAATATTGGTCACAATCATTCTGGGGATTATTAGGATTTTCATATGAACAATTTAATCCAAAGACATTGAATAGAAATAATAATGAACAGATAAGGGTTGGCGAAGAAACCATGTTTAGTATGAAATATGCTACAACGAATTGTCAAGTAGTAACCACTGATCTTAAAGATTATCCTATAACATTATATGGTGGGATTAATTATTCAACACAAGTTGCTAGACCACAAGTTGCACAATATAATGATTATACAGTAGTTGCTTCTGGTGATGCTTCTGCTGGTGAAGTTTCAGTAGCAGAAGCATATGGATTAAAATATACACCGTACATTGTTCAGAATACACAATCAATTACAACTAGATCACAGAATATTCCCAAGTTAATGACAAGACCATATTACACAATAAGGTCAGATATATTAGATACAGAGAAATTTGTTGGAGGAGATAGTGGTGGAATACGAATGAATATTATGGGAATAGTCAATAAGATTAATGGTGTTTCCGACTACTATTTCACAGATGGTGGTGGCATTGCTTTAACAATAACACATCCAATTACATTAACAGATATAACAACAGCAATATGTGATCCATCTGGAAAATTAGCAAATGTTGATGAGAATAGTGCAGTGATATATAAAGTTGCTAAAAACCAAAATACTAGCAAATTTGATATTGTAAAACAAATATTAGAAGCACAAGTCCAAAATCAACAAAAAAAGTAAAATACCCATTTGGCATAAATATATATATATTGAAATGCCAAACGCGTATTCATCAACTTTTGTAATTTATTTTTATTGATATTTATTATATTGATTATTATTATAAATATGAGTGGCAATATGAGATACATGGAAATAGCGTGTTCCAACAAACCGAGCAACAATTTAATGTCATTCCGACGAGGCATAACCGAAATGATATTCGATATTCCAGAAATGGAAGGTTTTGTAATCCCTTCATCTATCCGTGTTTGTGGAAATATTAGATGTTACGCAAATGATAGTAAAGATGATATTACTACAACGGCGGTTAATATGGATGCTAGAACTGGTGTGTATTCTTGTTTTAATACAGTTACTACACGCAGTTTAAAACACCAAACTACGATAGAGCAGTCAAGACATTTCAACAGATTTATGGCAAGTTTCCTTCCATTAAGTTCAAGTTTAAACGATGTTCAATCTCACCTAAATACCGCAGCAAATACGGCAACGAATGCTAAACAAATGAAGAATGGTTTAGTAAATATGAGTAAATCAAGTGGCACGGCATTCTCTCTTCCACTACCAACTGGGTTGCTTTCTGGTACTGGACAAATACCACTTTCATCCCAGTGGGGTTTATCTGGATTACAGATTTCTATTCAACTTGAAAATGATACACAAGTATTCCATTCGGAAACTGGTTTAGTTAATGCAGCATTCTCACCTTATTATGAAATTGAGAACCCCCACATTGTTTGTGAAGTAATGATGCCATCTGCTGACACACTTGCCCAGTTACAGAAACAAGGATCTGGGCAACTCACCTACCAGTCCATATCATCCTATTATGATACGATTAGTTCTACCAATGCCCAGATTAATTTTAATCTAGGATTAGGAAAGGTGCGATCCGCATTCGTAAATTTCATTGATAGTTCTGCATTAAACAATTATAAAGAAAATGGTTTGGCAACACTTATGCCAACATTATCTCAACCAGATGGAAAATTAAATGCGGTTCAGCAAGTCCAATTTTTAAAAGGGGGAACTCAATACCCAGCATTGTTTCCACAGAATAATGTAATCCGCGATGCTGTAAAAACATCTGTATGTGATGCTGGATTACTCCGTGAATATATTGATGCTGTTGTACCTTATTCTTCCAACCGAGCATTATGTATGACAATTGCAAATGCCAATCGCAATTATATTCTAGCACATACAACTACTGGCAATCCATCATATGCTATTATTGCTGACACTGGAATATGCTGGGGATTAGGTGTAAGATACGATGCTCTTGGAGGAAGCGGAAGTGATTTTCGTAGTCAGAACTGGGGACTTAACATGGTTCTATCTGATAATGATGGTTCAGTTGTATCTGCTTTCATCTTTGTCAATTCAGAACAAACCCTTGTATATAATCCCAATGGTGTTCAAGTTGTCCAGTAAATTTAAGTTATTTCTCTGAAAATAAAATATTGGTTAAGTTATATAATGGATAAATTAGCAGAACTCAATTTTGTTTTAGAACAATTGGGGGTGAATGAATTAATGAACATTGTGAATAATAGGGAAGAGGTAAAACAATTATGCAATAAGATTGGCAGACCAGATTTGTTCCAGCATAGTATCGAAGCACTAGAACGCACATCATCAGACGAAGAAGAATATATTTATGTAACATCATCAGAAGATGAAAGCGAATGTAGTGTCAGTGATCTAGTTGAAGAACAATTCCAAGTTAATCCTTGTGGCAATGGATTTTACGAACTTCAAGATGTTGAAAAAGAACCATAATATCAATTAATCCACTATTTTACCTATTATATCATTAAATAATGCCATTATATGTGTATTAATCCACTATTATACCCTTTTTAGCACTTAAAGAGGAATAAAATTATAATTTTATTCTTTAAATAGGTATATTTAAGGCATAATATAGGATTTATGGCACATTTAAGCATATATATAGTCATTATTTAAGATTAATGATATATAAAGAACATAATATTGATATATATAATATATACATCATAGTAATATGGAGAAGGTACTGCTACTGAAACAATTAAATCTTCCAGATGAAATAAATAATATTATATTAATTAAATACAAATACAATATGTTAGAACCAAAATACAAAATGAGATACACAGAACTAATAAACCATATGCAGTATTACATGTGGTTAAATAAAAAACTAAACAAGAAAGATCACGCAAACCAATCCCTATTAAAAACAATTAAGGAGTTCGATTACTATAAACCAAATCAATAACCTTGTTTCTTTATCCTCTCATCTTTCATAATCTCTTTGTGCATCTCTGGATGTTTAAGAAATAACTTAATAACCATCTCTTTCTTTTTATTCAACGCATCTGATTTATCAACTGGTTTTTTCTTTTCAACTTCTGGCATACTAACTTTCTTTGGTCGCTTCTTCTTATCATTCTTTGAACCCTTCCTTACTAACATCTTCTTATCATGGTCTATTGTGTAACCAGCACTTTCAACTTCTTTCATTAGTTCTGGAAGTTTCTTTCCCTTAACAACAATACCCATTAGATCATCATACTTTTTAATCAACCTTTTCAGTTCAGCGAGTGTAAGCATCCTTTGTATATATTATAGAAATAAAATATATGTAACTAATATAATTTAAAATGTTTATCCATAAATCACACTCCAAAAAAGATTTAGTTAATATCATTGAAACATTTAAAATTTGTATCAATGATCCGAAACAGTACAAAAAGAAAGAGTTGCTTAAAATACTAAATATGAAACTAGATGAACTAGAAGAGATTGAACCAGAACTAACATATTATATGTTTTATAATATAATAGAATTAAAAGATTACTTGGGTAAATGTAACCCAAAGAAATTACTATCTATAAAAGAAAAGAACCATGTGATATTATTATGCAAAGCATTACAACAATATATAAATAACAATTACATTCTTGAACAATCTACATTTACATCTACTGATGAAATATATAAGATCGCAAAAGAAATAGAACCATATGGTGATATTCCATCTGTTCGTAGAGCATGTAAAGGATTGAATAATCATCCTTGTAAAATATACAAGATAGATCCATATATATCCAAACAAACCCAAGCAGAACTTAATAGAAGGGCGGAATACAAAAAGAAATATCCCACAAAATTAATATATAAGAAGGGGAAATTTTTGGTTACTTTTGATTGAATACGCGTTTGGCATTTCAATATATATATTTTTCTGCCATTCAAGTATTTCTTAATTTTCAACCGTTAATCCATCACCTCTGATTTGAAGCGTTTTAATGTGAAAGCAGTAGTGCTTCCAAAGCGTTTGGACATCTGCTTGTTGTTTATCATATCGTAGTAGAAGGCGAGTATCTACACCACGCCCATCATAAACAGTATTAGCATCCATAGCAAGAACTCGTCCAATGCAGAAGTTCTTTCTGTAATCCTTGAAAGATAGAGGAACAATTCCTCCGCCCAATAAACTTTTCTCTAATTCCAAAATATGCTCACCATCTACACCGCCATCTTCGAAACTAGATTTTTCTGTTTTGACTGCCCTACTAGGAACTAACATCCCATTTAATTGGTAATTGTACGATGATAAGTTGTTGCCACATCCGTGTAACCCAGTGGCATCACTACTCCATCCAGTAACACTATCCGCAAAATATCTGTATGTTCCTTGTGAATTAATAGATGCTTGTGGAGTATAGATAGTGGCATCAGTAGGAACAGATATAATGGATCTTGCTTTGGCGTGATCAATACTTAAATTAATTGTTGCTTGGCGGTCATTTTTAAGAACACTTGTTTTCTGACACGCTACACTTGGAATATCGAAAGCAATAACACCACCTTGTTTCATTTTTGCCATCATACCACTTTCATATTCTGGTCCTACATCTACCCTATGTACAATCATCTTGACATCTGAAATAGTGTAAGAAGGACTATAAGTAAATCCAGATGATGCTGGTGGCGTTGCACTATCTTTACCATTTAAACTATCAAGTGATTTGGAATACACCCAACATTCTTGTGCAGCAAAAGTAAGATCATCCGCTGCTGCTTTGGGTTTTGTTTCTGTTACTAGTTGAATAATTGTATCACCCCCAGCATTAGTTGTAATGTTCTTAACTATCATAACATCATCCGTTTCAATATCCCTTACATCACCAAATGTAGCACCAGCAGTATTTATAATCTGGCGTATGCCCAGAATTTCTCCAACTTGGAATGGACAATGCTGTGCATCAATTGCCATATTAGTATTTTTATCAAGGAATAGTTCATCAGATTTTGCTGCGTCCGCTGCTGCCCAATCAGTTCCAACACCACCAGTGGCAGCAGATTTAAGACCAACACCAGTGACGCGAGGAACATTGAAAGCACTTCTAGAAATATTAGTTGTGTCAAGTGTTCGTACCACTTTTGCTGCCTTATTACAAGTTAGTTCCACATACAATCCATCAGTTAAAATTGCTGGAAATGCCTTACTATTATTTGCAAAACATCCCATATGTAAGGGCATCTCAATGTGTGCTTTCTGAACTCTGGTAGAAAATGCCGCACTATCACCAGCACCAAGTCCATTCTCCTTATTCTGATTATGGAAACGCTGTTGAAAATACGGATTTGTCATTACATCAGATTGATTAGATTTAATTTGTCCAGTAGTTGAACGACATTCTGGTGTCCATGTAGAAGCACCTTCGGTTAATGCCCTTTTGGATCTTAAACTATCATTACTTTCATATGAATACTTAACTGAAACCAGAGTATCATATTCATCCGTTTCCTCAATTATTTGCGACCTATTCCCAGCGTATATGCGACATTTAGAAAATAAATTTTGACCTCCGATGCCACCATCAAGCATAAGTGCAGTAGCACCAAAACCATTGCTTGTATCACCAGATAGTTCAACATCGAAAGATAATCTACTTTCTTTTCCAGAAAAGAACCGTACATTAGGAGGAATATAAATACCAATCGTTTGATTTTCTTGAAAGGATAATCCATTTTCCGCAGAAATTTCTACTTCGGTTTGGTCAAGATTGATCTTATCACCACTTCGCCAATAACTTGTCATTTTATATTACTAATAAACATAAAAATTATATAAAAGAAAACTTAAAAAAATGAATGATTAAAATTTATCTTCCATAATAATAAATGACTAACATGGAAGATTTTACAATAAGTGATTTTGCCCAAGCATTTGTATTAGGACTTGGGGCAATTTCTGCTTTATTATTAGTTGTATGGCAATCTAGATGTTTGTGCAGATGCCGTATTGGATTATCCGATCAATGTTACATATTTGATTGTACAAGAGAACCACCACCACCAGATGCCGAACCAGATGCCGAACCAGAAGCACACGAAGAGGAAATTATACCAGAGGTTGTCCCAGCACCATAGACCTATCTTTTATTATCTTATATCTATCTGGGTATTTTTCCTTAAATTTATCCATTTTACCAATTCTGTTATAGTAATTATATGAACTTCTTGCTTTTGCATATTCTTGATGTTCTTTATATTTCTCCTTTCTTTTATCGCTATTTAAGATATAATGTTCTTTTGCCCTTTCTCTATTTCTTTTAATGTAATCTTCATCTAGTTTATATTTATAATGGTAATTGTCATATTGTTGTTGTTTCGTTTTTTTGTATTTTTCAATGATCTGCTTGATTTCAAGTTCGTCCATTGTTTTATATATATATAATAGATATTATTTAAGTGTTAATATCCGCAATTTAAAAAAGGGGTAATTTTAAACAAATACCCATTTGGCAATAAATATATATAATTTGAAATGCCAAGTCCGTATTCTCTCCATAATCCAAATATTTCTAGATGAATATTGATTAATCCGATTTTGTGCGTTTCCCTATTTAAAGTTATTTATTATATATATATATAATAGAAAACAATGGCGGAGAATATGAAATCAATTAAATCGGAAGAATTAAATATCAATGAATATAATATGGGGATAGAACATAAATTAAAGACATTTAGGTTGCGAACAAAAGCACCTATGTATGCCAAAGATATGAAACCAGAACATTTTAGCAAATTACCACACTATGAATGGAGCAAATCCATTTGGGTTGATGATAATGATAATGAATGTAAATGGGATTTTAACAAAGTTGCAGAGGGATCAATCTTTAAGAAAAAGGTTGATTATTTCCCTTATATTGATCAATGGTTAAATCGCCACAATAAAGTATTACAGAAGATTAATTGTGGTGTTCCATGTGGAAAAATTAATGATATTGTAGTAGTTGATTTAGATTTTTATAAGGATGGTGATGAAGGTACTATTAATCAATTCAATGAAACATTTGGCACAGATTACAATGTATTCAATACTTATACAGTATCAACTGGTTCTGGTGGTCATCATCTATATTTCAAGTATGATCCAGAAATTAAACAAACAACCAATGCAGAAACCAGTGTAGATATTAGGAATGATGGTGGATATGTAGTATCTGCTGGAACACATTTCACAACCAGTTCTGGTAAAGAAAAGGTTTATACAGTTCAGAATGATACAACCATTAAGGTTATTCCAGATAATCTGAAAAAATGGTTAATGGATAATCTTTACAAAGGAACAAAAAAGAAAACCAAAGAAAAAAGAAATCCAGTTATTAAAGTAACCAATCCGATTACATTGGAAGTTGAGGAAAAAGAACAAGATGACATCGATTTAGGTGTTTATCTATATGATTTATCTGATGCAGAAATTGAGGATATATTCTGTAAGAAGATCCCAGACAATTATTTCAACAATTATTCAGATTGGTTAATCTTTACAACTGCTATGAAAACATTAGGTAAAGTTGATTTATGGGACGAATATAGTAAAAAAAGAGGTGGTGACAATTATGATTATGATAAAAATAATCAGACATATGATGATATTACACAACACAATCAACTGTTTTGTGTAGAACATCTAGCAAAAGTATCAACTGCTAGGGGTTCATCCGCAGTTCTATCTTATACTAAATATAAACCAACTGAATGCCATATGGAAAAAGCAACAATCAATATTAATAGAAATAAATTAGGTATTCGTGATGATGTGCAGATTGATTTTGTTGATGAATTCATCCAAGATACTAGATGTTTAGTGGTACGGTCTGATACTGGAACTGGAAAAACAACTGCTATGAAAAAGTACATTAACAATAAGAAATGCAAAGTTATTAGTATTGTTTCTAGGATTTCATTAGGTAAGGAACAAAACAAAGTATTCCAATCATCTGGTATGGATATTGATTACTGGGAAAATATCCAAGAGAAAATGGATCAACATAATCAGCAAGTTGCTGATTATTACGGTGAGTTTTCACAATGGAGTGAAAATGAAGGTGACAATATTGTAATTACCATTGATAGTTTAATGAAATTGGTTGATTTCCAAGATTTTCATGGATACACAATATATCTTGATGAATTCAATTCATTAGTAGAATATTTCATTACTTGTGGAAATATGATGAATAAGAGAATTGGCATCTATAAATTATTCAGAAAAATCTTACTACAATGTCATAAAATTGTATGCTCTGATGCTGACATTAGTGATAATAGTTTATTGTTATTGAAGAACTGGGGTATTGACTATAAATATATCAATAATGAATACAAACACAATAACAACATTAAAGCAACTGAATTATATAAATTTAACAATGATAAAAATGATAATGATATGAAAACATTAATTGGTAAGATGAGGAATACACCCAAATGGATGTGTTGTGCAGATAGTAAAACAATGGTTGAGATTATTGCCAAACTTAATGATGATACTATTAAATGTTACACATCTGAAAATGGACAAGAAGATATAGATTTAGATGCTCACGATAAGGTGATATTTTCACCAAAAATTGTATATGGACTGGATAGTGTTATGGAACGCCCAGTATTCTGTTACTATAAATGTCATACAATCACACCAGCAGCAATGGTACAACAGATTTGTAGGAACAGAAACATCACTGAATTATTCTACCATTTCTGTGATGATGCCAAAAAGAATAAATCATATAAATATCACAACATCGATGAATGTATATTGGATATTACTGGCAGAGATAAATATGGATGTAAGGCATTCAAGATCCTAGATGATGATGCAGCAGAGGAATATGTAAATCTACTTGCTGGTTTCCTTTACAATTATGATTGTTATGATACAAATAAATTTGCACATTTCATCAATATCATTCGGTCAAGGGGTTTCATCACAGATAGGAAGTTTGAGAAAACAGATGATGGTAATATTGCGAAAGAACTGATAGAATTGACAGAAGAAAAACAATCATATATGGAAGAATGTTCCAAAAGATACACAGATGCTTGGACAGAAAAACATATTAGCGATGAATGGGTTGAGGAACTTGAAAATGATATAGCAGATTTGGAACTTCAATTAGCATTACCATTTAATGAAGATGCTGAAAGTAGATATGAAGATTTACAATACACCATCAAGGATCTGAAAAACCATACAACAGAAACATACGATGAGCGTGATGCCAAAATGGCACAAGAGTGTGGAATTACAGAAAACCTTGTGAAAACAAATGAAATCTTTAAAATTCCATTCAGTAAAATTGGTGATTTTGGACCTCTATTTTATAATCCAAAAGCAATGGATGCCCATTTGGGTGCTTGTGCAATGTTCTTCCATACAACTGGTGATGTAATGGAAGAAATCATGAAACTTGATGATTTCAATGCTAATAAATCAACATCCGTAAAAGCACAAGTGTTACTATGTAGAAAGTACAAAACCCTTATTGGACTATGTGATAATTTCACAAATACACCACTTGATGAAGATGGATTTATTGATGAAACAATCATTAAACCACTAGACAAAAAACAACTAGAAATATTTGCCAAAGAATATAATACGGTATTCAGAAACAGAAGTAAGGAATTTGATGATTTAACTGATCAACATACTTGCTTATGTTTCTATGCTAAAATGATAAATCATATTTGTGGTGGTGGTGTTTCTAGTGTGAAAACAACCAAAAACAAGAAGCATCACATAAAATACCAATATGATAAGGAAAAGATAAAAACCACACTTGAACTTCTACAATGTAGGAAAAAGGTAAATGATTACTTGTATGAATTCAAGGTAAAGGATTTCCTAGAACCAACTGAAAAATACACACCAACAATGAAGGCATTTAAGAAACCATTGACATCTGTGCAGAAGCAACAGAATGTAGATAAAATGTATATTGATTGGATGAAACAATTTAAATCATCTGCCAAATTGCTACTTTAATGAGAATACGCGATTGGCATAAATATATATATATAATTACGCCAAATGCGTATTAATAACTTTTCTTATACTTTCCACTTTCAAGATTTTTCTTATTCAGTGCTGATGATCGGACTTTCCCATTAGCAATGATTTTGTCATTCCTTTTTTTTAGATCTGCTTTGCTCATCCTCTTTACAGATTGTACAGTTGCTTTTTTCATTTCGAATATTTGCGATTGTGAATATTTCGCATCTTTGTCACCATCTACATTTACCTTGAATTGTAATCTCACCTCATCTGGTATTTCTTCCAAATGTGCTTGTTGTAATGTTTTTCCACCCATAATTTTTATAATTATATAAGATATTTTTTTTTATTTGTAATAATTATAAAAAATGTCATTAGTAGTTTGTTCCAATATTCGCGAAGATATTAGTTATGATAGGGATAGTAATTATGAAGCAGCATATAATTTCCACAATGCTTTAAAACAAACAATGAAGATTGAACCAGATAGTGAGGTTGCAGTTCAATCTGTAAAATTAAACAAATCATCTACAATTACTTTAAACCAAAGTAGTTTATGGTACGAATATTTTGGTAAAGATCTTAATACTACACAAACTAAATCAGATGCTGGACCTTATCGTGAAATTCAATGTAATCCAATTCTAGATGCTGGTGCGAAACAGCAATCAGTAACCACAGAAGATTTTTCATCAATTATTGCATCATCCATGAATGTTGGTATGCCACATCCAGATATTTATGGTGAAATTAAATGTGCAGTAGTAAGAGATGGAAGCACGAATGCTTTTCTTGGATTTAAGGTTTCAACTGATTATAAAGCAGATGCTGGAACTAATCTAGCAACAACTGCTAATCTTAATGCAGTTGCTCAATGGGAAATATGCCATACAGCAGAAGTTGGCAATGAAGGTGTTGAAGTAACCACAGATGCTGCTGGACCTATTATTAGTAGAATTGCTGGGAAAGATGTTGATAGTAGAGAAGGATGTGTTATGAGCAAATGTAATTTCCCCCTATCTCATTTAAATGGTAAATGTGAATGGGATGTTTCTGGTATGAGATCTGGTGGTTCAACTGGTTATGGAGGACAAACTTGGCAAGTTGGATTAGCAAGAAGCATCTTGCGTGATGATACATTTACCAATCCACAAGCATCTATGGACTGCCCAGAATATTATGACTTGGGAGCAACAACTGGATTTAGCGCAGCGTTTGCATTGGAAGCAAACTTTTTCGATATTGTTGTTAGTTGTGAAGCAGCAGAAGGTTCGCCATCCAAAAGATTAAAAGTACATCAAGCAACATCTACTGGAACTGGTATTTGTTTAACAGAGGTATTATATTTTGGATATGCTGGTGCGAGACACGCTGATAGGATAAATTTATCTGCTACTGGTGGAACTGGTGTAAATCTTAAAACAATTGTATTTGAATTAAGTAATGAAATTATGAATATATCATTTACAAATGATGCTGGTACTTCTACGAGTATATGTTCATTCACAGCAGATACTGCTGCTGGTGCTAAAAAGGAAAACCTTATTTTACCTATGGGACAAACTAGATGGAATTTACATCCGAAAGCAACTTATGTTGGGAATACTGCTGGATCATCTATGCAACTAATCCATTTTGATGGACATGAAAGCACTTTCAGAAGTCCAACCATTAGGAAATCAGATAATAATTATTATTGTAGATTAGAAAGAAGGGGTGAAATTGAAGAATTAAGGGGATTGGATACTAGACCTTTTCAAGATATGTCAATCGGTCCTACGGATGCTCCAACATATATTCCAGAAGGAGCAGCAGCAGATGGTGGTGGAACTCTTCTATTAACGAATAGACAAACACAATTTATATTATCACCAGCATTGAAATTATTTGTACATTCACAAAATGCCAACTTTGCTAATATTCTAGGTTTTGAAAGATCACCGTTATTAGCACCATCCACAAATGGTAAGGTTGATGCCACGAAGACATCCCTAGTAGTGTATCAATCTGATAGTGACCCAGATGTTGCTTCAACTGCATCATTATTTGTACGGTTGGATAATTTCACACAAACTTCATTTAATGCTGGTGTTGGGCGACCTAGTAAAATATTATATCATCTTCCTCGTTTCGATACATCCAATAGGGATCTGGGTGCTGGTTTATATTTTGAACCAACGGAAAGAACTTATGTAAAATTGGGGAATAGTGATACATTATATCAGAATTCTATTGATATTAGTATTGCCAATGATAATGAAGTATTGGCAACAGATTTAGTTGGGAAAACAATTGTAGTGTTACATTTCAGAAAGTCCGCGAATATTGTAACTATTGATAAATAAATCTATTTAGTTTAAATGTATATATCTTTTTAGTAATTTTTAGAAATATTTAATCATAGAATAAAATATATGATTAATGTAAATGGATAGTTTGCCAGATATTACTATGGAAATTGTTGAAGAACCACAACCAGAACCAGAACAAAGTAATATTATTGAAGAGAATAATGATGAAATCATGGAAGAATTGGAACGCCCTAAACCAAAACTTTCCCAAGCAGATATATTTGCTGCACCACCAGTGGTTAAAAAAGTGAAAGAACCAAAAAAGAAAAGGGTACTATCAGAAGAACATAAACAGAAATTAGCATTAGCAAGAGAAAAGGCATTAGCAACTCGAAGAGCAAATGCTGCTTTAAAGAAAGAACAGAAAGATCTAGAAAAGCAAATTAAGAATAACAAAATGAATACATTGAGAAAAGAAGCAAATGTTACAGAGGTTGTGCATAATAATCCTCAACCAGTAGAACCCAAACAAATCCCACAACCATTACCACAAGTTCAATATACAAAAGTAGATTTGGAAGAAATGGCATTAAAAGCAATACTAGGTCATGAGAAAATAAGAAAGGAAAGGAAAAAAGCAAAGAAACAAGAACTAGAAGCACAAAGACAACAAAATATATTAAGGCAACAATTACAACAAACAATGGCAGAACCAGCAAAACCCAAGTTTTATAGTAATGGTGGAAAATGGGATGATTTCTTCTAATACTCGTTTGGCGTAATTTATACTATATTTGTTGCCACTCGCGTATTCTTGATAAACTTGTATTTTTTGGCGATATTTTTAATCTTGATATTCTTTAATCTAATAAATCCTTTACGAACATTATACCTACTAATATAACTGAATACCCATTCCTATTTTCCAATGCTTCCAAATATGTATCATATCCATATCTGGTATTTCCTACAATTCTGATCCACATTATGTTATATATATATAATTAATATATATTCTCATTCCAACCAAATAATATCTCTTGGAAGGTTCATCTTGTAACAATAATAGAAACAATCGAAGTTGCATTTATTTTGTAATTCATTTCCATTCTTTACAAATTGTATTCTTTTTCTTGGTATTATGATCTGTAATTTACTATCGGAATTTTTGAAGTTCTCTCTAAAATATTGTGTGTAAATTTTACTTGATGGTAATATTAAAATAAATGGTTTATCTAATTTTTTCAATCTCGGCATTATTTCTTTACATATACTAAATGGTGGATTACTTACAATTATTTCACCTTCATTACTTTTAAAGAAATCATTATCATTATGGATCACATTAAATCCAAGTTCTTCTAAATATTCACCACTTTTTCCATCACCAAAAAATGCTTCCCATATTACTTTATCTTTTGGAATATATTGTTTTATATTTTCCCAAGCATATTTAGGTGTCATATAATCATCGTGTTTAATAAATGTTTTTGTATGAAAACTTGCCATTATATAATAATATATATAATAATATATATGTACAAACTTTTATCAATCCCAATCGGATTTATTGGGTTATATTATTTAGGTTATTATTCCAATAAAATTAAATATATTAAGTATAATATAAATGGAAGCAACCAAAGGACCGAAGGTAAAAAAGGTTATTGATTTGGAAGATGCTAGTAAATATAAACCAGTACATCCACATTTGCCACAACCGCCATTCTTATTATTAATGTGTGGTTCAGTTCGTAGCGGAAAGACAAATGCCCTTGTAGGACTATTAAGAGATGTAGAGATGTTTGGTGAAAATTATTGGGACATCACGAAAATTTACAGCAATAGTATCTACAATGATCCCAAAGGAAAATACCTTATGGATGTATTTGATGTAGAAGATGGATACAAAGATAGTTACATTGAGAAGTTTGTAGCATCACAAAAGAAATATGATAGGGAAGATATGCCCACTGCACTACTAGTATTCGATGATATTATTAATAAAGATTTCAAGAAAAATAATGCCATCAGTTTCCTTGCTAGTCGGTTCAGACACATAGAAACATCAATTATTATAGCAGTTCAGAGTTTCCGTGCTATTAGTCCAATCATAAGATCCAATGCTACAAATATTATGATAATGAAACAACAGAGTGCTGGGAAGAAAGGTGAATTGGCAAAAATTATTGAAGAATATTCGGACCTTGCTGGGTCAGAAGAACAGTTCATAAAATATTACAATTATGCAATTAATGAAAGTCCATATTCATTTTTATACATTGATGGGCAGCAAAATCCAGCAAACTTTTATCTACGATTTGAAACACTTATCGGAAAAGGTGATCAATCATTAATTCCAGATAAAGAAGTTGAAGATGTACCATTTGATGAAAATAATGATAAATAAATCCATGTAATTTAAATAATATCTATTAATATAAAATGGACTTCTATGGATTTTCTAGCGGTGTTGCAGAAGCAAATGCCTTACAGAGTAGTGGTGATTTAGCAAATAGTCAATATGATGCAATGAATACTGGTGCGAATATGGCATATATGGAGAAAAATATAAGGGAGTGGAATAAAAAAACCAAAGCAGATACAGATAGTGAGAAAACAGTAGAAGGTAATATATTAACAGAACAAGAAGAAGAAGGAGGTGGAACTGGTGTTGCTGTTCTTGGAGTGGCAGCAGTGGGTAAATCTACTATGGATACAGCAAATAAAGTTGGCAAAGCAATTAGAATAGCAGAAGCACAAATTGAAATAACCAAAGCAGCAATTAAAAATGGAACAGCAACCGCAGAAGATTTGAAAAGAGCAACTGGATTATTGGATGTTGCAAAAAGTGGTAAATTGGCAGAAGTTGCTAAATCGGTTGCAAAAATAGCATTGACAAAAGCAGTGAGTGGTGCTGCCAGTAAAAATTTAGATAAACTTGGAGCACTTGCCAGAGCAGCACAAAAGGGTTCATCCTTCTCACCAGCAGCAATACAATCAGTAACAACAAAAGGCGGTAGAGTTGCCAACCAAGTATTAACGAAACAAGCAGAAATAGCAGAACAAACAGCAGAAACATTAAAAGAAGGTGCTAGTGCATTGGGTGGAGGTGACATTGTTGCCAAATCACAAGCATTATCCGATCTTCCATTTTTTGCTCCATTAAAACCAGCATCACCACCATCAATAGAAACAGATACTTCTGGACCTCGTGGTCAAGTAACACAAGTAGCAGAAGAAGGTTCAGATGCTGTTGAAAGTGCGAGGACAGCAGTACAAGGAGGACAAGCAGTAGCAAAAGGATTAACAGAAGGAGTTGGTGATGAAGGTGATGCACTTATTGTAAATAAAGCATCAGATTTAATCCATTATAGATCATTATTTAAATCTGATGCTGAATTTAATGCTGCCAAAAATGCAATGGAAATTAATGAAACTGCACAGAAAGTAAAAATTGCTAATGAGAGGGATGAACCTTTGGATTTTGAGGATGACCCAATAGTAGCAGATGATGAAGAAGAAGATAAGGGTGGTGTGGAAACAAATATCCCAGAGGAAGAAGGGGGAGGTGCTGTTCAAGGTGTAGAAGGAAGACCAAGCACATTTAAACAAGTAAATGTAAAAGAAGAATTTTTCGGTGATGATTATGAGAATGTTGGCGAGGAGTTACAAGGATTTGAAAGCAACATGACAGATCCAGATGCAATACAAACATTTATATCAGATAAAGAAGGTGGATTAGTAGATAAAACAATAGAAGGTACTGCCACAAATTTATCAGCAATGAGGCGAGGAACACAAGTAGGAACTGAAAGCACTGGTGTTAGAGGACTTTTTGGAACAATGGTGAAAGGAATTGCTGGTGAAAAGGTGCTGGATGTTACTGCTGGATTAAAAGAAGGAGAGAATTGGTGGGATGATGACCCAGAACCAGAGGCGGATTTGGGGAAAGGTGGTTCGAAAGGTGCTGGTAATTTAGTTAGGGGAGCGATTGGATCACAAGATGATGTAATCTCTGGTGTAGCAGAAACAACAGAAAGTAAGGCATCCAAAGCAGCAAGGGCACTTGCTGGTTTATTTGGTAGAGCAGCACCAGAAGCAGTAGATGCCACTGGTAAAACTGCACAATCACTAGAAGTAGAAGATGATGATTTAGTATCTTTACCGACAAACACAACAGAAGAAACATCCGCAGTATCATCTACATTGAGTGAGGCAACATCACCAGAAAGTTTAACCAATTCCGATACTGGACAAGCAAATGAAGCAACCAACCCAACATCAGAAGAAGCATCTGAACAATCACAAGAACAATCATCAACTGGTGGAGAAGAACAAACATCTGAACAATCACAAGAACAATCATCAACTGGTGGAGAAGAACAAACATCTGAAAGTACTGTAAGAGAAGGAGGCGAAGAAGGAGAAGAAGGAGAAATTGGTGTTGCTGGTAGAGTTACTGAAACTGGGGAAGCATCCAAAGGAGCAATTGTTGCTGGTGAAGCAGCAAGTAAAGCAGCAATAAAACTTGGAGGAGGACTTGATACAAAGGCATTAGAGGTGGGAGCAGAAGCATTAAAAGGTTCAACTGGGGTTGCTGCTGCTGTTGGTAGAACTGCATTGAAAGGAGTTGGATTTATTGGACAAGGAATGAAAATTGCTGGACCAATAGGGAATGCTGCTTTTTTCCTTGACCAATCTGGAACTGAATTAGCAAGTGTATTTGGTAAAAAACATCAATTATCTGGTGATGGAACTGCTGGTAAAGTTGGTGGGGTTCTGGCAGAAGTTGGAGATACAGCAGCATTATATGGTTCATATTTAGCAATGACTGCAAATCCCATTGGTGATGCTGCTGCTTTGGGTATTGAATTAGGTGGAGGAGCATTGGCATTGGTTGGTGATCTATTTAGTGATTATGGATCACATGAAAAAGAAATAAAAGAAAAAGCAGATGCTGCTAAAAAAGTAGCAGCAGATAAAGTTGCCACACAAAAAGCAGATATAACTAGTAGTGCAGCGGTTCAATCAGAAACTGCTGCCACTGCTGCCAATTATGCTGGACAAGGAACAATCGCCCAAGCATCCAGATCAGCAATCCGAGCATTTTAAGAAAGTACGGATTTGGCATAAATATATATATATATAATTGCCAATCGCGTATTATACATTTTTTTGTAAGTTTTATCATTTAAAATAAAATCTTATATTATATATAAAGATGCCAGATTTAAGTGACAAAATTAAAGAAGCAAGACCCAATATAAAAGACAGCACAATTAAGATGTATGTATCTAACTTGAAGAAGTTACAGAAAATGTTTGATACAGATACATGGAAGTTTCTTGACGATATTGATAAAGTAAAAAAGGAATTATCACATTTACATTACACTAGTCAGAGAAATTATTTCAATAGTATTATCATTCTTTTGATGGCATTAAATTCAGATGGTAAATATGATAAGTTACTTGAAAAATATAATGAAATCCGTGATGAAGGAAATAAGAAATATCAAGACGATAATGCAACTGGTGTAATATCTGATAAACAGAAAGCAAACTTTGTAGAATTATCTGCTGTACAAAAGATGATAGATGAAATGGATAGTGAAATAAAAAGTAAAGGATTGAAAAAGAAAGATAGTTTATCACCAAAAGAAAAAACATTAATTCAAGTATTCATATTGTTTAGTATTTATACTAGATTGCCTATGAGAAATGATGTAAGTGGTATGACGATTACAACCAAACGATTATATAATAAACTAAAAGAAGATGATAAGAAAGAAAATAATTATCTAGTTGTTGAAAAAAACAAAATGATGTTCGTAATCAACGCATTTAAAACAAGTGCCAAGTATAAGGAACTTGATATAAATATTCCCAAAGATTTGGAGAAACTATTAAGGTTCTATATTAAAGTAAATAAACTATCCAATGGTGATGTATTATTTACATCAACTACTGGAAAACCATTATCTCGCAATGCATTAAGTCAATTGTTTATTAAGACATCGAAGAAATATATGGATGGTAAATCAATCAGTACAACAATGTTACGCAAGATCGTATTATCAGATAAATTTGCTGATGTTAAAAAAGAACAAGAAGAGATGGCAGAAGTTACTGGACATTCAGTAGCAACAATGAATAAAGTTTATGTAAAACAGAAAGATTAAAAATATATAATATATATATAATGAGTGAGAAAATTAGTAGATGTATTAAAAAAAGAGATAAAGCAAATGATGTATTTATTACACCATTGTCATTAGCGAAAAAACATATTGATTTAATTGAATATGAAGATAATGATATATGGTATGACCCTTTTAAAAATAGTGGTAATTATTATAACCAATATCCTAATGATAATAAAGTATGGTCAGAAATTTTAGAAGGTGAAGATTTTTTTGATTTTGATATGGGCGTAGATATTATATGTTCCAATCCTCCCTATTCTATGATAGATAAAGTTATAAAAAAAAGCATAGAATTAGAACCACATACAATATCATATTTAATTGGGCAAAATAATTTAACAGCAAAAAGAATAGAAACATTAAACAAATCTGGATATGGTTTATATAAATGTGTAATGTTGAAAGTTTGGGATTGGTATGGTTTAAGTTATATTGTATATTTTAAAAAAGATAAAACTAATTGTATTGATATTGATAGACATATTTATTATACTGAAAAATCTACCCCTTCCAAAGATGATGAACCGCCCAGTAATTAGCAGTATTTTTATCCTTCCATGTTAATTTCCCTTCTTTATTTTTTATTCCTTTTGCTCTTTTAAGATATGCAGTTCTCCTTTTCTCATCTTTATGTTGGGTAAAATCTTCATATCTTTTATCACCAAACCCTATTTTTTTGTAACCTTTTTTTGTATCTGCTTTTACATATACAAAGAACTTCTTGAAACCTTTACCCTTATTCTTCCAAACTTTATATAAGATAGGTTTTCCATCTTTATCCAACGGCATTTATAATACTAATGTAGATAATTTATTTATGTATTGATTTTCAATATGTGCAACATCAACAAATTCATCTCTACCTCTACGATTAGTGCCACCAGTTCCTTTAATGTAATCATCTGATAATTCCCAGTAATACCAATCGTCTTGATATTCCCAAATATAAAATACCCTTCTTCCATGTTCCTTATACTTAATACCTTTATCTATTTTGCTGATATTCAACATTGCTGTTGGATGTTTGCCAAATGTAATTCTTCGCCGTTTGTATTCAACAGCATATAATTCATTCTTGAAATCAATAGGATGATATTTATTTTTATCATTGTTATTGATTAATTTACCAAAGATTGTTTCCAAAGAAGGTTGTGCTTTTTGTTCCATTGTTAATCCAAATGCCAAATCATTTTGTTTAACAATATTCATTATATATATACATATATTTTATTTTCTACAAAATTACGCATTTTTGGAATTTTTTTATGGAAATTAAATATAATTAGTAGTATTATAAAAGATGAGTTCCGATAATCGCCCAGCGTTACTTAATATTCGTTCTATGCCAGTATCTACGGCACTTCAATTCACCACTGATGTACTAGATCCAGTGGTCAATAATGAAACCTTTACTAGATTTGAATTACAACCCAAAGGGTTTCTTCATCCAAATACACAGTTAGTTGTTCAAGTTCAGAAATCTGGCAGTGCTGGTGTTGCCGATGAAGCATTCCCATTTACAAATGTGGGTCTATATTCTCTGATCCGTCGTGCAGTTCTTAAAACGGCGGACGGCACAACCATTTGTGAAACGGACGATCTGAATGATCTGATGGCGTGTAAGTCCCAGTTTGTTTCGAATGCTGCTAATAAAGAAAGAGAGCAATATAAAACTGGTCGCCAAGTATGCTATGGTCAAGTATTTAGTGATGGATTAGGGCAAGTTGCTGGTGGATATGGATTAGATAATCACCTAGATTATGATATTCGTTCTGCTACTTCTGGTGCTGCTGGTGCGAAACCCAGTGGTTTCAAGCGTGAAGGATTATCTGTTGAAAATCATTTAATTAATACATTTGAAAGTACATTTGCTTTATCTCTGCACGATTTGTTCCCATATCTTAAATCTGGGAATCAGTTGCCTTTAATGATGATGCCTCGTGTTCAACTTGAACTGTATTGGGAAAATCTTGAAGGTGGTTCTCGCCTTTGTTCTGCAACACCATATGATGCTACGGATAGTGACACTACTTTTAAGATTAAATCCGCCAGTGTATTTGCAGATTATTTATTTTATAACGGAGAATTTATGGCGGAATATCAGCAGAAGAACAACGATTTACAATTTAGTTACATTGATTATCGCCTTGCTAAAAATAGTGTTGCCAAAGCAACTAGTGCTGCTGGACTTATTAGGAACATTGGCGGAAATGGTATGCAAGTCATGAAAGTATTTGGTGGATTTAATCCAGCAGAAGCAACAGTAGGTGCGGAGATTGGTAAATTACAAGGTAGGTTTTGTGCTGTGGGTGGTAAGGCAGATGGTGTGGATGGTGGCAGAGTTGATTTAAAATCCAATCTATTCTACAATAATGAATTTATATTCCCCCAAGATGTATCCAATCCAGCAACTCATTTCCATCATCTGATTTCAGCAGAAGGAGGACCAGCATATGTTTCTAGGGAACATTATAGTGGCGAAGGTAATACACTTGTTGCTCTTGCTACTCACAACTTTATGGGACAACAGCAGAGAAGTAATATGCAGTGTAAGAATTTCTGGCAAGGTTGGAAGATTATTAATCCTTCCAAAGTAGATAGTAAAGGTATGACAGTACATACTACACTAGATAGTGATATTGATAGTGTCCAGCGTGTATGGGTTGAAATCCTACGGTTTGCTAGATTACAGAATGGACA
>Ga0181394_1000243_pt1 | contig 24199 bp, 43 predicted proteins | sample 17SPOviralmetaG_FD_130123 | JGI IMG/M metagenome (GOLD analysis project Ga0181394, IMG submission 130123) | Marine viral communities from the oligotrophic San Pedro Time Series (SPOT) site, San Pedro Channel, CA, USA - 17 SPOT_SRF_2010-11-23 | ecosystem: Environmental > Aquatic > Marine > Strait...
ATGTTTCTACCAGTGGTGTTTATGAAGATCCAAACCTCATATCTGCTCTCAATATAACATACGAATATGATAGGTGTAATCAGTTGAACTCTGATAACCGATGTAGCATATATGAGAAACGTCCTAATACTTGTAGGTCGTTCGAGTGTTTATATGTAGAGTCAGATCTCCCAGAGAAGTACCTACCAGAAAATGTAGGGTTTGTAACCAATGTAAGAAGAAACAACTCACTTGGAATAAACTTGCAGATTACTATAAATAGATCTAAATCCAGAAACATTAATGTGGACTCATGGATTGATGAGAACATAAAAAATATAATCTTCATGAAGGATACTGCTGAAGAAATGTGGGATATGCCTATTGACAAGATAGCAGTGTCATGTTATAATGGTGACAAGGTATTTAAATTATGATAGTTCCAACTGAATCAAAATGTGGTGATTGTACTGTATGTTGTCAAATTATGGGATTTACTGGTAATGCTAAAGGTGCTGATAGGTATAATGAGGCAGAGAAATATGGTGTAGTGTTTCCTCTATGGACAACCTGTAATAAGTTATGCGATACTGGGTGTAGTATACAAGAAGACAAACCAAGAATATGTAGTGAGTTTTATTGTTCTTATGTTAAGTATGATCTTGAGAAAGACTTTTTCCCTAAAGAGTTTGGTTTTGTGGCACATATACAACCTTATGATCGTGCAATAGGTATCATTTCCATGGATAAAACATTACCACCAGAGATACAATATAATAATAATAAAGAAAAGTTGGATATGCTTATAGATGATATAAGGGTAAATGAAGGCAAAATGATGGTAGTCTGGTTACATACCGCACAAGGTTCAATGAGACTCCCGTACCCGTAGAGGACAATATGAAATACTGGACATACGCACCAAAAGATGTAGAGATCTTTAACGAGAAGTTGAGGATTAAAATAGATGAGTTCCCAACAGGGAAGCAGTCTCAGAAACAAGCATCGTCTCACTATGATGGGTACAATCACCCCAAGTCATTGAATATAAACTATCCTGCGTTTCAAGATTTCCGTGGATATGCTTCGTGGCATAATCCAGATGCTAAAACAGGTTATGTTGATTACCCACTCCCACCTATAGATCGAGATCCACATCAACAATACAAGACTATCTTATGGGAAGGTATTGCACCATTACTGCATAAATTCTCAAGAGATGTAGCAGTAAGACCAGAGACAGGATTGAACTATCAGATATTTGTTGATATAATGTGGTTTCACCAAATGTATATGGGTGACTATGATAACTGGCATAATCATTTTGGATGTCAGTGGATAGGTATATATTATGTTGACTTACCCGAAGGTGAAGAAACCGAACTTATGGATTTCGATGGTAAAGTAGAACAAGCAAAGGTCAAAGAAGGTGAACTACTTATATTCCCATCTGGATATGCACATAGGTCACCACCGAAGATCCATGATGATACTAAGACAATTATTGCTTTTAACTTTAGTGTGGCAACCAAGTATTCACAAGAGATGTTAACCAAACTAAAAGAGACACACCCTCAAAATTATTTTGAAGATGTAACGATGGCAAACAAATTTAAGGTATAAATAGAACTATGGGTATATTAAAATCAGCAGCGGACTTAGTCTACACAATACGATTTCTCAAACTATTAGTAACACCGTTTGAGAAAACTGATGCGTTTAAATCGGGTATCGTAGACAAGGACGGACAAAAGAACAAAGACTTTAATATGGATAAGGTTGTCGATAGGGAAAACTATCGTTCACACTATACACCATTTCATAGACTTGTGTTCAACCTAAAAAGGTTAATGGCAAAGGTTCCTGGCGGTCAGTCGGTAGTCGCACGTTATGGAGCGGCACTGGCATTGATTAAGGAGCATGGAGAACTAAGTGACTCACGTGTAGATCAGATACACGAAGAAACAGGCATTGATATTCTTGACTGTCTTGCAGAAGAATCACAGTGGTTCATGCAAGAAGATGACGAACTTTGCGAAGGAATGTATCGCATACAATATGACACCATGACTTCATCTTGTGAAGATGCAGTTAAAAAGGGTGATCAGATTCGAGTAAGCAATGGTAGTCCTGTTCATGAGGTATTGGGTTTAAAGATATATGAAGGTACCCACATAAAGACTTCACATAGGGTGTTGTTCTCAACAGCAGAGATTACTAAATGAGTAAATTAATAACCACACAAATGAAGTTCGAAGAAGTCATGATTGATGTCAAAGGGCACTTCAGAGGACAAGAAGAACCAGAAGGTCATCCACTACTAAGTAGTGCTTATGATAAGATTGTTCAAACAACTGCCAAAAGATGCAAACCATTAAAGATGATGGAAATTGGAATGAATGCAGGACATTCTGTAGTCGCATATTTACATAACTGTCCAGACCTTGTAGTACACGCAGTTGATATATGCGAACACCCATATGTAAAAGATTGTGCAGAAGCAATCGAAGCAGAGTATGGTGACAGATTTCAGTTTGGTCAGTGTGACTCACAAATTATCAATAAGGATGGTCTGATCGGATATGATCTTGTACGCATCGATGGTGGTCATCATTGGAAAAATGTTACCAGTGACTATGACAAGTGTAAGGTAAGTGGTGTTAAGTATGTTATTATCGATGATCTGGAAATGATTCAGATCCGTGATTTAGTTGATCACATCGTTAAAAGTCCTAACCACCCATACAAATTTCTTGGTCGATCCGTTTATCCTAATAGTGATGGTGGTAACACAACTCAAGTAGTTTTAGAGAGGTATGACGATGTTACGGTTTAAAGAATATAAAGGATGGAAAGGGGTTGGATTCGAACCTCATATGATGTATGATCCCAAGACGGGCAAAGGTTACAAAGCACTGAAACCCGCAGACCATGAACGCATGAAGAAGTTGGGATATACTCACGACAAACCAAAAGACGTAGACGAGGAAATGACATCTACTGGATCCGTAGTAGGAACAGGTGATGATAACCAAACAGTGGTCATGCGTAAGAAGTATGACAAGAAGAACAAACGTAAAGATCAAATAGACGTACTCAAACGTTTTATTGCGAAGCAAAAGTAATGCCATACTCGCAGAAAGTCATCGATAGATTTGAAGCAGTTGTTGCTAATCCTCAGAAGCATTCGGTAGGTAGATTAGACCGAAATGATCCCAAGGTTGCGACAGGACTTGCGGGTGCCCCTGCATGTGGTGATGTCATGCAACTACAACTATTATTAGACGATGATGATAAAATCATTGATGTTAAGTTCAAGACCTATGGATGTGGAAGTGCAATTGCATCTTCGTCATTGTTCGTAGATATGATGATGGGTAAGACTGTCGAAGAAGCAAAACTCATCAAAGACAAAGACATTGCGGAGGTATTAGATTTACCCCCAATCAAACTACATTGCAGTGTATTAGCAGAAGATGCTATCAGACAAGCAATGGTAGACTATGAGACAAAACAGGAAGACGGTTATACTCATCCTATCTTAGATGGGGATAAACGTGGAACTGACTGATACTGCCATAGTCCATGCCACCAAAAGAACAGGTGGTGAGAATCCTCAGTTCATTAGAGTTGGTGTTACTGGTGGTGGATGTGTTGGATACGAATACTATATAGAGTATGCAACAGAAATTGCCGACAGTGATAAGATTACTGACTATGGACAATTCAAAGTGGTCGTGGATATAGACTCGCAACCATTCTTAGAAGAAGCAACATTAGACTATACCAAAGAAGGAATCAACGAGTTCTTCAAGATAGTCAACCCCAAAGAGACAGCAACCTGTGGATGTGGAGTTTCTATAGGTTTTGCTTGACAAACGCATTTAAGTTTGTTATAATGTCTTAAACAAATCAAGGATTATATTATGAAAGAAGACTATTGTTGCACCTACATGGATCATGTGGTGTGTATATGGTACGGTGACCAAACACCCGAATGGGTTCAAAAACTCTCAAAAGAAACACCAAAAAATAAAATTATCTTCGTACCTTTAGATGGTTCCGATGATAAATACCTCTACCCCGATAGATTTATAATCCAGAACAGGGAAGCATCTCTAATAAACCATTTCTTATGGGAAGAGTTGTTGACCGATGAAGAGCAGGATGCTCGGTTGTGGACGATGGTTGGTGAATTCGTTGACAAGGGGAAACAATATATAATAGAAGATTACGAGTTCACGCAAGATGAACCATTTTACGACTACAGCAGTGGAAGGGATTGAATGAAAATAGATAAGAAAAAAGATAAGTTATTAGCAGATTATGCAGTTGGAATGTTGAAGGACTTTTATTTGAATGAGAATGAGAATAGTCCTCAAGAAGCATATGCAAGAGCAAGTACAGCATGGAGTACATACAAGGGTGAATTAGATGAAGATCTCGCAGAGAGACTGTATTCGTATGTAAGCAACAAGTGGTTCATGTTCGCATCACCCGTTTTATCAAACGCACCAAATGGAACTAAGAAAGGTAAGGGTTTACCTATCTCCTGTTTCCTAACCTACGTACCAGACACCTTAGAAGGTCTTATATCGCATAGTAGTGAGTTGAGATGGTTGTCTGTGTTTGGTGGTGGTGTTGGTGGTCACTGGAGTGACGTACGTACCGTATCAGACATTGCACCAGGCCCTATGCCATTCATTCACACAGTAGATGCTGATATGATTGCATACCGACAGGGTAAGACTCGTAAAGGATCCTATGCCGCTTATATGGATGTGAGTCATCCAGACATCATTGAATTTCTAAACATGCGTATACCTACAGGTGACGTACAACGTAAAGCACTTAACTTACATAATGCTATCAACATTACCGATGAGTTTATGAATGCTGTTATGGATAACAGTGATTTTGATTTGCGTGATCCCAAAGATCAAGCAGTGAAAGAAAGTGTCAATGCTCGTAAGTTGTGGGAACGTATTTTAGAAACAAGATTCCGTACAGGTGAACCATACCTAAACTTCATTGATACTGCAAATAAGTATTTACCAGAACCATTAAAAGATCTTGGACTAAAGATCAATGGTAGTAACTTATGCAATGAGATACACTTACCTACATCCGAAGACAGAACCGCAGTATGTTGTCTTTCATCTTTAAACTTGGAGTATTATGATGAGTGGAAAGAAACTACTATTGTTCGTGATCTTGTGCGTATGCTTGACAATGTGCTCGAATACTTTATCGAAAACGCACCCGACACAATCGAACGTGCTAAGTTCTCGGCATACCGAGAGAGGTCTATTGGACTTGGAGCAATGGGATTCCATTCCTTGTTACAACGTCATGGTGTCGCATGGGAATCCGAAGCGGCAAGAGAAATCAATAGTGTTGTGTTCTCCAGAATTAAATCCGAGGCAGTTGCAGAGACTGAGTTGTTGGCACAAGAGCGTGGGTCGTATCCAGACGGACAGATGTCTGGTCGAAGAAATTCCCACCTTCTTGCTATCGCCCCGAATGCTTCGTCTGGTGTAATACTATCAACGTCTCCGTCCATTGAACCATTAAAGGCAAATGCATATACACACCGTACACGTGCAGGATCCTTCTTAGTTAAGAACAAGTATCTGACAAGACTACTTGAATCAAAGGGTCAGAGTAATGAGTCCAACTGGTCATCAATTATTACAAATAAAGGTAGTGTTCAGCACCTTCCGTTCCTTACAGAAGGTGAAAAAAGTATATATAAAACAGCACAGGAATTAGATCAGAACTGGGTGGTACAACACGCAGGAGATCGACAACCTTTTATCTGTCAAGGACAGAGTGTAAATATATTTTTCCCCGCAGGTGCAGACAAGTCTTATGTAAATAAGGTGCATCTCAAAGCATGGAAGGATGGACTCAAAGGATTGTATTATCTACGCACCGAAGCAAAGTCTCGTGCGGAAAATGTCTCAGAAAAAGTAGAACGTGTCGCACTCCAAGAGGATACACGAAACATTGTGTACTCCAAAAAGAATTGCCCGTTCTGTTCCATGGCAATGGAAGAACTGAAGTTGAGAGGAATACCATATGATAAGATAGACCTTGCAGACATTGGTAAAACTGCGGCGGAAGTGACAGGAAGGAAAGTAAAAACAGTCCCTCAAATATACATTGGTGGTAAGTATATTGGTGGATACGAAGACTTAATGGAGCATCTCGAAACACCATTCGAAGATGACTCAGAAGAATGCAGAGCGTGCGAAGGATGATTGATGCGAAAGTTGGTGTTGTTTGGGGACAGTTGGACTAATGGGTTTACAAAAGAAGACGGGGTGGAGAAACATATTGAGGATAATTTAGGCAAACAGATATCAGAACGTTTGGGTGTTGATGTAGATACAAGAGGAGAAGCAGGTGCCTCTAATCAAAAAATTGCTAATAATATAATTAGATATATACAGAAACATGACTGTACCAACGTAGCAATGTTAATTGTTTGGTCTGAAAAGTGGCGTATGCCTATGGTACGTAGAGAAAATCAGACTGGTGATCCTGTATGCCATTATGACGATCCGCACTTCATAACACATATGACGACAAAAAAATGGAAGACTATTGAACCTGTGTGGAGAGATCTTAATGATCATGGTTTTAACCGAATGTTAATGGAGCAATGTGTACATGCTGTTAGGGGGGCGTTAAAGGAAAACGATATCCCCTATTTGTTTACAAACTCAATTGATAATTTTTGGATGAACGGTGAGATGAATTTATTCCATGGAAAATCTAAGAGTGATTTTATAGGTGGAGATCAACTACATCATACTCTTCTTGATATAATTCTCGGTTTCTATAAAAACCCGAAGTATAAAAACGAAGACATTAACCTTCGACAGAAAAGAGAACTGACACATATTTTCAGAATCAAACATGATAATATTCGTACAGCACTCACCAAATGTGAACATCCCACAAAAGAGGGTGTTGGAAGGATCTTAGATAAGATCTTACCAGAAATAGAACAAATATTAAAAAGGAAAAAAGATGGCACTATTAGATTTTAGTAAAACATATAAACCTTTCCTCTACCCTTGGGCAGTGGAATTGGTAAAGAAGCATGAAGAGATCCACTGGGTAGAAGACGAGGCAGAACTCTCGGAAGATATCCAAGACTGGAGAACTAAATTATCAGAAGAAGAAAAAGAATTTGTTACTCAAGTACTGAGGTTGTTCACGCAGTCAGACGTACAGGTAGGGGAGAACTACCACGAGTTATTGATCCCGAAGTTTAAGAACAACGAGATCCGTAACATGCTATCATCATTTGCTAATCGTGAAGGAGTACACCAACGTGCATACGCACTATTGAATGATACTCTGGGATTACCAGATGAAGAGCACCATGCCTTTCTTGAATACAAAGAGATGGCAGACAAGATTGACTTTATGAAAGAGGGTGACATCAACTCTCACACTGGTCTTGCACTTGTACTGGCACAATCTGTATTCAACGAGGGTATGTCCCTGTTCGCATCATTCGTGATGCTATTGAACTTCCAACGTTTCGGTAAGATGAAAGGTATGGGAACAATCGTAGAATGGTCTATCCGTGATGAGACTATGCACGTACAAGGTAATGCGAAACTATTCCGTGAGTTCTGTGAAGAACATCCACGTATCGTAAACGATGAGTTGAAGTCTAAGATCTATGAGATGGCAAAGAATGCTGTTAAGTTAGAAGACCGATTCATCAAACTTGCATATAAGTCTGGTACTATCGAAGGTCTAACCGAAGAAGATGTTAAGCAATACATCCGACACATTGCAGACCGTAGACTATTACAACTGGGTATGAAACCTAAGTTTGGTGTTAAGGACAATCCACTACCGTGGTTGGACTGGGTACTGAATGGTGCGTCACATGATAACTTCTTTGAGAAACGTGTGACTGAGTATTCCGTGAATGGAATGGAAGGTGATTGGGGGTGGACAGAAGTCGGCCCAGAACCAGAGGTATGTGGTCTTGATGGACAAGGATGTGCGGCGTGAGTGGCAAATATGAGATAGAATGTGGTATATGTGATATAACAACTGTCGTAGAAGTATTGTATGACAATGATCATCCACAACACTGTCCTATGTGCGGAGAAGATGCAGAACCAGAGTTTATTGAAGGAGTTGAGTAATACCTATATACAGGTATGACTTGGCATAAAAACAACTTAATATTCGAACCAACAGAAGACGAACTCGGCAAGTATGTCGGGTTCGTCTATCTTATTACAGAGCGTGATACTGGTAAGAAGTATATCGGTAAGAAATTCTTCTGGAGCAAACGCAGACTCCCACCATTGAAAGGTAAGTCAAGGAAACGCACAGTAGTTAAGGAAAGTGACTGGAAGGACTACTACGGATCCTCAGAGCATCTGAAGACACTTGTAGAGCAGAAAGGTGGAGATGCATACTACCGTGAGATCCTACACTTGTGTGAAACAAAAGGTGAATGTTCTTACCTTGAAGCAAAGGAACAATTCCTACGTGACGTTCTGTTACGTGAAGATTACTACAACGAATTCATAGGTTGTAAGATCCATTCAAAACATCTACCCAAGAAGAAATGGGAACGAGCAATATTTCCGTGAACCACGACTGTATAGTTGCATTCTCTGGTGGAGTAGAGTCCACTGCATTGTTATGTCATGTTGTAGAGCAGGGTATGAACCCATTAGTAATACATGTAGAAGTTGGAATGGGTTGGAGACAGCAATCCGAATGTGCTGATCTTATTGCGTCCAATCTTGATGTCGATCTGAGATACATAGAATATGTCAACGAACACCCCCTAACAGATAAACAAAAACTATTAGATCATTACTTTGATCTTGGCATCAATCCCCCATTCTTTTTTACATGGTGTAACATCATGCAAATTGTGAATATCAATAACCCCCACATTCATAAGATCTATTATGGATTCAACAACGGAATCGACAAACATACCGATTGGGTAGACGATCACTTCCGTAGTATCGAACGTGTATTGGGAGCACTCAATATCCCAACTAAGATGTCCGCACCACTTGGTCATATGACTAAGAAAGAGCAGTGGGACTCTATCCCCGAACACCTTCAGAAATATGTACATTCTTGTGTACATTCATCAAAACGAGCATGTGGCAAGTGTTCTAAGTGTACAGAATTTCTCCATATGAGTGAAAATAAGTAAAGAAAACGCTTGACATTGTTATCAAAACAAGTTATAATATACAAGTAATTGAGAGAGAAAGGAGAGATTATGACTTGGATGATGGATAAAGACTTTGTGACTGGAATGCTTTTAATGCTATTCCCTTTTGTTGTTGAACTACTTAAATAGGTTATATTATGGATTTAGAAAATCTAACGTATGTTTCTTTTAAAGATGGAGTAAGTTTCATTGCCCCATTAGGAACATTCTCTATTCTCCCAGACCACTTCTGGGATCTAACTAACTATCGACCAGTGAGGTTTCCAGAATGATTACTTATGTTACTGCCAACCATATGGAGTTGGAACTGTATTCAGATGATGAATTAGTAGTGAAAAGTGGAGATCCGTACTTTCTTGCCCATGTTGTGGACAAGGTAGGAGGAATGTCAAACACTGTGAGGAGATCTCCGTTCGAGGTTTGGACACAGGAGATGGATGCGTGTTTCATAAAATTATGCAAATTAGTTTGAGAAAACGCTTGACTTTGTTATCAAAACAAGTTATAATAGGTTTTTAATTAGGAGGAAATGATGGTGCAAGATTTGGTGTTCTACATTCAAGAGAGTGGAGAATTGAGAGAAGAGATTTTTGAGACGAAGGCAGAAGCAGAAGAGTTTGCGGTTGCCAACGAGTTAACAGACTACTTTGTAGTCGCATTTGATTGCCAGTAGGCAGGAGTTATATTATGGGAATTCATGTAAGTACATATAGACAGGCACCGTACGGTGATCCGTTCTTTGATAACATGGACTGCACCGCAGGTGGTGAGTCAAGTTATGCAAAAGGTTTCACTGTGGTAAACGCAGAAGGGCCGTTCGAACCGTGCGAGGAGTACCCCGCCGCAGAGTTAGTGATGGCAGAACCAATCGGTGGAAGGAAGATCCTCAGATTGATTCCAGTGTCTAAGAAAGACAAGTGGACTATGTTCGGTGGAAACTACGCAGGAACAAGTGACTCAAGGTTTTCAAGACTTTGTGACAAACTACTTGGTGGCACGTTCTACGGTGCTGTTGCCATTCACGATAGGGTGGAAGGATAATGGCAAAAGGATACAAAAAAGGAAGTCTTCTTATGGAGTACTTCCTTAACCCGCATTTCAAACCTACTGAGAAAGAGATGCAAGAACTAACTAAGATTTTTGGAGTAAGACCACATGAAATTAAATAATGTATTATTGGGTGTAATTGGGGTTTTAGTTGCCATTCTTGGATATCAAGCAATGGGAACAATTTTAGATATGCCAGACGTACTGGTATCGAACTCTACCAAGGAGTGTGTAGAGGTAATTAACTACGGTGACACTGACTGGTCATGTGACAACCTACCAAGCAGATACAACCACATATGGGTGAAGTAATGGAAAATAGATATGTAGCAACAGTATCGTACTATGTGTACGCAGACAGTCCAAGGGACGCAGAGAGAAAGGCAATAGCACTGTGCCACTCTCAGAGAGAGAAATATGACAACCAGTGTGCAATTGAGTCTATTGCAGAGCAACCATTCGGTACTCTGGGTAGTAGCAAGATCGAACTGGAGAACCCTTATTTCTAAAAAAAAACTTGCATTTATTTCAAGAAAACGCTTGACAAATGCATCTACCTATGAGATAATAGGTACGTTGATTGGGAATTAACCCGCAACAAATTGAGAGAGAATTAAATTATGGCATATGTATCACAAGAAGATAAGAAGAAATTAACCCCTGCAATCAAAGCAGTCCTCAAGAAGTACAACATGAAAGGTACTTTAGCAGTCAGACACCATTCAAGTTTGGTGTGTAACATCAAAGAGGGTGCTCTTGATATCATCGGTGCGAAGAATGAAAGCATGGTGAATAGCAGACACTACGACACACAATGCAATCCTTATGATTGTCAGTCACTTGCTAATAGATTGCAAGATCAGTACGTTGACGTTAACACCTACTGGATCGAAGACAACTACGGTTCTAACCCGACTGTTGTTAAGTTCCTTCAAGAACTCAAGTCTGCAATGGAAGGTGAAGACTTCTATTGTGAAGATGATCCAATGACTGATTACTTCCACAGAAGTCACTACGTTGACATCAACATTGGTTCTTACAGCAAACCTTACGTTTGTACTGGTGAGTCAAAAGACTTCAGTGCTGTGGTCGAGAATTACAAGCAGAAGGCAACTGAATTGTTTGCCGCTGCTTAAACTTTCGGGGGAGAAACCGAAAATTGGTGATGATTCCTAAGTGATATCCCCCAATATTTCCCCTCTTCGGAGGGGATTTTTTTACATTATTTTTGATATAAGTACTCGTATCAAGAACTTAATAACCCTATATAATAGAGTAGAAGGATTAATAAATTATGAACTATGAACCCAAGCAACCAGAGGTCTTCGAGATTTTAGAAGAGTTCGAAAAACAGAAGAACAAAGCAGGTAGGAAAGAGGTATTGCTTAAATACCAAAACGTACCCGCACTTAAAGACATCTTGAGAGGCACGTTCGATGACTCTCTTGAATTCCTTTTACCCACAGGAAAACCCCCGTACAAACCAAACATTCCAGAGTCCACCCCAAGTTCACTGCTGAAGAAGCATAAAGACTTCGGGTACTTTGTGAAAGGTGGTGCGGATATCCCACAGTATAAACGTGAGAACATATTCATTCGTATGTTGGAGAGTATTCATCCCCAAGATGCGGTCATTGTTTTGTCCATGGTGAATAAAGAACCACCAGTGAAATTCTTAACCAAAAAACTAACAGAGGAGATTTTCCCCACCCTAATAGTGAAGTAAAACTATATGATCCTTAACCCTTAAATAAACCCACTAACAAAGAGAGGTGTTGATGTCAGAAAAACAATTGGAACGGTTGAAGCAGGATAGCAAGGAATTAGATTTCTATATCCGGCGAATGCAAAAGAAAGGAAAAACAGACCTTGCTTATAAATTAGCAAAGAAGCAGGTCTACTTAAATCAAACCATTGTTGAACAACAAATGACTCAATAAGGAAGGTGACCATATCTCTTCATCCCTCTTCGGAGGGATGTCGTATGGAACGGAAAATAAATTATGCCTATATATGAATTTAAAGATAATGAGACCAATGAAGTGCACGATGTGATGCTTAAAATCTCAGAGTACGATCAGTACCTAAACGACAACCCGAATATGACACGGGTGTATACTACTGCACCTGCATTAACTTCGGGGCACAAGAGTGCACGACAACTTGCAGGATCCGATTGGAATGACCATCTGAAAAGGATCAAAGCAGCATCTGGTAAAAACAACACTATTAAGACTTAATCTATGCGTAAAGTAAACCCAGTAAAACCTCGCAAATTAGATGCGGGACATCTCGTGACCGTGGATCCTATGACTCAAGGTCAAGAAGTAGTATTTGAAGCATACAAATCTGGATCACACTTAGTGTTATCTGGATCCGCAGGTACAGGTAAAACATTCAGTGCACTCTATCTCGCACTCGAAGAAGTACTTGATAAAAGTAACAACATGGAATCAGTTGTTATTTGTAGGTCAATCGTACCTACAAGAGAGATAGGATTTCTGCCAGGCTCACTGGAAGAGAAGTTGGAAGCATACACTGCACCATACGTCTCTATATGTACAGAGTTGTTCGAAGATAAAGAAGCATACTCTAAACTAAGTGAGAACGGTCAGATACAATTTATATCTACAAGTCACATTCGTGGTACTACTATCAACGATGCTGTGGTTATTGTAGATGAGATGCAGAACTTGACATTCCATGAGTTGGATTCAATCATAACTCGTGTAGGTCATAACTGTAAAATAATATTCTGTGGAGATTATTATCAATCAGATTTTGTCAAAGAAGGAGACAAACGAGGTATCATGAAATTCATGGGTATTCTCGAACTGATGAAGAACTTCACCACAGTGGAATTCACTTGGGCAGATATTGTTCGATCCGACTTTGTTCGTGATTACATAATGACCAAAGACATGATAGGAGAAAAATATGCCAGTTAAATTTAAAGAGAGTCAGACAATTCGAGCAAAGGGTTCGAATAAGAAGACAGTACAGCACTTCTATATGAAGTCAACACCGACTGAAGAGTTGCAGAAAGCACTTGAAGGTGCACACTTAGCACCTAAGAAACGTCAAAAGATAAATAATGAATTAGTAAGGAGAAACATTATATGAATAAAGAAGCAGTATTTGAACAATTAAAAATTGACGAAGGAGTCAAGTATGAAGTGTACCACGATCACCTCGGTTTACCAACCTTTGGGGTTGGGCACTTGGTTATCTCTTCAGACCCAGAGTATGGGGAAGAAGTTGGATTCGAAGTTACGGAAGATAGAGTTTGGGAAGTGTTCGAAAAAGATCTCCAAACCTCAATCCTTGAATGTTGTGCTCTATACGAAACAGGGACATTTGAAGCATTTCCAGACGAAGTACAGCAGATCTTGGTTAACATGATGTTCAACATGGGACGTACTCGTTTGAGTAAGTTCAAGAAGATGAACAGTGCATTGATTGATGGTGATTGGAAAACCGCCGCAGTTGAAGGACGTGATTCACGTTGGCACAAACAAGTAACCAACCGTGCAGAACGATTAATGGTGAGGTTGGAAAATGTCTCGTAGTTTAAATGAAAGGATCATAGAGGCGACAAGGAAGTCTTTAGAAGGTAAGATCGAACTCCATAAAGTAAACTTAGAGATTATGCTATATAATCAAGTTGGTGTTGCAGAACACCCAGATATTATGGAGCACTTCGAACAGGAACTTGGTAAGATTGCTGAGTTTGAAGATAAACTGGAAACACTGAACAAACATTATAGTTAGATGAGGACAGGACTGTGTCTAAGTACGCACGTCATGACAATTCAAATAAGAAACGTAATCGACATAAATCGTATTATGAGATGAACAAGGGAACCCGAATCAAGAAAGTCGGGCGACCTACAAATGGAGAAGATAATGAAAAATGCGATATTTCAATACATGGTAATTACACCAGAAGTCGATGATCGTGGAGAAATTAAAGGGCATAATAGATCTGCATTATACAAGGATGTAGCACAGGTATCTAAAAACTCTTTCGAAAGATATGCCGACAAGATTGGTGCGGACTACTACTACTCGGACGAAACAAAGTTCATTGATACCACACACAGCACTGCACTCTTATTCGAATGTCTTAGGGTCATCTACGATCCTATGTTCGATCAATACGACAAAGTACTATTCGCAGACACTGATATAGGTGTCAACACCGAAGAGAATATATTCGATGAGTGTGAAGGTGCGGATGTATATGGGGTACTTGAAAGTGATATCATTTCTGGTAATGGTGGTGGATATGCCTCTTGGGACTTCAAGAAGAAAACCCTATTAAACTTTGTCTCGAAATTCAATATGCACAATATTCCTATTGTGCCGTCTTTGCCACCCCAGAACCCATCTAAGTTAACTATCATGAATACGGGTGTAGTCGTGTGGGAACGTGAAGCACGTCTATTTGCACGTAAGCACTTCATGGACTGGAAAGAATGGTTCTATGCAAAACCAGAATATCATATGTCTATTATGAATGATCAACCATATCTGTCTGGACAGTTCTTGTACCATGACATGGAGATAGGTCACTTAGACCAGAAGTGGAACGACTCACCACATTATGATGACGATGATACATTCTTTGAGAAGGCAAACTTCTGTCATTACACTGGTGGAGAGTGGAAACTCGATATGCTCAAGCATGAAAAAGAAGGTAGATTTCTTTAAATAAACGCTTGACACCATACTCATATAGTGCTATAATACGTATGTATTCGAAATGAGGTAACAATGAACGATTTAGATAAAGTAATTTTGACCGACTGTGACGGTGTTCTACTCAACTGGGAGTATGCCTTCCACGTCTGGATGGATACTCACGGTTTTAAGAGACAATTAGGTGCACAACTTCAGTATGATGTTGGTCACCAGTATGGTATTGAGAGAGCAGTTAGTAAGAACTGCGTAAGAACTTTCAACGAGAGTGCGGCGATAGGATTCCTTCCCCCTCTTAGAGATGCCATTAAGTATGTGAGAAAGTTACATGAAGAACACGGATATGTGTTCCACTGTATTACTTCTTTGAGTGAAGATCCCCATGCTTATAAACTAAGAATGATGAACCTTGAGAAGTTGTTCGGTGAGGGTGTGTTCGAGAAATTGATCTGCCTTGACTGTGGTGCTGATAAAGATGAAACACTTGCTAAGTACAAAGACACTGGAGCATACTGGATTGAAGATAAACCAGAGAATGCTGAAACAGGTGCCAAGTTCGGACTTGAACCATTGCTGATCAAACATGGTCACAACATGAGCAACGAAGAGTTCCCTAACTTCCCAACGTGGAAAGAACTCTACGAGCATATTGTAGGAATCTAAGATAAGAATCCCATATATACTTACATAACTATTATGTGAGGTATACTATGAGATATGTTGGAGTTAGTGAGAATTATCACGATGCCGCCTTATCTGTTATCGAAGATGGAGTGGTGACCTTTGCGTCCCACTCCGAACGATACTCTAAGAAGAAAAACGACAGAATAATTCATCCGTTCTTGTGGGAAGCAAGTTGCAAAGATCTACCATCTTTTGATAGGGATCATATGCATATGGCATTCTACGAGCATACGGATGATCCCAAATACGATTCAACCTTTAATCATCATAAGTCGCATTGTGCGACTGCATTCTACACACGTCCATGGGATGATCGTGACACAACTGTCATGGTCTCTATCGATGGTGTAGGTGAAAAACAATCTGCTGTTATTCTTGACAGCAACTTCAAAATCATCACAGAATATCTCGCACCAAGATCAGTTGGATTAGTCTACACAACATGCACAGTTCAGTTGGGTTTACGTCCACTTGAGGATGAATATGTTGTTATGGGATTAAGTTCATACGGCAATGTCGTACCCGATATAGTAGACTGGTTATGTAAATGGTGGCATGACGGAGGTAAAAACTCCGACATGAAGAACATGATGCAGTCGTGGGTAGAGCAATACGATGATGCAGATGTGGCATCATCTGTACAGAAGTTTGCAGAATATGGTATTATGCAGATTATGCACGAAGCACGTAAGCACGGATCCAAACTTGTATATGGTGGTGGGTGTGCTCAGAACGTGGTTATCAATACTCTTCTATGGGACGTATTCGATGACGTACATATCTCTATATCACCAACAGACGCAGGATCGTCTCTGGGGTGCGCTGGGTTCGCACAGGAACTCGCTACAGGCATTGATAAACTTATATGGACTCCTTATATGGGGTATGACATAGAGAAGAAAATTAATCCATCCGAAGTAGTAGATCACTTGTTATCAAAAAAAGTATGCGGTATTGCCAATGGTAAAGCAGAGTTCGGCCCTCGTGCACTGGGTAATAGATCTCTGATTGCAGATGTAAGGTATGATGTAAAGGACACAGTCAACGATATTAAACGTAGACAGAAGTACAGACCGTTTGCTCCCGCAATCCTCGAAGAGTTTGTTGACGAATACTTTGATGGTGTCACTAATGAATACATGCAGTTTACCTGTAAGGCAAAGCATGACTATTCATCTGTAACGCACGTAGACGGGACTGCACGTGTACAGGTGGTGAAGAAAGACTGTGAGTCAGTCTTCCGTAAAGTGATTGAGGAGTACTATGAGAAAACAGGTGTTCCGATGCTACTTAATACTTCACTAAATATTCGAGGTAGACCAATGGTTAATGATCATCATGATGCACATCTGTGGGAACAGAAATATGGGGTAAAGGTATTCTAATGTATAAGTGGGTAAAGAAATATAAGATCGAAGAAGATGTCTTTGAAGAAGAACGAGATAACATCTTGATGGCAATTGAGATGATTAAAGATGAATCAGACACACAATTTGCTAAGATGACTGCATCCGATTATAAAGTTGCAAGAAAAGAACAACGAGTGCCATACCATAAGAATCTAATGAGGATGATTGAACCCTGTATAAAAGATTATATGGAAGAATGGCATTGTGAAGTGTATGATATGCAGAATGTTTGGTTTGCCGAATATCGAGATGGTGCAGACTTTGATTACCATAGTCACGAGGGTTGCAATATGTCTGGTGTAGTACAACTTGTATTAGACCACAAAGAAAACGCAACATACTTGATGAATCATGGAGATTTAGCATTAGAAGAAGGTGACTGTTGCATTTTTCCTGCAATGTTACCACATAAGAGTCCCTACGTTTTTGATGGACACAAGATCGTAATAGGGTTTAATTTTAATATATCTGGAAGTAAAGCACATTCAGATGGTCTAAGAAATTAGGAGATAAACATGGCAGAAGAAAAAAAGAAACATATTACCGTTGATTCAGATGGTAGTTTAGCAGGGGCAGATGTCAACGGGGATGGTCACGTAAGTGAATCAGAACTGTCAATGCACCTTGAGTTCAAACGTAAAGAGTTGGAAGACGCAGATGCAATGCGTGATGCACAACGTAAGATGGCATGGTTCTCATTGTATGGTATGTTGTTATACCCCGCAATGGTAATACTATGTGTAGTGTTTGGTATTGATCAAGCATCGAAAACCCTTGGTGACATGGCACCGACATACTTTGTATCAGTCGCCGCAATCGTTGCCGCCTTCTATGCGAAAGATGCCATAACAAGCAAAAAATAATGAAACCAGAACTCATTACTTGGCGTGGTACGCCAGGGGTCGGTGATTTTATGTGGGCACTTAACTCTGCCCACAATTTCTGTTGGGCAGAAAAAACTACTGCCATCTTGGAAATGCACTGGGAACATGATGAGGATTATATACATCATCAAGATGAGGAAGAGACCATTATAGAACGAATGGCATTCATACATAATTTCTATCACAGGAAAGATGATGTGGAAGTGGTTCACGTCTTCAATGCCGACAGTAGGTACAAGCACTGGAAGTATGCAGACGATATCATTAGAGACGAAGACGGCAATCCAAGACAAGTAGCAAAGCATTCACGTGGAGAAAAGGCAAGGTTCTACTTCGATAGTGGTAAGTTTTCAGATGAGATAGGTGGAAATGTACCAGACAACGACTGGGTGTTCCGTGGTGACATTGTTCATCCTCGTTGTGAAAAGAAGATAGTTATCTGGAGACCAACCTTCAATGCAGAAATACCAAGAACTTGGAAAAGAGGGTTGACAAATGCTGAATGGGATGATATAATAAGTAAGTTACGTGGGCAGGGATTCAATGTAGTTGAACTCACCTATAGAACACCAGTATCAGAAGCATTCTATGAGATATCTACATGTAGATTAGTATTATGTTATGATGGTATGTGGCATTATATAGCAAGAAACTTTAGTATACCTATGATAGTTATAAGTAAAGATGGAGTAACTAAGTATCACACACCACACGCAGTAGCGGCATCTGGTCTAAAAGAAGATAACTATAACGTATGGTGGTACCTAAAAAGCATGGGAGAGTTTCTGGGTATACCACGAAAAAAAGCAGTAGATCATCAAGAAAGGAGTAAGAAATATTATGAAGTCGGAGATTAAAATTGACAGAGCAGTCATAGAGATACAGGGTGCCTGTAATTTTGACTGTACTATGTGTCCTCAAGATAAAAGGACTGGAGGAAGACATAAGGGTTTCCTTCGTAAGATGAATTTACTCGACTTCGAGGATAACGTTGCCGACTGTAAACAGCATGGAATGAATGTAGTGAATCTGGATGGATCTGGAGAAGCAACATTAAATAACAACCTACCAGAATACATTAAGATCGTTAAGAAGTATGATGCAATGGCAGTTATCTTCTCTAATGGTTTCCGTATGCATGGTCAATACATGAAAGATTGTGTTGATGCAGGATTAGACTTCTTTAGGTTCTCGTTCATCGGCCCTACACCAGAACTGTATGATAAGTGGATGAACAACAAACGTGGATCTTCTTATCACCTAATTAAGAAACACGTAAAAGAGATGATGGATTACGTTAAAGAAACAGGATCGAATTGTGTTGTAGAAACATACCACCTTATTACAGACAACGATAATCTTGAGCAAGAACTGGAGCAGTATAAAGCATTAGTAGAAGAACTTGGTTGTAAGACCGAAATCTGGAAGATGCATAACTGGTCTGGTGCGTATGACATTGGAGAGACAAATGCACGTAAGGGTGAGACCAAATCATGTGGTAGACCTTTCTCTCCAGACGTAGTAATACGTGCAGGTGGATTAGACGGCAAACGTGGTGCAGTCCACCCGTGTTGTCAAGTACTTGGTAGAGATGAAGAAGCAGTACTTGGTCACACATCCGAGAACACTATCGAAGAAATCATTAGGGGTGAGGAGTACTCTGCATTGAGACAATCACATAGGGATAAGACCTATACAGATTATTGCAGAGATTGCGATTTTTTACTTGACGCACCCGAAACTTTAGTGTATACTAATAATAATCGTGCAGAACAAAAAATGCTCGGCACGTCATTCTCATTGGAGGATTATAGAGATGTATAATAAATTGAAAGAGGTATGGTTGACATGGTTAAAGGAAGAGTACGAAGTTACCTTCTGGTTTCCATCTACGGATCAATTCAATCCATTACCCGTAAAGAAAACATATAAGGTAAAGAAGATCCACAAGAAAACACAAAAACATTTTGTTGCTACAGATCTTCTTGGAAGACAACTTGAAATCAAAACAACAGAACCATTCGACTTTAGGATAGTGAAGAAGTATTAATTATGAAAAGAATGATATACCAAGTGTGTTTGGGTGAGGCAAAAAATAGTAAATTGTATAAACACTGTATCGAGTCTGTGGCAGACTATTGTGAGAAGTATCACATCGAACATATCATACAAACCCAACCTATACTAAAGATCAGACCCGATGTATTCAGTAGCAATCGCAGTACTGATAGTTATGAGAAGCACGGTGGATATCTTCCTATCTACGAGAAAGAGAATGCGTTTGACTTACTTGATAATTATGATCAAGTGGCAATCATTGATAGTGACATCTACATAAGATTTGACGCACCTAATATCTTTGATGAGTTTGGTGATGATTGTGATATGGGTGTAGTGTTCGAACGTGAGATGCCTATCACCGAACCTTATCTGGCAAAGATCAAGAACTACTCACAGATGCAATATCATTCTCTACACAGTAATAAGGCAGACTTCAAACCTAACAGTCGTGGATTCGAGTTTGCTAACATGGGCATGATTGTGATGAACAGAACGTTCAAGACTTGGTTGGCAGATCATAGTGCCAAAGAGTTCTTGATGCGTCCACAGTTCAGAGACTTTATTGATGGTAAAGGTGCGTGGAAATGGTCTACTGATCAAACACTATTGAACTACTTCATCAAGAAGTATCCAGTTAATGTTAAACATATGAGTCATAAATGGAATGGATTATATGGTGCCAACACTAAGTTAGAAGAATGTCACTTCATTCACTTCTTCCTAAAAGACTTGTTACCAGAACGAGGAGAGAATGTCGAGGAGTTGATGAGTTCGATATGAGAGCATTAGTTATACAATTAAAGGGACAGTACTTTGATGAGTTGCAGAGAAGTATTGAGAAGCACAATTCAAGGGTTTACACTGAATCGTTTCGTGCAACATCACCAGATACTATCAAGGAAGATACTAAACAGTTCCCGTGGTTTAAGTGGGCATGGCCCATGCACTCACAGGAAGATGGTCTTGATATGAAAACAGGACTATACAAGTTTGCGTATAAAGCAAATGATCAGCAGAAGAAGATTGCATGTTCGGTAAGTCACATGAGAGCATGGCAAGAGTGTATTGACTATGGAAGACCTATGTACATATTTGAGTCAGATGCTATTCTAACCCGTGAACTACAACCCCATCATTTGACTGGTGCAGATGGTAAACCTAAAGCAGATATAATTGGATTGAATGATCCAAGAGGTGCAACTCGTAGAGCACTTACTTTCCATGGATATGTGAGTGCCAGACATTCCGAAACACAAGAAACGATTCATCCAGTCCCTAATCTATCGTCAGTAGGAGAACCACCAGTACCGCATGGATTGGCAGGTAACAGTGCCTACTATATAACTCCAGTAGGTGCAAAGAAACTATTAGATGGAGCAAAAGAGTACGGGATGTATCCAAACGATGCATTTATGTGCAAAGAACTATTTCCGTGGATCCGCACTGCGTATCCATATTTTACTAAAGTAAGTGGTGTGAAGAGTACCACTGTTAATTGAGAACATTATGAATTTATTACACAACAACATCCTTGTGACTGAGAACACAGAAAAAGAAAGTACCAGTGCGGGTGGTATTCTTTTAACCGAAAGTATTACCTCTGGACACAAACCTGCAACCGTATTGGCAGTGAGTCTTGCAGTTGCTAACGAATATAAAGACCAACTAAAAGCACGTGACACTGTATACTTGGATTGGTCTAAGTCAATGCCAGTAGAAGTTGACGGACTCAAGTGTGCAGTTATTGACATCGAGAATGTCAAGATGGTAGTCGCAAAGTGACACCAACCAATTTCGTAATTACTATAATGGACAATAAAGACTCTGTGGAAGCATCGCAGAGATGTATTGATAGTGCACGAAAAAGAAATATGTCAGTGACTCGGTTCCCTGCTATTACTCCAAGAACTGAAGGGTTCGAGGACATGGTAGAAAACACGGGTCTTAATATAGATGCATTTGCTACGGGTTACTCTCGACCAGAGAATGCTCTGGCATGTTTCCTATCACATATGTCATTATGGCAATATGCTGTAGAGAACAGATGCAATACGATGATACTTGAGCATGATGCTGTATTTACAGATACTGTAAGAAACATCCCGTTTGATAGGTGTGTGACTCTTGGCAAACCAAGTTACGGTACTTATAACACACCAGAAACTCTGGGTACTCAACTGTTAGTACATAAGAGATATTTTGGGGGTGCACATGCATACATTGTATCACCTCTTGGTGCAGAGATGTTAATCGATAAAGTTAAAACAAAAAGTGAACCAACAGATGTTTATTTGAATAGGGACAACTTCCCATTTCTTGAAGAGCACTATCCATGGCCTGTCGAAGTAGAAGATACGTTTTCTACTATTCAAGACGAAGCAGGACTATACGCAAAACATAATTATGACAAGGGAATAGAGATCATAGAGGCATAAGATGATATCGCTTATTACAGTATGTACAGACGCATATCCAATGTTATATGCTCGTAAATTGATTACACGATTCAAAGAACTATCAGAGTTTGAGGTGAATGCTTATTGTATTACCGATAGACCAGATGAGATCTCTGATATTGCCACACCTGTAGAACCACCATATGGTGCAGGTAAAGGTTGGTGGAACAAGATGAAAGTATATGACTCGTTTTATAAAGACGAGTACGCAGTTTATATGGACATTGATACTGTATTGATTAAGAACTTTGATGATGAGATAAAGGTGGCAATGGGGCAATTACCCCGAAGAAACTATAAAGTTGCATGTGTCTCAGATGCTATAGGTTGGAAAAACAATAAATATAGTAGTTCGATGATGGTATTGAAGAAGGGTAAGATGCAGGACGTGCATGACCTCTTCAATTTAGAATCATGGAGACTATTTGATTATGATGGTGGTGATCAAGTCTGGGTTGGTAGGTTACTTGAAGAATGGTACCCTGGCGGTATATCAGACATTTGGTATATGGATGAGAATAATCCCAGTCTGAAATTAAACTTAAAGTTCCATCTCGGTGAGAAAGTATTGGGAGCATGGAAGTTCCCGTTTTACTTACCATCTGACTGTAAAATAGTAGACTGTGGTGGTAAACCAAAACCACATGAGTTGGAACATTTAAAATATATAAAGGAGAATTGGCACGATGTTTAGTAAATTACTAATGGGTCTGATTCTTATAATGGGGATCACGGGATTCACATATAAGATGACAACAGACCGAACAATCGCAGAGTTGAATGCGACTATTGCAACCCAAGGTTCTTTACTTGTTGCTTTTGAAACAAGAGAAGCAGAACAAGCAAGGACTATTGAGGCAATGGAAAACAACTTAAAGAAGACTACCGAAGCACTTGGTACTCTTAACACGAGGAACGCAGAGATAGAGAATGAGAACAAAAGGTATCTCAGCATCTTTGCACGTCACGATCTGGCACGACTTGCAAGTGCAAAGCCTGGTCTAATAGAAACAAGAATTAACAAGGGGACTGCAAATGTATTTAAGAGCATCGAAGACGATACTGCTATCATTGACACTATTGACGATTAGTGGTTGCTCTACTTTGGGTATGAGTTTTGGTGAACCACCTGCTCCAATCCCTGTAGAGATTAAAACTGTTGAGGTTAAGATCCCCATCATTCACCCAGAACTACCAAGGCAAATAGATCTAAAGGTACCGCAGTGGTATGTTGTGTCAGAAAAGAATGTCGATACATTTCAGACAGACATTAGAAAACGTCACGCAGGTGACTTAGTGTTTGTTGCAATGTCAGTAGGAGACTATGAATTGATGTCCTACAACATGCAAGAGATCAAACGATATATAAATCAATTAAAGGAAGTCGTTGTATACTATCGTACAATGAACGAGGATGAAGTTCCAGAACCGATAGTAGAAGAAAAGGAAGGTAACTAATGTATGAATATAATTGTAAAGTCCGCAGAGTTGTTGACGGTGATACTGTGGATGTCGATATTGATTGTGGTTTCGGTATTGTCTATGCTAACCAGCGCATTCGCCTATACGGTATTGATACTCCCGAATCGAGGACGAGAGATCCTATTGAAAAGTTTTTCGGGAAAATGGCAGGGAAGTTCCTATCGGACAAACTCGGAGAAGAGTGCGTACTCAGAACTCACAAGGACAAGTCGGGAAAGTACGGACGGATCCTCGGACAATTCTTAGTATATGATG
>Ga0181394_1000248_pt1 | contig 24109 bp, 20 predicted proteins | sample 17SPOviralmetaG_FD_130123 | JGI IMG/M metagenome (GOLD analysis project Ga0181394, IMG submission 130123) | Marine viral communities from the oligotrophic San Pedro Time Series (SPOT) site, San Pedro Channel, CA, USA - 17 SPOT_SRF_2010-11-23 | ecosystem: Environmental > Aquatic > Marine > Strait...
CTGGGTCATTATCACTCATTTGTAATAATGCGTCAATATCTAGTTTTGTAAATACCTGTCTAATAGCTAATGCTATGAAATTGGTCAGTTTTTCACCCTTCTTTAAACTAATCGGAAAATAAGAATTGTAATTTGGATCATCTCCACCCGTTGGTGGAGGCATGGTTCTGAAGCTCCTAGCTACATTTGACATTATACCCCTAATAATTAGTTCTACAATTTTTCTATCTACCTCAGATTTACCTATATCTTGAGCTGTTAGAGGTAGACTATTTGGATTTACTCCTGTATCTCTTGTTTGTGGTGCTCTATCATCAACTGATAATTGAAAAGCATCAATCATACTAGTAAACTGTTGAACATCAGTATTTTGTAATTCTTCTATTTCTTCTACTGCTTGGTTCATTTGATCTTGTGTTGTTCTTAAACTTTGTCTCCTAGTTGTTGATGATTGCGTTTGTTGATCTTCTGTTCCAACTGATGCTTGTATTCCTTCTTCATTAGTATCTGCTTCAGCTTGTATTCCTTGTGCTGTAGTTCCAACTGATGCTTGTGATCCTTGGGCTGTACTGGTAGTTATTGGTGTTTGACTAGTTCCATTAACTTGACTAACAGTTTGAGTTATTTGAGTATTTCTAGTTCCAATACCACCACCTCCAGTTATTTTACTGGTACCGCCTTTTGTAGGAACAGATGAACCACCAGCCATCGCATTTGACATATTTTTAGTATTTTGTAATATCTCCATTAATTCTTGTTGATTAGGATCTGGCATTTGTTGATTTTCTAATTGACCAAATACATCTATTTGTGGTGGTGGAACAATAGCTTGTCTTTGTATTTTATACATGATTGTAGAATTTTTGGATAATTTAGCTAATTCACCATTTGGATTTCTAATTTCAGTATTGACCAAACTTAAATGTCTATCTTGATTTATCATTATTTGGAATGTAGAACCATAACCATAAAAGAAACCACTGTTTGAATAATTCCTCATACAATAAAATACTGCTGGTAGAGGAGTTGAACCAGATTGATAATTTCTTTCACCTACAATATCAGAATATATAATATAAAATGGTGATGTAGTTAATATTGGTGATGCGGTAGCTGTTAATGGTAATGATTGTGTTGATAATAATACTGATTGATTATTATACATACCTAAACCAAAATTAGGCACTCCTGAAGGTATAGCACTAGCTGCTGGTGTTGGCATTGGGTCAAAATATAATGATAAACTAGGATTTGTAACATTATTTACAGAATTATTTAAAATTAATGGTTTTACACCTTGACCAATTACTTTTGGATCTTCATTATTATATGTATTTGGGTCAAATCTATTAAATTGATAACCATATTTTGGAAATAAAGAATAATAATCAAAACCACATCTATCTAAAAGGCTACCCTCCCATTCGGTGGGAGAGGCTTGTATACATCTATTGGTAATGGCATCATGATTTTCTTGGGTTTTAGTAAGTGTTGAATTATCCCAATAATTAACTAAATTAATATTTGGTGGTGGGTTATAATCAGGTGGACATAACCATATTTTATAAACTCCAACTCCACTTATAGCATCTCTAACACCTTTATTTACTGATCCTCTACTAACTACACTATTAAATACGGCATCAACTGTTATAGAATTTACAATACCTACTTTATCACCTAATTGTGATGATACACCACCACCTAATGATTGAGCTGTATTTAAAGAACTTAATAATTGATCTGATTGAAGATTTACAAATTCATATCTATTTTTTGCTGAGTTAAATTCAAATGTTGGATTATTAGCACCACACCATATCATATTATTTCTGTTTGGTCTAAGACCTCTATTTAATACTTGTCCACTTACAGGGATCGGAAATTCACGGTTTGGATTTTTAAAATCAGCATTCATTGGGGCTATCATGTGATTATCTGCTGAACTAGGAGATACACCAATTGTAGAACCCCATGTCATACATCCTAATTGAACACTTAAAGGGTTTTCAGAAAATGCTTCATAATCTTCACCACATCGTATAGCAATGAAAATTTCTTTAGTTCCATCTTCATCAATATGTTCATAAGGATATAATCCTATATTTAATTCTTTTATTAATTCCATATCAGGATAAACATAATTTTGTTTTTTATAAGCTTCACCATCAATCAATTGACAATTAGCATCAATTGCTACTCCACCAGTAATTTTATTCATATCTTGAGATGTTACAAAATAATTAGGGTCAAATCTACTTTCAATATAAATGTGACCTAATGGTCTATAAGCTGAAAATTGTGTTAACCAATAAAAATTAGTATGATGAACACCAAAGCCTGGAGTTGAAAAAGATGGACAAATTAATTCTCTTACTGTTCCATCCATACCTGTACCATATGTTGGATCAGTTGCTTGACTTGTTGATGCTGGATACTCATCAGTCCATGGCATTGTCATTGGGCTGTATTGGTCAGTTGTAACTGCTGATCCTTGTAAAAATTGACATTTATTATCATTTGTAATACCAATATCAAAATCAAATACCCAATCTAAAGTTTTTTCTTGTTTAGCATAAGAATTACTACCATTTACTTTATTATTATATATTTCATATTTTCTAATTTCAGTTGCTAAATCTCTTAATTGTTGTTCTAATCCTGGTATTATTGGGTTACCATCACTATCTTTCTGAGGATAATTTAAATTAGTAAAGATTAATTGGCTTTTTTTCATTGTAGTTGTTTTAACTGTTGAAAAACCACCAGGTGATGTTAATGTAACATCTTTATAAAGTAATTTTTCATTTAAGATTACTGGTTTTCCGCAATTTCTTTTTCCAAATGCTGGAGCTGGTTTTCTTGATGCTACAGTATTTAAATAATTTAATGAAATTCTCTGCCAACGGTCACCTAATTGTGCTTTATAAAAATTTAGATAACCACTATTTCCATATATTGGATTTTCAATTGCTTCTGTATTTAAATTTGGATTTGGACATTTTTTAATGTAAGTTGATTTAATATAATCAGGTGTAGTATCATCTATAGTCATTCTAGAACTTTGATATAACATATTTACACCATCATCAAAATTAGCTGGTTGAATTTTTACAGTTCCACCAGATTTAACTGGTGTAATAGCATCATATAATGTTTTATAATTCTCATCTAATGCTGCTCCTAATGCTGGATCAACATAACCATTTGTTTGAATTGTAGGTAGAATTGAACTAGTTTTAGTATTTAAATGTGGGTATAATTCACTATTTGTTAAAAAATTATCTTGTTCTGCTACCTCAGTATCAAATAAATTTAATGTTTCATGTAATTTATCATTTATTGTTTGAGCTAGAGCATTAACATCTGTAAATAATTCTTCTGCTTCTAATAAAATAAAAGCACTTAATGGTTCTAATTTTGGTAGAAAGTCGCCTGAGTTAACTTCTCTCCTACCTTGACCACACCAATCATTTCTTGTTAAAATATATGGTTTACCATTATTATCATGTCTAGGTTGTCCACATCTAAAACCAGGATTAGATGATGGTTGACTAAAATCACCTTTAGCAACACTAATTAAATTTGGATCACTTCCACCAAAAAATACAGTTCCTCCTGCTCCTCCTTTAAAATATTTATATTGTGGACTATATGTTGCTGATGAATTTGTTATATTTTCCATATAATGACCTAGATTTCTATTTTTTGCTACATATGGTGGATAATTTAAAAATGCTCCAGAATTTATATTATCATAATTAACTAATCCAATTTCTGATGTTCCTTGTTTTTCATCTTCCCAATTTAAACCAAATAAAGATCCACTAGCTACTGTATCTAAAGCTGACATCGTAGTTCTACTAGCAAATGTTAATTCTACTCTTCCTGTACCAGCATATCCACCTGGTAGTGCTGCTGTTTGTTCAGTAATTTCTGTAATTCTAATACTATTAAGTTCTAAATTATTTCCAATATCTTCAACACCCCACATCATATTTGGATATATATTACATAATTCACCAAATCCCCATTTACCACCAAACCATGAAGCATAATCAGTAAATAAACCTGTTCCACCATCTCCTGATTTAGCTAATACTACACCAACAATTTCATCAACATTTGCTCCTACACTACTTACATAAGTTCCAGTAAAATCTTTTAAAGCAACAATTTGATGACATGTTCCTGCGTCAATTACTGGTCCAACATAAGCATTTGGTGGAGTTCCAATAACTCCAGCATTTAAAAATGATGCCGTGCCTGGTGTATATGTAAAACCTCTATTATTTATTCCATCTGCTAATGTTCCATATTGTGCTGGTTGACATTTATTTTCAGCAAAAGAACCTGCCCCTTCATTACAAAATGAACCTTCAGGATGTAATAATGGAAGTCCAACACTATATGTATTATTGTTATTTATATAATAAAAAACTTCTAGTAATACTTTATTGTCACAATATTTCTTTTGTTTACCATCCACTATCACTTTTTCACCAGTAAATTCAATAGTTTGAGATGATCCCGCATTCTGAGCATTTAAGGCTACCATTTCAACACTCACTGTGTCACCCCTTTTCAATTGAAAGGCTGTTTCTGTGCTCCATTTTGAGTTATAATCATTATTATCTTTATTATCAATAATACTATCTCCTCTACTTGCTTCAATTAAAAATGTTTGAGTATTTGGATAAGTCTTATTATCGTTCATTTATATATTATTAGATTATAAATTTATTTTTTAATTAAAATTTAGATTTAAATTTTAATTAAATTAAATATATTCTTAAAGTTTTTTAAATTAACTACCTGATACAAAAATAGTGCCATTTTTAATCATCATAACCCTCTCATTTTCACACCAAACTAAAATTCTATTTTGTGTATAATTCTGGTCAGTTCTCTGATAAGTAAGATCAATTGTTACTGGAGATTTACCAACTGACATACCAGCATATGCTACATTATCATAAGTTCTAGATAGATTAATACCCAAATAACCTAATGAACCACATAAAGCATCTTCAAAGTGTCCCATCATGTATTTATCAGTCGGAAATGCTGATTGGTTAGCATTCAAATTATAATTAGTCCCTGCTACTTGACCAACAAATGATGTTAAACCACAGTTAGATTTTGCTGGAGTTCCATAAACTTGACTTAATTCATTCCATAATTTAGCATCCATATCTAAAGCATTTACAAAGATATTACGGTTATTTATTTTACATTGTAATGTAGTTCTTCCTTGTGATGCTCTACTATTATAATCTCCTAGAATTGGATTACTCATTGATGCTATTGCTCCTGTAGCATCTCCATAATTGGCTTGTCTTGGTGTAGCAATTAGAATATTTCTCACTATCTGACTGTCTAGACCCAATCTTATAACTTTTGTTTGGTCTTGTGGTGTGGCTGGTGCTAGTGCTAAACCTGGTAGATATTCTTCAACATGGACATAATCAGTATATACTAATTCAATACCCCTATTAGCTATTTCTTGTTCAATTCTAGCCATTGGTGATGGTTTATTTGGTTTATCATCATAATATACTAAATCCAATAACATTTTACAACTATCTAATACAACATTACTACCTGCTGCCCATGTATCAGTTGCTCCTGCTGCTTGATTTACAACAGTTCTTACACCTAAAAGATCATCACTAAAATCTATTACTATTGTAATTCTTTCATTCAATAATCCTAGAGGTAGTTGTGTCTGAGATAAAAACGGAAAGACAGCTTTGAGTGGGACAGAAATTTCTGGAGTGTCTGCGGCTGTAATTTGTAGCCTAAATTCTGCTTTCTTATTGTATGCTGTAGCACTTAATGCTTCCAGTCCTACAATACCTGTACCATCATCTTCAGCGTCTAAAGAATACATACCTTTCTTTCCTGCGGCGGACTCGTCAACTTTTAAACCTGAAAAATGTAGAATTTCAGTTTGATATACCTGGTCTCTTATGTCTTGATCAACAAAAGTATTTTTAAGTTGTAAGAGGTGTGCCAATTGATCACAGTCAGCCAATAATACATTTCCGTAATACATTGAAATTCTACGGATGAAACTTAAACCGCCTGCCATCAATGGGGCGTCTTGATGATTATTTGGAACGGTGGCTTTGAAAGTAAAAAATACATCACTTTCTAATAATCCCTTTTGGGGTAGTAAAAATTTACATTGTGATTGACTAGATGCTGTTGGTTCTAAAACTTCTGTTTCTACTCTCTGGTCTTGAGCTTCCAGACTTGTCATACCTACTAATTTAGTTAAATCGGTCATTTATATATATATATATAAATTAAAATAAAAAAAATATTAAATCATTTTTAAAATTTAATATTTTTTATACACATTATTTAAGTTGATATTGATACAATCCCATTACTATCAAAATTAATCATTCCTCTATGTAAGAAGAAAGTATAAGCACTCATTGGTGAGTTACCATCTAATTTACTTTGAATTCTCATACTAAATGGTTGACCTCTGAAACTAGTTGTAGAACCATTACCTACGGCGTCATATCTACAACCTATACCATAACAATTCTGAAATCCATTAGTTCCTACACCAGTAGTAGAATTATGATGAACATCACCATTAGCAATACTTAGACCTTCAGAATTAGCACCAGGCATAGATGATGTAGCATGTCTTAAAGTTCTTAATGCTGTCTGATAATAAAATTGTCTTTGTGCTTCAAATGCTGATCCAGCATATTGATCATTTACTGTAGCATCTCTTTGAACTACATTTTGTTCATCAATTTTGAATTGAAGCGGAAATTTTACACCAGATTTTATAAAATCTACACCAGATATAGGAGCTTTATTTACTTGTGGATTACCTGCTGCTGAACTTTTATTTAGTAAAGGAGTTGTTTTATATCCATCATCATTGTATGATGAAATATGCTCAGTAGGCACAAAATTTGTAAATTGACTTACAACAGCACTTAATGCTGGATTAATTTGTTGGGTATTATCACCATTGTTAATTACACTGTAAAATGATTGAAAAGCTGTAAATGGTAGAGCTTTAATTGGTGGAAGTCTTCCACCTCTTGGAACACCAAATTCACCACTTAATGATACATTAGATAATACATAAAAACTATTTACAGTTGATGGTGAGGCTGTAGTATTTCCAAATAGACTTTGGATGGACGGGGAGAGCTGAATATTTATACGGAGACCTCCAGTTCCAGCATTATATGATAATGGTAGAGGTTCACCATTTAAAAATACTCCACACATCAGAGGCATAGATACCTCAATAAATGATCTTTGAGTTCCACCAGTTACATTACCTGCGGTATTACATAATCTACCCTGTACTTCTTTATTTGATGAAGCACCAAATTGTTGTCCTAAATAACTTGTATAATCCGCAAAACCTGCTCCAGATGGGATAAGTGAGCTAAGCATTTTCGGGTATGATCTACAATATTCAATGACATTATTTTGTAAATTACTGACTGTAATATTATCTATAACGGACGCTACACCTACTTTATTGTTAAGTAAAACCTCTTTAAGACCTCCACCGTCTTGGTCATTATTATTAGGTCTAGCACCATTTCCATCAGTAAGTTGTAATCTAAAATTAAGTCTTAATTTATCAGACATTAGGTATAAATCAGAAGCTGTTAGACTAAAGCTAATCAACGGATTACCTGATACATAGGAATATGTGCTTTCACCACTTGATTGATTTTGTGGTGAGATTTCAAATTTTTGAACACTTTCAATACTCTGTCGTGACATTTATTATATATATTATTAAATAAAAAAATAAATTAAAAATGATCCATTTTTAAATTATTTTGTATTACCATAAAATTTGATCAGCATAATACCCATTACTACCTTTTTTATGTCTATCTTTTTCATGTCTTTTCTTATATGCTTTCCTCCTCTTCTCTGCTAATTTTTTATCTTCTTTTAAATAATTAGGATAATCTTTATACGCAACAGCACCAATTGATGCTATCTTTTTTCCACCTTTAAATACATCAATTTTCTTTTTCTTATTACTACTAGGTTTAATAGTAACACCTAATTTTTTTGCTTTATTTTTAGAATAACTTGTAATTTTATAATTACTCATTTATATATATATTAGATAATTATTTTTTAAATTTACTAACTCTACCTTTAGTTTTCTTTTCTTTCTGAGCTTCTTTAAGTTCTTTTTTTGATAACTCTTTAAATGTAGCTGGAGTTTTCTTAGATATTCTTTTTGTGGGTCTGTACACATCAGATTTCTTCTGATAACCAGTTTTACCTTTCTGATTTTTCCATTCTTCTTTAAACCATCTACTTAAAGGGGCATTTGATTTCTTTTTTCCTTTATATGGTGATTTATTACCAAACTTTTCTTTGAATTGTTTTTTGTATTCTTTTACCAATAAACCGCTTCTATAAGCACTATGTTTAGGATATTTTTTTTAATAGATTTAGCTACTTTTTCATATAATTTCATATCTGTGGGTTGTGACATTTATATATAACATAAGAAAATATTTCGTAGGAATTGTAGGAATTATTAATTATAAAACATACAATCAATATGTTTTATAATTTATTATATTCTAATTATTATTTATTTTTTTTTCAATAATTCCTTCTTTTCCTTCGGAATTAAAATACAACTGCTATACTATTTTGGGATATTACTAAAGTTCTAATATGATATACCCATGTTTGTAGTAATTTTTCTAAAGCATTATTTCCTGTAGCTGTTGAATATTCTAGATCTAATCTAATTTCTTGATTATTAGCATCAAAAGATTTACCCCTTTTTGCTAATTCTCTTCCAATAGAATACATTTCTTTATTATTACATAAAAATCTAGGAGCAATCTGAAATCTTGCTAGTGATTTTTTAAGTTCATGTTGATGTATAGCATTCCATTCTAAATTTTTTGTAACACTTCCCACTCTGTCAGTTGAAACCCTTCTGTTCGGAGTAAGACGATTGGCTATATTATACTGATATGATGTCATACCATCACCAATTGAATTTAAATTATCATCTAAATATCCATTCTGTGTTTTACTTGGACAACTTAAAATAGACATAGCCCTAAATTCTGTAGTTCCAAATAATATATTAGGTCTGTTTACTCCAGCATTCAGATTGTTTCTATAGATATTATAACTTGTATAATCTAATTTTACATTTCCTGAATTTACTTTTTGAACCATAGCATTAATTACTTCTTGTTTTGCTTCTACAACACTACAAACCATTTCTACATTTCTAACTGAATATTCTGGTGCTTGATCTAAAGATGATGTAAATACAAATACCCTTTTACCTAAACCTGCTGCTTCTGCGGCATCAGGAGTAACAGAAGCAACATTAAATGAAATATTAGCTCCCGCATCAGTAATAGTTAGAATCTCACCCATATTAACTAATTTACCAGCATTATCTTGATAACCAATCATCATACCAGGTCTAAATCCACATGTATCACTATTACAATTTTGACCACCTGCTGTAGCTACTTTTTTACATTCAATAGCGGTTACTGGTGCTGCTCCTGCTATTACTACACCTAATTCAAAAAATCCAGCATTTGTATTATCTGAGGTTACTGGAGGATTTGGTATAACTGCTGTAGAACTTGGTGGATCTGATACAGCTGGTGCTGGTTCAGTTGTAAAACCACATGTTGTAACCATCCTTAAAGCTCTTACATTTGATTCTAATGTTATTCTTAATCTTATTCCTGCGGTCAGCAAAGCGGGGAATACACGCCCGTTAGCACCAAAAATACCACTCATGTGTAATGGCATACAACACTCAACTGGTCTGTATGTATTACCTGAAATTAAATCAGGTGTATAATATAGAGATGTTACAAATGGATCTTGAACTCTACTTTGTCCTTCCATTAGGGCTCTCATATTTCTGAGACCATTAGTTTGGTCATAATGAAATTTCTTAGCTGTCCATGAATTATATTCTTCTAATTGTTCTAGCAATTGTTGATTTTGACCATCATAAACTTGAATTTCAGAAATTAAACTATGTGCTCCTGCTGCTACATCAGGCTGGACACAATGGGTGGTATTCTTCATTTCTACTATCCATTTTAGATATGTTTCTGCTGGATTTAACATTGGTACGACTTCTGGAGGAATGAAGATTTCAATTACATCCTTAGCTTTGTATTCTGAATTTCTATCAGTTAAAATACTCTTAGCGATTGTTGGAGTGCTCATTTATATATTTATTAAATAGAAAATATTTTTTAATTTATTTTTTAAAATAAAAAATATTATATGGTTTGTATTATTAGTCTTTTATACTAATAATTATATCTGTACACTTGTTTGTTGAGGTGCTATAAATGATCCAGCAACATTTAATTTAGGTGCTTGAGGAACATTTAATTTTGCTTGTTCTGCTTGATCTACTTCATCACCACCCTTAATTTCTTCATAAAGACCATAACCCGCTGCTCCTAATGCTGCTGCTGCTGTAACTCCACCCATTACTTCCCCGATAAAAGGTATCCATGATGTAGCCCCAGTAGCTTCTGCTAATGCTGAAATTCCTGCTCCTACACCATCTTCAATACCACCAGTAACAGCACCCGTTACACCATCTAAAGCACTCCCACCACTTGAGGCTAGATCTTCTAGACCACCAGAAACAGCATTTGAAAGTCCTTCAGATATTCCATCTGCTGTAGCTTGTAAATCTTCTCCAACACCTGATATAGCATTATCTACGGCATTTCTTCCACTTGATAAAGCATCATTAACGGCATTTTCACCTTCTTGTGCTGTAGATTGTAAATTACTAACGGCATCTTCTGCTTGTTGTGAGGTTTGTTGTGCTAATTGTTCCGCATTATTAGATGCTTCTTGTTCTGCTTCTCCTACTCTTCCTGTTATATCAGAACCTCTAGATATATTTCTTGTAAATGGTGAGCTCTGAGTTAAAGTATTTTCATCAATTTCACCAAATGCGTTAGCCCCTGGTTCTGAAGCGGTCCCTTCTACTGGTCCTCCTCTTCCTGTCATTTCTACACCATCTCCTGTGTCAACTTGTTGATCTTCTGTTCCATCTGTTGGTCCGCCTCTAGATGTTGAATTTAAACTATCAGTATTATTACTATCTAATTGACTATTTCCTGATTGTTGACCTGCTGCTGTTTGATTTCCTGTTAACGCTCTATAAACGGCTTTTCCTCCTTTATAGATTGCTTTACCCGCATGTGGTATAGCTGCTCCTTCTAAACCTTGTTTAACTAATTCTTCTCCACTCGCTTTTACATCTTTAGCCCTTTGGATTAAAGCATTTTTACGGCTTACTGCTCTAGATTGAGCTTGAGCTACAATATTATCATGCTTGTTAATATTCGCTGAAATTTGACTTCTAAAACCTGTTAAATCATTTTGATAACTAAAAGGATTGTTCATTATATATATATATATTTATAAATAAAAAATATTTTTTTATTTTTAAATTTAATTAATTTATTTATTTTTAGGTTTTAAATAATTTTGTGGATATAATTTTTCCTTGAAATCTAAATATACCTCAGGTGGGCTACTATCTAATCTGAAATATAACCAACTATAAGGTTTCTCTTGTGCTCTTTTAAACATATCATCAAATACTTCAGATCCACCAAATGTATCTTGTATATCATCCTTAATTGTTTGTAATTCTTTTTTTGATTTTATATTACCACTAATTAACATTCCTGTAGCGTTGTTTCTAATTATTGTAGATATATCATTATATTTTTGATTTGAATAAAGCATTAGACATGCGTCACCTCTATTTACAGAATGTCTAAATCTTGTCGCAAAGTGTATAGCCTTACCTCCCTTTCTACCATGTTTATTTAAATCTCCACAAATATCATCTAGAATTAAAGCAAATGATGAATCACCTTCTCGTTTTTTCTTGTCTTTTTGATGTTTTATAATTCCTGTGATAATATCATCAGAATACATTTCATGGCATGTATTACGCCATTTTTCTGCCGCAAACCTTGATGTAGCATCGTTAAAGATTGTATTTGAGATAAAATTTACATCACTAAAACAATCATCATAAAAATTAGGATTAAGTAGCATATTATTTATGAGCACTGATTTACCTGATCTAATAGGTGCTGCTACTATCAATAATTGACCTTTATAAATATTAGGTAGATTAGGATGTAGTTTTTTCTTTTGTATTGCTTCGTTTTCAATAGGTTGAATTGGTAGAATATCTAGGTTTTTATCCATTTATATATAATTAGAATATAAATAAAATATTTAAATATTATTTATATTTATTTTTCTGGTAGTTTTTATTTTAATTATTTTCTCATATATATATATAAATGAATATGGATGATAAAAAAACTTTGGATAGATTAGGTATCTATATTGATCCAGCTATTGTAACAAAATATTCACATAAAAACACAAACCCAGAAAATTGGAGTAGATTTTATTATTACAAAAATAAAAAAAAGACTTTAGTAAATAATATATCTTATGACAATGAGGTTACATCAACTTTAAATTACAAAAAAGATACATTTTATTTAATGTCTATAATGTCACATAAAGACCCATATTTTGATTATTATTTTTGTTTGAAACCTGATCTTCCAAAATGTATTGTTAAAAAATCAAATAGAAATACTAAAAAAAATAAACCAAAATCTAGAACTAGCTTTACTGAATATAAAACAAAACCTTATGAAACCTGCCCAAAAACGGGTAAGATAATTGTAAGATTTGATTAATATAATTAAATTTGATTATATTAATTAATAATGTCTCCCAAATCCTGAATGGAATAATGACCTATTATTATTGGTTCTATGAGCGTTAAATCTCTCAAATAATGATGGTTCTTGTTTTACTGGTTGAGCTTTAGGAAGATTAACTTTTTGTTTAATTGCTTTTTGAGGTGGTTTTTGTTCAATATATCTAGGTGGTTGTTGTCTCTGTTGAATTGGTGGTCTAGGTTTTTGTTGTTCTGGAATAATTTTATTAGGGTGTGGATCTTCAGATACAACATGTGATTTTAATTTTCTTTTTTCATATCGTTCCATAAAATCACAAAACTGATCAAAATTACCCATTGGATTTAAGGGAGTTTCTTTTTTTGGTATAGGTATTGGTTCACTTTTCTTTTGTTCTTTTTGAGCTTTCATTTTTTGATATTTTTCGGCTGCTTTCATTCTTCTAACTTCTAAAGATTTTTTTCTTGCTTCGGCTAATTTTTGTTTTTGAGCTTCTGACATTACTCTTTTCTTTCTAGGTTTTTTATCTCTTCCTCTCTTTCCTATATTCTTATACTTTTCTTTTGTTTCTACTTTTACTTCATTACTAGTATTATCAACTTCTGTACTAACTCCTACTTCTTCAGATATAATAGTATCTGTAGGTTCTCTTAATGCTACAGGTTTATTTTGTATCTTTTTATTTTTCATAATAAATATATCTTTCACAGTTGACATATTATTTATTTTTTCTTCTTGTTTCTCTACTTCTGTTGGTAGATCAATTATTAAATCTAAATTAGTTGGTTCAACTGAGGGTTTTTGTTCTTCTACAAATTCTGGTAGTCCAGTATTTTCTACATCAAATACTTTTTTAGGCATCTTTTATATATATATATAATAGATTATTATTTTTGTATTAAAAATTATGTTTTTTGTATTAAATTAATGTAAAAAACATAAGGTTTTTTTTATACATTTGTATAATTAAGTATATTTAAATCTCCCATATTGATTTAACATGGGTTGATCTCCTCCTTTTAAGACTGTATCATGTGTTCCTTGTCTAATTTTTACCCAAATAGTAGTATTTGGTGATAGATTTGTTAATTTTCTTCCTGTTGGATCTGTTAATTTTATTTTAAGTTGATTTAGACTATCCATACATAAATTTGAAAGCTTAATCCAATTCTCATTTGATGTTTCGGTATATATTGATTGTCCATTACTAGGGTTGATTTGTAAATTTTTTAAAATTCTAATTGGTGCTACTCCTAAAATTTGAGCATCATTAGCACCACCCCATACTGAACTACCACCTCCTAAAGAACCCTCAATAGGTAGATTTGGTATCTGAATAATTGCTACTTCTTCTGCCTCATTCCATAGTTCACTTGAAAAGGCACTTTCTATAGCTGCTGTTGTATTTCTTACATATTTAGTTAATATATCTTCTCTAAATCCTAAAGTTTGACCTACATTACTTTCTCTATCACACATTAGCCTAAATTTATTATCTATAAATTTTGTTACTATAGTTGATATTTCCCTTACTGGACTAAATCCAAAAAATACATCTCTAAATGGATGTCCCACTCCTGATAATACAGTTGCTCCTGATCCACCGTCTTGTGGTTCAGGTTGTCCATTATATATTGATTGACTTACAGTTCTAGAATTACCATGTCTTAAGGTTGATATTGCTATGGGTATGGGTGGTGCTGGTAGTTGATCATCTTGATATTTTATATTAGTTCCTTGATATAATGGTAGATATTTGTATAAATCAAAATTACCTTCATCAGTTACTACACAATAACCAACTTGTCCATTTAATGTTGCTGGGTCACTACTTGTAGGTGTAGGTGTAGTAACAGTTTGTGTATGTGAGTATCTACCTTCCCAAAGAAAATTATCAGCATCTGCTACACTTGGGGCTTGTGGATCTGTACCAGCTGTTCCTACTTTAGGTATTAAAGAAATTTGATTAAAAGATAACTGTAACATTTGACCCTCTCCAAATTGAATAGCATTATCATAAGAATATGGTTTATTTGTTGGATGATAATAATATTTGACTATCCATTTTTCATTAACATCATCTGGGTATACTTCCCACCATATATCATATTTCATACCTCCATTAGCCCAATTATCAATTAATTCTTGTCTATTATTAGCTTGTATTACTGGATTACTCCATGATGTCACCCCTACCTTTCTTTGTGATACTATACCACCCATATACGCTAATAATTTATCTCTAGAAAAATCATAAGTTCCTGGAACATAAAAAGCCCAATGATGCCCTGCCATCCAATATGGGTTTATTTGTCCTCCTGAACCTCCACCTCCGCCCCAAAATCCACCTTGTGGTAGTAATGGTGGTGCTCCTGTGCTATGTGTCCAACATGGGTATTTACTTAATACTGCTTGGGTTTGTTGTTGATCTTGAACTGTTACACTTGGTGACCATTCAGCAAAAGTATAATCTATCCCCCATCTTTTAATTGGTAGGGATTGACCTAAAGATAACTGAGTATTTTTATTCGGACCATAATTTGTATAAACTCCAGTTGACGCAATAAAACCTGCTTTAGCGTCCTCATCACTAGAAAATGTATCTTGTTCATTTGCTAGACCCCCAAATGATCCAACCTGTACTGTTTGTCTATCAACTTGTAATTTTATTTTATTAGTAGCTAAATCATAAACTGCTGATACAGCATTTCTTAATGGTGATACTGGCTGATTTTTATACCAATTTGAGGTAGCCTCACCTATTGGGTTCATACCTGCTAATAAAGCTTGTTGAATTGCTGCTCCCAAATCTAAATTTTTATATTTACCATGTGGTATTTTAATTGTATATGGTCCAGTTTCATTCATTCCTGCTTCTTCTACATTACCATATTGTATTACAAATGTATCATTACTTTCACTAATTTGTGTTTCATCTTCTGTATTCTGTTTATAGTTAATATTAGAACCTACTAAGCATATTTCAGCATTCTTTGGTAGTTTGATACCTCTACCAAAATGATTTTCAAATTCTGCTGGATCTTGTCCTTTTGAGTTTAAAACAATTAGAGACATTTTATATATATAATTATTAATATTTTTTTTTTTATCTAATTAATATTTATATAAGTAAATGGATCTTTACCCAAAATTTAACCAAAAAGAAAAAAAAGGATTAAAGAGTAAACTTCACCATGATATTATTCTTAAGGAACAACTAAATGAAGAAAAAAAAGAAAAAATGAAATTTACCCCAGATTGTGTATTCTGTAATTACAAATCTAAACCAGAAAAAAAGAAATCTAAAAATAAAAAGAAGAAAAAATAAATATAGTTTTATTATATAATAAATGGAATACTATGGATATATCGGCTTTGGTTTATTTCTTTTATCAGAGATATTATCGCTTACAAAAAAGACTAGAAGTAATGGGTTATTACATTCGGTTGTGTGTTTTTTGAAGGGATCAGAATGTGTTACAAAAACCGTTAGAGAGCAAATAGAAAGAGAGCTTGAAAAAGATCAACCTGTTGAAACATCAGATGTTGCTATACAAACAAATTAAATAATTATTCATTAAGAATTATTTAATTTAAATCAAATTTAAAAAGTTTAATCCAACATTATCATCTTCTTTCTGATAAGTTCCTTCTTTATTAAGTGTATTCCATTCTTTCATATCATCATCATATACATTCTTTTCAATTAATTGTTTTAATAAATCAATAGGTTTAAATTTCATTGTTGCTCTTCTTGTTTGACTATCTTTCGCATGTTCAATATTTTTGAAATTAAATGATGCTAATTTTCCTTTAAAAGATTTAGGATTTTTTGTTTCTCCCACTGGACATCTATTATCTTTACACCATTCCCAAAAATCCCTTAATAAATATTTTACTTCTACATCAACTGTTTGATAAAATTCTTCATGTTCATGGTATTTAATCCAATCTTTTGGTTTTGCTTCTTGTCCTGTCTCTAATTCATCATCACTATCAATATCCAACTGACATGTATCAGTATATTGTAAATATTGACAATCAATTAACCAATCTTTCAAAAATAACATTTCATAAGGTATGAATAAACTAGCTACATTATTGTATGCTTCGGTTTTGCTATTCTCATATTTCGCCTTCTTGAAATCATAAGTTTCACATTCCATATTGTTATAATAATTATATAACCATTGTGTAAATTTATCACTTTCAGTTAATTTATAAATCTCTGTCCATTTATCTTGATTAATTTTACAATTTCTACCATTTCCTTCAAATATAAACCATCTCCTTTCTCCTGTCATAACATCTAATACTAATGGACACATCTTATTAGTTGTTACCACTAGTAAAGCGTAAATAATAGCTTCAAAAGGTTGAGCATTTTTTGGATTAAATGTATATGAATTTTCTGAGATCAATGATTTAAATCTTTCGGTTTTATCCTTAGTATCTGTTAAATTCATTTCATTTAGATTTACAATTAATTTATGAAATAGACCCATAGCATGTTTTCCTAAAACATCTTCTACATTACTTGTTGTATTATAATGATGTCTATCAATTATTTGAGCAATTCTTGATAATATAAAATTCTTACCTTCTCCTTGAAGACCTTTAATTACAATTCCAAATGGTTTTTTTCTTGATGGATATTTTATTTTATATGAAATAATCATATTGAACTTTTTCATTGCTTCTAGATCTCCTAATAAATTTGATAATAAACCTTCCCATACACTATTATATATTTTAGCTTCATCATCAGTGTATAATGTAGCATCAAATATAAAATCAGGATAACCATTAAATGTATTGTAATATTTACCTTCTAATAATTCTGAATGTGGTTTATTTTCTGGGTAGAAATCCATTTTATAATATTTCCTCATTCCGTCCATTCTCCATCTCTGAATAAATGGTATTCTTTTTTCTTCACCTTTTACTGTTTGATATGTTGGAATATCTCCAAAACTTTCTTGTAATTTACACCATTTATATGGGTGTGTTTCTCTCTTTTCTCTAATCTTTCCTGTCTCTGGATCTGTCAATGTTTCAATATTTGTAAACCAATAATTACCATCTTTCTGAGTAAAACATACAAATAGTTCCCAATAGTTTTTTTGTAATTGAAAATCATAACATAAACTTTCTAAATATTCTGTATTAAATTCTTTGATATATTGTTGTGGATGCTTTTTACCTAATAAATCTTCTTTTAATAAAATATCTACATCTTTCATTAATTCCTCTCCATCTTTTGTATCCTTAATAGTAAATTCTATGTCAAAATTTGTTTCATCTTTTACTATTTTTTCTAAATATCTTAAATCATGTTTCTTATCTTGAAAACCATCATAACTATAAATAAATCTATTCTTAATCATTTTCTTGTCCTGTACTAGTTTTAAAATAACTGTTTCAATACATATTTCTTCATAATGATGTAAAAACTTAGATATTATTGTTGATTTTGGATTTTTTTGAAATGGTTTTTTAAGATTTTTATTTTTACTTTTATTCTTTTCATAATATTCCATTTTTGATTTATAATTTGTAGCATTTTCTATCAATATATCACTAAATATTAATGAATTATTTGGTATTACATATTTTTCAGTTATAGTTTTGATTTCTTTCTTAAGGTCACATACTATATGATGATCTTTCTTTGTTTTCAATTTAAAACCATTTTGTTCACATTTATCATACCATGATTTAAACCCTCCACCAAAATATGCTACTTGAATAATTAATACCTTAATCTTTTTGTAAATTTCTTTATCATATTTTCCAAAATAATATTTACCAATTTCTTCTAAAGTTTCTTGTCTTTTTTCACAATATTGTTTTTGTGTTTTATATTCTTTTTTATTTATTGATGAATTCTTACAAATTTGATATAAAATACTTGGCTGAGCATTTTTTATATCATAATCTACTGTTGTATCAATAGATAAAGCTTGTCTTACGGCATTTGGTAGACTACACATAGCCATATATCCTTTGTAGTTAGCTCTACCATAACCATTTGGTATCTGAGCTTGTGTTACTAAAAAGCCATTCTTTACTTGCTTTGTGATCTTCTTTAGATGTCCTTGAAGGTCTTGAGATGGAAAGTTAAAATCTTCAATCCATTTTAAATCAGTATATGTTTTATTAAAACCTGATTTGATTATCTTTTTAAGATTAGTAATATTGATTTCTTCCTTAATTTTAGTATCAATATCAAAAAGTTTTGTTGTGTTTTTTTGGATCTCCCATAAATTTTGTTTGTTAAACATTCTTATATATATAGTATAGATATTATTTTCTTAAATAGTTTTTTTCAAATAAATAATTTATTCTTATATAGTTTTTTATATATTTATCATATAGATATATAAGAAACCGTAGTCTACGAAACTTTAATATTTGTAAAAATACACCCAGATAATATACATTAATAGGATATACCTTTACTTTTTAATTTTAATATTTCATATCCGAAGGAAACGAAGGAATTATTGAAAAAAATAAAATTAAAAAAAAAAGTTTGTGATATAATTTTTATGTTAGAATATCTGGGTGAGTATTTTTCAATAATTCCTTCAATTCCTACGAAACTATTTATTGATATTATTTAGATATTCTTCAGGTTCTAATAATGTATTTTTTACAATTCTTTCATCACTATCATCATGTTCATGCTTTGTAACTACATAATTAAACCTCTTTTGTGTAGGGCTGTACGAGTTAATACATATTATTGTGTCTTCTATACTATAATCTCCATAAATCCAATATATAGGGTTGAGATATTTTAGAAAGGTCATTTATATTAATATACTAGAATATATTAATATAAAATTTAAATTATTTAGTTTCAGTTTTTCTAGGTCTTCCTGGTTTCTTACCAGTTGGCTTATATCTTCTCTTTTGAGCTTCTCTATTAGCTTTTCTACCTTTATCTGAGGTTCTGTATTTCTTTTGATATTCTCTTCTTTTAATAACCTTCTTTTCATTTAATTCTATTTGTTTTTTTATTAAATCTTTATTTAATTGGATCATTTTAATAAGTTCTTCTTTGGACATTTCATTTAATTCTGTCATATATATATATATAACATTATTTTCTTAAATAATTTTATATTATATATCTTTTATATTATTTTCAGCTATATCTATTTCATAAGATTTAACGCTAAAGTGATTTGTTTTTTTAGCTTACTTGTCATTTTATGTTTCTTTCCATGAAATTCAAAACTTTCTCCTACTTCAGTTTTATTAGCTTTTCTTAGTTCACCTTTTTTAAATTTATGTTCTGCTCCTACTTTTAATGCTTTTCTTAATCCTCCTTCTTTAAAAGAAACTTTTTTACCATCTAATTCTACTGTAACCTTTTTAGGTCTTCCTCTAGATTTTTTAGCTTTATCTTTTAGACCTTTAATTTCCATTCCTTGTTTTTCATTAGTTTTATCTGAACTACTTTGTTTTTTCATTTTAGCTTTTGCTCCACTTTTGGGTTTGTAAGAAGGTCTAGCCTTTGAGATTGCGTCTTTGTAAGATATACCTTTTGATTTGGCATATTTTTTTACATGTTCTAACCAGGGATTTACCATTTATATATATATTATTTAATATATTATTTTTTAATTAAATAATATTTATATTTATATTAATTCTCTTTTACATAAATACCCTGTTGAACTTTAACACTATGGTTCATTTCTTTAGCTAATTTCTTTTTTTTATCATTCTCTGGTTGAAATTCATTACTCAAAAAGATCTTTCTTAACATACTGGCACTAATGCGTTTTGGGCTAAAGATCTTTGATAAATACTTTGATAAACCGTTTTTAGTCATCTTACTACCTCTACTATCCTTTAATAGATAATCATCTGTATTGTTTGTAACATTAAGAAAAAGGTTTACTACTGAATTAAGACCTTTATCTAAATTAATTTTAATATTTTCTTTAGTTTCTGATTTAACAGCTTTTTTACCAAAACTAAAAAACTTCTTATTTCTAGAAACTACTACTAAATATATATTATTATCTTTTTCATCATCAGATAATTTATTAAATTCTCTATAACTAATAACTTTTGTATCAGCATATTCTAATCTTCTAGGGGCATGTAATGTATATAGTGATAAAACTAAGTATTGTTGTAACTTTTGAAAGTCTTTTTTACTTTTTAGTTCATGATCATTTTGTTTATAACCCATTTTTTTAATTTCTTTACCTAAGTTAATACGCTTTTGTTGAACATCTGACCAATCCAGCCAGTTTTCACTCTCCTTAATATTCTTTTCATTATCTTTTAACTTTTCTGTATACTTTGAATGTTCATCTAATAATGTATTACTGTATTCTTCATAAACGCTTTTATACTTCTTATCTGGGTTTCTTCTTTCTTTTGGTGATAAAGCCACTAGTACAGAGGCTAGATAGTTCTTTCTAGTAGAAGAAGATTGTTCATTTAGGAATTTCATTATCTCCTTTTTCTTAGACTTTAAAAACTCAGCACTCTTATATTCTGTATCATTAATCTTTTTACTTAGTTTTTCTAGATGTCTTGTATAAACTTTAATTGTGCTTTCTCTCACATTTCTGTGTTCTTTTAGGTTTTTAACTAAACTTTCCATTTATATATAATATAACTAATATTATTTTTTAAATAAAAAATATTTAAAAAATATAATTAAATGAATATATGTAATATTTATAATATAAAATATGGATAACAACAAAACATGGGAGTTGATATAAGAAAAGAAAACACAACTAAACTTTATCCTATATACTATATACTAATATTAAAACTTTAAATTAGAAGAATTTTTAAATGAATTTTGTATAAAATATTATTCTATTATATAATAATATCTTGTTATATTCTAAATATATATAATAAAAGTCTTTAAGTATATAATAAAAGCCCCTTAAGCATATAACTAGTTTAAATATATGCTATATTATAAGGGTTTAAAGAATAAAATTATAATTTTATTCCTCTTTAAGTATATATTTAGTTAAATGCTTTAAGTATATATATATTAGTTATATGCTATTATATATAGTCTTTATATACTATATATAATAATAGGGTTTAAAGGGTTTATTTATACATTATCTCCATACATCATCTTTAGTAAATATTTTTTGAAACTTCTTTTTAATGGTTTTCCTGATTTTCCCAAATCACATCTTAATGTATCATTATCAATTATGATAGTATCATATCTAATTGTAGAACAATGTGATGATCTACTTTCTTCTCTATTATAAAGTTTCCCATTACTACCATGTCTATGATATGGTGATGTTCTCCTTTGTTTAGAACAATGAGGGCATTTTACAATGATGTGGACATCATTAATTGCGTAAGCATGAACAGTTGTGTTTGTTGTTGACATTATATATATAGTATAGATAATATTTTCTTAAACCTTTTTATATATATAGTTTATAATTTTATAAACTATATATTTAATCTAATAAATCTTCAATTAATTGTCTAGGTATCCTGTACCTATCTAATTTATGTTTATCTTTACTAACATCACATGCGTGTTTATTACCTATCATATTATTACAATCTTTATTACATGTTTTAGCATCAAAGAATTCTTTATTTGTCCATATCCTTGTAGCTTTCTTATAACCCCATGTAGAATATTTACAATAATCAATATCATAGTATGGTATTGTAGACATAAAGGGTCTATTTTTTAATTTCCCAGTTCTAGGATTTTCAATAAACCATAATCTTGGATTAAAATAATTAATTATTTCTAAAGTTCTTTTGACCCATTCATCGGAGATTAACATATTATTATCTAACATTTCTCTAGTAAATATTGTTAATTCTCCATTAATTCTTTTATGTCTTCCTAACCATGTATTTTGTAATGAAGAATAAAAACAACATGGAGGACTAGCCCATATTACATCAAAATGATCTATTGGGTATTGTTCATAATCAAAATTCATAATATCTACTTTATGTGTTGGAGGGTATTTACCTTTATAATCATCTATATCAACGGATATTACATTATAACCCTTTGTTGTGGCTACTTTACCTACGCTATGAGTTCCACTAAATAACTCTAGTAAATTCATCTTATATATATATATTAGATCTTTTTTATTTTAAATAACTTTTATCAATTTTAACTTTATTTTTTTTTCTACTATCTCCATACAAAAATGTATGAATTGATAATTTTTGATAACCATCATCAGTTAATTTAGCTCTACATTCTGGTGAGCAAATACCTAGATAATGATCATATCTTTCAGTTCGTCTTGAAATCTTATCTTTAGGGTGTTCTTCATATACACAATCACAACATCTACAATTATGGTATTCCATTTATATATATTAAAAGATATTTTAATTTTAGATTAATTTTTATATATCCATATCTTGATTTGGTAGATTTGGAGCTTGTGATTGTGATTGTGGTGGTGGTTGTCCTCCTCCACTTCCATCAGTAGTTGGTTGTTGTCTTGGTTGACTTCCTCCTGATTTATCTTTTGCTGCTAATTGTTTTTGTAGCATTTGAGCCTCATATTCTGGTAGTCTACCTTGTCTTGCTGCTAATTCCATCCTTCTAACTTCGGCTTCTGCTCTTGTTAATCTTGTTTGTGGTTTTATTTCATCTCCTAACATTTGATAATATCCTAGAGCATCTTGAGGAAGTATTCCTTTTTCTGTCACATACATAAAATCCATTTCATTTAATTGATCAATAGTTTGATCTACACTTTGTGTTTGTTCAGGAAGAATTGGATCATTAATATTCTCTTGAATAAATGAAACATCTTGAGGACGCCCTGGGTTTATATCAGGATAAACTAAAACTAGACCTTCATCATTTGCTTTAAATATACCATTTATATTACCTTTAGCATTCATTAATTCTAATTTCTTTTTTAATTTGGTATATGTTGATTTACCTACCGCTGAATATCTATTAAGATTACCACCAATTACCATATCTACAATTTGAGCTAATTGAGGATTTCTTGACATAGGGGCGGCTTCTAATTGAAAATCAGGAAGTTTAGGGTTTGTTTCTGCTGGATTAAAAGTTACTCTTCCTTCAGAATTAATATTTAATCCTGCTATTATACCTGCTGGTTTAATTATATCTCCATTAGAATTTACTTGTGCTGGGTCTGTTAATAAACCAATTAATGCTCCTGGGTCATTATCACTCATTTGTAATAATGCGTCAATATCTAGTTTTGTAAATACCTGTCTAATAGCTAATGCTATGAAATTGGTCAGTTTTTCACCCTTCTTTAAACTAATCGGAAAATAAG
>Ga0181394_1000251_pt1 | contig 24018 bp, 12 predicted proteins | sample 17SPOviralmetaG_FD_130123 | JGI IMG/M metagenome (GOLD analysis project Ga0181394, IMG submission 130123) | Marine viral communities from the oligotrophic San Pedro Time Series (SPOT) site, San Pedro Channel, CA, USA - 17 SPOT_SRF_2010-11-23 | ecosystem: Environmental > Aquatic > Marine > Strait...
GAGAGAAACGACAGAGAAGGACGCCCTTATCGGTGTATCAATGACAGGAATAGGGAGTGCCGCTGTGCTGCAGTTGGATATGAAGGCCGCTGCAAGTATAGTAAAAAGAGAGAATACAAAGACAGCTAAGTTGATTGGTATTAATCCAGCAGCTAGATGTACAACCGTAAAACCCGCTGGGACAACATCTCTTGCATTAGGAACTTCATCGGGTATTCATGCATGGCACGCAGACTATTATACACGTAGGATCAGGGTTGGTAAAAACGAATCTATGTATAAGTATTTAGCAAAAAATCATCCTGAGTTGATTGAAGATGAATTTTTTAGACCTCATGATACTGCTGTAATTAGCATACCACAGAAAGCACCTAAAGGTTCTATATTAAGAGATGAATCACCTTTTGATTTACTTGAAAGAATTAAAAAGGTAGCTACTGAATGGGTTAAACCTGGTCATAGAAAAGGATCAAACACTCATAATGTATCTGCAACTGTTAGTTTAAAGCAAGAAGAGTGGGATGCAGCTGGAAAGTGGATGTGGAAAAACAGAGACTATTATAATGGTCTATCTGTTTTACCTTATGATGGAGGTACTTATACACAAGCACCGTTTGAAGACATAAGTAAAGTTAAATATGATATGGCTATGGCGCATTTAAAGAATGTTGATCTAACTAGAATATCAGAAGCTGAAGATGAAACAGATCTTTCAGGTGAATTAGCTTGTGCAGGAGGCGCGTGTGAAATAACATGAAACGATTAGCTATAATAGGAGGTATTGGTATGATGACTTTTGCTGGTACTAACATGATTTGGCACGGCCAAAAACTAAATGAACAAAACTTGCTTAACCCAAACACAGTAGCGTTAGTAAGTGGTGCTTTCGTAGTATCGATAGGTATAACTATTAAAATATAAATTATGTGTCCATTTTGTAATGGTTACTGCGGTAACTGCTAAATAATAAAAGGGAGGTCTTTCGGCCTCCCTTTTTGGTTACAGGAACTTTGGGTATGGTGCCCAGTTTTTTATTGTTCCTTATTTAAATTTAATTTTCTCATTTTTAAAACTGCTAGAAGATTTAAACAAAGATTTTCTTTTTTTCTTTTTACTCTTTTTAGGTTTTATCTGCCACTCTGGCCAGCCTAATAACATAGCTATTCTTTCCCATACTTCATTGTCTTCATTTAATCCACCTTCGATATTATTTATTTTATTTAAAACTCTATCTAAAGGAACATTTGTAGTTGCAGATACAACTTTTGCAGATGCTTCGTAAGCTGGATTATCTAAACTAAAACCTTTAGTAAACATCTTTTTTCTTCTTTTTTTACTATCAAAGTTCCAAGCAGCTTGTTTTAACTTAGATATTTTAGAGCTTATAGGTGGTGAAAACTGAGTAAGCTTCCAAACAGAATCTACATACTCAGGTCTATCTCTATTTGATCTTTCATAAACATCCATTAAAAAGTTTTTAGCAACTGATACAGCTTGTCCTCCTATACCTAATCCTCTTAATAAAGAATCTAACATACCGTTAGCAACTCCAATAGCTTTCTTTTCTTTAAGTTCTTCATCTTCATCATCTCCAAAACCTAAAGCAAATACTGCTTGTTGTAAAGTATTAAATATTAAATTTTGTACAAAACCATAGTATAAAACTTTACTAATATTGCTTTTCCAATCACCTCTACCATTTATTAAATCTTGTATAGCTCTTTTCTGTATTCTAGCATATTGCATAGGTGTATTAGCAAATGCAAGAACTATTCTACCAAGATCAGAAGATTGTTGAGACGATATCTTACTTGGATCAGATGATTGCTGAGATATTTCAGCAGTCTCTCTCCACTCTAACATAGCTTGTTCTTCTGCTTCTAACTCTGTTTTACCTTCGTTTTTTATTAAATCTTTTATTCTATTTCTATAAAAAGTAGCACCACCTGAAGCAATTGCAAAACTATCAGCATATTGAGTAGGTAGATAACCTTTTTGTAATATGTAATTTAAAGCAGCTTTAGCTTTATTTTTGCTAGTAGCAGCAGCATCTGCTATTTCAGATTCAGATATATTCAACTTTAAACCATTACGTCTGTCTCTAAGATAGTCTGAGTTCATAAGTTTTACAAAGTCTTTCCAGTATTGCTTTTGATTAGCAAATGCTTTACCAGCTTGATAAGGGTTGTTAAAATTCCAATTAACAAAGTTAATACTAGATATTGTTTGAAGTACAGCTGATCTAGTGTTAAAGAACATTATAGTACCTATAGAACCATTTATATAATCTAAAACTCTATTACTTAAAGTGTTGCCTGTTTGAACTCTATTTCTTCCAGACTTCATTCTTGCTAACATGTTTTCCATAGCTTCTCTATACTTAGTTCCATATAAAGCTTCTAGTTTATTTAAGTTTTCTTTAGAATATATAGTTTCTACATTATCTGTATAGCCAGACTCTTTTAAAAACTTAGATCTTTTTTCTTTGTTAATTAAATCAATTAAATCAGTAGTTATAGTTCCAGTTAGCCAGTTATCACCAGGATCTGTATATTGTTTTTCTTTTGTTATATTTAATAATTGATCTGCAAAAGTTTTCAACTTAACATTATTCTCAATAGCATCATTTAATTCTTTTAAATCTCTTTTTGAAAGACCAGGAACTTCTTTATTTGCCTTATTCCATAGATAAACTCTAACAGCTTGTTCATTAGTAAATCCAGATTCATTTTTCTTTCTAAGATCTTTTGGAACATCTAAAGATTTTTTTAATTGCTTAAAATCTTCCATAAGATTAATTCTAGCCGCTGTTAAACCTTCAATAGCTTGAGCATACGGGTTCAACACATGTTTTTTATACCATGCCATCTGAGAGTCACCTATTTTACCTTTAGACAATGTAGGATATATTAATCCCATAAAATCTTCTGCAGAATAAGGTATAAAAAATTTAAACTTACCTTTATTAGCACCTATTGTTTTAGCTTTTGCAGGTGAGTATTCTTTAAAAAATTCTATCCCAGTTGATTCTTCTAAAACTTTATTAAATGCAGTACTTAAATTTTTACTTTGTTTTATTCTAGCTTGCTGTACTTTTGACTTAACATCTATAACGCTTAATGCATCTCTAACTGCTTTAACATTTTGATAAGCATCATCAGCAAAGTAAAAGTCGTTATAACCTTCAGCTGCTTTATCTATTATCCAATTAGCTTTAGCTTCACCAGTAGAATTGCCTAATCCTACTATATTTTCTTTTTTAAACTCTAAACCTTCAGCTTTTAAAAACTCGTAAATAGCTTGTTGAGACTCTGGTGCTCTTGCTGTTAGTATGAATAAATCCTCATTACCTCTAGCTTCTTTTATTTTTTTAGCAATATTAAACAATGGTCCACGCTTGCCTTCTCTTACTAAATTAAAATCACTAAAATCCATTACAGCTCTTTCGTTTATTAAGTCAGCACCTTTAATAGCAAACTCCTCTGCTGTTAACTGGCCTTTAGTACCATCTACTTTAGTATAAAAAACTATACTTTTACTAGTAGCTATAGTATCATCAAAGTCGAAAACTCTAATTTTTTTAATTGGTTGATCTAAAGAATTAGCATTTTTTAAAGCTAAATCAATCGAAGCAGCTTTGCTGAGCAATTCATCTATATCCATTTTTTTACTAGCAAACATTACGTCAGAATCTTTAATTTCTTTTTCAGTTTCTAACGTTGCCTGCTGCTGTTCATTGGCTAGGCTTTGAGTGTTATTAGGTTTTTTAATATAAGTTAATAATTCTTTTTGAGCATCTTTAACAGTAAAGCTAGGATCAGTAGACATTTTGTATATTAAATCTTGTTGAATGCTTACTATGTTAGGATTGTTAATTTCTTGCTTGCTAAGTATATTAGAGCCAATACCAAACGTATCTGCTAAACTACCTTTTTCTAATATTATTTCATTAGGATTAAAACCTTTCTGACCGTCAGGACCTGCTTGATTATTTACCTCAGGATTAAAGTATCTAGCCCAAACTTTCATAGCTATGTTAGGATCATTTTTATCTATAGCTTCTATTATAGACTCAAAGAAACCTTCAGGCATAGCACTTTGAAAACCTGCAGCTTTTAATTTATAATCATTATTTTTATTAATTAGTATTTGAAAATAATTATCATTTATAAAAGGCATTACATTGTCTATGGTTATCTTATTTCCAAATCTACCTGTAGCAACTTTAAATAAGAATTCTCCTATTTGATTAGCCGGAACAACATGTTCTCTTTCTGGCCCTCTTAAACTTAAAGTATCTCTCCAATTAATCTCATACCCTATAGGATAGCCAGCCATTCTCATTATATGACTACTATTTGCAGATGAGGTTTCTATAAAAGCAGCTATATATTTAGCGTTTTTAGGATCATCTTTATACATCTTTTCAAACTGCTTCCACAATATTTTTAATCCTTTTTGCTTCTGACTTTTAGTTTCTTTCCATTTTTTATTGTTAAAAACACCGTCACTAATAGACCTAAACTTATCCCACCAAGTAGAAACACTAGTCTTAACAGAGTTTAAAGCTTCTCTATCTTCTTTTGTTAAATTAAAATCTTGATTACCTCTAGCTTTTGCAATTATTTCGTCTACTTGTTCTGATATAAAATATTGAGATGGAAATTTACCTCTACCACCATTAGCTAAAGTGGTTTTAGTTAACAACGAGACAGGAAGATATTTAACAAAAGTGTTAATTAAAAAATCTTCAAATTCTTTTATATCTTCTTGACTTACAACATCTCCTTTAGAGTTTCTAGGTCTTAAAGGAACTAAACCTAAACTTTCTAAAGCTTCGTTTACTCCTTTTTTAGCAAACAATAAGTTAGGTCTTGTTTGAGTTTTTCTAGCTGACGTGGCTTTAGTTCTGTCTGTATCACCTTTTTTAGCTCTAGTTTCTGGCAATACATCTTTAAACATTTTTTTACCAAATGCTTCTGCTAATTTACCTTTTCTATTAGAAACATTTTGAGCTGTTTGGTTAGTGTAAAAATCTACAGTAGCATCTGCACCTGGATCTAATATATCATAAAGCATAACACCTTGAGCTTCATTTTCTACAAAAGCTCTACCTGAATCTCTGTATTTTCTTATATCAGCTTGCGTGGTTAAACGCCTGTTGGGTCTAGTGAACATACGCTTTTTACCTTGTTTCATTAAACCTTTATCTAGCTCAATAAGATATTTTAAATCTAAATCTCTTATATTATTATAATTTTCTTTTATAAAGTTTTTATAATCTTGGCCTTTAAAAATGTTTTCTTTTACCCAGCTTTTTAATTCTCTACCAGATATTTGATCAACTTTAGTTCTATATTTTTTATCATCTACAGGTGGAAGCTTATCAACTATTGGTTGAGTTATTTCTTTAAACGACTTAACTTCTTCATCGGTTAATCCTTTTTCTCTACCTCTTACTATGTTTCTTCTAAAAGTAGATATTGGTTTTTTTGCTACACCTCTATCTACTTCTTCTATAATATCTGTAGATGTATCTTCAATATCAAAAGACTGTCCTTCTGGTGTTTTTTTATCTATTGATACACCTTTAACTTCTTTGACATAATCTTTTTTAATATCACGTAAAGCAAAATCAATTTGACCATTTCTACCAGCTACATACCCAAATAGACTTTCATTTTTAGCAGGATCAAAGTTTCTTAATACTCTCTCAGACACATTCTCTTTAACTTTAGATACTATATCTTGCTTTATATTATCAGGTAAACTGCTGAGGCTAGGATCTCTTTCTATGTAAGTATTCTTTATTATACCATCTATCAGCCTAGTGTTTTGTATTTTATTATATGCTTCAAAGGCGGCATTTGGGTCATTTACAAATTCAGTTTTAGTTTTAAATTTTTTAGATCCATCAGGTAGTTGAACTATAGCATCTAAAGTTGTTTTTATATCTTGCTGTTTACTTTGGCTTAAGTCTACATCAGATACATCTTGATCAGTTTCTTCTTTTATTAACTTTATTTCTTCTTCTCTTTGAGCCTCTTCAATAGCCCTTACATCAGCTGCATCGTCTTCTTTAAAATCAAATTGAGCTTTACCTTCTCTAAAAGCTTTTAATCTTTTAGATTCTTTACCTTTGTTAATTGCCATTTCATGGTCTTTTAACAAGTTGATTAAGTCATTTGTATTTTTAATCTTAACTTCTTTATTAAAAGTATCGCTATATAATCTTCTAAAAGAATCTTTTATTTTAGTAAATAAGCTATCATTTTTCAATCCTGTTACTACGTTTTGATCAGTTAAGCTATCAGCAAAAAACATAATATACTCTTCGGCTAATTCAGCAGCTCCATAGTTAGGATCTTCTAGATATTGTGTTTCTCTAGCTTCAATAAATTTTTTAGCAGTTTCATTACCAGGTAAAGAGTTAATTTTATCTTTTAAAAGTTTAGATAATTTAAAAACAGAATCAGGATTACTAGATAACACTTTTCTAAAAAAATTGTGTCTATCTTCATGTCTTAACAATATATCTGGATCTGCTTTATCATCTAACAATATTTGACTACCATCACTTACAACAGCAGCACCATTTTTTAAATCTTCAGCTTGATCTTCTGTTAAGTTTAAGTCTTTAATTAGTTGCTCTTTGTTTTCTTCAGTTACTAAAGTTACTTTGCTTCCACTTAGTTTTTCTACGCTTTGAATTAATTTCTCTCTATATATATCTCCTTTTTGACTTATTTCTTCATTAGCATCTTTTAAAGATTTTATTTCATCTTTCTGCTTTTTAACTAACTCTGGGTTTTTACCTTCAATCTCTGTTTCTAACTCTTTAATTCTTTCAATATTTTCAAAAGCAGCTTGCTGGTTCCTAGTAGTCAAGCCACTAGGTATTTGCATCATTGTTTCTTTTATTCTTTTAGAAATATTATATTCATCATTAGCTTCGTCTTGAGTTAATTCTCCTTTTTGTACTTTTAAACTTAACCTTTGTTGTTCGTTTTCTAAAAAATTATCAGAAGTAAACGTTTGGTAATTAGCAGCAAATTGAGTATCAGACAAATCATTCATCCATTTTGTAGATCCACTTTCTTTTGTTAAATTAACAGCTGAAGCAGTTACACTAACTGGGCCAGCGGCCACTAAAGTAAGTTTAGCAACTTCTTTAAGTCTTTCCAACATCTCAGGTGATCCAAAATCAGGATTAACAAAACCTGTTTCATCAGGTTTACCTGTAAAATTATTTATAGAGTTAACAAGATCTTCTCCTCCAATTTGAACTAATTCTTGTATTTGTTCAGTTATAATTTCACCTGTAGTACCAGCCGAACCCTTACCTAGCACTATAACACCTTTCTTTACTAAGTCTTTTAATACAGCGTTTACAGATTTATCTAGACCTTTATTTGCCCCTTTTTTCATAACAGCATCTAAAACATATTTAGCTACCTTAGGAGCGCCGTCTCCAATAGTTGAATCAATACCTAATTTTTCTAATTGACCTATTATAAAACTCATACCAGTACTGTACAGGTATTTTTGTTTTACTCCCATGTCTTTAAATTCTTCGCTTTGTAAATCCTCGTCTATTTGAGTGTATATCCTAGCGAACATAGGTGAAGCTATTATTTTAGTAGGATTTTTCAAGAAGTTTTTATAGCTAGAAGCACCTACCGCACCACCACCAAAACCTTTAGTTGTTAGTATGTCAAAAATCATATCAGTAACAATTCCAGTTGCTTGACCAGCAAAACTTTCATTCCATTGTTTAGATGATTTTTTATCAACATCTACGTTAAAATACTTATTAGTAACAAAGTTAACGTCTTTTTGTAGCTGAGCTATTCCTCTGTTAATTTGGTCATTGTCAAATTTAGAAAAACCTCCTAAACTTTCTGGTAAAATATTACCTACAAACTGAACTGTTCTACCTAATAAAGTGTTAGGAGCTTTATATATTAAATTAGTAAAATTACTAGAAAACCTATTTAAAATTTCCTTAGAAACATCTAATGCAGATATATCAACTTTAGACTTTAAGTCTAACTCGTATTTTTCAGCAGCTAAAGCGGTAGCTTTACTAAGTTTACTAGCTTTATCAATGTATAATTTATTTAAAAATCTTATCTTATTACCTTTTTCTAAGTAACTTTCAAACTCTTGTATTTTTAAATTATTAAATTTGTTTGAATATTCTTGTAGTGTTAAATCTTTCCAATTACCACCTAAGTCAGCATTATCTATTTTTACAACTTCACCATTAGGACTTTCTAAAGTTATCATAGTAGAAACTTTTCCCTTAAAAAGCTCTTTATCTTTAACCTTTAAAACTTTCCATTCACCTAAAGGTGTAGTGTCTAAGTCTTCTAATTTCTTGTTGTATTCTCTAATTTCTTTATTAAATCTATTTATGTTTCTATTGTATTTGTTTTTAGAAATTAAACCTTGATCAAACTTAGCTTTTAAGTTTTGTATTTCTTCTTCTTTATCTGATATTTTTAAAGAGGAATTATCTATAGATTTTAAAATAGGAGAACTTATATTAGATTTTTTATTTATAACATCTAAAGCTTTAATGTTTTCTTTGTTTCTTAAGTCATTAGTTATATCTATAATTTGATTTTTAACAAAACTAATGCCTTTTTGTTGATCAACAATAGCTTCATCTACTCTTTCTATTTTATATAAATTACTGTTTAAGTCTATTTTATAGTCAGTTTTATTATTTTTTAAAAAAGATTTTATACTTTCTACATTTTCATCAATATCTATTGATTTTCCATTTTCAGCTATTATAGATTCATTTTCATAAGCAAATCCAAAGTCTGCAAAAGTAGATCTATTAAAACCACTACCTGGAACATCTACTCCATTGTTGTCTTTTTTAGTAATTAGCTTTTCTTCATCAAATGTGTTTACATTTATATTATCTACAGCACTTTCAAATCCTTTGTTCACATCTATAAAATACCCACCATCTTCTAAATCTTTTTTCATAGAACCTTTAGTAGGTTTAAAAAAATCATCAATTAAAGTTTCTTCTGTAGAAGTGTACGCATAATTTTCAATGTACTCTGGATCTTCCTTTACTTTAGTCTGTATTAAAACTTCATCTAATGGCTTTTCTATCTCAGCAGTGCCCGCTATGTAGTTAACTTCTTTAAAAGTACCATCAGGCATTTCATAACGAAGCATTGTATCTCCAGTTAATGGCATGCTAAGTTGTTCAATTGTTCTAGGCTTTTCAAGAATTACATCTTCATATGTTATTACTCCAGTTTCAGAATCTACAACTTTCTTTTTTTCCGGGCTTATGCCATCTTCTTGAGGCGCAAATGTTTCAATTTCTTTATCTTCACTAAAAACCGGCATTATTCCTACAAGCTTACCGCCTTCAGGTATTACTGATTCATTAACATTTAAAAATTCGTCTTTTTTAAGTTTTACAAATACATTTGGTTTAGCTTTTCTTTTTAATCTTTTTATATTTATTGAGTCAACTTTTTCTTCATCCTTAACAGGATCTGATTCCAATAAAGGTATTTCCGATTTTAATTCCAAACTCTTTGATGCTTTTGGTTCCGATGTTACAGTCGCATCCTCTACAACATCTTGAGGCTTTTCCACATCAACTTCTTCTAAAGTTTTTATGTCAGGGTTATTCGACAGTAACTCATCAAACGTGTATCCTTTAGCTTCAGCTATTTTATTTAACTGGTCTTCAGTATATTCTTTCTCTTTAAACTTATACATATTAAATTAAATTAAGCAAATTCGTTAATTACTTCATCTGTTATTTCAACATTGTTTGATGCCATAGGACCTTCTGTGTTTATTAGTTTCATAGCTTTATTGTGCTTTGCAGGTGTAATACCCCTACTATTCTTAAGTTCTTGCATAAACTTATCAAAATCATACAAATCTAACGCCTTATAAATACCAGTACTAGAAGGTTTCATATATATTTTATTTGGATCAGGTAAATCTATTGGTTCTCCATCTTCGTCTTGAAGCTTATAGTTATTAGCTTTTATTGTTTTAGAACTCAATTTAGCACCAGATATATAATTACTTTGCTTTGGCCCATCATTTAATATATCAACTATACCTTGACCATTGTTAGATTTTAAAGTTTTAAAATTATCATATAAATCTTGGTAACCATAAGTAGCTTTACCTGTATTTTCATTTACATCTGATTTTCTCTTAAAATATTTAGTATTTTTTTCTGCAACATTAAAAGCACTTAAACCCATTTCTTTAGCAGATTCTTGTGTCATAGAAGCTCTTTCTTTTTTTATATCAGACGTACTAATTCCATTACCAACTAAACCTGTTTCTCCACCTTTTCTAAGTTTAATGTCATTAAATAAATACTCTTTAGCTTGTTTTATTTGCTCATCACTATTTGTCCATGTACCTGTTCCTCCCATCATTTGCCAATTATTTTGAGCTGCGTTAGGATCTTTATCGCTAGTTAAACCTCCGCTATCAATCCACTTATTAACAGTTTCTTTTAATAAATCGTTAGCGTCATCATAATTTTTTATTCTCTGTCTAATTATTTTCTTTTTATCAGATTCTGACGTAGAATCAGATATGGCTGTTGTTACTATATTATCTTCATAAGCTTTAGTTATAGGTTTAAAAACAGCTTCAATCATGTTATCATAAGGTTCTTTATTAGTGACATTTATTAAGCCATTAGAACCTCCCTCAACCATTGTTAAATAGGTTTCATAAGGAATATCCAAAGCCCCATTAGTAGGTGACTGATATGTTATAATGCTATTTAAAGTTCTTGGATCTAGCCTATAGCTAAACCTACCTTGATTAGCTTTATTAGCAATGTCTCTAGAAGCCTCTACTCTTATGTCAAAATCATCTCCACCATCTCTTAATGCTATTCCAGGTATACCTGCCTTTTCACCTATTAATTCTCCCTTGTAATTGAAAGCTGTACTAGAATTAGAAGAAGTTTGATCTAAAAGAGATATAAGCTTAGGAGATTGAGTAAGTGTTGTTTCTATTTGATCTTTTATTGATTCATATTCATCAGTTCCAGGTTGGTAATCTTTTAGTCCTTCATACAGACTTAAAACTTCATTTTTAATATCAAAAGTAATACCACCAGCATCATCTATTACAGCTTGCTCTAGGTTAAATCCTTGAGCATAACCAAGATCAGAAGGACTAACACCTTCTTTTATTTTTTTGGCATCAGCTTGAGCTTGCTCTAAAGATATACTAGAAATTCCTTCTTGTGTCTCAACCATTATACCTGCTTGATTTTCAAAAGGTAGTTTTAATTCATTTAACTTGCCTTTAACCTCTCTTCCATATTCTCTATATTTAGCATTGTTAGCAAGGTCAATCTTTTCTTGCTTAACTCTTTCCTTTTCAGCTTCTCTTGCTAATTTCTTTTTAGCCTCTATATTTGCTCTTATATTTTTTTGAATATTATCAACCCCCGTGTTTAAAGCACTTAAAGATGTATCTAAAACTCTACTTGGTTGTCTGTATGTTCCCATTTTTATTATTTAAAATTTATCACATTGATCCTAATGAAGTCATGCCGCTAGCCATACCTGTAAGTGCTCCCATAGCATCCGCATTGTATTGCATTTGTTGAGCCACTTTGTTATCATATAATGCTTGAGCTCTATCTAATTGAGTTAATTCTCTAGATTCTTGTTGACTAAAAACAAATTGGCTTCCCGCTACTTCAGCGTTTTGAACTCTCATTTTTTCACTCATTAGCTGTTGTTGAAGCTGTTGCTCTCCTTGAGCTCTAAGTTTTTCGTTTGAAGCTTCTTGTTGTTCTATACTAGCAGAAATACCTTGTTTACTTTTAGCCGCTGCTTGAGCTAACGCAGTAGCTCCACCAGCTCCCATGCCACCAGCTCTCATAGCATCTAAAGTATTTGCTAAAGCTAAATCAGTTTGCTCGGCTTGCATTTCAGCTGCTTGAGTAGCTACTCCAAGGTTAGCGTAAGGATTACTAAGCATACCGCTTAAATCTTCTACTCCTTCATAAGGATTTATAATATCTTGTCTACCGTTTTCTAAATCAGTTATATTATTTTGTAAATCAATAGCGTCGTTTTTAGCTTTATTAGCCTTTCCAGTAGCTATAGCTCCTGTAGCTGCTGATATTCCAACTCCTATTAATATTGAACCTACTATAAATGCCATATTATTTATTTTTATAATTTTTAAATTCTTCTTCAGTAAAAGATACTATTTCTTTTTCTAGTTCTTCAATGTTTTTAGTATTGCTTGGATTTTTATGAACGTTAACAAATATTGAAGTTTCGTGTGCATATATTAATCTTTTAGTTCCTGGTTCAGAAATAACGTAGCATGGAGCTACATAATCTTCTAATTTGTTATTTGAATATATACTTAATTTTCCAGTTAATAAAAACCAAACATGTTTGTGGTTATGTATAGCGCCTACTACTACAGAGCCAGCTACCATATCCATACGTCTTACATAAAGTTGATCAGCAAAGTCATGTGTTAATGGAGCATGAGGAGTTTCTACTATACTATCACCATCACCATAACTTTCTAAAACATTATTATTTTCTATTAATTCTTTTATATTCATATTTAATTAAATTCAAGATGACTTTGTGAATGTAGTACCTACAGCCCATATCTCTTTTGGCCCACCTAAATTAGTGCTAGAATCTACATTTAACTGTATGTTCATTAAGTAACCTTTTATGCCTGTTAGAGAACTTCCTGGCAAAACTTCTTCAAAACCTATACTTGATTGATTTTGTATTTTAGCTACATATAAGTTTTCTTTTCTATCAAATCCAGCTCTCTGTGGATAACCACTATTTGGATCAACATACAAACCTTCTTCAAAACTACGTATATAACTACCTGAATCTACATATCCTTGTCCATTGTTGTTGTACTTAGTAGAATCACTTGAAAAAGAAGACACCTGCCACCCATTGTCTCCTTCATAATTTATTGTTTGAAAATTCTTCTTAATAGATGGATTTGAATTTATAACAAAGTTAACTCCACAAGTATATCTTTTTTCGTAATATTTTAAAAAGTTATTATTATCAACATTAGATTGATAATGCTGATATAAAGAATTTTCATAAGTAGAAAAATAATTACCTTTTAAACTGCCTATAAAACCTGGTTTATAACTATATCTACTAACCCAACCGTTTATATTGTCGTCAAACGACAACGTATTAAAATCAGAGCTATCACTAACATAAGCAGGTTTTGTTTGTAGTGAAACAGTATAATATCTATTATGATTGTCCCATCCTCCTACTATTTTGTTTTTATATTCGTAAGAAAAGAAACCTAAGTTTTCTGGACTTATACTATTGTTAGTTGTTATAGCTGTTAAAACTGGATTTGACCCAGGCACAATAGAAGTGTTAGTAACTACAGCTCCAGTGTCAATTGCAATATTGTTAGAATCTAAATTTAAAACTGTACTACCTAAAAATATATCACAAGAGCTTACATTCTGTACATAAAAAGGGTTTTGAGGACCGCTTAATGTTGTTAAATTTGAGTTCAAAATAGTGTAAGAAATACTACCATTAAAGTAAATACCATCACCGCTAATAGATATTTGGTCACCAGAAGTGTATCCACTACCTGTAGATACTATAGTGAGTAAACTTTCATTAGGTAAGGAAGCATTAATAGTTACAGTAGCTGTACCACCTAATCCATTACCAGTTACACTTGTAATTGCTAAGGTAGCTGTTGTTCCAGTAACTAATCCGGTAGCTAAAGACATGTCTAAACCATTTATTACTTGAGTAGAAATAAGTTTTCTAGGTGGATTAGAAGCTATACTCCAAGAAACATTTTCTGTTTTATAGTTACTGTCTAAAATGCTTAGATTGTCTCTAAAATAATCTTTCATACCATAGTTAGATATCTCAGTTAAACCGTCTCTAGACAGTCTTATAATAGACCCTCTAATAGGATCAGCAAAATATTTTCTAAAACCATACTGAGCAAATGATTCAGGGTTTTTACCAATTCCAAATCTACCTGAATATGGAACATTTTGACCTATAACCAATATATCAGGAGTTTCAGCAGCTCCTTGAGTTCCAGAGTATATAGTGTTTTTATTTATTAAAGACTTACTAACTTTATTTTCTTGAAATATGACTAAGTTAGTATCTTCTGCAAATAACTTTTGAATACTTCCATTGGCTGGATCTAGGTCGCTAGTTATAGTTTTTCCAATAGAAAAAACATTTGTTTCGTTAAAATCTGTTCTAGAATTATATATACCAGAATATATTAATGAAGACTCTCTAACGTTTTGAACAGGGTTTTTGTCATTTAAATAAGCTCTTACACCTTGAGAAACCATAGAGTTATTATAACCTCCTTTTATTCTAGCTTCTTCTATATACCAATTATCAACATCTGTTTGAGCATTTATTGGAAAAGTAGGGTAACCATAAGGATTCCACTCTATTCCAGGCCATTTAGGATCATTGTAAGTACCACTACCTTGAACTTGTTTAGCCCAAAATGAATTAAAGTATTTTACTTCTACTATTGCACCCATATTATAATCACTTATTTTTAATACTTATTACTACTGTTGAGTTATTTCTAAAACTATTTCATTTGAAGTTGTTCCTGGAACTATACCAGCTTGACCACCACCATCTACTACTCTAAGTTTTACTTGCCATGTTATATAATTAATAGCTTGAATTATATCTATAGAAACATTAAAAGGATCTGCGTTTGTGTTGTTACCAAATAAATCTGCATATTGTTGAAAAAAGTTAGGATCACCATCTGGATCAACTTGAAAATCAACGTTTGCAGTGTTTAAATTGCTAACTACTATTTTTATACTATCATTATTTATTTCTTGATCACTTTGCCCACTTAGATCTTCATTTATTATTCTTATAAAATCATAAAACTTATAATTGTCTTGAAGTACTATTTGATAATTTGTATCTTGATCTTCGTTACTTCCAGCTGGCAATATAACAGTGGGCCAACTACTTGCTGCATCTGGTCCAATAGGGAAAAAATTACCATTAGCATCTTGCGCTTGTATATCTGGATCAAATGGTCTATTTTCTCCAGCTATTGGTATTACTGAAACCAACTCCCATTTTAAATCATTTTTATTTAAACTAGTATCACCACTTCCATTTACCGCTTTATAAGCATCAGGAATAATACCTCCAAATTTACCTATTGTATAAGAACTAGGTATAGGACTAGGATTTACGTAAGATGGTCTTACATTTTCTACAGCTCCTTGAAAACTTTTAAATACATCAATTCCATTATTTGTTAATTTAACATCAAAAACAAAATTAGTTATACTAGAGTTATTTCCAACAAAGAATCCTGAACCAGCTGATTTGTTAGTGCTTATAACAGCTCTACCGTTGTTATCTATAGTTAAGCTAAATTCATTAGTTCTATTAGCACCATCATTGTCGACTACTCTAATTAAAGTACCAGTAGTGTTAGGGTCAACTATATCAGTGTTTAGACCGCTTAAAGGTTGAAATGTATTAGTACAAGCAACTACTCCAGTCTGTGCTTCTGTTAAACTAAATGATATAGGTGAAATACCAAACGGTAATGACACTGGAGTTCCAGCTATTATAGCACTATTTAAAGAATCTATCAAGCCAGCTGTAGTAGTTTCATAGTATATGTCTAATAAAGATTTTACAGGTTGTGTTTCAGCAATTGCTAGTTTTACTGCAAAATTATCTTCTTCTGCAACACCAATAGCTTTAGACGTTGATAATACACCTACTATAGGATTATTGTTAGAGTTGTAAATAATACCAGCTGGTCCAAAAGTCAATGTAGAGCCAGGATCAATAGAATTAGTAGTTCCTTTTATTTGTACTTGACCTTTTCCAGTATTATCTACATAATAAGAAAAAACATAAGCTCCTTGAGATAATGGTATACCTACATTACCACTTGAATCTATAGCAATTACTGACATACCAGGTTGAATATTTTCATTTGGCGATTGTAATTCTACTGTTCCTGGCATTGTTATAGCTGCTCCTCCAGTTTTAGTTAAAGATGAAGTTTTAGTTAAGTCTATGCCTAAATCAGTTAATTCAGATAATAAAACAACATTTTCTAAATTAGTTCCTGGATAAAATTGTTGGCTAGAATTAAAAGTAGTATTTACATTTTGAACTCTTAAACTTAATTTAGTATCTGATCTATAATTAGTTTGACTAGGGCCAACATCAAGTAAATCTTTAGGTACTTTATTTATATTATCTCCAAATAAACTAACAGTAGCTCTTGTTGTACTATCAATTCCATCTTCGTTTATAGCACCATTTACTATACCAGGTAAATAAACATTGTAATAGTCTTTCTCTTGCTGTTTAACAACTATTTTATAACTATACCAGCCTACTAAATTAGGAAACACATCTGTGTTGTATATAAATGTAGCAGGATCTCCAGAGCTACCACTTATAGTTATAACATCTCCATTTGAGTACCCTACTCCTGGATTATTTATAGTTACAGCAATTATGTAAGATGTGCCAGATTGTTTAGAAGTTGTGTAGTCAACAGTTAAGCCTGTTCCAGAACCTCCAGTTGTAGCAACTCCAGTTGCTCCAGGACCTGTGTAACCACCTGTTGATTGTAAGCTACTTAATGTAGGCGGCTCATAGTCTTTAAATAAACCTGGATAACCAAATTGACCAGTAGTTTCAGGTATAACAGAGTTGAATTGAACTTTTAAAGAATCTCCAGACCATGTAGTTAACCCATCAATAAGACCTGGATCCGCTGGGTAAAATGGATGAAAGATGGTAGAACCTCTATAAGAATCACCAAGAACAGTGGTTTTAGAATTGTCTAATGAAGAAAGTATTACATCTGATTGTCTACCATATCTATCTGATAAAACTATTCCTACTTGGTAATTTCTATTCTGCTTTAAAGTATGGTTTTGATATTCTTTTTTGATATTAGGATTTATTACTCCAGATTCAGGTATGGTTATTTGAACTTTTTCAGCTGCAGCTATTTCATAGTTCAAAGTTTGATTACTAGTATGACTGTCTGTGTAGTTACCATATATAACTCTATTCCCAGATATTTCTTGAGCCAAAGCTCTTAAAGGAACTTTATCACTAACTCTAGTAATTTCATCTTCTGGTAAAACTTTTATAGGAGATCTTGACTGGTAATCGTATACTATATATTGATAATCAACGTTTTCAAAAGTTTCTTTAGTAATAGTATCTAATACTTTTAATACATTTTCGTTGTCATCTTTGTATATTATATCTATTTCTTCTACATGCATTTCACTAGTTAAGTTACTAAAGTAATTATTAGCAGAATTCAAATAGTTTGGAGCTGGTATCTTTAAGTCAATGCTATTTACTGAGTTTTCAAAAAACTTTAAGTCAGTCGACTCGTAAGCTAGCTCAGCATCTGTTATAGTTTGTGGTGTACCACCGTTTATATCTTCTCTAGATTCAGAAAGAAAATAACCATTTTGACTTGGCACAAAACAAGCCTGTGTAAAAGGAGATATTAAAGAGTATTCATTATCGTCAAATTTAAATCTATAGGCAAATCTTACAAACTTGTCTTTTAAAAACTCACAATCACCAGGCCAATTAGCATCATAATCTGGATTAAGTCCAGCTTTTATAATAGTACCAATACCTGTAGTTATTGTTTGAGGAGTGTTTTTCCACTCAACTGTCATTACTAATGTACCTAGAGTAACAACAGCACCAGTTAGTTTAGCACCTACTGGTGTTATATCTTGACCAGCTGAATTAGTTATTTTAACTAAAGATCCAACAAAACTTACAAAAGGATTAGATCCTGACCCTGGTTCAGGTGAAAAAGGAACTCCAGATTGTATAGATCCAACCCAAGAACCGGAACCATTCGCTGTTGTAACAGATTCTGTTTCAGGTAAAAACTCACTACACTTGTCTTTCATTGTAGATTGTAATTCTATAACTAAAGTTATTTGAGCACTACCTGACCTAGGAGCTATATTTATTATATCTCCATTTTGATATCCAACTCCTTGATTTATTATTTCAACAGCTATTAAATTTCCAGTAGATGAATCAGCACTAGTTACTTTAACTACTAAACCAACACCATCACCTGTGCTAGCTGTAGTTGGTATAATTTCGTTTAACAAACTGTAATATACAGTTGGGCTAGCTGATGTTCCACCTCCATTGTTATTAACGCTGTAATCAACTATATAATCATCCAGTAGTTCAATAGGTTTAAAAGGATAATACTTAGCTACTGATATTTGATCTTCATTTTTATAATATGTTGGATTAGAATCGTTACCTGGATTAGCTTTTAAAACATTGATTTTTCTAGGTTGATTCCTATTATCAGTCCAGAATAATAAATCTTCAAGTAAGTTTATATTCAATATTTCATGAGTCAAAGAAAAGTTTAAAAATTTACCTTCAACTAGTTTAGTACTTAGATTTGTTTCAATATTTCTTCTCCATATCTGACAAACAGCGTTGTCACTTGGGAATAAATCTAATTTATTAGGTGATGTATCTATAAAATTAGTTATAAAAACATATATATTTTTATCTTTTTCATCAGCAAAAAAACCAATAATTTTAGCTTCGCAGTTGTTAGTTAAACCAAAATCTGTTAATTTTAAATTACCTAAAGCAGTTGATAAAGTTCCTATATCAGAGTCTTCAGATTGACTAACTTCTACATTTAAAGCATCTCTATATTCACCATTAGGAACTAGTCTTTCATCTAGATCCTTGTTCATTTTAGATTTTATAAAAGTATTTTTAGTTTGAGCCATGTCTAATGTTTAATCCATTTAGATTTACCACGCATTACTTGAGTAAATTCTTCAAGTTTAATATTGCTTAATCTTATTTTAGCATTTCTTAATTTAGCTGATCTTTCTTTTTTATATCTTTGAACTATGTATTCAGGGAAATTAGCTCTAGAAGCTACCATAGCATGCATTATATGTGAATATAAAGCATCCTCTGCTAGTTTGGGTATTCTACTATTTAATTCATTAGATAAACCATCAGAAATGTACTCTAATATAATTAGTTGATTTGCTAGACTACTTGAAAAACTAAATTTACCTTCTCTTTCATTTATAGTAAACCAGCCATTTTTCTGTGATGTTTCAGGTTCTAAGCCATACCTTTGTCCGTAAGCCATTTTCCACCACTCCCAATCGTAGACGTTAGCTTGATCAAATATTTCATCTGTTAATTGACCTGTTATATTTAAATTATTGTTACTAGCCCATCTAGTATCAGTTTTAGATTGTAAAGATTCTAAATTATTTCCAAACCCATCTTGTTCAGGAGATCCATCTACGTTTTGCAATAATGGCTGAGTAGGATTACTAGTTAAAGTAGTTGGATATATAATGTGTTTAACACCAGACGCATCAACCCAAGACAGTTGAACATAGTTAACATAGTCTTGAGGTATAGCTAAAGACAGACTAGGTGGTATTGTAAGTTCTTGTGAGTTTACAGATTTTAAAGTGTCATAACTAAATTCTTGTAAACCTCTCTTAGCGTGAAATATAACATCTGATCTACTTGCTCTCGGTATTATTTTATCTAAACCAACATAAGCAACCATAAAATTATTAACAATATCTGTTAAGCTAGTGTATGCATAGCTGCCGTAATTATCCCATATACTAGTTATATTTAATTGTATTACTAAAACATCTGAAGTAATTAAAGCTACTTTTAATGTTATAACATTTCCTAGTGCTGTATAATCAGTGTTATAAGCTAAAGTTGTTCCATTTTTGGTTAAACTAAAATTAGAGTTTGAAGTGGAGCTAGGTATGATTAAATCAGTATCACCTGTCCAAGTTACATTAAAACCAGTTGTTTTTGTAAAAGCTTGTTGACCAGCATAATATTGAGCATTAGTTTCAGTTATCAATCCCATTTTTTATTATCTTTTTGAATTTATTTCTTCTTGCTGTAATTCTTGAGAAGCTGCTTGAACTACTTGTGGATCTCTTATTATAACTCCTGAGTATTTTAATATTTCTAATATAACCTCTGTTTGTTGGCTATCGCTTATTTCAAAATTAATAGAACCATAAGTACTGCTTGAGTTAAAGTTGCCAGCTGCTAGAGTACAAACAGCATCAACAGTGCCACCAAAAACAGCTGAAGAAAAAGTTATAGTATCACCTACACTGTAACCAGTACCTGTGTCTGATACAAACAACGTAGTAATACCACTTCCTAATGTTACTGCCATTTTAACTTTTAAACCTGTACCACCTCCAGTTGAAACTATTGTAACTCCAGCAGATGTATTGTCATACTCAGATATAGCTAAAGTAGGTGCAGTAGCACTTAAATTAGGGCTAATAGAGCTTAATAAAATACCTCCATTGTTTAATGAGTTTGCTGCAAAAACTGTAGGATCATATATAAATTGACCTAAGCTTCCAGTATAATATCCCCATCTAACATTTAATGGCTTTCTCATATAGTTGAATGTAACATCTGTATTTGAAAAAACTGTTGGGCTTGGAAATACTGTTAGTTTGTCTTGCTGGTACTTAGCAACAGGAAAATTGTTTGTAGGCTGTGTTAAAGGAGATAGTTTTAATTGATTGTAATTTCTGTTACTAACTATCTCTATAGGTGGGGAATTTGTACCTTTATTCCAAGTTGCAGAGCCAAACCTGTGTAAGTCTGCTGGTTGGTCATAAACGTTAGAAGTTGGTGGGTTTGTATTGCTTGCAAAATCTGTTTTTTCAAAAACTTGAAATTCTTCCATTATGTGATCCATTCTAGAAGCAAACTCCACACTTGTTTTTGGCATACGTATATATTGGTTATAATCTTCAAAAAACTTTTCAAAGATCTCTAATTGAACTTGATTAGCTACGTTATTAAATTCATAAGGAGTCAAATAACCTCTTTGCTCTTTATTTAATATAGTTAATACAGTGGTATATACCGTGTTTACGTTTATTGCCATTTTAATATTTTTAAAAAAAAAGGGTGGCGATAAAACCACCCTTATTTATAATCACTTGTTATTTAAGCTTTTTATTTATTGATTTGTAAACTTCAAGTCCTTCGTCTGTTTTAAACCAAGCAGCCATAGCTGAATATGGGTTCTCGTCAAAAGGTACTGTCATTAATTTACGACCATTAGCAGCCCATTTAAATGTTCTTTGATCATCATCAAGTCTAACAATATTAGCTTCAACAGATCTAATCGCAAAGTTTCTTAACTCTACATTTTCATCTTGAGCTAAATCTAATAATAAAGCAGGTTGTTGTTTAGCAAAGAGTAATAAATCTCTTTTTAATTCTTTAGAACTTAATTCAGTTACAGAAGAACCTTTTTCAACTCTTAAAATAGCTTCAGCTTTATCTATATCCATTTCATAAGCCATGTTCATAGCTGCTATTTCCATTTCAAGATAATCAAATTGATCAACTGCTTCTACAACCTTATCAAATTCAGCAAATAAAACACCGTTATGAGGGTGTTTAGCTAAAAATTCTTGTAAATTTCTTTTTTCTTTTTTAACATATAAATGCCCTTCATCAAAAACAATATGAGCTAAAGTTGCCGATCCTTTTTGTTCATCAACAAATATAGACTTTTGGTTAGTAGCATATCTAAGTTCTCTTTCATATCCTTTCTCAGGATCAAACCACACACATGAATATCTTGCAGTATGTTTTGACATTATTGTATAAGTTAAAGGTGTTTTATTACCTAATAAATAATAACTTCTATCTTTATACTCCCAATTATCTTTTTTTGGAGTTTTCTTTTCTTTTGTTTCCATAATATAATATAATATAATAATTAAAAAAGACCCCGCCGAAGCGGGATCTTAATAGTTGTCTTATGCTACAGTAGTAAATACAGTTGTATTAGCTACAGTTCCAGCAGCTTCTGGACCAGCATTTATACATTTCAACCAAGATGCTTGCAAGCTAGCTTCTAGAGCTCTAGCAGCAGCAGCGTCAGCTAATGTAATACCAGCTGTAATAGTTGAACCACCGATGTAAGTGAATACACAGTTGTTAGAACTATTGCTAGCAACAATCTTTAACAATTCCTCAGAAGGAATATATAAAGGTTGATCAGTGTTATATTTTGTTTCTATTAATTTAGCCATAATTTCTATATTTTAAAATGTTAATAAATAATTAAGCTCCTTTGAATAACACGAAGTTATTAGCAGCTTGAGTTACTAAACATCTTTCAGATAAGAAATTAACTCTCATAACATCAAGATCAGAAGTGTAAGCTCCACCTACAGATCCAGTGATCCAAGATTTCATCTTTCTATCTTCAGATTCAGAAGCTCTATATCTTACGTGTAAGAAAGGACGTCTGATGTTTGATCCTAACATTTGATCGTATACTGTAGTTGTTCCAGCAGGAACCATTACACCATCAATCTCTTTATCTAAACCTCTAGTTGTAGCATCGTTTAAGTATTTCCAATCAGTTTTATAGAAGTCATAAGAACCTCTTCTAAAACCTGAAAATCCAAAGTTTAACGCCATATCACCATCATTCTCGAATAATCCGAAAGAAGCAGCTTGAGTAGAAGCAAATCCACCATTAACAGCAGCAATCATATCGTCAAAATCAAGAGCAGTAGATCTAGATAAGAAAAGCATGTTTTCTTCAATAGCACCTTGCTTGTCTAAGTTTTTAAGTATTTCATCAAAATCACCTAAAGCACCAGAACCAGGAGCAGCAGCTCCAGCAAAACCAGAGTATACATTTCCATTAGTTTCTATAGCAGAAAATAAACCAGTACTTCCATATATAGCAGAACCATTTGCTCCAGTAGGACCAAAATTAGTTCCAAAAGTAGCAGCATTGTCATTAGGTACAGATTCTACCATTGCCATTTCTAGATAATCTTGAAACCTTAATCTAGTTTCAGATTCAGCTTTTAAATACCATAAGTATCCAGAAGTTCCGTCTTCAGTAGCAACTTCGATCCAGCCAATTTGAGCAGCATCAGAACCACTTATCTCATAATTATCTTTCATGATAATTGGAGAATTTTTAAAAGTAGTTAACTGTGGCTCAAGAGCTCCTTCCATTCCTTGACTTCCTTTTGGAAACATAGAACCATAAACAAATAAACTGTTAGAACCAGCACCAGTTACTAAAGCACCTGGTAAAGCTCCTCCTTCATATGCGTGACATGTTAATGTATATCCGTTGTTAGCTAAAGCAGTTACTAATAATTTAGTAGTAACTAAACCAGTAGCGTTATCAGAAACTAAAATTGTAGCACCAACTCTAATACCAGAAGTAGTAGGGTTACTAGCACCTTTAGTAATAGTTGCTGTAACTTCAGGAAAACCACCACCACCATTTGCTAATTGAACAGTGTCATAAGCAATGTGTAGTCTATTTTGTTCAGACCAAATTACTTGATCAGATGTCATAGGCATTTCAGCGCCTACCATTCTCAAGAAACCTCCGATTGTTCGGTTTCCGTATCTTTCTATCTCAGCTTCATAAAGCTCAGGTAGATATTGTTGTGACCATTGTGCAAAACCAGCTTCCTGAAAGTCAATATAATTGTCTTGTACAGTAACTTTGCTTGGCATAGGTACGATTGATGCGGGAAAAGACCCACCTATGTTAAAACTCATGTTTTATGTTTTTAGTTGTTGTTTTTATTTTTTACTTTAAATTTCAACTTAGAACTATCTGCACCACTAATTGCTCTTACTTTTAAACCATTAACAAACACATCACCTCCAGCTTGTGGCCTAGGTTCATTTGTTATATTTTTAGATTTAGCCATAACATCTTTTAAAGCATCGGCTTTGCCTTGCTCATAAAAATGATTAGCAATAGTATCTGCGTTATCAGCGGCGTACATAGCTTTGTGATAACCTACAGCATCAACAACTTCACCCTCATTGTTTAAGAACTTCTTAA
>Ga0181394_1000260_pt1 | contig 23681 bp, 52 predicted proteins | sample 17SPOviralmetaG_FD_130123 | JGI IMG/M metagenome (GOLD analysis project Ga0181394, IMG submission 130123) | Marine viral communities from the oligotrophic San Pedro Time Series (SPOT) site, San Pedro Channel, CA, USA - 17 SPOT_SRF_2010-11-23 | ecosystem: Environmental > Aquatic > Marine > Strait...
AAAAAAACACAGCTAAGTCGTTGCGTAAATTACGAGAAAAAAGAAAAACTGTAGAAAATTCTAAAGTGAGTTTTGTAAAAAGAAATGAACGTCTTAGTGATATACAAGACGACATGAACTCTGTGTATAAACAATTTAATAAACAATGGAATGAAAGGATAGGTAAATGAATATAATTTTAGAACGTCTGTGTTACCACCCTAAAGGTGTGCTAGGTAAATTTCACTTAGATCAATACGAACTGTATACGATAGAAAAACCTTGGCTTGATAATAAGCCGTATGAAAGTTGTATACCTGAAGGTCACTACACATGTGAGCCTTATAGTTCAGAAAAATATCCTGACACTTTTGAAGTTATGGATGTTCCAGGCAGATCCAAAATATTGTTTTGTCATATAGGTAATTTTCCTGACGATGTGCAAGGTTGTTTTGCGTTAGGTATGTCTGTAATGGGCGACAGAATAGCTGTCAGCAATAGTGCTATTGCTATGAAAAAATTTAAAGAATTGACTAAAGGTGTTAAAGAAATAGAACTTACTGTTGCTAGTTACTATCCAGAATATCCATGAGGAAAGCGACTAAATCTATCAACGTAGTTGATTTAACTAAACGCAGAAAGAAACACACCTCTATAGGAAAAGCTAACAATTCTAATGTTCATGTTAAAAACAAACAAAAGAAAAGACAAAAAAAATTAAGTTACAGAGGACAAGGTAGATGAACGAATGGGTAAGCGCTGTAGAAACTATTGGTATACCAGCGGTAGGAGCTATGGGTTTAGGTTATTTGGTGTGGATGTTGTTCAAAAGTTTAATATCAGACATACATAAAAAACTGGATACGCAACAGACAATGATAGTTGCTTTGATAGACAGAATTAGGCAAATGGATAACGACATGATTCGTATTGATGCGATGTGTCGGGCAGCGTTAGGCATGCAGCCTGACGTTAATAGGATAGCAAGAGCAGACGGACAAAAAGATCAGCGTAAAGATTAACATGAAAATGTTTTTTACATTTTTTTCTATTTGGGCTTTGTGCGTTTTCATTACTTTTGGGTTTATTGTTCCAAAAGTTAATGCAGATCAAATGGTGCATAAATTCAAAAATCCTAGTTTTTCGGGAAATAATACTAGCTCTCATTATTTAACTATTGAAAATCAAGAGTTCAATAGAAAAGAAAATGTCAGAGAAGAGATAAAAGCATATCAAGAAGAACTAGCAAGGGAAGCGGACAATACTACTTTGGCTAGATTCATTCGTAATCTGGAATCAAGAATATATGCACAACTCTCCAGGCAATTAGTTGAAAACTTATTTGGTGAAAATCAATCTGAGTTTGGAACATTAGAGCTGGAAGGCAACACCATAGAATACGAAGTAGAAGACGACAAAATAACATTAACAATCACAGATGAAAATGGAGAAACCACAACTATTACTGTTCCTACTGGTTCTTTTACTTTCTAGCTGTGCGTTAAAGAATGACGATTTGTTGAATAAAGGTGGTATACCAAACAACAAAATTACAGCTCCTAGTATTTTAGATCTCCAGTCACAAGAATTAAAAGAAGTATCTCCCCCGAAAAAAAAACCAACAATAGCAATATACCCGTCTAGCTTCACTGATCAAACGGGACAGAGAAGAAGTAATAGTGAGTTTGCTTTATTTAGTACCGCAATTACTCAAGCTCCACACGCTTATTTATTAAGAGCGTTAAAGCATTCTGCTAATGGTCAATTCTGGAGAGTAATAGAACGTATAGGGCTAGACAATCTTGTAAAAGAAAGAACCTTAATACGATCTACCAGAGAAGGGTTTAAACAAAAAGAGTTGAGTCCGCTGTTATTTGCGGGGTTACTCATAGAAGGTGCTGTCGTAGATTATGACGTGAACCAAAGAAGCGGTGGAGTTGGATTTCGCTATTTAGGCATATCCAGTAGTAACCAATACAGGGAAGATACAGTAACAATATCTTTACGCCTGATTTCGGTTTTAACTGGCGAAGTTTTGATAGAAGTCATGACAACTAAAACCATTCTATCTGTGGGTATATCTCAAGATGTTTTTAGATTTATAGAACTAGGAACAGAACTAATAGAGCTAGAAGGTGGATTTACAGAAAACGAGAGTGGTTCTATTGCATTGCAAAAAGCTATAGAAAAAAGTGTTTTAGAAATTATAAACATAGGATACGAGAGAGGGTATTGGGAACATGAAGAAATTATTATTGAGCCTAGTTGCGATGACGAGTGCATTGCTGCTATTCGCGGCTGACAACGAAATATATATTGATCAAAGCGGTGGTACTGCTTTGAATTTAGACATTGAACAGATCAATGGATCTGGAAACCTTATTGGTGGTGCAACAGCTGCTGCTGGTTCTATGACACCATTAGATTTAGATGGTGCATCTATGAGCCTAGACATATTGCAAAAAGGATCTACAAATAAATTCTTAGGTGATATATGGGCTGACAGTTATACAGGTTATTTTTCTTTCCTTGGTTCAACAAATACGTTTAACATGCAAACAGACCCAACAAATACTTTTGGAGCTGATTCATCTAATGTCAATGTTCAAGTCACGGGCAGCTCAAACACAATGACACTTAATCAGGCTACTAACGCTATTGCGGCTACGTTAGATTTAGATTGGATCATACAAGGTTCAAACAACACAATAACATCATCTATAGATGTTGATGGTGCTACTAATTACATGGACATAGATGGTTCAGACAATACGGTTACTTATGATGGTGATGGGTATGCAGGTGGTTACTTCTACTTAGACCAGACTGGAGGATCAAGGACATTCAACATAACACAACAATCTACCTCTGATAATGATTGGCTTAAGATTACATCTGTTGGCTCTAATGGGGTCGTGTGTGTTAATCAGTCTGATGCCTCAACAAGTTTTGTGTGCTGATTCCATAGGATCAGTTACAGAACTTAACGGCACAGCACAGGTTTTAAGAGATAAACCCTACGGAGCTGAACTAGACTTTGGAATACTGAGTTATGACAAAGTAGAAACGGCTGATGGGCGAATGGGGATTACGTTTATTGATGAAACTCAAATAAAGCTAACGGAAAACTCGCGAGTATTGATTGATGAGTTTATTTTTGATCCTGATCCAAATAAATCAAAGATGGCTTTAACTTTTGCTAAAGGTACTGCACGTTTTGTTACTGGCAGACTTAATAAAGTAGCAAAAAAAAATATTAAGATAAGAACGAATACTGCAACAATAGGTATAAGAGGAACAGACTTTACAATAACCGTAGATGAGCTTGGACGCTCTTTGATTATTCTTTTGCCAGACAAACTTGGTTTATCAAGTGGTGAAATTGAAGTGTCTACTGGCATGGGAACAGTTGTTTTAAATAAACCATTCCAGGCTACAACAGTTTCTGCTTTTGAGAATATGCCATCTAATCCAGTCATACTTGATCTAACATTAGATCTTATTGACAACATGCTTATTGTTTCTGAGCCTAAGGAGGAAAAAGAACAGGTTAAAGAAACAGAGTCTTCATCGACAAATGTATTTTTAGATTTCAATGAGTTAGATGTTGATTATCTAGCCGAAGATGCACTAGATGATAATGAGCTTGAGTTTACAGAGCTAGATATAGATTTATTACAAGTAAATTTTCTAGAAGATATGTTAAACGTACTTGATGCTTTAGCCGTAAAAAAAGAGGAAGATCAGTTAGGACTAGCTACTGGTATTAAAATAGTTGGTACTGAGATTGGACAAGATAAAGACACACAGATTACAACGCTAATACAAGGTCAAAATATAAGTATTAGACGTAACGTAGGTAATTCTCTTATATTAGATTTAGATGGATCGTCTGGCTACACCTTGATACTTACACAAAACGGAGTAACTAAAGTTGTGACTATCAATGGTGGTGGAACAAATACAATCAATGTTACTCAACAATGAGTAAGAACGATGCTGGATAATCTATATAGCAAATTTTGCAGAGCTAATTGCTATTAAAAAAACTGGACTGAAAAGAACGGAAGAAACAATTACAAAAAAAACAAAGTCAGAGCGGTACACTTTTTCTCCTATATTAGGGGTTAATAAAAATCGGCTGCAAGATATAACATTAATCAAATCAATACAAGAGGATAAACAGAATATATGACTGAAGAAGAAAGAATTTTAATTTTTATACACGGAATGATTATTCCAATGATGTTTCTAGTAATCTTTTTATTTTAGTATACCACTTTGTATACCACTTTTATGCGCGCTAAAACGGTCTTAATCTGTTTAAACTTTCTTAATCGTTAAAACGGGATTTGGCTTAAAAGCCTTTAAATTAAAGGAAAACCAGCTGGGAGAGGTGGTAGACACGAGTGGACTTGAACCACCGACCCCCACCATGTCAAGGTTACAGTCTTAAACTAACAATACCCGTTGCAGCTACGTTTCAGAGTAACAACTTTGCTGGTATACCACTATTTATACCACTCTAGTGCAGCAATTCTACAATTTCTAACAGTTTTGCGTCCCTTGCTTTGATATATTTTCTAGTGGTTTTTGTATCTTTATGTCTAAGAACGGAAGCAATGTAAGCCTCAGATACATCTTCTTCAGCTAAAGTAGATCCAACGTCATGTCTTAGATCATGTATTCGTAGATCTTCTATACCTGACTTCTTTTTTGCCAACTGCCATGCTTTTTTAAAATCGCCAAGTCCTCCAGATACTTTAGATTTACCAGCAAAAACTAAAGTTGGGTGTTTCCCTTTATTATTATTTAAAATCTCTATTGCCTTTTGACTTAAAGGAACATAATCAAATGTATTGTTTTTTTGTTCATTCTCTTTAAACCTAATTCTTTTTTTCTTCAAATCTACTTGTTCCCATTTTAAATTTACCAATTCATTTTTTCTCAAGCCTGTTTGTAAATAAAACTTTATCGGGTCTATTAAATGATCTGGTAAGTTTGCAAATAAATTAACCTTTTCTTTTTTGGTAATTTCTCTATGTCTTTCTACTTCTATACCTACTCTTTCTATAAAAGGTATATCTTTTACCCATCCAATTTTATAAGACAATTTTAAAATAGATCTGAGCTGGCTAAAGTTCCTATCAACTGTTTGTGGTTTTAGTCCGTCTTTTAATTGTTTTTGTTGTAATTTAAAAACAAGATCTGCATCTATGTTAGATATTTTTTTACTCTTAAGCTCTTGGTTAAACCAATTTAATCTGTACTGTTCCTGATCATTCCAATTCTTCCTTGTATCTACCCATCTATCGCGAGCATCTTCCCAGGTCTTGCCTTTAAATTTATTAGGGTTTTTTATTTCGTTGGATATTTGTGTCTTTTTTAATAAAGCAATTTTGTATGCTTCACGTTGATTAGTTGTACCAGTAGAACCTGAATAAACTTTATTTTTTATTTTGAATCTGTAATACCAATAAGGTGATTTTGGTACTTTTCTAATATATTTATATTTACGCATTAGCTACAGCTGTAGCCCATGCTTACAACTAAAGGCTACTAGCGTATAGAAGTTTCTCTTTTTTCTGTAAACTTTTCAAGTGAAGAGGGTTTAAAACGTATAATACGTTGCGATATTTGAACGTATGGTAGTTCATCAGACTTAGCTAATAACCTTACTACGTCTACTGAGACTCCTAATACTTTAGCTGTTTCTTTCGGTGTTAATAGTTGTTCCATATTAGTGAGATAGTTGCTTATCCTTGAGCGACTAAGGACTAGCTTTAGTAGGTATTAGTAATATTTTATAGGAGAAATATGAACCCACAAGGCAGACTATCTCAACTGCCTATTAAATAATGCTGCTATATGACTTAATTCTTTTCTTCTGTCATCAACGTCTTTGACTGTAGTTATCTCCCTTTTAACTTCAGCTTCTCTAAATTGAACAGGTCTGTAACCTAAACTGCAAACTCGCATAACTATATTTTTTTGCACAAGAGACTCTAATTGATACCAATGATTCTTTTCATCATCTGTAATTCCACAAGTCTTACATACTGGTCGTTCAAAAGTTTCTATGGCTATTGCAGTTCTTGCACAATCAGGGTCATTAGGATCTATCCAACAACTCATATTGTCGCAAGGACGGGCTGTTAATTTATCACTAGGATTCCACTTTGCTGAGGAGCGGCAGTAATCACTACCTTTAGACTCATATAAGGGATGGAGAGGTATCCCATTGATATATGAATTTAATCGTTTCTTCCCATGAGTCATAACAACCCCCTTACTTTATTTTTATTCTACAATTACTTCAGCATCATCAACTACGCCTACTTCATCTTGTAGTCCGTTAGCATCATCATTTGCTGCTTCAGGTGCTGGTTGTGCTGCTTGAACTAAAGCGTGTAGTCTATTTCTAGCTCCACCTATAATTTCCATGTCCGCACCATTATATGCACCAGCTTTAGAGGCTATGTCTATAGCATTAATTGCTATAGCTACATCGTTGAGCTGGACTTGATTATTTTCTTCTGCCATTTTTTTCCTTATTTATATTAAATCATCCCTATGAATTCTTACTTCCATAGGGGCTTCAAATTCAAGGTCAACGACTTCATGATTAATGCCTCTGACCTTTTCTTTGTAAGTTTCTTTGCACCTTATAAAGGTTTCACCAAGTTTTGTTTCTTCGCCTTCTTCTAAGTTAAGTTCAGCATAATCCACATAATTAACCTGTCTTGTTAAGACCTCTAACTCAGCCGTTCTCTCTTTTAAGTCAACTTTTTGAACTCTGATCTTGTGATCAAACGTATCTTTTAAATTGTCTTTATCAAGAGAAGTACCCAAAAAGATTACTTCGTCCTTGCTTCTTCTGATTGTTAATCCAGGCATCTAATCTCCTTAAAATGGTATGTCTTCGTTAGGGTTATCTCCGCTTTTCTTAGTACCTAAATTTTGTATCTGATTGCCTATGATTTCAGTTCTATATTTTTTAACACCATCGTCTTCCCAGTTTCTGGTTTTAAGTTTACCTTCAATATAAACCTTATCTCCTTTATCTAAATACTGTTCAACAAATTTTGCAGGTTGACCCCATAAAACTATGTTGTGCCATTCTGTAACTTCTTTTTTTTCTCCAGTTTCTTTATCTTTCCAAGACTCTGAAGTTGCTACACTTAGGTTTGCTACTTGACTATTACCTGCTTCTTTTACTTCCTTATTGCCAATATTCCCAACAATAATTACTTTATTAACACCTGACATATGTACTCCTATTTTCTTGGTGGTGAAAAAGTGATTGACTCACTCGCTTTGTTTTTAAACTTATCCAGTTTCACGTCATCGTTTTTTAACAGCGCATTGATTTGAAACTCATAAGTATCAAAAATCTTTTTATAATTTATACTTCCTACTTTTTTAATTATGTTAAGTCTGTAGCCTTGTGGATTAACTAATCCGTTATACGCTGAAGTTTCTAACTTCTCTTTGCTTAACTCTTCTTTAAGGAACTTAAACTCTTGATCTAATTCTTTTTTGGTTTCAGATATTTCTACTAATCTCTCAAACCTATCATCCTCAATGGTTAAATTCTTTTCGTCTCCATACTCAGCTCTTAATACAGGGTCTTTAATAATCGAACTGTATTCGTCCATGAATGCTTTGAGCTTAGGCAAGTGGGCTTTCCAGAACTCTTGATCTCTTTGCACTCTAAGAATCCTTATATCCCCTTCTACCCACTCAACATAATCACAATAATCTAAATCACAGACTTCCATAAAATGTTGAACCTGACCAAAGTAGTTTGGCTTTTTTTTGTTTAGATCTATATCACCAGTTTCATTTAGGGTAAATTTCATAGGACATTTTATTTCCAACCCTATCCTGTTACCTTCTTGATCTACTGTAATTCCATCAGGGCTAACGCCTATCCAGTCATATTCATCGTGTAGTTGAAAAAACTCTGAGTCTTCTTCTAGGGCATAACTGGTCTGATCTAAATATTCCAACCTTGCAACAGGCTCATAAGTTGTTCCTCTTTCTGTGTGAAAGTTAGGAACAAACTCTGAAGGTGCGCCTATAAACTCTCTAACCATTTCACGATAAACTTCAGAAGGTCTATTGGAATTTATTTTTCCAGACCTAGTTCCAGTCATCATACCTATTCTCTGGTCAAGCCATTCTTGTGAACCCTGTTCAAACTTTTCTAATACTCTACTCATGCTTGAGCCTCAAAACTTTTATCCATTGCTTCTTTTATATTTACAAGCAACAAAGAGTGATTTTTCCAGCCATCTATTTTTTTTATAGCCATGCGAGCTTTTTCTGCTTTATCAGGGGTAGACTCAAATACCAATTTAATAATTGGTTTCTGTAGAGCAGAAGGTACTTTATCTAACTCTCTTATATTCAAATCGGGTAAATGATCTATAACATCTGTGTACCAATCTATTACAGGTGTTTTGCCATTAGATTTTTTTGTTGTCTGCGCTTTAACATAATCTGCCTGTAATGCTTCTGCATCATCATCATCTGCGCCTATACCGCATGCAGTAGATAAAGAATATCTTCTAGCATAGGTCAGCGCTGCACCAAATTTTTGTGGCGATAAATTTTCTGCGGGTATAAAAAACCAACCTGTATGCAGTTCAGAATCATGTCCATAAAATGATGTTTGTATCATTACACCTTTGTCGTGTGGACGTTGATGTTGAAAATACATTATGCCTTCCTTACAAAAAGCTTCTTTTACAGCTGTAATTACTGACACCACAGAAGCATAGCCTCCATACTGCCCTTTCTGATCTTCTCTTGCGTGTGCAATATTAAGTTGTGCCTTACACCACGCTTTAACAAATTCATTTGTCAAAGGCGCATATTGCACATCTACGGGATTGTTAATTGGTTCTTGGGTTTCTTGTTGTCTTAAATTTTCCATAGTATTTCCTGTTAATCTTAGTTGTTTTAATAGAACTTCATTTATTAAAAGCTCTTATTAATTGTTATATTAGTCAAAAAAAAGACTAAATGGTAGTCTTATTTTTAATTTTCAAGCTCAACAAGAGCTAAATAAATAGCATAATGTATAGTTTCTTTTTCCATACATACAATTTACAGAATGAAGACAGCTTGTCTATAATTATTGCTAGTAAATTTTTACAAGTAATTTTTTACAAGTAATTTTTTACTTGTAAGTTTTATTTCTATTCAAGTGGAAGTTGTTTTTTTTCAAATATGTTTTGTCTAGCTGGCTGCGAACAAAGAGTCTTTATTATTTTTATAGAGATATCTTTGCCATATCTAGGTAAAAATATAGACATAAATGATTTTATTATGTTTGTTGTGTAAATATCTTCAAATGCTTCAAGTATGTTGATCATTCTTTGTTCTTGTGTGTAAACTAAATATTCACTTACTTCATCAAGAATATCTTGATTAAAATAATATATTTTTGTTCTAGCATCTTCTTCACACACATGGCGGTGTATTATTTTTTTTTCTACACCTTCTTGTATTTTTTTCTTAATTGTTTCTTCACCATCATAAACAGAATCTATAAAAACATTTAAAATGTCGTTTAGCCTAACCGCCTCACCATCAAATACAGCTCTTAAAAAAACAGTAAAAAATTTATAGCCTCTTTTGTCAGCTAAAAAGTATTTATGCCAGTCTTTGTCTTGATGAGGTGAATTTATATAATGTTCGAAAGTAAGTACTTCAGCTCCTGCTAAAGATCTAAAATCATTAGTTTTCATCGTTATATCCTTATATTAGGAAAAGTAATCTTCAGATGTAGTTTTTGTATAAGCTGCTTGCAAAAGTTCTAAATCTTCACTTATACGTTGTGTACTCAGCTGTCCCTCTATTGAATCAATATTATAATATTTGGTATAAAGTTTTGCTCTTGCTAACGCAGGAATCCCACGCATTTGTTTTTCTGTAATCACTTCTTCAGTTCTAGTTACAATTTCTTCAAACTTATTAACATCGATTGTCATGACATCATTCATGTTTCCTTTGCCTGTTACTAACCAAGTAAGGTTTATACTTAGGTCATCACAAATAGCGCACAAGGTTTCAATGCGAGGCATTACTCCATGTGACCATTTGTTTACTGCTTGTTGAGTGCTGTTATAACGAGTGCGAAGCTCAAAGTTTCTTTTAGTTACAGGAAAATCTCGAGCGTTAAGAGCTTGTGTAAGTCTTTTAGAAAATCCTTCCCTAATATGTTTAGGTATTGGTTCTTTAGTCATCTTTTTTCCTATATCTTGCAACCTAATATAGCAAATTCCTGGACAAAAATCTTACTTTTTAAGATAATTTTTTTATATAAAATTGCGTAAAAATCTATATCTCATAACGTTTTTAGAAACTATTAATAGTGATACACAATTTTGAAGACTTGTTTTTTTATTTTCTTGCGTTTAAACTCTTGAGACTATGGATTCACAAGACTACAGGAAAAGATAAGATCAATGTGTATAGAAGCTTTAAATTGGGCATGGCAAATTGAAGGTTTAACACCAACGCGAAAGTTAGTTTTATTAAAGATAGCCGACTATTCAGACCCAATCACAAAAAGAGCTTACCCAAGCAATTCACATATAGCAAAAAAGGTTGGACTCAAAGATCCAAAAAGCGTACAAAAAATAATAAAAGAATTAGAAGAACTAGGACTGATTAAAAGAATACCAAGGTACAAGGATGACAAAAAAGGGCAGACTTCTAATTGGATTGAATGCTTGTTACCCGTGGGTTCACAAGACACCCCACCCCCCCGCTCTGTGACCCCCCTCCCCACCGCCACAGCGCACCCCAATACATTAGAGGATACAAAAGAAGAAACTAAAAGAAATACAAAAGAAAAAAAAGCTAAAGAATTATTATTCTCAATCAAGGGTATTTACCAAGAAAACTTCCCAACTCACAAAGAAAAAAAGGTTTCAGCTGAACATCAACATCTTATCTTGAGTTTGTTAAAAAAACCTCCTGAATTTGAAGACGATGGAAAATTAGAAAAGCAGCCAGTAGGTGATTTGGAATGGTGGGAAGAATATTTTGCTTTTTGTGCCTTGTCTGAAGAGCTGAAGACGGGCTGGCAATTTGAAGATCGAAATAAAATTCCAGATTTAGAATTTTTATTAAGAAGAAGAACAATGGGCAAGGTTTTCAATCTTGATTACCACCCACAATTAAAAGGAGCGACAAGATGAAAAAATTTGAGAGCAGAGAATCAGAACGAGGAGTTTTAGGGTGTGTTTTGCTGAAGAATAGTTTACTGGGAACAATAGATCTTACTGAAGATTTTTTTTCTGATAAATCACACGCAGAAATTTATAAAGCAATGATGAAATTGGCTGATAATAAACTAGACATAGATGTTATAACAGTTTCTGAATCTTTACCTCAAAGCTTATCGCAAGAGGTGATTAATATTGCAAAAGAAACACCTAGCACCGCTGGTTTTAATTCTTACGTACATATTCTCAAAGATACAAAGCAGATGCGAGATATTTCAAGCAACGCACAGAGAATAGATAGTATCTTATTGAATGGAGACAATGTATCCGAAAGCTTAAACGAAGTGCAATCCATGTTCATGGACACAGCTATAACCAAAGGCGAGCCTAAGTTAATACAAGATATATTGAAGGACGTTTTAGATGATGTATTTGATACAGATAAATCAAAACACATAGGAGTTCAGACTGGCTTCAAAGATTTAGATAGAAGAATAGGCGGATTTAAAAAAGGAAATTTAATAATTTTGGCGGCTAGACCAGGTATGGGCAAAACAACTTTAGCTCTTAACACCTGTTGGAACATAGCAAAGCAAGGTAATAGAGCTTTGTTCTTTAGTTTAGAAATGGAAGACAAGGAAGTTGTCAGAAAAATTATGTCTCAAGAATTAAAAGTCAACAATGAGGACTTAGATAGCGGTAAAGTTTTTGAGAAACACGACAATGTATTAAGTATTCAGGACGTAGTTAGAAATAAACAATTCTATATTGATGAAACAGGCGGCTTAACTCTTGCACAGATTGGAGCAAGGGCAAGAAAATTAAGCATGGAAAAGCCACTAGATTTTATTGCAATAGACTATATTCAATTAATAGACCAAACAGCATCAAGCCGTACAGAAGAGATTAGAAAAATATCAGGCGGTTTGAAGGCACTAGCTAAAGAGTTGGCTTGTCCTATCTTAGCGCTATCTCAACTGAACAGATCAGTTGAAACTAGAATAGACAAAAGACCATTGCTTTCAGATTTAAGAGATTCAGGTTCTATAGAACAAGATGCAGATATTTGCATGTTTATTTATAGACCAGATTACTACGAAGATGATCAATCAAAGTTTACTCATCATAGTGAATTGCTGATAAGGAAGTTTCGTATGGGAAAACCTGGTACAGAATATTTGATGTGGGATGCTGATATATCCTCTTTCAAAGATGTACCTTTAGACTGGATGCCTCCTGTCATAGAGGAAGTACAACAAAACGTGCAACCTTTTGGCAGTAGACAAGGAGTTAGGAAAGTAAGCCCGTTTGATTAGCGTTGGAGGCGCTCCTATGTGAAAAAATGCTCAGCCTGTAAAGAGCTGAAGCCAATAGAAAAGTTCTATAAAGATAAATGGAAAAGAGATTTATTAATGTCTCGTTGTAAGGAATGCGAAAAAAGATTACAGAGAGAGAGGTATAAAAAGAACAAAGGAGTACCAGGTTACGACCCTAAGATACAAGAACTAGCAGTTCTTTGGTACAAAGAAACAAAGAGTATGAAAAATGGATGATTTTTTAAAAGAAAATTACGCACAAAGAATAAGAGAACACGCAAGAATAATTGAAGAAGCTGAAGTAGAACTTTTTAAGGCTGAAGCAAACGTAAAACATCTGCGAGCTAATCTTATGCTTAAAGCAGAGAAGCAAGGTGTGCGCTCTATTTCTGGACAAGAAGTAATAGCAGACGCAACAGACGAGCTTAAAGAAGCCCGTGAATACGTTGGAATTGTAAAAGGACGTTTACGCGGAGAAGTTACAAGGCTAGGAGCTACAAATACAGAGGTAGAAGTTGAGAAAACAAGACACGTTACAAACAGACAGGAAATGAGAGCATACGGGCATGGCACTTAAGGGCAGAACACCAACCAAAGCAGAAAAACAATGGATGGATAAAGTAGCACAGTTTGGCTGTATTGTTTGCTGGGAAACATTAGGTATACCGCATTCGTGGTGTGAAATTCATCATTTGGACGGGAAAACAAAACCAAATGCACATTTCAGAACGATAGGATTGTGTTACAAGCACCACAGAGATCAATCAAATAACCCTATGTGGGTATCAAGACATAAAAACAAAAAACAATTTGAAGATAGATACGGCACAGAAGAATATCTATTAGAAAAAACAAAACAATTTATTAACTAATGTGTTATTTAGCTATGCAAGAAGAATGGAAAGAAGAGTACGATCAGATAAAAAAAGAACTGTTAAAAAGTAGAAAGGCTGTTGGTATAACAGATCAAGTAGATGACTTGGTTGAAGAAAAAGGAAAAGAATATGGTTCTCCAGATGTATTTTTTTCGCAACTAGCCAAAGCAAAAGAAGGAATTACTGGCATCCCTACTAGCGCAAGCAGAGAAGTAGGTTACATGCTTTTGTTTAAAGTTATTAGATACATAAACAATCCAAGTCATAAAGATACATTGGATGATATTGAAGGTTACGCAAGAATAGGAAAGATACTTGCCAATAATAAACAGGATAAAGATATGCAAGACAGCTAATTGAAGGTAGATCACATACATCATGCCTCGACAATGGGCGGTATGTTAGATCATCAAGAACGTATGGATTATTTGGAAAAAGTTCCAGAAAATCACAGAAATTTGGTATCAAATTTAATGCCTATATTTCTCTCCGTGACAATAGCGAATATAAATACACGTGAAGGTAGAAATAAAGCTTTGGCTTCAATTCCAGAGAATCAAACCTTTGCAAATAACAGTAGTACGATAAAAAGTTTTGTAAGGGCAAGGGTAATTCACCTTTTCAAAACTACAAATCTGGGTAATGCAAGACGCTTTTAAATCAGACTTGGAAGCGGGTCTGAATGTAGAGCTTGCTGTCCTTGAGATAATTAAAAAGAAATACCCATGTGCAGTACAGATAAGCGGAAAATTTAAAGGTTACGATATATGGATTCCAGAAATACACAAATCAGTAGAAGTAAAATCAGATCAAAAGTCACAACACACAGGCAACTTTGTTATAGAAGTAGAAATGTATGGGAAACCAAGTGCATTACTAACAACAACAGCAGACTATTGGGTGATCTATGACGGACAAGAATATATATGGATTACCACACAAAAGATCTTTGAATGCGTTACAAGGTCAAGACTTAGACCCGCATTATTTACGGGTAGAGGTGATACGCAACAGAAATTGGCGTATCTCGTTCCTACAAAGACCATTAAACAATTCAGCGAAAATGGAGCATGTGCATGGGAACATTAGTCTTATACCTAGAAGTATTTTTCGAGGAGTGCTACAGAAACTATATAAAAAAATGCAATCAACAAAACATCAAGACAATACTCAATAAGGAAGAATTTCGTATGGTGTTTGAACACGTAGAGGAAAGCGTAATAGATGAAGAAGAAAGAAATAATTGAACAATTACTAACAGAAAAAAATGTTAAATGGGATGATGTTAGGTGGAGACCTAACAATCCTAGCGGCATGCAAGATTCACCTAGAGGGTGGCTTTACCGCATTAAAGGAGAAAAAGTACACAGATCATTAGGTAAAACTGCGGATGAGGCAATTCAATATATCAAAAACATAGGAGAAAATAATGCAAGATGATTACAAGGTCGTATATATACACAGAGAAAAAGCGAAATGGATTCCAATAGAAGAAAAGCCAACAGAAATGGCTAGTATGTATCTAATAACGGGTAAATTTGCAGACGGAGAGGAGTTTTTACATCCTATTAATGAACACCCTCAAAAGGCTTCAATATCATATAAAAGATTAGGCGGACACGTAGGCTATTATATGGTCGTGCCTACTCCTCCTCCATGTAGTCAGGTAAGTTAGAGCGTTTCATATAGTAAACTTTGTTAATACACTTTCTAGAGCAATAGATTTTACTTTTTCTTGTAGATACAAACTTTGCACCACAACACAAACAAGTTTTAGTTCTATCATCTTCAAACCTATTAACTTTTTTCTGCAAAATTTTCATATTTTTGCTAAAGAAACCTGCACCCTGGAGGTCAGATATAAGATCAATTAAGACCCTAGATTCTTTTCTAGTAAATTTAATACCTGACATGTTAATTTTTTCTATGAGCAAAAATGCCCGTAGGCTTTTGCTTGATCTTGTACTCAAGCATTAAGTCTTCATACAACTCTCGTCTAACTTTTGTTGTATGTTTGATAGACAATTTTGTCTTTATGTTTAGATCAGAGATCTTAGGCTTGAAAGTTTTATGATTGTTAGCTTCATACACGCAATCATCATTCCAACCCCAAGCCACCTCGCCAAAGATCTCAGAATCAAAAAAGAAATTATTTAATAAAGTTTTTTCCAAAACCTATCTTCCTTGCTAGTTTTTTTACCCATTCCTTTTCAGCTTGTTGTTCTCTTTTAAGCTTCTGTTCAGTTTCAAAAAAATGATTACCTTCTCGGTTAATCTCTATCATAGTTTTTAAATGATTAATGTCTGATTGCGCCATACCACGCCTCCTGTTCAATTTCATATTGGTTTTCTAAAGCCTTGGTTATTTCTGCGTCATTAAAGTTATGACTCATCGCATCTTTCAAATTTTTAAAAATTCGGAACTCATCACAAGCTACCCTACAAGCCCGCTCAGCCGTTTCTAAGGGATAAGCAGTAAAACTTTCCTCTATTTGTTTGTCTTTCCTGTAATCACTATAAAAAGTAAATTGCCAACCCTCTGTATGACCTAATGTTAGAAAATCTTTAGCATGGCTGGAATAGTTGGGGTAGTCAGTATCAGAAATAGAAATATATTTTATCTCAGCCCCCGTTAAGTTTTTGCAAATCTGTAAAATTTCGTTTTCACTTGCGTAACCAACATCTACATATTCAAACTGTCTTTTAACTATTAGTTGTTTATCATTCATATAAATACCTTTTTAGTCTTATTAATTGTATCACTTGGCAAATTTTTTTTTGGGTTTTTTGCCCTATAAATATTATTCCTGGTGATGTCTTTGCTTGTAAGAAAACCTTTACTTGCACAAGCAAAACAAGGATAAGCTTCCTTGTATCTACCTGTTCCATTACATATTTCACATTTCATTAGCTCTTCTCCTGTAAATTAATTATCGATTCAAAATAAATCTCAAATTCTTTGCGATCTTTCAAACAAGGATTTCTTATTTGTAAATATTTGCCGTTGTTTTTGATCAAAATTTCATATTCTTTCTTATTGCATTTGAATAAAAAAGTAAGATTTTTTCCTTCTTCAACTTGACGTAAACTCATTAGCTTTTCTCCACATATTTGATTTGATACATTTCACAATATTCATCTAAACTAACATCAGCATTTTCTTTGTAATATTCTTCTTTAGAATACTCACTAACATTACAACTCTCTTCTTGTAAAAAATCCTTTAATTCTTTTTTACTTTTAAAAGTCCAACCTGTCCAATCACTACCTTGTAAATCAATAATTTCAATCATTAGCTTTTCTCCTCAATCGTATAAAACTTTTTATCTTTACCGAACCAATTACTATCTATAAATGCTTCTGCATTATTAATATCTTCAAACTCATCATTAAGTAAGTGTGTTCGTTTATAGTCTGTATATCTGATTACATAGTTCATTAGCTTTTCTCCTTTTGTAACTTCCATATAACAAATTTCAATAATTCTTGAGCATCTTGAATACGTCTTGTTTGTTTTTCTTCTTCTAATAAAGAATTAATATATTTTAAGTTTGATACTTCATTCATTAGCTTTTCTCCTTATAGCTTTCTTGCCAATCTCTGCAAGGTTTTTGACTTATATAGTAAAATGCACTTGTATCATATATGCGATATTCTTTGAGATTATTTATAGCTTCTTTACGAGACTCAAATTCATCAACTGTTTCTAAGTTTCCGTCATAGTCTTTTCTTTGTATATATTTCATTAGCTTTTCTCCTTAACAGTTAGATCATATTCAGCCTCGGTTAGATAAGAATAAGAATTTAGAAACTGCTTTTTAGTTAATATCTTGAAGTCTCTCATCTTCTCTTTGTCGCACTCTCTACAAATTCAAAATAACTATCTTTTTCAACACTATCCCAAGTGCATAAAGGTTCATCATCTTGAGCAATAGTTTTTGCCTGTTCTTCGTTATCAGCTTCTACTATCTTGAATACTGTATAAGTGTATTCTCCTTGTACTTTGTATTTAGCCATTGTTATTCTCCTCTACACCTTCTATACGAAACCAAATTTCATAATCTAAGGCTTCGTTTGAAAATACGATACAAGCATCATCAATAGATTCTGCTGGATCACCATAACTTTCAAATAGTTCTGTAAGTTGTTCTAGGTATTCTGTCTCGTTGTTTTTAACAAAATCTCCATTCGGTTCTGTACTAGGACTTATTACGTCTAACTCCTCGTAATCATCCCAATGTCTTTTGTTAGGATCAGTTTCATCACCCTTATAAAGATGAATTGACGTTGTTACATAATATTTCATTAGCTTTTCTCCTTTAATTTTTTTCTAGCCTTTGATGCTTTGATCTTCCTGTCCCATAACTCTCTAGTACGAGGCTTTATATTAGTTCCAGGATTTTCAGCATTTTGACTATCAATAATTTCATCAAAGCCCTCAATGTCTTTTAACTTACTCATTGGCTTTGCTCCAAATAATTCCACTCTCCAGTAATAACTTTCCTCATGTGATCTTTATTCCATTTAAAAGTTTTTAGATCGTATTCGGCATAACATTCACCATACATATCAGTTCTGTTATATAGCTCTACTTCATTAGGATATTCTTTAAACACAATAAACATATAATCACCTATACTTTTACATCTTTTAATGTCGGATTTTTCTACATCATGTCCTCTATTCCCTAGCCATTGAACTGCATCGCCTTTATTCATTGTCGGACTCCTTTGTTAATCCACCAAAAAGAAACAATATATTGTTCTTCCTTGCAGTCGTTACAGTAACAATCCATTTCTTTGTTATTGTCTTTGATGAGTTCAATATCATCAGAGGTACATTCATCACATAACCATTCATTCATTTGGTCGCTCCATTTAAGCGATTGAGCGGGGTAAACTAGGGGTAAAAACCCCGCCCAATCTAAAATTTTTATAATTTTCGCGCGGATAATCCCCGCCCCCTATTGATCTCATTCACCTGATAAGAGAAAGGCGCTCTATATCTATTTAAAATGCCTTTAAGCCCATAATTAAGAGCTTCCTCTAGACAATGTTTAATAGCTTCTTCTCTAGTCTCAGCCTCAACAAATCCTCTAGGAATTAGATCTTTATCTAGGAAAGTGCATCTGTAGTTCATGGCTAAAATAACTCCTCTAATGGTGTGCCTTTCGGAACGTCCTTCAACATTGGCTTTTTTTCTAAAGACTCAGAAAACCTTTCTTTAGGTTCAAATAAATCAATTTGTTTTTCTGTATACAGATACCAAACACAAAATATTTTTTGTTTTAATCTGCTCAGCTCTGTTTTTTCTTCGTAACCTTCAAACCTAAGAGAGTTACAAGTTAACGCATGCTCCTCTTCGCTCATGTTTATATAAAGCTTAGGTTTTCCGTTACATATGGCGATTATCTGCGAGTACATTACGCTTCAGCCTCTAAGTATGAATATTCAGCGTTAGCAGTAACATTAATAACAAGGACTGATTCGCCTTTGTCGTTAACTTTTGACGTTATAGCGATAGTATCGCCCGCTTCTGCTTGTTGCTTGATTCCCTTAATAGAAAAGCGCCTATCTCCGCGCGCGTTCTTGGTTCTGTAAAAGCTTAACTTTGTCGGTGTCCCGTCTAAGAATTCAGCCTCTATAGATTCCCTATCGCCCGCCTCCATATCCTCAAAATCAATACCAAATAACTTAGAAAAGTTTCTAATGCTATTATTTGCGTCAATGATCGCTTTATTGAGCATTGTCGGGGTTAGCCTCACTATTGCGGGCTTGTGGTTATTTAAACTAATAATCTGCATATGTTCTCCTTTGTTTGACATAGACCCGCACGGGGGGGCGGGTTTCGGATATTCAATCCTCTTCAGTATGCCTTTAATAATCTCTAAAAATAGCCACCGAATAATTGCTTAATTCAATAACTGTATGATCATATTGAAGCGTCCTTGCGTAGCTTTCCCAATCAAAATGGTATTGAAGGTGTTCGGGTATTTCGTTAAATAAATCGCAATCTGTGGCGTATTCGTCCGCGTAACTTTGGAAGTTGTCCCACTCTCCGCAGTAGCGCTCTTCTGCTTCTGATATACATTCTGTAATTTTGTAGCCTGTAGCGTTAGCGAATTCGGAAATAGTTTCTAAATCTAAATGAGATTCTTCTACTGCATGCACAAAGTCGAAAAGCTCTTCATGGTCGGGGTACTCTCCAAAAGATGAGGGCAGTAGCTCATAATCAAAGACCGCGATTTCTTCCGCGTTCTTCGTGGCTTTTTTAACTGCTTTCCAATAGTCGGCAAATTCTGAATAATCAGAAGGGGCAACCCATTCACCTACTAAATTACCGCCGTTATATTCGCCTAAATTAGCAACCCATATCATAGGTTTTGTATAGTGGTTCTCTTGTATAGTCTCGCTCATAATATTTTTCTCCTAGTTTATTTATTGACTAAGACGCGCTTGCGCGCGTTTCGGATATTAAATCCTCTTCAGTTAGCCTTATAAGTTGTTATATGAAGCCTCCCATTTAGCAGTTATTTCATGAAGCCTGTATTTATCTTCAAGGATGCAACTGTAATCCTCGATTCTTTCAGCGCCTGAATCCCAATTACTCCAACTAATAGAGCCGACATATTGAGCGTCTCCGTTATATGTGTAGTCTTCATATAAAGGCGTAATTTGATCGGGTTTTGTTTTGTCTATTTTGTAAACTTCAATTAGCGCCGAATCTACCGCGTTCACTCCTTCGTATTGGTCGCCCTCTTTAGTATTGCAAGCTTTGGAAGTGTCCCGCGTTAGCTCTATAAGGACTTCTTGCTCACATTGAATTAAATAATGCAATTCTTCATCTTGCTCAAGAATGTTATCTAAAATTTCAATTAATAAATGTTTCATTTTTTTTCTCCTAGTTTGACTAAGACGCGCTTGCGCGCGTTTCGGATATTAAATCCTCTTCAGTTAGCCTTAGCAGTTCCACCACATATCCACATCAATGACCTTTGAAACTAGGTTTTCTTCTGTGGCTTCATCATTCCAAAAAATCCAATCGTGCAAGTCCTTTAAAACTTTAGATTGTCTCATTGAGTAGGATTCTTTATGGTGATCTGTGAAGAAGGGAAAAAGTTTTTCGCCCTCATAACATCCCGTTAGTTGCAGAATTCCGTTTCCAGTCATAATGCAATGCCCTTGCACTTGGCAATATAGTTTCCAATCATATAATTTTTTTTCTGCTTTTCTTTCCAACATATCTAAAGCAACTATTAAAAAATTATCTATGAGGTTGTTGATGTCCTGTTGTCTAGTGTCTTCAGGATTCTCTTGCGCGTATCTTTTTCGCTCTTCATAAACCTCATCTTTAGGGAGTCTTTCAACCCTCTCCGCAAGTCGGTTTTTATGCTCAATTTTTTCCTTAGCTATTCTTTCTCTTACTTCCATTTTTTTTCTCCTAGTTTTATAAAAACGATCTTATTAAGATCATTAAGACTATAACAGTATACGAATAATATCTAACACACAAGCTTTTTTTAATGTGCAGTTGTTAAATAACAAATGATATTTTCTCTCACGTCCTGAAACCCTTCTAATATCTAACCATGCAAGAAGAACACCTAGAGCGCAGACTCGAAAACGTGGAAACAGAATTGCGCGGAATCGCTCGCACTCTTTCCAGTCTTGCACGCATAGAAGAAAAACTATCTAACGTTAATCACTTCATCCTTGACCACGAAACCAGGCTTAGAGTTTTAGAAGACTCAAGCGCTAAAGGTTCGGTTAATATCAAAATCGCAGAACGTGTAATCTGGATAGTTCTTGCGGGAGCTTTAGCGTCATTAAATATAATCAACTAGAGCTTCTAAAGTATCTACATGGCGGAAGATTCAAACCGCGAAACTTTGTTGAAATAGAAAAAATTTGTAATTTTTGCGGACTAACCCTAGCGCAGTCTTCTTTTGATTCCATATATAAGAAGGGTAAAGAATATAAAAGAAATAGATGCAGAACCTGTAGAGCTAAACAAGGTGAATGCTATAAGAAGTTTATAAGGAGAGCGCACACAAAGCTCAAGCATGCTAGAAGAAAACAAGGAAAAGAATGGCAGCTCACTCCAGAAATATTAATAGAGATATATGAGAGGCAAAAAGGCATCTGCTATCTAACTGCAAAGAAGATGACCCATGCAATGGCTGAAGGTATGAAAGACACAAATATTAGCATAGACAGAATAGACCCCGCAAAAGGCTACGAGAAAACCAATATCTCTCTCTGTTGTGTTAGAGCTAACCTTATCAAACACACGTTAACAAATAGCGAACTAAAAGACTGGACAGAGGCAATATGGCAACACCTACAGAACGACAAGAACTCTTCATAGCTGAGTATGTAAAGACTAGAAATGGCTTTAAATCGGCTGTTAAGGCTGGCTATAGGGAGAACTCGGCACGGCAACAGGCGTCACGCTTGCTTACGAAAGAACACATTTTAAAACGTGTTGAACAAGAAACCCAACAAATACAAGCCCGTAACAACCTTGACGCTGATTATATAGTTAACAAATTAAGACAAGAGGCAGAAGGGATCACTCCAGACGCTACCGCCAGTTCTAGGGTAAAGGCATTGGATCAGTTGGCTAAGATCGCTGGTGTTTATGCTCCTGTTAAGAGCGAAGTAGAAGCCAACATAAACCAAGAGGATGACTGGCTCGCTAACTTAGACGAGGAAGAAGACCTCCATTAATGGATAAACTCCAAAAGATAGGCGCAAGGGCAAAGAAAGACCTTCCATTCTATTCAAAGAACTTTTTGCGCATCATTAACAAGCAAGGCGAAAGAGTCCCTTTCGTGTTCAACCCCTCTCAATTAGAGGTTCATAGAAGGCTACAGAGGCAATTAAAAGAAACAGGACGCATCAGAGCTTTAGTTCTTAAATCGCGCCAGCTGGGTATCTCTACATACTCTGAAGCGCGTTTATTTTGGCGGGCAGTTACTACTAAGAATGCTAATGCTGTAGTTATCTCACATTTAAACAGCTCAAGCAAAGCTATCTTTGAAATGATACGCCACTTTTATGACCATATACCGCATCAAGCTTTTAAACCAGAGACAGGACAGCTCACGCAAACAAGCATTTCTTTTGAGAAGCTCAATAGCCAGTTCAGGGTGCATACTGCAAGAACGGGAGACGTAGGACGTGGACAAACAAACAAGTATTTGCATTTGTCAGAAGTTGCGTTCTTTCCTCAAAAAGCAGAGATTGTTGCTGGATTACTGCAAACAGTTCCGCGTTTAGGTTCAGAAGTTATCCTTGAATCCACTGCTAACGGGGCGGGGGGATGGTTCTACGAGCGCTGCCTAAAGGCGATCCATGATAATAATAAAGGGGCATCCGAAGATTGGGAACTAATATTCTTACCTTGGACTGATCACTCAGAGTACAGAGTACCCCCAGACCCCTATTTTGAACCCTCCGAATATGAAGAGTACCTTACCGAAAAATTTGGGCTGGATAATTCTCAACTAAACTTCCGTAGGCTAAAAATAGCCGAGTTAGGAAATGAGGATCTCTTTAAACAAGAGTACCCCCTAACCCCACAGGAGGCGTTCCTATTTTCTGGAAGGACATTTGTAGAGAGTACCTACATAGAAAATATATTAGAAGATTGTTTCTCTCACAACAAAGAGGGGGAGATACTGCCCGATGTTACATTCTCTGAAAAGGCTAAAGGTCGTTTCAAAGAATGGCGTGAATGCGAAGCCGACCAAAGGTATTGCATAGGAGTTGATGTAGCCGAGGGGCTAGAAGGTAGAGATTATTCATGCGCTCAGGTAATGGACGCTATGGGTAATCAAGTTGCTTGCTGGCACGGACACATTGATCCGTTCATGTTTGGTGATCTATTGCGCGCACTAGGTCTTTTGTATAACAAAGCTTGGATGGTTGTTGAAAGAAATAATCACGGGCTTACGACAATAAGACGATTGCAAGAACTAGGTTATCCGAACTTGTATGTAGATAGACAGGTAGACAACGCTTACGCAGACAAGATGACTAAGAAGGCTGGGTTCTTAACTACGAGTAAGACTAAGCCAGTATTGATAGATGGACTAGCTACTCTGATTAGGCAAGGTGAGTCAGGGATAGTGTGTAAGGATTTGGTGAGTGAGTTGAGGACGTATGTACTGGACGATAAAGGGCATACCAATGCTCAGCAAGGTTGCCATGACGATAGAGTTATGTCGTATGCACTAGCTTTATGGGGGCTGCAATCTATGCCCC
>Ga0181394_1000261_pt1 | contig 23544 bp, 32 predicted proteins | sample 17SPOviralmetaG_FD_130123 | JGI IMG/M metagenome (GOLD analysis project Ga0181394, IMG submission 130123) | Marine viral communities from the oligotrophic San Pedro Time Series (SPOT) site, San Pedro Channel, CA, USA - 17 SPOT_SRF_2010-11-23 | ecosystem: Environmental > Aquatic > Marine > Strait...
AATCCTTGTTTATTGTAAACTAATTCTAAGTCTTCAACAAAGTCATCTGATTCTTCAACATCTAATTGTCTGTGTAACTCAACAGTCAATACGTGTTGTCCGTCAGTGTTTTCATATGTAAGATATTTTGTTTCATCTTCCAACAAACCAATTGTGCTTAAATTGACTGCTGTGTTAATTTCGTCTTCTGTAAAAGGCGTGTCTTTAATTATGTTTATATAGTGATGCATAGTTTAATGATTTAATAATATACTGTTAATTGTTCCATCTGTGTAGGAAATACTTGCTCTTAACCACACAAAGTTTCCTGTAAAATTGTACACGAAAGCACCGTCTTTACCGGCAGTTGTACTGTCATATAAAGTACCATCAATATTGAACCAATCAGCAGTTGCTGGTGTTGTTGCTAGTGTACCTTGCATTTGTATTGTTCCTGAAATGCCGTTAACATTAATCTGCACAGTGTGGAAACCGTCGGATCTACCGTAGTATCCGTCACCTTTAAATTCTCCACTTACAACTGTTTCAACCGTACTATCGCCCGGATGTGTTGTTGCTGATAACATTATTTCGCTTGTTGCTGGCATATGTGTATATTTAGCCTATTGGGCAGTTTGAGTGTTAGGCTTGTTTTTCAAGCAGTTTAACACCGTCACCGACGTCTAAAACCAATTCTTTATCCTTCACTGTAACCTTCACTGTACCGCCATTTTTAAGCGATCCAAACAGTAATTCTTTTGAAAGGTCTTTCTTAATCTTATTATCAATTAATCTTTGCATAGGTCTTGCACCCATTTTAGCATCATAACCATTTTCTACTAGATAATCTATTGCTTCATCTGTAAGTTCTAATGCTACATCTTTTTCTTTTAGTTGTGTTTTTAATTCCAACATAAACTTGCCAACAATTTTAATCAATACTTCTTTAGCAAGTTTTTTGAATACCACTGTGCCATCTAATCTATTTCTAAATTCAGGAGCAAAATAACGTTTAATATCCTTAGTATCATATGTAGAATCTTTCACTGCACCGAATCCCATTACATTTTTTTCATTTTCTTCAGCACCAAGGTTTGTAGTTAAAATCAGCACTATGTTTTTAGCACTTGCTGTTTTACCATTATTACCTTGAATTGATCCTTCGTCCATAATCTGTAACAATATCTGTGAAACATCTGGATGGGCTTTTTCTATTTCATCTAACAATAAAACACAATTAGGATTCTCTTGTAGTTTTGTAACCAATAATCCTGTGTTTTCTTCAAACCCAACATAACCTGGAGGTGATCCTATCAGTTTTGCCACTGCGTGTTTTTCTTGATATTCTGACATATCAAATCTTATTAATTTAACTCCTAGTTGTTCAGACAACTGTTTGGCAGTTTCAGTTTTACCACAACCTGTTGGACCCATGAATACAAATGATCCAATAGGTTTGTTATCACGTTTTAAACCTGCTTGAGCAACAAGTACTTTGTCTACGACCATATCTATTGCATCATCTTGTCCGTACACATTGGCTTTCATATTCTTAGATAAATTAGCAAGGTTGCTGGATTCTTTTTCAGCAATATTTTCTACAGGCATTTTCACTAGTTTAGATAATTCAAATTGAATTGCTTCGTCGTTTACAGTTCTGTCAGACTGTTTGTCTTTTAAATTAAATCGTGAACAAGCCAAATCAATTAAGTCTATTGCTTTATCCGGTAATTTTTTATCTGTTTGATATTTTATACTTAATTTTACAGCAGAAGTAATCGCATCATCTGTTATAGTTGCATTGTGATATTCTTCGTAGTATTTTTTAAGACCATGTAATATTTCTAATGTGGTTGCTTTGTCTGGTTCGTCCACAGTTATTCTAGCAAAACGTCTCATTAATGCTCTATCTTTTTCAAAATACTTTCTGTATTCTTCCCAAGTAGTAGAAGCAACTACTTTTAATTCACCTTTTGTTAATACTGGTTTTAAAAGATTAGCCAAGTCGTTTGCAGTATTTCCGCCACCACCTGCTCCAGCACCTGAAATATTGTGTGCTTCATCTATAAAACAGATTGCTTTACCTTTTTTCTTTAAACCATTTAAAACCATTTTGAATCGTTCTTCAAAATCACCTCGGTATTTAGATCCAGCCAACATCGCACCTATATCTAAATTGTAAACCTCATATCCTTTTAAAAAGTCTGGACAAGTTTCGTTGACTATATTAAATGCAAGTCCTTCAGCAATAGCAGTTTTACCAACTCCAGGATCACCTACTAGGATAACATTGTTTTTCATTCTACGTCCAATGGTTAATGCTATCTGATTTAACTCATCAATTCTTCCTATTACAGGATCAATTTTTTTCTTCTTAACTTCAGCATTTAAGTTTGATGTGTATTTGTTAAGTGCTCTTTTAGTTTCTCTTTGATCAACTTCATCTTCATATATTTCTTCAATTTCGCTGTGTAGATAATCCATAAACTTATCTTTATCAACTTTTGCTTCAACTAGATAATAGTATGCCCAACTTTTTGTTTCGCTCATTAAACTTAAAAATACATCTGTTAAATCAATATTAGTTCTACCACTGAACAACACTTGAGTAAATGCTCTGTTAAGCACTCTTTCAACACTTATAGTTTTCTTTGGTTTATACTTGGCTACTTTTACTTTGATGCCATCTAGTTTGTTATCCAAATAAGTTATCAAATGTGATTTTAAACTGTCTACATCAGTACCATAACCTTTTAAGATATCGCAAAATTTTTGATCTTCGCACATAGCAAACAACATATGTTCAAGAGTAACATATTCGTGCGTGTAAGATTTAGATAACTTTACTGCTCTATCGAAAACACTTTGTAAAGCACCACTAGGTTCAACCATTAATAAATCCTTTTAATATTTTTTCTTGTTTCTTTTTTGCCATATCCAAACGCATTTTTGAAACTCTTTGATCAAAGGTAATGCCTTGAAGATGATCGTATTCGTGTAGGAAAACTCTTGCATGAAATCCTACTAACTTAATTATACATTCTTTTTGCTGTATGTCAAGGTATTTTACTCCCACTGTGTCTGGTCTTTTGACTTTCATAAACAGCCCAGGAAAACTTAAACAACCTTCCATCATTTCCACTTGGTTAGTACTTACTTCAGTTACCAAAGGATTGATAATGGTCATAGGTTTATCTTCACCCATAATAAAAATTTGTGCATCTATTCCTACTTGGTTTGCGGCTAGTCCTACACCTTCATATTTTTTCATAATATTAAACATTTCAGAAGATATCTTTTCTGCATCCATTTTTGTAAAGTCAAAATCATTAACTTTTTTTTCTAAAAATTCGTCTGGTGCTTTAATTAATTTCATTGCGTAACTTTGTTAGTGTTTCTACCCATTCTTGTTTGCTTACTGAAGGTATGTCTGCTTGTATTGTCAAATAAATGTTGCCTCTGCCACCACCTCTTGTTGGAAGACCTTGTTCACTAATACTTAATACAGTTCCAGGTTGTGTGCCTTTAGGAACCGTAATTGCTAAATTTCTTCCTTCTAGTGTTTTAACAGTTTGTTTTGTGCCCAACATTAAATCGAAAACATTTACTCTTTCAATACCGTGTAAGTTTATACCATCTCTTGCCCATTTGGCATGGGGTCTAATTTTTACTCTTACAAGTAAATCGCCTCTAGGTAAGTGCTTTTGTAAATCATCTCCTAATGAAGGAAATTTAATTGTGCTGTTGTTTTCAATACCTTTAGGTAATGTTAAGTTAACACTCTGCTCACGACCATTAGTTAATCTGTATGAAGCAACTAATTCTTTACCTTTCAAAACATCTTCCAATTCTATTTGTGCTTCTATTATGATGTCTCTATTTTTTCTTTGTTGCTGTCTTCTAAATGGACTACCACCTCCGCCAAAGAACTGATTAAACACATCTCCTATATCCTGCGGAAAGTCATCTGTTCTAAATTCATAAGAACGATTTCCTCCTTGATTCATTCCAGGACTAGTACCAAATCTATCATAGTGTGTTTTCTTTTGTGGATTTTTAAGTGTGTCGTATGCTTCATTGACTTTTTGAAATTGAGAACTATCACCGCCTTTATCAGGGTGGTGTTTCATGGCTTGTTTTTTATATGCCTGTTTGATTTCTGATTCGGATGCGTTTCGATTTACGCCTAGTGTTTTATAATAATCCATGTGTTTAATATAGTAATTCTTTTTTAAATGTCAATAGTATTTAATATTTAAAAGTCACAACTATATTGTATAGGATTTTGGTTTAAAAGTCAACGATATTATTTGGATTTTGCTCTTGATCCAGTATACAAACCAAACCATGCCGCTCCCGCACCAACAACAATAGATATTAAACCTGATTGTTCCATGCTAGGACTTGGTAAATTCATATACCAAATTACACATTTGTATAAAAGAATGATGTATGTTGTAATGAAAACTCTTGGGAATATTCTCCAGGCATCAATTGCTCTTGCTAGATGAATCAATTTCGCATATGGATTTGGCCCTAAATCTTTTACAGAAGTATCTACTTCCAATTCAACTTTAACTTTTTTCTTTGCAGTTTCTTTGTCTGCTGGTACTACCAATTTATCTTCTTTTAATTGCTCAGCCATTATTTTACACCTTTAATTTTTGCGTTTCTTTTTCTGTGTCCGTTCCAAGCAACAAAGCCACCTATTCTCAATGACCAATATGCAAGTCTGTTCATTGTGTAGAATCCGTTTACAATTATGTTGATGTCTCTAAAAATTTCATCTGCTCTTTTTTGTGTAAGTTCACCCATTGTGTCTTTTTTGTTTTTCTTTAAAAGTGTTTTGTATTTGTATGCATAGTCATGAACAAGTCCACCTATTAACAATACACCAACTGGTGAAAAGAAAGTTCTTAGAAACTTGGGAATACTAGCACCATCAAATTGGAAACCTGCTGGGATCACATATTCTTCTCCGTCTATGTTGTATTTCCAGTCATCAGTTAATACCCAATTTCTTGTAGAAAGTAACCACATCACAATACCTTTCCAAAAACCTTTTCCTTTAGTTGCTATTGGTACAGGTTGTAATTTAGGCATTCCTTTGTAATTGAATTTTAATTTTGTTTTTGCTCTCTTGTCTGTGAAGTTGATTATCGCGGCAACAATAACAACAGCGATTAACACTGTCCATTGCCAAAATTTCATTGCTAGTCCTACTATACTTAATTCCATATGTTTCCTTTTCTTTAACTGGTAGTATTTATCTTACTCCAGTATGATTTTCTTAATTGATCTACTACCGTCTATGTTGGACTCAAGTTCTGCTTTTACTTTGAGACATTGATATTTGGTTCCAGAACTGTAACTTCTTTCTGCTGTACGTTTACCTCTTAGGCAAGCCGCCATGTTGTCTTGGATACGATGTTCTTTAATCTCACCATTTATAATCATCAACAATGCTACAACGGTTTCTATCATTAGTGTGAGTCTCCATTACCATTTTTGTATACAATTTCTCTGTCAGCGTCTTTGAGTGCTTCGATGTTTGCCTGTGCTTTTTCCATTTGCTTGTTAAGAAACTCTATGTTAATTTTGTTGTTAGACATACTGTCTAGATGCTTTTGCATTCTATCCACAGTAGTGTAAAGGTCTTCTATTAGCATAAACTGTTCTATGTCCTGTGAGCTCTGTCCTAACTCACCTCTTGGATATTTAATTCTGAATTCGTTATTCTTCTCAATGTCTGCTGTAAGTTTTTGTTCTGCGTGTTCTAGATCTTTTGTTAGTGATGCGTTTTGCATTTCCAAAAGTGTAAGTCTTTCTACTAGACCAAAATATCCCCATACTCCAACTGCGACTGCCGCCACTATGGATATCAAATTTTTCATTGGCATACTGATTGCTGTTTGATCGCTTAAATCTAATCTTTTCATTATTCATCACCCTCGTAATATTTTTGATATTCTTGTAACAAGTTATTTGTTTCTTGCAACTTCTGTCTTATTTGTGCAAAGTTTCTAGCAAGTACTTGAAAATCCTTGTCTGTTATTCCAAACAACACAGGGTCTATGCCTGCTTCTTCTAATTTTTTAAATACTTCTTCTGCATTTTCACTTGTAATGATGTGCCAGTAGATCTCTTCCATTTGCAAAGGTGTTGGTAATGGATAATCTAATTTCTCTCTTGGCTGTTCAACAGAGAAAATTTTAATTTTCTTTTCGCCACCTATACTACAACCTGTTAGTAATACTATAAATGCTACTGCTAATATTTTATTTAAATGGTACATAGTTTGGATTTGCAAGTGCCGGGCACTCTGGGTTAATTTCTGATTTCAATGTTGCTTTTAATTCTTCTTCAGTGTGTTCTGCACCTGATGCCAACTCGATACATCTTGCGGCATTCTTACCACCACCGTTGACAATTCTTTCAATTGATTCTGTTCTTTCTAGTGCCAGTTTGCCGATGTCTCTATTTTTCTTTGTGAATCTTTTGTCTAGGTCTTGTAAATCTTTTTTAAATGTGTTGATTAACACATTAAGTTTTTTGTTGCTTTCCAATATTGCTGTGAAATCTTCTTTTTGTTGCTCCAACACTTTGTTCTGTTCTTCAACTGCTGTTTCTAATTTAATTTGATTTGCTTTAAGTGTGGCATTGTCTGCTCTCAATTTCATCACATAGATACCTGCTCCTGCTATTCCTGTGATTAGCAAGATTGTGATCATCATTTTTATTTGTCCAAATATCATTCTGTTTCCAATTCTCCACTACGACTGTGTCTACACACCTCAATTTTGTATTCTCTTCCATCGTAGTCTTTCTCTGTTCTATACAAAGGCTCGCTATGAGCTTCATATCCACAGTTTAGACAGTATTTTTTGGTATCTGTAGCCATAATGTTATATGCTACTATTTATCAAATGCCATGTTGCCACTTATTACCAATCTGCTGTTTTCAACATTTGGCTCGGCTTCATGGGGTAATGCTCCTGGAAACAGCACACATCTGCCCTTTTTAGGCTTGATTTTAAAGTGATGGTGATCTACATATGGATATCCAAAATTGTAAAACACTGTATTTGCTGAATCTTCATTGCAATCTACATAGTACACAAATGACCATTCGTTTTTGAGTGGACTGTGTATATGTAATCTATGAGAATGTCCTGGATTGTATTGTTGTATCCAGAGATGTTTCAATCTAAAACTGGTGTACCCGTGCATGATTCCAACTTCTTTCCAAAAGTCTTTTACCACAGGAATGAATAATTTTGCTAATTGTTCTTGATTTTCTTCAAAGAAAGATGTGTTGTGTTCTTTTACGTCTTCTAAATTTTTTTCTTTACAGTGATTTTCTAACTCAATGTTTGGTTCTAAATCTTCGTGATGAAATGCTGTGATGAATTGTTCAGTCTTCATTCTATTAAACCAGGCTTGTAAACAGTTTTTCCGTTTTCCTTCATGGCAGTAAGCACACTTTTTCTGTTGCCTTCTGACTTGTATGAAACGTGTACCCAACCTGAATCTGGTATGCCTGGAGTATAAAATTCTAATATCAATTGATCGAAGTCACAATTGGCTTCAATCCATTTGGATACATCATAATTGCCTGTGCCTGGACATTCAATATCAACTGCTTCGCCTTTGCAGTGTTGTGATTTACTTGAACCGCCTACTGCTTCGTTGAGTGCTGGTCCTCTGTATCCTGAATTGATTACTGTAACGCCAAAGTTCTCTCTGACTTTCTGTACCACATTTTCAAACAGTGCCGCCGCATTGGCTAGATGTTCTTCATTGGGTGTGTTATCAAGACCTTTTCGTGTTGCTGTTTGGCTTTTTGTGAATTCTGCTAATGTAAAATTTTTAGATAGTCGCATATTTTTTCTCCAGTACTACGCAGTGACCTTTATTTTCAAATACCAATTTGTTACCAAATTTAGTAATGTTGTAATCACCTACATACTTACTTAAGAAAATCACTTCTGGAAAGGCTTCGATTTGGATCGACTCCTCTATACTTTCAATTATTTGTGTTTTGAATCCCATATCTACAAATTCAAACATCAGTGTATCAGCATATTTTTTGGTTAAAATTACAGTGTTGTTTTCCATATACACTTCATCAATATAACTATCAGCAAAGAAGTTCTTGTAGTTCTCCATCTGCGTTTCATTAGTTTTGATATCATATGCTCCTGGATCCAACGGCAATTGTTCATTGATGCTAGATTCATCTGCTGTATGACTTCTAAAATTTTTGTAATATCTAAAACGTAAATCTTGTTGATTTGAAATCTTTTTTATACCATCTAAAATTTCTATTATTTGATCTGGAGATTTTTTTGAACGTTCAATTTCAACAAATACTCTGTATTTTCCATCTGATTGTTCGCCTGATGTTTTATCAGCATCTAGTACAAAGTCATAACCTGTTTCAATAAACTTTACTAAATCTTCTGAAGGTTGATCGCCTTTCACAGCAAAACTTAATGTAACAATATCTGCATCGTCACCCATTTTTGATTTGTAAGAATCAATTTCAAAAACGTTATCGATTGTATATTCTAAATCGTTCTGTCTTAAACCCATTATAAACCTTCTGGTGCAACTTCGTCTGCGGCTTCAACAGATTGACTGCCGTCAACTATTTCTGCATTGGCAGGTTCTTTGTTGTATTCCTGTTCTACTTCGTATCCGCTGTATATTGTTCTGATTAAATCTTTAGGCATTCTGATAGTTACCAACCATATTGGCATTTGATCTAGTTTACCTTTTTTAGTGCCTGGTCTAAAATCATTTGATTGTAGCACTTGTCTTGGATACACATATACGTCTTTTTTATAAAAAACTTTGCAACCATAATCTGTAAGTCTTTTGCCACCATCTGGATCTGGCATTTTGTCTCTAGGCCACATGAACGTGCAAGTTACAAAATGTCTTAAAATTTGAGGTCCTTCTGCTAATTCACCATCTTGCCAATTGTCATAAACGTATAGATTTAATTCATCTAGCACACGTTCAAAATCTTTAAGAATAGTGAATGCTGTGTCGTTATCGTACACATTTTCTATGGTTTTTATAACGTCTTTTATGTCTTGCATTGAATGATACCTTTTTTATGTATTTATCATAAGGTCAAACTTATGTGAGCATTTATGTCTCCTATGATATACCGTAAATAATAGTATGCAAACAAATATTTTGCTTAATAAACAAAGGAGTGCTAATGGGTAAAAAAACGTCCAGAAAGCGCCAGAACAGGGCAAACGTCCTGCCAATCAAACAATACCTTCCAGAAAAACCACAAGATGTTAAGATCGTTCCTAGAAACGTTAATCAGGAATCTTATCTTCTTAAACTGTTAAGTCCAAGCAAAGACATTGTCTTTGGTGTAGGACCAGCAGGTACTGGAAAGACGTTGATTGCTGTTCAGGTGGCTATCAAAATGTTCAAAGAAAAACAAGTCAATAAGATAGTAGTAACACGTCCAGTAGTAAGTGTTGATGAAGACATAGGTTTCCTTCCAGGTAATTTAGAGGAAAAGATGGCTCCATGGACCATACCTATATTCGATGTGTTTAAATTATACTTTACCACAGCAGACATACAAAATATGCTGTTCGAAGGTGTAATTGAAATATCTCCATTGGCTTTTATGCGTGGTAGAACTTTTCATAATTGTTACATAGTGGCAGATGAAATGCAAAACGCCTCTGCAAATCAAATGAAGATGTTGTTAACGAGAATAGGCAGTCGAAGCAAATTAGCAGTAACTGGAGATCTCGCTCAGACAGATAGACCCAATGACAATGGATTGTCTGACTTCATTGAAAGACTTAATCATCAATCAAGTAATTTAATTGATTTGGTTAATTTTGTTAAAAGTGATGTTCAACGGCACGAAGCAGTCAAAGAAGTATTAAGTATTTACGGAGACTGATTTATAGTTACATCTTGATTTCTACGAATAATGTGGAAACCAAATGCTGTACAACAAATACCGCTGGTGTCACCAGGCTGTAATCCGTCTAGGTAAATCATAAAATCTTTATCCATCTGTTCACGTTTTATTATTCCTAGATCACCACCATTGGCTTTTCCGCTTGGACAATCGCTGTACATTTTTGCGGCTTGTTCGAATGTTAATTCGTTGTCCAACATCTTTTTTTGAATATCAGCAATTAAAAATAATGCTTCTTCTCTTGATACATTTCGTTGACTTCTTGTTGCGTCTTCGTGTGCAATTAATATGTGACTACATCTACTCATTTTTTAAATACTTCCAACTTGCTGGAAACTCCTCTTTACAAATATTATGTATTCTATCTGCTACATCACGTATTTCTTCTTGAGTATCTTTAGCACAACGTAGATTGCAAACTCTAGCAAAGGCATATAGTGTGCCTGACCAATACCATTCGGTCATCATATTTTGTGGTAAAACCATACGTGCTTGTTCTGGTGCTACACCTTTTTGTATCAATGCATTGTATAAAATTAGACAACTTTCCATTGTTGTTTCCATCATATGTTTCATTGTGGGATCTAAATCAATTTCGCCAGCACTGCCTTGTTTAGAATTTTGTGGTCTACCTCTCCATGTTTTTGTGCTGTATAATTCAGGCGGAAAGTCAACGTATCGTCTTGATACTTCATTCCATACTAAACCAACTTGATGTTTCACAAGTTGTCTTGCTACAAATATTGGTGCTTTGATTCTAAATTGTAATGATGCATGAGCAAAAGGAGACCAGTGATTGTGTTCAGCGAGATACTTGATTAATTTTTCATCTGATGCTTCAAATGTTTCTTTGTTTTTACTGTAACTTACTCTTGCGGCATTCACCACAGATAAGTCTGTACCCATTTTGTCTACTAGTTCTACGATCATTTGTCTTTAAAATATTTCTTTAATTTGTCTGCTTCGCCTGAATGCTTTTCATAGCCTGGCATTGGTTCTTTTTGTGTGTCTAATACTTGCCATGCTTCTGCCCATTGTCTATTAAACTCTACCCAACCTTCTCCCTCAGGATCTGTGTCTGCTTTGATGGCATCTTCAGGACATTCTGGTTCACACACACCACAATCAATACACTCGTCGGGTTTAATAACCAGCATATTGTCGCCCTCATAGAAGCAATCTACAGGGCAAACGGACACACAGGTAGTGTGTTTACACATGATGCATTTATCATTAACCACATAAGTCATTATGACAACCAGTTCCACACACCTCTTATTGCTAAAAGCAAATACATTAACTCCATTAATGCTCTTGGTGTGTCTTTATCTTTCATTCCCATTCTAATCCATATACTGCAACTGAAACAAGCAACAGCCCAACCTATCCATTGTATTTCTGATTGACCACTGCTTAATAAGAAAGCACTCACCATCGCTAGTATAAAACCTAACCATCTCCAACCATCAATATTTTTGTAATATCTAATTTTCATTTTACCACCAACCTAATATTCTACCATTGCCTACAATTATCATAGTGCAAGTTAATATGTGTAGCACTACCCAAAAAGTTCTTACTAGAGCAACTTGTTTGTCGTAAGGTTTAGTTTTCTTATCTGAAAAACTGCCGAGAGCATATAACCAAACTTTGAACCAATTACGCATTTTAAATATTTTGTAGTTTAATCATTGTAGCCGCAAGATTTATTTCTGGATCAGCAACTAATGTGTGATCTACTAATCCTTGTTTGATAACCAATATTGCTTTTTCTTGACGTGCTTCGTCACCGAACAATGTAATGTTATCATACAACCATTTGTAAATGTCTTCAATCTCATCTGGACGTGCTTGACTACACACTAGTTTTCTTGCTTCAGTGATCTTGCCTGCTTTGAACAATTCGGTCATTTCTAATTTATAATCTGCTTCGCCTTTGTCTGCATTCGCAGGAGCAATCAGTGTGCCTTCTTGTGAATTCATTTGCACAGTGTTAATACATTTTCTTAAATCTGGATATGTTGCTTTTACATATGTGTCTAATATATCTAAGTCCGGAGTTACGCCTTCATCCATTAAAATTTTAGCAACTCTTGTGGTAAATTCTGTTTGGTCAATACGTTCTATATGAAAACCTTGACATCTGCTGTGCAGTGCAGGAATAATTCTGTTGGGATAGTTACAAGTTAAAATAAATCTACTTGTTGTGTGATATTCTTCCATCACACCACGCAATGCCGCCTGTGCATTAGGTGATAGATAATCTGCTTCATCTAGTAGTACAATTTTAAAGTCACCAAAAGGAATCATTTGTACAAAGTTAATGATTGTATTTCTTATATCATCTACACTGTTTGTTCTACTTGCATTTATTTCTAATACATCTAAATCATTTACTTCAAGTTCATTGAATAATACTTTTGCCAATGTAGTTTTACCTATACCTGCATTACCGCTGAATAGTAAATGAGGAATAGTTTTTTCTTTTACCCATTGTTCTACTTGTTTACGTTGATGATCATCTCTAAAAACATATTCACTTAATGTTTTAGGTCTATATTTTTCTACCCATAAGTCTTTCACTAGTCTCTCCTCATATATTCTTGTCCCATACCACTTAATATTAAAATGATATACAGAACGGGCCAACCCCAACCTGTGATGGTGTTTGTTAGATGTAATGTCATTAACACAATACCAGTTACTCCGGTTGTGTTTAATCCTTTAGATTGTATTACTGGAAGTTTCATTCGTACAGTATATGTGATATACTGCAATTTGTCAAGTATTATTCAGTCAAATATGATGCATCGTTGTCTACTCTTCTGGACAATACATCTGCTGGTTTTTCTTTGGAAGTTCCTAGAATAGATTCTGCTTCTACAACACGAACAACAGTTTTGATACCATTTTCATCTTCCATAGTAACACCTCTACTCCATCTGCCATGTTCAACCAAAATCCAATCACCTATTTCGTAATCGTCATCGTTCTCATGACCAATAGCAAAAACTTTCCCCCAACGTGGATGAATACCTCTTGCTTGTCCGTCATCTGATGCAATGATAATTCCGCCAGCAGTTTTTTGCTCGCCGAATTCCATATCAGTAACTATTACTCTGTTATGTATTGGAGTGAGTGTTCCTTTGTAGATTTTTGATGATGACATTATTTTTGTTCTTTTTTAACAAAATTTCCGTCTGCATCTTCAACCCAATCGTCATTTGAAGTTTCTTCTACTGGTGCTTCTGCAACAGGTTCTTCTACAACTGATTGTTCTACAGGCTCTGCAGTTTGTTCTTTATGAGAAACGGTCTCAGGATGATCTCTGTAATAATCTGCTAAAACATCTTCTCTTTTTTTGATGATTTTGCCACCTGCTCCTAATTCGTCACCTCTAGCATTTACTTTGGCATTGCCAACTGCTGGAGTTAATTCATTTCTTTTTCTCAAAAGATCCATGTCCACGGTTTTACCCTGCATGGTCTTATAAACTTTTTTGCCTGTTTGTTTTACTGCCATTTTCTATTCTCCTATTATATGTGTATTTATCTGATGAATTCCTTCCAGTCTAGTCGATACTGGATCGAATCAATTTTGTGTATGCCCAATAGATACAATACGTAACTTGCTACCGAACTGCCTCTGCCTACACCCCACACAATCTTGTTTTCTTTCATAAATGTTACCAAAAAATGTAAAAACTTCAATAAATTTAGATGTCCTAATTCTTTGAACTTGTTTAATTCTTCAATAACTCTTGCTTTTGCTTCTGGTTTGTCTGGACACTGTGCTATCAAAAATTTTTCAATATCAAACTGCTTGTAACTGTTTGGCATAAACCATTCTGATTGTAAAAGATTGTCAAAATCTTTCAAACTGATGTCTAATGGCTCATAGAACTTTAGCATTTGTCCGTCACCTGTTTCTTTGATAGACAGATTAAATTGTTCAGTTTCTGAATTTTTTTCCACATACACTTTGAACAGTGTATCCAATTTGCCTTTGTATATAAGATCCATACAATCTTCTACACCGTACTTCGGCAAACCTAAAGTGTCAATTTTCATAAGTGTATTATATGTGATTTAACTCAAAAAGTCAATGATTAATCTACTTTGATTAAATCATCTATATCTTTACCAGAATTTTTGTCTATTTCTTTTTGCTCTTGGTACCAACGCATTTTCAATTCTTCTGTGTAACCTGCGATGAACATATTGATTTGATTGCGTACTTGTGGATTGGTTGCTCTCAAATATTTGGTACGCAACTCTGTGAGTTTGTTTTCTAATTCTTGAGTTGGAATGTCTTTGTAGTCTTTGTCCAATGGATGGAACATAAAATATTAACTGAATTGACCAATATATCTGGCGAACACAGTCACTCCGTTGTCGTAAGTATAAAATTCTACTACCAAAGGATTGGTTGTGCTGTCAACTACAAATGGAGTAGGAAATCCAGATGCTGTTTTAATTGTTCCACCGTTTGATGCCCAAGTAACCGTTCTGTCTCCACCTGATTTTACAATCTGTACCACAATGCTTTCTAATGCATTTGCTTGTGAACTCCAGTCAGCCAATGTTAATGTAACATTTGCTCCCACAGTGATTGTTTGAAAATTACCATTAGACAAACTGATGTTTTGATCAGTACTAACTGTGCCAGCACTATGACTTTTTGTAAAGTTACCTTTGAATAAAGCACCACTAACTTCATTGCCTGCAAAGTTGTTGGTTGCGTTTAGTTTTGCTGTGTCAGTTTCTAAACTAGTGATTTCTGTTTTTGCTGTGGCAAAATTGCTTTTGATTGTGTTGAAATTATCTCTAAAACCTTGGCTATTGTTATCTTGCCCTGCTACAGGATATGTTGCGTCTATACTTGTTGAATCTATATTACTCATAATAGTTGTTTCCTACTGTTATTTATCTTATACATTATATTGATAGTTAGGAAAGAGTATGTATTGATCAGCACTATTGCCCTCTGTTCCTGCCACGATGTATCTATCAATTTCAAAATTAATATTTTTAATATCAAATCCGCTGTTTTTCACTGCTAGAGCGATATTTTGACTAGTTCCTTCTTTACAATAACACAATGGTACTGCTGTGGTATATCCTAATGCTTGATTACCAGTCTGTGCTGTACGCATCCAAAGAGGTAATAATCCTCCTTCAGTTGTGCCTAACGATTTGATATTGTCTCTCATATTAGAAATGTTACTGATGTATCTTATTTCATCATTGCTCATACTTGCTGTCAATAAATCACTGTCCACTTTGATTACAGAATTTTTTGGTCTAAATCTAAATGGATCTCCAGTTATTTGTTCCACAGTTCCTACTACTAAATCAGGACCTGACTGCATATCTATTAATAATTCTCCATTAGGTACATCAACTAGCAATCTACCTGTTCTTGCAAATATTTCTAAACTGGTTCCTACACCTGAAATAGATAAACTTGAATTTGCTTGAGCAAAAATAGTGTAAGCAGAACCTCCAACATTTAATTTCGTTGAATCATCTGTAACTTCCAACTGAGTTTGATTAACTTTGAATGTAGTTTGTGGATTTATTTTGAATGATGTTCTTGTGCTTAAACTTTTTGAATCTCTAACGTCTATAACATCAGCATACACTAATTCGTAGGCAATATTGTTAGTTCCAGGATACTTTGCCACTGCTGTTTTTATATCTCCAAAGTTAAATCTAGAACGTTTATGATTTTTTGACACTGCTGTCACATAATTACCAACAACTTTCTTTTCTATTCCTGAATAAACCAGCATACGCATATTTTTTTGTAACCCAAAATCTGGATCATTGGGTCTATAAATTTTGTCTATTTCAAATATGTTTGTATTACTGATAAAATCTTTGAAATAACTTCGTTGTGATGATTTTAATAATGGTTGAGCATATAAATCTGTAAATGTTTTTGTAACATCTGTGTTTATTATTAAATTAAATGTACGTTCAACAGAACTAAATCCAAATCTATCTTGAGCTCTTACTGTAAATGAATAACTTTCATCCACTGTGGTTGTTCCGCCATCAAGTATTAACAAATTGTTATCAAATGATGTTATACCCGGTAAAGAATTTTCACTGTACAATCTAACATTTCCTACAATTTCTCCATCCAACGATAGACTTAATCCTGGAGGCAAAGAACCACTCATTAATAAGTATTTCATTTTAGCATCTGCGACTGTGCTAGTTGCTTCTAACTTTAAATGGCTTGTTAGGTTTGCTTTTAACGTTCCCAATGCTGATGCAGTGTTCCATGTCAGTGTACTGTCCACTTCGCCCAACACCTTGACAGTAAATGTCTTTGTTGCTGTGGGTTGAGTGTCTGTGCTGTTTAATAAAAAGTTTTTGCTGTATGGCACATTTTGAAATGCCGCTATACTAATATTTTGTTCATTAACAAAACTGTCCACTAAAGGAATATTTAAAACTAATTTTTCCATTGCTGTGGCATTAGCAATTCCTTGTAATGCAGGTTCACCTTCTGCTAGTAAAGACTGTATGTCTGAAATAATATATTCATTAGAACCAATTCTTAATGTTCTACCTTTGTAGTTGTCTTTAGATATTCTATTGTAAACAAATATTTCATTGTTTGCTCTTGTTATTGTTGTTTGAATTCCGTTTTTATAATCATTAGGATCGTACACTGTACCAGTATAAACTTTTAAATCAGATGCTGTAAGATTTCTATTCAATGTAAGCACTTCATAATCTTGATCTGCTCCATCTACTCCTAAGATTGTGTATTCTTCTTTGTTAATTGTTATCTTTTTACCAACTAAACTTTCTAAATCATCTAATCCATCTGCTAGACCTACTGGTAATTTTTGTATTTTTAATTTATCTCCACCTTGTTGTTGGTCTTCGTATGGAGTAATAACCACTGTGACTAAATCACTGCCTGTTCCGGCTCTAACTGCACTTACTGTAAATTTATATTCTTTGGTTACAGCAGGTTGGTAAGGAACTCTACCTGCTATTTCTCCTGTGATGGGATCCAAAGTCATACCTGGTGGTATAGTAGAAGTAGAATTATCACTGTTTGTGCTTTCTAAAATATAACTGATAGTTCCAGGCACTGTGTTTGGATCATACAGTTCTAAAAATATTGTAACATAGTTATTGGCTCTTTTAAAACCTAAGTCCGATGGTGTTAACCATTGCGGAGTTCTTAAAAATGTTCCATCTGATGTGAATATGCCTGTTCCTATCTGCATAATCGTATTGTCTGCTCTTAAAAAGTCGTCACCTACTACAAATATTTTGAATATTCTACTTATAGTTGAATCACCGTCAGTCACATTCACTGTAAAATTATAAAAGCGATTTAATTTTCTTTGATTCCTGTTACTTACTTGTTGATTGTACAAGTCTGAAAACTCTTGCACATCAAAATAAAAACTTTTATTTGCAATTGATCCTTGTAATCCAAAGTCAAACGGTGCTGATGCATAATCGTTGGAATCATAATAGCCTGTGCTGGATAAAATATCAAGTGCTTTGATAGGATCCACTAACCCAGAAATTTTACCTGACTGACTTAATGTTAATCCTGGTGGTAATTCTCCACCACCTTCTGGAATATAATATTCTAAAACTGTGTTGGCACTTAAATCAGCATCTTGAGCCTCTAGTTGAAAGTCTACATATGAACTGTCCAAGATAAACAGTTGGCTGTCTGCTCCAATTGGAAGTGTACCTGATGGTGTAATCCATGTTGGTGCATCGGCACCTTCAATATTAACTGTGAAAGTTCTATCTTGAATTCTTGTATCGTGTTTGGCTCTTAAACAAAATTCAAATTGTGTTGATCTACTGACTTGAAATGGTGTTCCTATCAGAGTTTGACCTTCTAATCTTAATCCAGGAGGTATTGTGCCTGCTATTGTTACAATTGAATCAGCACCTGAAATAGGTAATGTGATTGTTGCTGGTACTCTTTCTTGATATGTACCTAAATTATAACCGGTTTGAACTGTCCATAAATCATGCATGATATATGTATTTATCGAGTTGTAAAATGCTTAGATAGATCCAAAGTCAATGCCAGTTGCTGTAGGCGACGCTATCGTGCCCATATTCACTGGATTGAAAGATTCAAGCCATTGTAACAAGTTGTTTACAGGATTTTGTACACCGCCAAAATCAAATCCAACAAGACTGTCTAAGTCATCGATGTCTACACCTTTAACTAAACCGTTAAAATTGTTTCCTGTTATTGTGCCAACGTTTGTAAAATTGTTTCCACCAGCATTTAAAGTTGCTGATAGTGTGGGTGAAGTTTCGTTTGCTAGTGCTGAATTTATTGTAATGTTTGATCCACTACCTGCAGTGGTTGTTCCACCTGTACCTAGCACAGTAACTTGACCTTGAGAACCAATTGGTGTTAAAGAACCTACATCAGTTGTGAACAATATGCTCACAATACCTGATGATGTAATTGTAATTTGATTGTTATCAGCACTTAATGAAACATTAGGTCCTGCTTTTAAATTTTTAAAACTTAAATTATCATTAGTTTTTGCGGCAAACACACCTTTTGTTGTACCATCATCTGCTAATTTATTAGATGCTGTTGTGTTTTCTGCCTGACGAGCGTCTAGTTCAGTGAAGTTGTTATTAACCTTAACAAAGGCTTCTCTCAGATCATCACCTGTACCGTCGTTTGCTAGTGTTCCTATGTTGATTGTGCTGATTGCCATAACAATATTTATCCTTTATGTCTAACCTTATTTCTTGGATATACCGACCCTGATACTGGTCTTTTTTTATGATCTTGATGTGGAAATGCTGTTCCGTTTAATGGTCTATGATAAATGTATCTCAAATATTTGTTTTGATCATTAATTGATCCATCACCTAACCATTCACTGTCCCCATAATCACTACCAGTACTGCTTATGTCTCCTGATGTTGAATTATCAATCAAATAATCTAATGCTTCGGCATGAGTCATGTTAGGATCTTGTTCTGCTCTACTAGCCAATACACCTGCGACTTGTGGACCACTCATACTTGTTCCTGATATAGATGCGATATAATAATTACTGTCCCTTGTATCGGTCAATGTATTAGTGTAAGGAGTAGGTGTTTCATCTCCGGGACCGTTATAAACTGCAGAAATAATGTTTTCTCCAGGCGCCCAGATGTCGACTCTGTCTCCATAATTACTGCTTGTATCTTTATATTGTTGAGTTTTTGTGCCAGCATTGCCGACACATATCATTACTCTTGCAGGACTTGATCCTTGTGAGTGAACATAATCACTCACACCAAATCTTATACTATTGTTATAATTTGCATTGGCATTTTTTACACAAGGCCAATAACTGTTACCAGCAGAGCCTACCATTATTACTCCGTCTGCAATGGCGTCTACCACATCAGCATCAACTCCCGCCGATACTGCCGGCATACGAAATAGGTATGTACTTGCAGGAACCGGCACACCATATGTTTCCAGTGATGTTTTTTTGGTTGCATCTGGTTGACCTGAAATATCAGTAAATGTTCCTCTGTAGGTATGACCGTTAATACCTGAAAGAGGAATATCACCGTAACTGTACCCCCAACTATTATTACACACAGTAGGATTTCTTCTACCTGTTACAGGATTAACTGCTTTTGTTTTGTGCCACTCTCTAATGTAATCATAAAGGTAAAGTTCCCAATTACCTGGAGTGAATGTTCCTGTGTAACTAAATTCCATATAATAAATGTTGGCATCTCTTGCCCAACCTTGAGTATTGCCTGCCACTGTGCCTGTTGTGTGTGTGCCATGGTTGCTACTTATATCAGAATAATCATAGTTGCTTGATCCTGCATTGATTCCCAGTTGAGAATTTAAACTCAACCAATTAAATTGTTGCACTCTTGATCCTCCTGATCCGTCTGAATTAACTGCAAATTCAGGGTGATCAGTTTTAATATGTGAATCAACCATCACCACGTCAACATTTTTGCCACTGCTTGTTGTTTTTACTGTTTGATTGGTTTGTGTAAATGAACCGTTAGTTCCCCAATTGGCTAAATTAGATCCTTCTGTTACTCTTAATAATCCCCAATTTTTATCAGTATTATTAAAATTTCCGAATATGCTATTATCTTTTTCAAAATTGGAAGTTTGTTCCCAATGTGCAATTTTTTGTATACCTAATGCTGAAGGTGGTTGTTCTACTGCTAGAACTCTTGAATCATTTCGTAAAGTTTCTGCTTCTGCATCATTAAGCATATAGTGAGTGTTTCTGCTTATGTTTCTTCTATGCTTGACATCTACTGATCTGTTGGGAATATAAAGGTCTCCACCAGGAGTTTCCATGTCATTATAGAAAGAATCTAAATTTTCAAAGTTATGAAGTGTTACTATATACTCTTTAAGAGTGTCTGACATATTATACCTCTACTGGTACTACTGTCAATGTTACTGTGATTGTTTGCGTGGATCCACTTTTGTTAGTTACAGCACATGGAATAGTAGTTGTCACCGGATTTTCATCATTAAAGCCACCTGCAAACGGTGTAATCAAAACTGTTTGAGCACCTGTTGTGATTGCTTCTGCTATCACTCCTGAACCTGGTGTAGGATCAGATGTTTCACTTCTTGCTGAATCTGATGTTCTAACAGAAGCACTTGAATAAATTCTAACCCATGCCGCCGCCGATGTTTGAATCTTGTACAAGAAGTAACCTTTGTGTCCAGTGATATCTAAATTAGTAGATGCGTTGTTGGCAATAGAACTTGTTGTGCCTGCCACTGTGCCTCTTGTGCCTATATCTGAACTTATTGTTAATGTGTCACCTGTCACTGCTGATGTGATACCTGTACCACCAGCAATAGTCAAATTGTCTGTGGTTGTGTTTGCTGTGGTAAATCCAGAATCACCTGTAATGGTTGACCACAAATTCTGACTACCTCCACCACCACCACCTGTGTAACTGATAGTGATTAATCCGTTAGCACCAACAGTGGTTGATATATCTGTACCACCTTGAAAAGTTAATTCATCAACTGCCGAAGCCGCCTGGTATGGAGTGCCTGAATCAGCATTAATAGTTTCAAATAAATTTTGATTTGAGGCTGGATTTGTATTTGTAATTGTTAATACGTTTCCAGCAATCGCAGTTTGTATTCCAGATAAAGGATCACCATTGATTGTAAATGTATCAGTGGCACTTGATGCTGTGGCACTGCCTGTTTCAGCATCTATAGTTGAGAATAAATTTTGTGTTGAACCTGAAGAATTTATTGTTACAGATTTGCCTGTATTGTCTGTTGTTAATGTTGTGTTTGTGCCTGCCACAAAAGTTAATACACCATTTACTGAAGCAGTGGTTACATCTGTTTGTCCTGAAACTCTAACAGTGTTGAAAATATTTTGATCCACATTTGGAGATGTGTTGGCGATTGTTAATGATTTACCTGTATTATTTAAAGTAAAATCAACTCCTCCACCATTTACCAATGTCAATGCTTGACTTGAAGTAGCAGGAGTTATAGAAGTGGCACCATATACTATAGAAGCAAAAATATTTTGATCCACATTGGGTGCTGAGTTTGTGATTGTTACTTGATCACCTGTAGCATCTCCAGTGACAGTAATACCTGTGCCTGCCACGAATGCCAATGTGTCTGTAGATGTATCTGCTGTGATTGTTACTCCACCTGCTAATACATTTTGAAATATGTTTTGATCAACATTTGGTGCAGTGTTTGTGATTGTGATTAAATCATTTGTAGCAGTCATTGAAATTCCATTGCCTGATTGGAAGTTTAATGTGTCTACGTTTGAATTTGCAGTTGTTGATCCACCTGATGGTGTTATTGCAATAGTTTTGTAAGCAAAGTTATCAGATACATTGAAATTGTTGTTGGCTCCTGTGTATGCAATTTGTAATTTGCCAGCAACCACAGAAGTTGAAATGTCTGCTCCACCTATAATACTCAATGTGTCTGTGATGCTTGAAGCAGTAATTTCTGTATCAGTATCATCTGCCACTTTGTAAAAAATATTTTGATCTACGTTAGGTGCTGAGTTTGTTATTAACACTTGGTCAACTGCACCACCAGGTCCTGTACCGGTTCCGGTAGCACTTACAGTGATTCCTGATCCACTGCCTATGTACAACACATCGTTAGGATCGTCTGCTATTAATTCAACATTATCTCCTGGAGTACCTATAGCAACAATTTCAAAGTTGTTGGCTTCACCACCTACGTTACCTGTGTAGTTGATTGTTAATGTACTTCCCACAATACTTGTAGAAATAGATGATCCACCCACAACATTCAAAGTATCAGTTGTAGTGCCTGCTGTTTTATTTCCTGAATCTGAACCTATAGTTTGAAAAACATTTGGCTCTGTGATAGAACTATCAATTTGAATAGTGTCATTGCCAGCATTAGGTGTAATCACAATGCCTGTACCAGGTACTAGAGTCAATGTGTCATTGCTGGAATCTGCTACCACATCTGTAACACCTACTCTTACTGTGCCAAATGCATTGGACAATGTTTGTGTGTTATTAATAGTGATTGAATTTTCATCTGTTCTTGTTACAGATACATTTGTACCTGCTTTTATTTTAACATCATCTGTTGCTCCTGATGAACTTTGTAATCTTAAAACTTGATCACCATCTCCGTCTTGAGCACTTGCTATACCGTAGGTTGTATCAGTATCCGTACTTGTGAATGTTAATGAATTGGAATCTCTTGTGATACCTACATTTGATCCTGCAACCAATGTGATATCTTGAATAGCATCTGAACTATCTCTTAATCTTAATTTTTTACTGTTGGCATCATCACCATCTGCACCAGTCAATGTGTAAGTGGTATTTGTGTCTATTCCAGCACCACCACCTGAACCAGTGTGTGTGATAGTTAATATGTCTGTGCCATTTACTTCTGTAAGTGCTGTGGTAACATCACCTGCACCTTGAATTTTTAATGTGTTGCCTGGCAATATAGTTCTTGCCACAGAATCATCTGCTGTAACAATTAATCCGCCACCACCTTGAATGGTAACATTTCCACCACCGCCACCTTGTCCTAATAAACTTTGTGTGTCTGTTAAATCTGAAATATCTGCTGGTATTGTAGGTGTGCCTTGTAGTTCGCTGTATTGTAATGAAAATGGTGTTCCAGCAATACTTAATGTTTGTGTTTGAACAGAATTAACACCGACAAGATTAGAATTTGTAAGATCAAGATTATCATTGACCGGTAATTCTTTTATCTTGTTGCCGTCTGTTGTGTCTACTATTAAAGGTATCCTGTTTGCCATATTAATTATTTAACTCCTATACTCCTGCTAGGTATATAAATTCACCTGTTGTTGGATTGTATCCTACTGTTTTAAATCCTGTTGGTAATGTACCGCCTGATACTTGTCTAACCGGTTTAACTAAAAACTCACCTGTTTGAGTTGTGTCTAATGCAGTCTCTGTTTGGGCGTTAATCACAATTGTGTTTGCGTGTTGATTTGCATGACCGGCTCTTTCACCAATTGCTATTGTATTTCCGCCTTGATTTGTTTGACCTGCTTCGTCACCAATTGC